>Ga0116171_10004800_pt1 | contig 12042 bp, 9 predicted proteins | sample AD_JPNHW2_MetaG_FD_89798 | JGI IMG/M metagenome (GOLD analysis project Ga0116171, IMG submission 89798) | Active sludge microbial communities of municipal wastewater-treating anaerobic digesters from Japan - AD_JPNHW2_MetaG | ecosystem: Engineered > Bioreactor > Anaerobic > Digestate | place...
CCGTGATGAAATTCATTTCACCAAGGACTTTTGAAGTTTTCAGACTTGTACCGGAAAGTTTAATTTTTCTGCCCAGGATCATATCCTGTCCGTTAAGCGGCAGTAGCAGTGTGAAAATAATTGTTGTTACAAATAAACCCTTAATTCCAGTTTGCATTGAGAGCACAAAACCTATGTTGTTTTACCTTGGCATGACAAGATAGCTTTCGCCATTCTTCTCATATTTCAGGTTAAAGGTAGTGCAAATAACTTTAATAATTGTATCGTGTGGCTGATCTTCAAACACAGTTGTCAGCGAAAATTCCTTTATTCCGGGGTCTTTTGTGGAAACATCAATATTGTAAGCCCTCTTCAGATCATCAAAGACCTTACCGAGATTTTCTCCGTTGTAAACCAGCTTCTCAGTGTTCCAGGAGAGGTAATTACTGTTTGAGTTTATCTCTGACGAGCTTCCTGTGTCTGATATTTTTCCAACAAGACCGGGTTTAAGAGTGATGTTTTCTTCTCCGTTACGGCTCATCAGCATTACTGATCCTGAGGTAACGAACACCTCAACCTGGTTATTAGCATTGTTGGTTATTACATTAAAGGTGGTGCCGAGCACTTTTACATCGGCATTCCCTGCGTTGATTATGAAGGGTTTTGCTTCGTTTCTTGCAATCTCAAAATATCCCTCCCCTTTGAGAGTCACATTCCTGGTCTTGCCCCTGAATCTTGCCGGGTAAGTAAATGAGCTGTTACGGTTAAGCCATACAACACTTCCGTCAGGAAGAGCTATTGTAAGGTTCTTTTCATTTGCAGAAGTTGCTATTGTTATCTGTTTTGGTACTGAAACTCTATAGCCGGCCCACCCAAGACCAATCAGAATTATTATGGAGGCAGCCACCCTGATAAACATGGGAGTGAGGTTACGGGTAATAACAGTCTCTCTCTTCTCCTCCTCTGCGCTAATCTTCTGGCTGACTCTTGCCCATGCCCTGTCTATATCAATATCTTTTTCCCTGTGTATCATTTTAATATTGTCCCATTGTTTTTTTAACTCCTCATCCAGAACCGGAAAGTCCTTTATACTGTCAGTATGGTTTCGTTCTCCTGAAAGAAGAGCTGCCGCTTCTCTCCATTTTTTGCGGCTCATTCGTTTTATGTTGTTATTCGTTTTCATCACTCTGCCAACGCTTTTCTGAATTCTTTCAGTGCTTTCCCCATATTTAACTCTACTGTCTTGACTGAAACTGACAGTTTCTCTGCTATCTCACTATATTTTAAACCTTCAAACCTGTTCATCGAGAAGATCCTGCTGCATCTGTCCGGTAGTTTTTCAAGAACCCTGGCTACTCTTGCCTGTAACTCGTTGTAGTAAATTGTATCTGTTACCTGCTCGTTTAACTCGTCTGTCGATGCAATTATCTCTGATTCGTGCTTCTCCACCACCTTCTGATGTTCAATAAAGTGAAGGCATCTGTTGTGTACCGATCTGAAGAGATAACCGTTAACGGAGTTTGTGATATTCATTTTCTCCCTGTCCTGCCACATCCTGAAAAAGAATTCCTGTACTATCTCTTCTGCGGTATCGTGGTCTTTAACGATTGTCTTTGCATATCTTACCAGCGAAGCATAGGAGGATCTGAAAAGAGATTCAAATTCCTTAATATCTCCCTGTCTGATCCTCCTTATTATGTTTGCTTCGTTATCCATTCAGTTCAATTTTTAATGCTGCCCTATCTTTCGCTGATTCTGAATTTCCTGTTCAGACGCCTTATGGCTGCTTCAATCGACTGGTCAGGCTCAATCACGTTATACTCACCCCAGAAGTCGGGATCAGCAAATGCTGCAACCTCTTCTGTAAAGAACTCATTTGCTTTAAGCTTGTCTTTACCCTGGATCTTTACTACATTTTCTTCTGTGCGGTCAGTTATTGCCATCTCTGACATAGTTGTATAACTTGTTTTGAAGAGCTTTTTCTTCCAGTCAACCTTAAATTTGACTTCAGCTCTTGAGTATGCAAAATACCACTTTCCTTTTGATTCTTTGTAACGAACAAGATATTCTGTTACTTCAGGTGTTACTGACATGCCTATAGGTTTCTTTCTGACGAACATTGAGGTAACGGCTGCTTTATCTGTCATGTTAACCCCAAATTCTGCCTCGGAAATTGCATAACTGTTAATGTCTATGTACAGCTTGCCGGTAAAGAGAGGTATAGATATCTCGGGTTTCTGAACAAAGGTGATGATGTAGTTTGGCTTGTCATCTATTACTACCACACCTGTCACTGAGAAGTCATACTGTCCAAGTGATTCAGATGTAAGGATTGTCTCAGGATTCTTGACAAGGTCAAGATCGAGAGCCGTAACCGGACCACCCTGGAGCCTGAAGAGAACGGTATCAAGCTTGCTGCTGTCGGTATTCTTTCTTCCCTTGTATATCTTGGCAGCATCATACTTCATACTGCTATAAGGGGCTTTAAAGATGTCAACAACGGCTTCACCGATAGATACATAAGAGCGATTCTTCCTTATGGTCTCCCTGTAGAAGCCCGACATGTCATTTGCCACCTCAGGATAGTTTTTGCCAAAGTTCCTTAATACCTCCCTCATAATGTAATCAGGATCGAGCGGTTTTACAACTACCTCTTTTATCGGAATCGTGGCCGATTCAAGAGCAATGGAGTTTTTCTGCCCGTTCTGATGCATTGAAGATACCGGTACTTCCTTATTCTTGTATCCCAGGAAGGAGAAAACAATAACTATGTTTTCATCCTGCGGCACCTTAATAAGGAACTCGCCGTCGACGTTGGTAACAGTTGCAATATTGCTTTCCTTAACAGCAACACCTGCAAAAATAAGCGGAGAACCGGTCTCCATGTCAACTACCTTGCCTTTTATGGCAATATAATCCTGCTGGCTTTTCCTGTCCCTGACATGGTTGCCAGAGGCGAAAATTTCTCCGTTGATGATCAATCCAAGGATCATCATGAAGACTATCTTTAAATATAACTTATTGTTTTTCATGGCGAAAAGATTTAAGTTGGTTACTTTTTATTTTTAAATCCGGATCTTGATTTCAATTCTATGACCGCCAGAGTCTCTTTTCACCCTATTATTTTTAAAAAAATTGTTTATTTGTCACATATGAGGCTGTATCCATATATAAATGCAATTTACTCATTATCGAAGTATGGCATTACCATATTGTCGAAAGAGCCAGGAAAAACGACAATGCCATTTTCCATTAGCATTGAGCTTACCAACCTTTGCAATCTTCACTGCCCCTGCTGCGCAACCGGTGCAAACATACTCCAAAGGCAACATGGCTTTATGGACCTGCCGACTGCAGAGATGATTGCTACCTCTTTGGGAAAATATTCCCTGTCGGCAAATCTCTATTTTCAGGGAGAGCCAATGCTTCATCCGGATTTTTTCGAAATAGCAGAGAGACTGAGATCTTTTCATGGTGTCATCTCTACAAACGGTCATTTCCTTAGCGAAGAAAATTGCAGAAGACTTGCAGTATCAGGGCTAAGAAAAATAATTGTTTCATACGACGGGGTTACTCCTGAAGTCTATTCTGCATACAGGAAAGGAGGAGATCTCTCAATAGTCACAGAGGGGATCAAATGCCTTTCAGAACAAATCAAGAAGAAAAAGAATTCCCCGCGACTGGAGCTGCTTTTTTTATATGGCCGTCATAACTCTCATGAATTAAGAGAAGCCGGAGAATTTGCAGCATCGGTAAATGCTTCGTTTAAAATTAAAAGCATGCAGATTCCTGACTTCAGCGATATCGAGAAATGGATACCGGAAGAGAACAGGCTTTCCAGATATGTACAAGAAGGAAATAATTACAGTCAGAAAAGAACTCCGGCGAGAGGATGCCTCAGGGTATGGACCACCGCTGTGATTACATGGGATGGAAATATTGTCCCATGCTGTTACGACAAGGACGCCTCTCATGTTTTCGGGAATATTCATGAAAAGCCTTTCGATGAAATATGGAACGGGGAAACCCGTCGAACATTTCTTTCAACCGTCATCAGGAAAAGAGATTCAAATGATATATGTAAATCATGTCCTCAGGGATTAAAACTGTTTTTTTAAATACAGAGATGATCCTCCTTTGAACTTTTTTTCTAACTTAATAGTTCTAAAGTCCATGTCATGAGAATATTCAGAATCTCTCTCAAAATATTGATCAGCACTTTTGTTGTTTTATTACTGATTCTTTTTATTACGGTAGCTGTATTAAGAAAATCGGCAGTGCCTGTTTATAACGGTGAAAAGAAAATTGCAGGCCTCGATGCTGAGGCACGGGTTATAAGGGATGAGCGTGGTGTGCCGCATATCTATTCTTCAAACGAGCATGATCTTTATCTTCTTACCGGTTATGTTTCTGCACAGGAACGTTTATGGCAGATGGACCTGATCAGACATGCGACCCGGGGACGACTGTCTGAGATATTCGGAAAGGATTATGTGCAGACAGACCTCTTTATGAGATCGTTGAACATTCACGAAAAATCAAAAAGACTGGTTGCCTCGGCCGATCCGGAAATACTCTCAGCAATACAGGCCTATGCCGAAGGTGTCAACATCTGGATTGATGAAAGAGGGAAAAGGCTGCCAATGGAGTTCCGGATTTTACATTACAAACCTGAACCCTGGACTCTGGAAGACATTTATGACATAATTGGCTATATGGGATGGGATCTTGCTACAGGGAACCTGTCGGAAGAACTAAGATGCTACAGGCTGGCAAAAAAGCTTGGAGCAGACAAAGCAAGGGATATAATGCCCGACTGGAATATTGTTGACGAGGTTGTCTTTCCGGGATTCGAGCTTAATGAGAGTGAGATTAGCAGATCGATGTCGTTTATTGCCTCAATGGATAAGCTGGAAGAGCTTGGTATAGTCAGTTTCTCCGGAAGCAATAACTGGGCTGTTTCCGGGCAGAGAAGCAACACCGGAAATGCGATTCTCTCTAATGACATGCACCTTGGTTTTGGAACGCCCGGGATATGGATTCAAATGCATCAGGTAGTAAAGGGCGGGCTAAATGTTACAGGAGTGATGATACCGGGAGAACCATTCATTATAGGAGGGCACAACGAACAGATAGCCTGGGGAACAACCAACCTGGGCGTTGACGATATTGATCTGTACGTCGAAAGGACCGATTCCTCAGGAAATTATTTGTTCAATGGACAATGGCTGCCGTTACAGTCACGTGAGGAAATAATAAAGGTAAAAGGTGCGGTGCAGGATACCTTTAGAATTGTTTCAACGCATCATGGCCCGATAATTTCGGAAATGAAAGACATTAAAGATGCCCCTCTGGCAATAAGATGGTCAGGATTTGACGACAGCGACGAGATGAAAGCTGTCTACCTGCTCAACAGAGCCACCTGCTGGGATGAGTTCCGACATGCTATAAGTTTTTTCAGGTCGATAAGTCAGAATTTTGCCTATGCTGATATCCGTGGAAACATAGGAATGAACACCGGCGGGGGTATCCCCCTAAGGAAAGGAGGAGGTGTGATGCCACGCAGTGGCGTGACCGATGAGTATGACTGGCATGGATACGTGCCGTTTGAGCTTCTGCCATCATTATTTAATCCCGCCGATGGCTTTGTTTCATCAGCAAACCAGAGAACAGTAAATACTGATTACCCTTTCTTTATTTCAGGAAACTTTGCCATGCCATATCGCATAAAGCGTATCCGCCAGATGGCAGCTGAAAAGAAGATTCTGGGCATTGACGACTTTAAACGAATGGTGACGGACAACCATTCAGCATATGCAGAAATGCTGACTCCTGTTATTCTTAAAGCCGCAGAGGAGGCAGATTTCACTGACTCCCTGACTCAGGAAGCTGTGAGAGTCTTGAAAAACTGGGATTATAGCATGGATGTCGACAGGATTGCCCCGACACTCTTCGAGTTTATACACATGGCCATGGCTTATAACATTTTTGGTGATGAACTGGGCGATTTGTATGGATCAAGACTGGGTACCAAATATGATTTTTATATCTATCGCTGTTTGACAGAGGGCCCTGATTATTGGGTGGACAATATAAACACGGAGCAGAAAGAAACTTTTAGTGATATAATTGTAAAAAGTATCAGCAGTGCGGTAGATACGCTTAAAAAGAATTATGGAGATGACCTGTCAGAGTGGAAGTGGGGGAAAATACATCATCTGAGAATTGTTCATCCCCTTGGGTCAAAGAAATTGCTGAATAAGCTGTTTGCACTTAATTCAAAGCAGTACGAAGTAGGAGGGAGTTATCATACGGTTGAGGTTTATGGATATGACCGGAGCTTCAATACTGTGCACGGGGCATCTGAACGCTACATTTACAATGCCGCTGACTGGGATGAGTCGTATGCTGTTATCCCTACAGGCACCTCAGGTAACCCGGGAAGTCCTTTCTACCTGTCTCAGACGTCTACCTATATAAATAACGGCTTCTACAAGGATCCTTTTACGGAACCGGCGGTTGCTTCAGCAAAAAAGTACGAAATTATTTACAGACCGGCAGAGTAATGACATGAAGCAGGAAAAGTTCCCCACCCGCAATCAGGTGGAAAACTTAACTGCATAAAAACAACGTAAACCCAAATAAATCTGTCGTATATATAAAACTCTGCATGGAAAAACTTAATTAGCCGGTTAGATTGCATCTCCACCTCTTTCGCCGGTACGTATTCGTATGCATTCCTCAAGTGGGGTAATAAAAATCTTTCCGTCACCAAGGTTTCCTTCGAGCTCACTTGTCCGTGCCGATTTAAGTATAGTGAAGATGGTGATATCCACAAATGAGTCGTTAACGGCTATTTCGATTTTTATCTTGGGGATCAGGTCGGGAACCACCCTCTGGCCACGATGAATCTCTTCAACTCTTTGCTGGCCGTGGCCCGATACACGGCTTACAGTAATTCTTGTTATTTCTGCTGCAATGAGAGCTTCCCGAACCTTGTCGAGCTGAGTTTCACGTATAATTGCTGTTATTAGTTTCATTGTCTTTTATTAGCTTGGGTTTAACATTCCATAAGCTCTTTCTCCGTGGTAAGATCTGTCAAGACCTGCCATTTCATCACTCTCTGATGATTTGAATCCGAATATTTTATCCACTGCAAAAACTATTGCCAGCGTTAAGATGGCTGAGTAGGCAATTGCTATTCCCACTGCTGTGGCCTGTATACCCAGCTGCTTCCATATATTCCATCCTGGTGAAACAGATAAAGCATCGGTCATCCATGAGGGGCGGATAAAAAATGTTAATAATAATGCACCTGCAATCCCACCCACGCCATGGATACCGAATGCGTCGAGGCTATCATCATAACCAAGTTTGTTTTTTGCCATTATTGCCAGGTAGCATATTCCGGCAGCTGACAATCCCAGGCACATGGCACCGTAAGGCTGCACCACTCCGGCGGCAGGAGTAACGGCAACCAGCCCCGCCAAAATACCGCTAGCAAAACCAAGTGCGGTTGCCTTTCCCTGATGCAGTCCTTCGATGATAACCCATGTTAAAGCTCCTGTTGCTGCTGCCACCTGTGTGGCGGCAAGAGCCTGTGCGGTACCTAAACCGCTTGATATGCTACTCCCGGCGTTGAATCCGAACCACCCTACCCAGAGTAATCCGGCGCCAAGCATTGTAATTACCAGATTATTTGGTCTGATAACCTGAAAAGGATGTCCTCTGCGTGATCCAAGATATAAAGCAGCAACCAGCCCGCTCACACCGGCAGAGATATGGACAACAGTTCCCCCTGCAAAATCAATAGCCCCTTTGGCTCCCAGGTTAAAGATAAATCCATCACTTGCCCAAACCCAATGGCACAGCGGATCGTATACAAGCAGGCTCCAAATGGCAATGAAAACGCAGTAAGCTTTAAAAGAAACCCGCTCCGCAAACGCTCCTGCAATAAGTGCCGGAGTAATTATTGCAAATTTGCTCTGGAACATTGAAAATACATATTCCGGAACCCCGGCATCCATAATGTTATTATCTATACCTCTCAGGAAAAAGTAATCCGGATTCCAGCCACACCATCCACCAAGGATGCTTTTACCAAAACACAGTCCATATCCGGCTATAACCCATAAAACGGCAATTATTCCCATTGCAACGTAGCTATGCATTATGGTGCCCATGACATTTTTTGATCTGACCAGACCACCATAAAACATTGCCAGTCCGGGAATCATCAACAAAACCAGTGCTGTTGAGGTGAGCATCCAGGCAGTTGCGCCTGTATCAACAGCTGTTTTGCCATCCGAAGCAAAAACTGAAAATCCACTTGTAAACAATAGAAGCAGTAAGATAAATACTCTTTTCCCTGAAATATTCATAGCAAAAAGCTGTATATGGTTAATAAAATATGATTAACGCTACAAATATGATAAAAAATTGACATATTACAAGAAAAAAATATAAAAAAATTACAATACCCCTATAAAAAATAGGGGTAAATAAAATTATATATATAAAATAATAAATACTACCCCTAAAAATATAGGGTACATTAAAAAAATAAAAAAAGCCGGATCGATAAAATCCGGCTTTTTTTATTGTAGGGTCCGCCTGGTTACTTTAGTATTTTGACAGTTGATCTTTTCCCATCGCATGTTATTCTTGCGATGTACATTCCGGAGGACATCTTACCAAGAGGTATTCTTATAACACTCTGACCATTGGTGTCCTTTTCTGTATAAAGTTTTGCTCCGGTGGAATTAAAAAGTTCAATAGTAACTTCCGACGCTCCCGTAAAGGCATCTGATGAAATATCAACATAGTCACAGGCCGGAATTGGATAAACGTTAATCTCCTCATCTATTTCAGGGAGATCATTTACCCCATTGGTTACTGTAATATACATATAGAAGCTACCTGTTGTTCCTCCTGCGCTTCCATCAACCTGTATCCAGTAAGGCTGATTGGCAAGGAGAAAAAGGTCAGTGACCTTTGGCTGGTAATCTGTGATTGTATAATCGTCGTTTGCAGCAATAAGCTCATATTTCCCGGTAAGGACATCGCTGTATGTGTTTGCCTTGTAAACAGCTAACTGGTTATCCATGCCCTTTGAGTATATCATGACTGTCTGGTTATATTCCGGTACATAATAGAACCATACTGAATTATCAAGCACATTTTCACCTGTACCATATTCATCGCACCACGACAGCTGGCCTGTACATGAGGTCACAGGAGGAGCTGGTTCACCGGTCTCCAAAGTGGCACATTGGTTTGAAAACAGGATGCTCTTCCCTGTTGTCAGCTTAATAGCGTTGCTTATATTGTCATTTGATTGAGCAGTAATAGGAAGAGAATAAGTTGTTGAAGACTGGCAGGTGCCCTGTGTACCAAGGAGTGTCAGTGCTAAAGTGGTGTTTGAAGCAAGAGTCACTCCATCCTTTAATTTTATTACAGCCGGATTCGTTGTGTTGTTTTCGAAGGTAAAGTATTCGGAAGCTTCCGGGGTGAGTGTCCACTGGTATGCTTCAGCCCCGTATGCCTGCAGACTGACTGAGGTAAAATTGGCAGCACAGGAGTCGGTCATGCCAGATGGAACAATCTTAAGAGAAAGAGATGTTCCGGCTGAGATAAAGTCACTTAATTTCAGTGTATCTCTGCCTGCGGTGTTCTGTGCAACAAGAGACACAGTGTAAAGGCCGGGTGAATTAAACGTTACCCACGGATTCTGCGTAGTGGCATCAGTACTGTTTTCGTAGGTTACTGTTGCCGGGCTGAAGGACCATGTCCACGATGTGGGGGCGAATGCCGAAAACCCTGATATTTTAACTGTCGACCCGGTGCACACGCTAGAGTAATCGCATAGGAACTGAGCGTCAGGAAGGTTTGCAGAAGGGTAATAACTGTCAAGGGTTGTTGCTCCGGTATTAGCTGCATCGAGGAAACTCTTTAAGGTGCTGTATAGACCCCCGGGGTTGGTGTATGAGTAGCTGAGCTTTCCGTAGAAGTCATATATGGTTCCTCCTCCATGAAGCTGTCCGACAATACGATGATTCTGGTCAAAAAGCGGTGATCCCGATGATCCGCCTGCTGTTGTTCCTGCATCGAAGGTAACCTGCCAGTGTGTATTTGCAGGTGTCGTTTTGTCATCGTCCCAGCTAAGTGTCTTATCATAAGATATTGCAGGATCATTGTCAACAGAGATCTTCTTTTTATATCCGTGAGGGTGATGGATACCGACAGTGCTTGTTGCGGGTGTTTCATTAACATCCCATCCTGCATAATATGGCTGATAGCTTGGTGGTATATAGCCGGTAAGGAGCAGCAGGCTGTAATCTGAATTTGCTCCGGTTGTCTTCAATGTTGCGCCGGAGACTGTTTGCCTTATATAACTCGCCACGTCAGTACATGCCGGATTTTCATAATTAAAATAGGCAATCACTGTTGAGGCAGCATTATCTGTACTTATGCAGTGGTTGGCAGTAAGGAAATATGCTTTGCCATCAACCTTGGTATTGTTTATTAGTGCTCCTGAGCAGAGATATGATGAGGTACCTTCCGTAAAGGTGTACTTTAATACTGAGTGTTTTTGGTCCTGCCAATCCTTCCCTTCATCGCAGTTAACGCCAATGAAGCCATCGGGGTCGGCATTTTTTGACTTGGTACCAAAGATATCAATGTATGCCTCCCCAATACCACTTATTACCAGGTTTCCTTCAAACTTAACGTTTGCCGGTTCATAATACTCAATGATGATGTAGTTTCCAGGAAAGTCACCGATGACAAATCCGAAATCATCACGCATATTAATATTTGTATAGGCACCTCTCACAACAGTATAATCTTCATTATAGAGGTATAGTTCAGCACCGTCGGGGACAACGAATGAGCTGAAAAACAACTCTAACGACTTGTCGTTTTCAGACTTAATTTTATACCTCCATAAATTGCCGCCGTCGGCCATGCTGGTTTTGGTTGCAACTGACTTAAGATCTATTGATACGTTTTTAACAACCGCGTAGCGGAAAGGAGCGCTCTTATCGTTGTCATATTGCATCAGGGTAGCCGTATCAAGTGCAGGAAGACTATATGAGGCTATTAGTGCTTTGCTTTTTAACACAGTATTGGATAACGATCTTGGCATACCCCCCTCAGATATCTGAGCAAAAATGCAGTTGCCGGCTGTAAGGGCAAAAACAAAAAGAAACCATTTCTTCATTAGTATTAATATTAAATAAAACATACCCCGCAATAACGGGGTTATATGAGATTGAAAAAGCAAAGGGAAGGCTGTGTTAAACGGTCATTATCTCTTTCTCCTTTTGCTCTACGATTTTGTCTACTTTCAGGTTGTGCTTGTCAGTAATATCCTGGATGAGTTTCTCTCCGTTTTTTTCCTCATCTTCGGGCAGCCCGTCTTTCATCAGGGTCTTAAGTTCATCAATAGTCCACTTTCTTGTTCCCCTGATGCTTATCTTGGCTGTCTCACCTTCAGTTCTGACTTGTTTTACAAGCTGGTGTCTTCTTTCTTCCGTTAGGGGAGGGATATTAATGCGGATGACCTCTCCATTGTTAACTGGGGTGAGGCCTATATTTGCAGCAAGGATGGCCTTCTCAATAATACCCAGCATAGGTTTTTCCCATGGTTGTATAGTAATGCTTTTAGCATCCGGGGTATTGATATTTGACACCTGGGCAAGAGGGGTGCTTGCCCCGTAATAATCGACGTGAATGCCATCGAGTAAAGCCGGATTTGCTCTGCCGGCACGTAGATGTGAAAGCTCATGCTCAAGATGCTTTATAGCTTTTTCCATTTTTTCTGTTGCCTCATCAATGAGAAGTTCTAGTTCGTCGGTCATATACTTAATTTTGTTGTTTCGTGAAATCCGGTTAAAAATAACTAAAATATAAATATATCAATAGTTTATGATGTAACAAGAGTGCCACAGTTTTCGCCCTTAACCACCTTATAAAGAGTGCCTTTATTATTCATATTGAAAACAATGATAGGCATGTTATTTTCACTGCACATTGCAAATGCTGTGATATCCATCACCTTCA
>Ga0116171_10004802_pt1 | contig 12037 bp, 11 predicted proteins | sample AD_JPNHW2_MetaG_FD_89798 | JGI IMG/M metagenome (GOLD analysis project Ga0116171, IMG submission 89798) | Active sludge microbial communities of municipal wastewater-treating anaerobic digesters from Japan - AD_JPNHW2_MetaG | ecosystem: Engineered > Bioreactor > Anaerobic > Digestate | place...
ACATACTGCGGTAAAAAGACCTTAAAATCAGACAAAAATAAGCAGTGCAACATTTGGAAAATTAATTTTTAAATAAAAAGTCTAGTCGACTAGACTAAATAAAAAGTCTAGTCGACTAGACTAAATAAAAAGAGGAATAGATATGATTAACAGAAAATTATTCTTGGAAGAAGTATTAAAAACAAGAGGTAACAAAGGTGATAATTATTGCAGATATTCAGGATTGAATTATAATTTCAATTGGTGTGCAAGTTTCACTTCATATATTATACGTGAAGTAGCAGGAATAAAAGATTTCCCAAAATCTACTTCTTGCACTCAGATAAAAAATTCACCTTTTGCAATACCAAAACTTAATAAATCTTTTAAGACAGCAGAAGTTGGAGATGTAATTCTTTTTGAATTTAACAACCCAACAGATGGGCCTGACCATATCGGAATAGTTGTTGAAAATAACAATGGTATTATTTCAATTCTTGAGGGAAATACAGGTAATAATGACTTTAATAAATCGTACGTAGCAGTTCACACATATTCTGTTGATAATACTGCGTTAGATTACGTTATTGACATGAGCAACTATTTTACAGATGAACTAATTCAGAAAGAAGAGAATTCAACAAAATCAACAAAAACAACAGAAGCTGAATTAAGAGAAGTTTTCAGAAAGATAAAAGAATTACTTCTTACAGTAGAAATTTAGTCTAGTCGACTAGACTAGGAAAGGAGTATAAATGCAAAGAAGAAATGTTTCACCGTCACAATACGACTACGTTTTCCGTTCACTAGTAAACGTAGTTTGTGACAGAATAAAATTTGAAGGTTTGCCAGAAGAAATTGATGATGCATATTTACGTTATCAACTTCTTTTATACGGAAAAGTTTTATTTTTTGCACACAAAAACTCTTATCATGTATTCTGGTTTTCAGGTACAGGAAAACACAATGAATACCACATTGATAATGATTTTCTTGTTACTAATCCATGGATGGATTATCCTAATAATTTTTCCAAAAATTACAATGATTCACAAGCATGTATTATCTACTCTGACATCAACGCATACATTGAAGATGCAGATTGCGGTTTATTTGATTTTGTTACAGAATACGCGAACATAATATCTTCAATAGACCGCTCAATTTACATTCTTGCAAAGAATTCACGCCTTATCGCAATTCTCACAGGGCAGACTATGTCGTTTGTAGAATCTGCTAAAATTGCAATTGACAGAGTTTTTAAAGGAGATGACTCTTTTGCTATAATGGAAGAATCTCTTTTGGACTCAATAAAAGTAAATCCAATTGGAGAGAAATCTGATTATAAACTCTCAGAACTAATTAAAACTCGTCAATACTATATATCAGAATTCTACCAAAAACTTGGAGTTTCTTGTAACCAAAATATGAAAAAGGAAAGATTAACAGATAATGAATCTGAATTAATTTCATCAGTATCTTCCATATCTTTCAACTACATCATCAATAACATAAACACATCTTTAAAGAAAGTAAACAAAACTTTTAATCTCAACATCTCATGTTCTATCAACAATCCACCAGAACCCGAGTCTAGTCGACTAGACTCCGAAGAACAAGCACAAAACCCCAAAGACCCGTCGCAAGAAGCGAAAGAACAAGAGGCTAAAGAAAAAAAGGACGGTGAAGAATAAAATGGATTTTGAGGGTTGTGCACAATTGAATGAGGTTACATTCAGTTATGAAGTGTTAAATGACTGTAAGAATATAACCGACTATGGTACACCGCAGGAAATTTGGGGGTTTTTGATAACGAACTATGGTACACATGTTCCTATGGTATATTATCAAAGCGAACCACAGTTTAAGCATATTTGTGAAGTTGTCTTTTATACATATGAGTATAAGTATAAGAGATTAAAGGAAACGTTAAAAGAGTATGACCCATCTAAGCCGTATATTATTGAAGAGGAAAGATATATGGGTGAGAAAAGGAGTGGAGAAACATCTACTCCAAGTGGTAAACAAGTGAATACAAATAAAGGTACAACATATGATAATACAGGTGAACTGAAATTAAAAGAGGAAAACGAAGTTAGTTATGACGGATATAAGGTTGAGAGTGAGTATAAAAATAATGTTTCAGATACTTTTGCAGAAGAAACATTTAATGGATTAACATCTTCAATGAAAAGGAAAAGTAAATTATCTGGAAACATTGGTAACCACTCTTTTTCTGAACTTATGGAAAAAGAAAGAAAAACAGCAAATTTTAGTTTGATAAACGAAATAGCAAAGGATATAATTAGTGCCACTTGCTATAAAATATTTAAATATTGAGTCTAGTTGACTAGACTAGAAAGAGGTAAGAATATGAAATATAATCAGATTGGTGAAATTTTAAATGACGTGTACGGATCTATTATTGGTGAGGGAGACCTTATAAAAGAGGATTTAAGTAACATTGTAGAAGTTGGAAAAGTAATAACGTCATCTAGTGCTTTTGATGATAATTTTGATACTTATGTTAAAAAACTGGTTGATAAGGTAGGAAAAACAATTGAACATACAGATACTTTAGAAGTAAGGCATCTTCCTATTTATAGAGACAGTTGGGAATATGGTTCTATTCTTGAAAAAATAAGAGTAGAAGCTCCTGAAACAGAAGAGGATTATACATTTGATTTAAGTAATTATACAGGAGAAGATATATTTACGCTTGCTCCTGCTGAAATATCTGCAAAATATTTCAATAATTCAACAACTTTTAAAATTAAAATTTCTTTACCAAAAAGACAACTGAAAAGTGCATTTACATCAGATAGAGAGATGAACAAGGTCTTTTCGGCAATAGAAAATAGAATTATGTTTAAACTTGACATTGATTTACTTGCACTTGAGTACAGAAATGAATGTAATCTCATTGCAGAAAAATTTAAAAATGGCAATAAAAACTGTTTAATTAATTTGTATGAATCATATGTCGGTGAAACAGGTGACACAACAGTTGATGTAGATAAGTTTTTGACTACAGACAGATGTCTTAGGTTCGCTAATAAGAAGATTAAGATGCTTAGAAGCTTTTTAAAGAAAGCGAGTGTTTTGTATAATGATGGTGGATATACAAATGTTACAAATTCAAATCAGCAGATTACTTTGTTATTAACTGACTTTGTATCTAGTCTTGACTCTTATTTATATTCATCAAATAGACATAACGAATATCTTAAAATTGATAATTTCACTGAAATGCCTTATTGGCAGTCAGGTGGAAAGAACGATAGTTACGAAAATAGAAGTAGCATTAATGTAATTCCGGCGTCTGAAGGCAAAGCCCCTACTACAGGAGATGACACAAGAATGGTAATAAATGAAACAAATATTCTTGGCGTTATTCAGGACATAAGGGCATGTGCTGTTACATGTGAACATGCTGAAACAGAAGCAATAAACGTACCCGATGCAAGGTTTATAAACTTTTGGCATTTCAGAGATGCAAATTATATTAACGATGTTGACGAAAACGTTATTGTTTTATATCTTTCAGAATATGCTTTAGTTGGAAAGTTAGCAGTTAGTCCTGCTGATTTCACTGGTAATTATTACACAAAAACAAATGGTGTATACACAGTAGCATCTGTATTTAGCACCAGTGCGGTATACTATAAAAAAGTAGTTTCAGATTAATATTATTAATTATGTAGTCAACTGGATAGATTAGTCTAGTTGACTACACTTTTAAAAAGGAGTCATATGGAAGAAAATAAATGTAAAATAACTTTTTCAGTTTTAATAGGAATAATAGGTTCCTTATATCAGCAATATGCTGCAATTTTAATCTTAGTAATTTTAGCTATATGTTTAGATGTTGTTACAGGTTTAATTAAGGCAAAAGTAACTGGAGAAGCTATTAATAGTAAAAAAGGGACTATAGGTTTTTGGAAAAAAATGAGTTTCCTTGTAAGTCTTTTATTTGGAATTTTCATGGACGTATTTATTCCTGTTTTATTAACTGTAATAAACATTCAGTTACCTTTTAATTGTCCTTTTGGATTTATAGTTGGAGCATACATAATACTTAATGAGAGCATAAGTATTTGTGAAAATATTTATAAAACAAATCCAAATGCAATTCCAAAATGGTTAAAAGATTTTTTGGTACTTGCTGTTAAAGAAATTGATGATAAGAATAATAAGAATAAAAAATAGTCTAGTCGACTAGACTGGAAAGGATTTATATGTATATAACATTATATAGAAATGGTTCAGATAATAGAGTATTACGAAAGAGTTTAACACAAATTTCTACACCGTTATCGTGTGATATATACGGTAGCGAAAGTATAATTACACCTAGATTTATATTAGAGTATGTTGGTGTAGAAGCAAATTATTGTTATGTTGCAGAATTAAATAGATATTATTATATTAGAGATATTGTATTAGCCCCAGGTGGTCAGAGAATTTTAATGTGTGAAGTAGATGTATTAATGAGTAACATCGACGAAATACTTAATTTAAATTGTCTAGTGCTTAGACAAGAAAACGAAACGTTATGTAACAAATATTTAGTTGACAACAGAATGATTGCAAATGTAAATAAAGAAGAAGTTGTTGAGAGTTTTGGTGAAACAGTAATAACAAATCCTTCAACTTGCTTTTTATTAACAATAAAATAAAATAGTCTAGTCGACTAGACTGGAAAGGAATTATTATGCAAGTAAATAGAAACTACTATGAATATGATAGGACATTGATTAATGGAGTTGAAGTTAGTAAACGAATAAAAGATTTGACTAATTTTAAATTAAATGAAGAGCTTGATACTTCAATATTCTTTGTACAAAATAACACAAATCCAAATCTTATTAATCCAACGTCTGCGTTTATTAGATATGAACCTCAAGCAGGTTCGGGTGTTAATAGGGTTTGGTATGAGCCTAACAGTTCATATAATACACTTCAAAGTGGTGATAATGTCATTAATCCTCCATTATCTGAACTTTTTGATAAAGATATGAAGATACGTCTAGCTTTATGCAGGTATAACACATCTTTAGATCAAGACGATAAAATAGGTTTTAGTGCAACAACTGTTCCAAGTGGATTAACATATACTTGCCCTTGGATTAGCAACAATTATAAAAAAATAATTTTTTCTGTAGTATTAAGCTGTGAAGAAATTGCTATTTCTGGTGGTAGTAGTCGTTCGTATACTGTATCACCATGGGGGTATGAAAATAATATAGCATCTAAGGTAGCAAATGGAACATATACAGATGCTGAAATGGCGAAAAGGCATAATCCTATTGTTGGTATTACAGGATATGTAAGTTATTTTGATGCTGTTTCAAATACTTGGAAAATGCTATCTTCTTATGATGGTTTTTTATTTGATACATTACATAAAAAGAAGAATTTATATTATGCACACAATTTACTTGCAGAGTATGAATCATCTGGTGCTCCTGGAGAAGCAATGTGTACATTTAGTAATACTATTAGTATAACAAGAACTTCAGCATCAACTAGTTCAACCTTTCCTAATAAATTTTTCAGAACATATAACGGACGAGATGTTTTTTATTGCAAAGGTAGCATTCCCTCTTTTGAATTAACTGACTGGGTAGAAGGTCGTATATCATTTGTGGATAATGAAGATACTAGGTATAATCCTAACGATTTACGTCGTTGGCAAATGTACGAATATTCTGTAGGGAATACTAAATACACAAAAATATATTGTTGTCTTAGTTTAGAGGGTGTTAAAAGATATGTAGCAAGTTTAGGGTTATTTTTTACAACTAAAAACTTAGGTGAATTACATACAGATTTAAGTGACTTGGATAACTTACCCGACTATATCCATATGCCTGAAGTCACCGCAAACGGATTTACTACTGGAAATTATTTCAGTGGTAAAGAAATTGGTAAATGTAACAGCCCTAATAAAAATTGGAATTCTACTACAGATTCTACAATAAAAGTAGATGCAGTGAGTGGAGATGGAAATAAAGTAGAAAACTTAGAGTTTTCAGAGGTAAATGGGCTTACTAATAATTTTGTTAAAAGTTATATTTTAACTAGAAGTGAATTAAATGATTTAGCATATAAGTTTAGTGATGGTAATATAACTAACCCTATGCCAGTAGGTGCAAATCCATTTGCAAGCATTATATCTCTGAAACAATATCCTTTCGATATTTCGTTACCTTTAATTTCAACTTGGAGAAATGAAGAAATAGTTTTAGATAAATGGCATACAGAAATAATAGGAAAAAGGCTTGTTGACCAAAATATGTTAAGAATAATTGGTTCTTATAAAATAGAAAAGAAATATGATAGTTTCTTAGACTATGAACCATTTACAACAGCAGAAATCTATGTTCCAATGTGTGGGAGAGCAAGTTTACCTTTAAATTATATTATGGGTAAAACTATAATAGTATATTTTGCAAGTGACATTGAAAACGGTGGCTGTAAAGCCATTGTTAAATGTGATGAAATTTCTGCTGAATTATCTGGAACATTTTCAGAAGATGTCACATTAACAGCAGAAAATACAGGAATGCGAAGATTAGAAATGGCATATGCAGGTAGTAACTTCTTAGCTAGTGCTATTGGTGCAGTAGCATCTGTCGGAACTGGTGATTCTACAGGTATCTCTTATTCATCTGTTAATGTTGGCAAATCATTAATAGATTTTGTTGCTATTAATAATGGAAATTACAGTGTTATAAAAGGAGAATCTACCCCTAAGGTTAATTTTAATAATGTGTCTAAATGTTACATAAAGATAAGTAGACCAGTTGTTGAATTACCAGAAAATTACGGAAAGGTGCATGGTTTTGTTGTTAATAAAAAATTTAACCTTTCAAATTTAAGTGGTTACACAATTTGTGGTAATGTGGAAGTTGATGGTTTATCTTGTACAGAAAATGAAAAAGAAACGTTAAAGGGAATAATGGAAAGTGGTTTTTATATTTAGTCTAGTCGACTAGACTGGAAAGGATAAGAAAATGGCAAAGAAAAAAATAGATTATTATGACAATTCAAAAATTATGAGTGAAGGAAGTACGTACAATGTCATTATTGGACAGAGAAGTAATGGTAAAACATATGCATTTATAGATGATGCATTGAATACTTTTTTAAAAGAAGATATACCCTCTGCTTATATAAGAAGATATGATGAAAGTTTGACAGCCACAAATATATTTAAGTTATGTACTTGTCATATACCTAACCTTATTATTATGAGTGAGGGTAAATGGAACAATTTTAAATATGAATCTAAGACGTTTTATTTAACATATGTAGATGGAAATGGAAAACAATTAAGAAAGAGCAAACCCTTCTTATATTGTGTAGGTTTAAATTCGTGGGAACATAAAAAAGGGCAGGACAGAGGAGATATTAAATATATTATCTTTGATGAATTCCTAACTAGAGATACATATTTAAATGATGAGTATGCAAAGTTTATGAACCTTGTATCTTCGTTGATAAGAGATAGGTCAGATACTGTAATTATTATGTTAGGGAATACAGTTAATAAATTTTGTCCTTATTTTAATAAATTTAAAATAAATATAAGAGAAGTTAAACAAGGTATGATTTATAATTTTAGATATGGGGAAACAACTCTAAGTTTAGAGTATTGTAGAGAATATGAAAATACTTCAAAAGTTAATAAAAAGTATTTTGACTTTCCAGAAAAATCCTTAGATATGATTAAAAAAGGTTACTGGGAAATCTCAACATACCCTCACTTGTATAACGGTAAAAAAGACGACTGTAAAGTCGCGGGAATGGTTTATATACATTTTGGAGATTTGGTTTTGAGATGGGAACTGCTTATTGACGAGGGAAATAATGTTATAAGTTTCATATCTCCATCAAACTTTGATAAAGCTTTACAAAGTAATTGCATCTTTATTACTAAAGATAGTTTAACTTTGTTAGATAGTCGCTGGTGTTTTTCAGAAATCCCTCATAATAAACTAACAGACTGGTTAATTAAAACTTGGAGAATGGGAAAAATTTATTTTAGTACAGATGAAAGTGGTGATGTTTTTGAGAACTTCATGAAAAATTGTGTTACAAGAGCAAGTTTCAGAAAATTTTAATAAATAAAAAAAAGTCTAGTCGGCGAGACTAGACTCTTTTTTTTTTATTTATTATTTATTTAAAATGCTTTTATCCGATAAAGTATCTATAGATATCCTTATCTTCCAATTCTATTTTTCCTAAGAGAAATTCTATAAAAGAGTCGCTCCAGTTCATAGAGAAATCTGAAGATGTTAAACATACCCCCGATTTAATGTGTACAATATCAGATTTTCCCTCATAATCTGTTATTATACGATAAGTGTCCTCTTCAGTATAAGTGTGGCATAACTTACAATCTTTTAGGCTAAAATAATTTGAAAAGTTCTTGAACTTTTCATCATTTGTTTCCCCTAAATATTTTACAAGGTTTTTAGGAGCACCTGCTACGGTTGACTCCATTTCGCCATTGTAATATTCTACAAGGTATCTTTTTGAACCAAGGGCTTTAAAACGTCTATATGTGCCCTCTTCCTCAAAGACACCCATAAAATGTTGAACCCCTTGTTTATCGAAGAATGTGTATTCCTCTGATTTAAAATTATGAAATCTCATAGCGTCGTAAAATTGCGTTTTATATTTTGCATTAATGTGTTCCCACAATTTCTTATATCTGCTATACCCCTGATATTTAACTGAATCTGTATCAGAATATAAAGAATTTTCCGACATCTTCTTTATTGGTTCTAACACTTGTCTTTTTGCGTATGATGTTACCCATACACCTATGGAATACCATAAATACTGTTTAGGATTATTACAATATTTTTTAAAATCACCGAAATCTTTTTCCTCTTTAATAAATTTTGTATCACATTCATTATCAAAAAAGATGCCGGAGTCTAAAATATTAAATACACATGTTCCGTAAACTCCACTAATTCTTCTTTTAGAACGCATATAATTTTCTACTTCCTCCTCTCTTCCTTTAAAATTAGTTTTCATCTGAAACAGTTTTAAGATAATAGAAACAAGTTCCTTAGGAAGATATTCTTTTTTAGAAACATATACTTCTCTAATTTCAATGAAATCGAAATTATAAAAATCTAAAATATTATAGATATCAATTTCATTGCAGGCAAATTCTATTTTATCACAAGATACGACACGACCATTATCTTCTATTAAAGATTTTAAGTCTAGTCGACTAGACTTGTGTTTCGACAATATAGAGTGCACATGCTTTGCTCTTAAATTTGTAAATGTGCATCTACAAGCTATTGCATAATCTTCTGGAGGATATTTTGTAAATAATTTTTTTATTGTGTACAACTCTTCTTTTATACCCAACCATATAGTTGGATATTTTTTACTTACCATTTGGTAAGGATATGAAGAAGATATATCTGTACAGAAAACGTTATACATTTCCTTGCCTATTATTTGATAGTTTGCATGAGTATAAGCTCCTGCATAAATATCAATCAAAAGATTTTGTAAATCTTTTGTTTGTGCTGAATAAAGCACAGACAAATCGTGAACCTTTTTTAAATTTTTACCTAATTCTTTCCTGAATAAATACCTCACCTCTCCTGTTGACGTCATGGGTATTTCCTCTAGTGTTTTATATTCCTTGAGCTTTTTCTTAATATATTCAGCTAGAACTATTACGTCCATATCGACGTAATGTTCTTCAACAGAGTCTAGTCGACTAGACTGGTGTCGAGTTAATGAGTAGTCTAAATCTCCGCTTGCTTTTTGAACGGGCAACTTTTCATTTTTTGCCAATTTTTCCAGTTTGCAATTAGATAAAGCTAGCGTATCTCTGAATTCGAGGTTTTTGTATACACATTTTATAACATTATGTGCTTTTCTTGCAAAAACATCTGAAAATTTTATCCAGTCTTTCATAAACTGGAATTCAAATGAGAGATTGTGAACCCAAATGATATACCTCTCATTTTTTAAACACAGTTTATTCAGAGAGTCAAAGTATTTAATTATTTCTTCCCAAGTCCTGTATTTTGAGATGACACCGTTGTTGTATATAGCCCCTATATACATAAAGGCATGTTTTACTTCTTTTATTTTACCATTTTTTTGCTTAACCTCTTCTACGTAAGAAGTCGTTTCTATGTCAAAAGTTATAATAGACTTCTTATAGCAAAACTTTTCTTTTTTACTTACCATAATTATTACCCCCTCTTAATGAAAAAATGTAATCTAAGATTTCAGGTTCTAGTTTATCGTTCATTTTATTCCTTAACTTTTCAATATTATGTCTTTGTGAATCTGACATTTTGGAGAAATCCTTATCTTCCAATTCTTCTTCAAAACGTCTTAACATATTTATTGCATCATGCTGCTCTCCACTTTTAAGTCCTGTTTCTACTGTTTCATATGTCAGAACAGCAAATAGTTCGTGGAACTCTGATGATAAGTAACTTATCGTTTTGAACGAAGAAACAAAGTCTATACCGTGTTTCGCATAATCAGCTATTTTTGCTTTATATTTTATAGATTCAACTTTTGTATTGATATCTATAATATTTTTTAAAGCTTTGTACATAATGCCTAAATCGGCATTACTTTTTATTGTATCTCTAAATTTCTTGCCTGTAATTATCCAGTCATCTCTGAAACCGTATTTACGGTTTAAAGAACGTATTTGAGATTTGTGATACTGTGCTGTACCACTAGCTTTATAATATCCTTTCATTTCAAGATATTTTAGTTTTGATTTCGCTTTTTTTGCATTCTTTGTAATAAATAACTCCATTTCTTTTCGAGATGGTAGTTGTTCATTTGACTTTTTTCTCTTTCTTGCCATAATTATTTCCTTTCTAGTCTAGTCGACTAGACTGTTTTTTCATATATTATCTTTTCTAGTGTAGTCGACGAGACTGAAATATTTTATACCCTACCTCTTTTATAGTCTAGTCGGCGAGACTGAAATATTTTATACCCTACCTCTTTTATAGTCTAGTCGGCGAGACTCATTTAAATTGAAGCATAACAAAGATGCTTCAATTTCATCTTTTGGAGAAAATTCCAATAGAATTTTTTTGAAAATTTTACCATTCTGAAACGATATGCAAAAAATGGAAAAAGTACCATTTTTCGACAATGTAAATTTATGTCGAATCATACAATTTTTTCCTTTCTACAAAATACCAAAAATATTTACAAAATATGCCATTAAGAATTTTTAAAAAAAAGCCGATTTTTCAATCGGCTTTTTTTCCATTATTTTTCCATTATTTTCAAAGATTTCTGGAAAACATTTATAATTTTTTCTTTAATTTCCACATTTTCTAAAGTAGCACAAATTTCAAGCATTTGTAAAATCCTGTCATTGTCTGTCATAACAATTTCAGACTTTGTATTCTCTTCTGTATCTGTATTTTCTTCTGTATCAGATACAGTTGCAGTTGTTTCTACTGGAGGGTTAATAATATCTTTAACTATTGCGCGTATTTCCTTACAAGTTAGAGAAGAATCAAGTTCTTTAAGGTGTTCATTTATCTGTTCAGATGTGAGCGGGATTAATTCAAGCATTTGTGACGGACTGAACTCAAAACCATCTGTATCTGTTATAGATTCAATTTTCAGACTTTTGTTTTTTTCTACTAAATCTATAAGTTTATTATCGTCAATGAGATATTCAATAGACAGTTGTTCGCCCTCACTGTCTACTAATTTTATGAATTTCGATATCTTAATAAGCTTATATGTATAAGCTTTTTTATATCCAAAACATTCTTCAGCATAATCTGCTATTGTTGAAAAACCCGACCTTTCCAAGTATTCTTTTGGTTTACTTGCTATTTCTGATAAAATCAGAGATATCCCTAAAATTGCGTTTTTTGCAATTTTGTGGTAGTTATTAATTTTTTCTGTTGCATTTTTTAACATATCGTTCTCTATTGTAATTCCATTTTTTAAACTTTTTTCAATTTCAAACATAATCAATTACTCCTCTTAAATTAAGTCCAGTCTAGTCGACTAG
>Ga0116171_10004803_pt1 | contig 12034 bp, 11 predicted proteins | sample AD_JPNHW2_MetaG_FD_89798 | JGI IMG/M metagenome (GOLD analysis project Ga0116171, IMG submission 89798) | Active sludge microbial communities of municipal wastewater-treating anaerobic digesters from Japan - AD_JPNHW2_MetaG | ecosystem: Engineered > Bioreactor > Anaerobic > Digestate | place...
AGAAAACATTTTTAACAATAAAATTAAAGCCTGCAGTATATTGTACCGATAATTTTAATGTTAGTATTGATGCTGTTATGCGATTATTTAGTTTTTAATATAATCTTGAATTATTTTAAAAAAATTTAAGGAGTATTTATGGCAAGTTCAAAACAACTGGAGAATACCATCAAAAGAAAAACTGCGAAGGTAGCTAAACTTCAGAAAGAAGTGAAAGTTGAGACTTCAGCGATCGCTAAACTCAAAAGTGATTTAGTTTCTGCTAAGAAAAAAGAAGCTGAAGCAAAAGCTAAGGCAAAAGCAAAAGCCAAGCCAAAGGCTAAAGCAAAGGCTAAGCCAAAAGCTAAAGCAAAAGCTAAGCCAAAAGCAAAACCGACTAGTGTTCTTGGCATTTTTTAAATTTCAAAAAAAGAGGGGATTGCCCCTCTTTTTCTTTTGAGTATACACTATTAAAACTTATAGTCCCATCGGTTTTTATTCGCCGTTAAGCCCTTGTTACCAACCGTCTATCTTCCGCTCATTGCAGTATCCAAACCGGGCTGTCTCACTTTAAAAAGATTTTCAACGGTTTCTTTTACTACAGGATCTTTTGAATCTCTGCAGTATACAGAATATTTCAAAACAGGATTCTGTACGGTATTAAAATCTTTTCTGTAATACTCTGTTTTAAACTGAAGATAATATCCTGCTGCACTTTTCCCGTAGGAAAAAAGGGCCGAATTTCTATGTGTTTCATCAGTTTCAAGAAACTTAATATTAAATCCATAAACACTTGAAAAGATCGCATTAGTGCTGGAACTGTTTAAAATGCTCTCCAGCGTCCTGAGAGATTTCATATTATCAGTATAGTTTCCTTTATAAACAGCCCCTTCAATAATATCTTTTTTCAGTTTTGCAATATCATTTGTAAAAAATTTAGACTGCGAATCGGCTCTTTTTTTCAGATCTCTTGTTAAAGGATAGTATTCATATACTGAATCTATAGTGTTGTCACTGTTCTTATCAACAATCATTACTATTTTTTTATCCAGACCGGAAAAGTCACCTATTACGATTGCTGTATCTCCATCAATAGACTGCATAAAAATATAATTAATACTATCCCCGGTAACGGGGAAAAGCTTCATCCTGTCCACGGTAAGTTTATTTACCTGAAGATCATCTAAACCGGCAGAAAAAACCGGCATTATTAACATTATCACTGCAGCAGCTGCTAAACAAAAGTATTTTGATTTCATTGTGTTTCTCCATTTTTATAATTTAAAACTTTGTTGTTATATATGTTAATAAGCAGATTCCGTGCCAATTGCTCTGTTTAAAAAAGTATTTAAAACAGCGTAAAGGAGCGGTAAACATAACAAAATATGGATTTTTTAGTATTAAGGTAAGTTGGTGTCTCAAAATAAGATTCAATTTGAAATAAATCTCATTTTGAGACAAAGTAATGCTCAGATGAGTTCATAAAGTTTCAGCTTTCGATATAAAGTTGCCCTGCTTATACCCAGTGCAAGAGCTGCACGTTCTATCTCTCCATTAAAATGAAAATAGGCCTTTTCTATCTCTCTTCTTTCAAGCAGTTCAAGAGGAATAATTTCCGTATCATTTCTTATTTCAGTGATTCTGCTCTCCCGGCTGATCTGCGGAAGATCATCAATATCATCGATTATACTATCCATGCTCTGAAGTGCAAGCCTCTGTACATACGAACGGAGTTCACGGACATTCCCGGGCCATTCACGCGATTCAAGACCCTTCAAGGCCACTTCAGAAAATGTCATTTCGCCAAGTTCATAAAATGAGCAGATCTCCCGCAGAAAATGGTCAGCAAGTATTTTTATATCGCCTTTTCTTTCTCTAAGCGGAGGAACCTTCAATGTAAATTGTTCAAGCCTGAAATACAGGTCGCCGCGGAATTGACTCATTGAGACTTCTTTCGTAAGGTCACGGTTGGTAGCAGAAATTATTCTGAAGTCTATCAGCTTTTCGGACCGGCCTCCGACGCGTCTGACTTTGCCGTCTTCAAGGACTCTAAGCAGCTTTGCCTGTACTTCGCTGTGCAGCTCACCTATTTCATCAAGAAAAATCGTACCATGTTCAGCCTGTTCAAAAAACCCGGCGTGTTCAGTATTCGCGCCTGTGAAGGCCCCTTTTGTATGACCGAAAAGGAGACTATCTGCTATGTCAACGGCAATTCCTGCGCAATTGACTGCCACAAAAGGACCGTCTTTGTGAGTGCTCCCGTCGTGAATTGCCCTTGCAATAAGTTCTTTCCCGGTGCCGCTCTCGCCGGTAATCAGGACATTCACATTAAGATCGATAATTCTGTCCAGGGTAGTGAAAAACTGTATCATTTCTTTACTCTCACCGATTATCGAATTGAATAATTCTTTATTCCGGAGCTTATGTCTTAAAGAAACAATTTCTGTAGAGAGCTGTTTAAGCAGTTTTAATCTCTGTTGCAAAGCTGTACGGTTTCTTTCATTAAAGGGGGGTAAAATAGTATCATTGATATCCGCCGGTGCATTTTCAGAATTACCAATATATATAACCGGCAATTCAGGATAAATACCGGTTATAATTCTGATATCTTCATTTCCGGCAGCTGGTCCGATAATCAATGCCGCAGGCCTGGTTTTAATCTCATGTTCCATTCCCGGATTATATGAAATAATCTCACATATTTCACTCAGCCATGAAACAACCTCTTCATCTACTGCTGAAGTAATAATTGTTATTTTTGAATTATCATTTTTAATCATAACTTTTTTATTTGTGACTCTGCTGTTTTTATACAGATAGTACGTTTAACAGCAGAAATTTATAACAAAACTCCGGGTTTAAAGGGACATACTGATTTTTATATAATCCTGTTGAAAAGTCAATCATTACTATATATAATCAGAAAGTAACTGCAGTATAGTTTTCAGTACACGCTTTTCAAACTTTAACATCATTACAGATAAATAATCCCTCTGCACATCGCGTTAAATTATTTATTTTTTAGTAATAATAATCTCACAGCATTCGTCACCATGATTCAGGTTTTTTGTATGGGCTACGTTAATACTTATCTCCTTATCAAAAAGTCCATTGGTGATTCCTTCATATGTCTGAACCGTAACGATTCCGCAATCTGCTACACCGGCTTTGGCAATAGCTCTCTGTGTTTCGCAGTCGGTGATGCGGAAAATAATCTGGTCGCCATTTATCGAGATTTCCCTCCCCTCAATCCTTAACACTTTGCTGAAAATACCCATAGCTTCGATAAAGCTCTCAGGCCACACCGGATTCTGAATATAATTCTTCCTTAAATTTTTACCGAAAACATACGAGAATTGTTTCCATGCCTCAACATCCATTTCCCATGCTGTTTCAATCCCGAATTTTTTAGCAAGCGCCAGGAACCATGCCCCGTCCATGCGGGTAAAAGAATACTGCGCAATTTCAATCATCTGTTCATTTGTTAAATTCATTAGATTTACCTGATCTTTTAAATGTTCTATTCCGGTATCGATGTACAATGCCGAAGTTTTATAATCACAAAACAGAAATGAGATTATATTTCAATCGTAGATACATTGAAGAAACTGGTTTGTCAATTAGTTTAACTTTTACTTCAGGTGAAGAGGCTTCCGGTCTGCATAAATAAAGTTCTGCATAATTATTTGTATTTATATGTGTTAATACTTGTTAACACTGAAGAAAGATAATAATATGCATCAGGTTAAAGAGGTGTATGTACGCAATTACGGAATCAATGCGGTGATCAGAAAACATGAAGGCATATCAGAGCCTGTCAAAGTAATAAGACGCATTCTTAATAGAAATCAGAGTAAATTATGCCGTGAAATCCTCCATGGAATACTCCTCCTTTTCAGGGTCTTCACGACGTATCTCCTTCCATCTTTCATAAACCTTGAGGCAGTCCGCCAAAACAATCCCGGCCTTGCTTCCGGTAATATTTGCTTTTAATATATATTCATTTATCCCTGCAGCAATCAGTTCCCTGCGTAAAGATTCATCCATGTGCCTTATATCCTTGAAATTAATTTTACGCGATTCCGTAACTCCGGATATGCATGCGCGGATAAGTTTTTCAACATCTGCTTCTTTCTTACCAGTACTCCCTGCAATATAATGTGTAAAAGCTTTGAAAAGAACCTCCTGGTCATTATAAACGATAATGCCCGACGGCTGATCTTTTATAAATTCGGTATGCTGTATATCCTTCTCCAGGTGTATTGATGATTTGATATTATACCAGTTTTGGTAGATAGTCATACAGCCATGATTTATTTCGCTTTTCTGGATATAGCTCAGATTTAATTTTTTTAAATAATTATCAATTCCATTTTCAATGAACTCTTTTTTTTTCTCATCATCAAGTCCTTTTGCATCAGGTACTGCAATACCGGAACGTTCAACACTCTCCTGGATGCACATGTGAAGCATAGCAATGGTTATATTTATGCTTTTTTTTGTAATCCTTGATATATAATGGGCAAATGCGTTATATAGAGTGTCTTCGTCTTTTCCTTCGAAAAGAAAAATTCTCTGTTCTGTCATAGGTTACCTTCGAAATCCCTGTTTGTTTATACATATACTGTATCTTATAAAATATATACTTTATATATCCGTTAATCCAGTTTTATTTATTATTAAATTATTTTTCTAAACACTAATCTGAAGCAGATCATAAGAGGTTTCCCATATTTCAATGGTACATTTTAGCCGGCAGACTGGAGAGTCAGCAGATCATAGAAACGACTTTAACCAGCAGATATATTTTCCCCCTGGGCTTCAATCTCAGACGAACCGCTGAAGCTTTAGAAATCTGAGCCGTCAGAGATGCGCCGATATCGCAATGAACCAGGACGCTGTGGCCGGAGATCTCTTCAAGATTACGTATTCGTCCTTTAAAGATATTGGTGGTACTGATGTTTTGCGGTTTATCCAGGGAGATTGTTACATCAGAGGCCTTTATGGCTACCCGGACCTCCTGCTCATATGGAGGGGTATTCGCAAGAATGCGTATTATTCCCCCGTGAAATTCTGCAGAAATTACTCCGAATTCATTATCAAAACTCTTCATCCGGCAGTCGAATACAGAAATATATTCGCCGTTCCCCTCAGAGATACCAAGGCTGTTATGCTCCCCTTCAGGTATTCCGCTGCTTTCAATACGCCCTTTTTCAACATGTATCAGTTTATCGCTGAGCCGGAGTATCTCGTGTATTGAATGAGTAACGTAAAATATTGGAATCCCGAACTGTTCAGGAAGCCTGTCGATATATGAAAGCAGTTCCTCTTTGCGTTCAGAATCAAGCGAGGCAAGCGGTTCATCCATGAGAAGTATCTGAGGCCGCATGAGCAGGGCGCGTCCTATGGCTACCCGCTGTTTTTCACCTCCTGAAAGCTTCCCCGGCATCCTTTCAAGGAGATGTTCTATTCCAAGAAGTTTTACTGATTCTTTAAGCATTGAATGGTCGCTGTGTCGGCCGTAGAGGAGATTCCGCCGCACGTTCATGTGAGGGAAAAGACGCCCATCCTGAAATATGTATCCGCATCGGCGCTGTTCAACGGAGCAATTAATCTTTTTTTCAGAATCGAAAAGAATCCTGTCTTTAATGAAGATACGCCCTTCATCAGGAGTAAGGAGTCCGGATATCATGTTTATTATTGTAGTCTTCCCCGAACCCGACGGGCCTGCAAGAACTGTAATCCCCATGCTGTCCGACGAAAACTCCGCATTCACATTAAAAGAGCCGAAGCTTTTTTTCAGTTTCACGTCGATCATTTATTCATTCTCCCGGCCGCTCTTTTGGCAATTATCTCTGATATAACCAGTGCGGCAACAGCGATGGCTATAGAAACAATACAAAGCCGCGCTGCCATCATTTCAGCACCCGGTGTCTGTGTATATGCGTAAAGGGCCAGCGGAAGAGTCTGTGTCTCTCCCGGGATATTGGCAACAAAAGTGACTGTGGCGCCAAATTCCCCCAGGCTGCGGGCGAATCCGAGTATGCCGCCGGAGATAATTCCAGGCATGGATAAAGGCAGGGTTATAGTCATGAATATGCGGAAACTGCCAGCGCCAAGTGTACGGGCCGCATCTTCCAGCCCCCTGTCAACGGCTTCAATGGAAATTCGTATAGCCCTGACCATTAGAGGCATGCTCATGACCAGTGATGCTATGACTGCCCCTTTCCAGTTAAAGGCGAATTTTATCCCCATGTGCATCAGAAGATTTCCCAGGGGTGTATAGCGTCCAAGGGTTATGATAAGAAGATAACCTGTAACGACAGGGGGAACTACAAGGGGAAGATGAATAAGCGCATCAAGCAGAGCCTTCCCTCTGAAATTGAAACGGGCAAGAAGGTGTGCTAATCCGATGGCGGGAATCAATCCCACGATTACGGACCATAATCCCACCTGAAGACTCAGCCATATTGCATTCAGCTCTTCCCCTGATAAATTCATTTATTTAACAGCAAAACCGTATTTTTCAATAATCTTTTTTGCTTCTTTCTTTTTGAGGAACTTCATAAAAGCAGCGGCATCACCTTTATTTTTTCCTGTTACAGCACATACAGGATAGTCAATAGGGCTGTGTGATTCTTTTTTGAAGGTATAAACCACTTTTACAACGGATGAAAGCTTTGCATCTGTTTTGTAGACAATGCCGTAATCTGCCTGGGATGTCTCAACAGCATTCAGAGTTTTTCTTACGTCAGGATAGAATGCGATTTTTTTAGCTCCGGATAATTTATCCCAGAGTTTATGGGATGTAAGAGCTTCCTGGCCGTACTTACCTGCAGGTACCGGTTTAGGATCTCCCATTGCGAGATAACCTTCACCAACTGCTTCGAATAGCCTGTCTGGAAATTTGAACTTTGTATTTGCCTTTGGAGATGCTATAAGTACGAGAGCATTGGATGCGAAATTAGCGGCAGTTCCCTTTTCAACCAGTTTTTTATCGTCAAGGTATTTTGCCCATTTTGTGTCAGCAGAAATAAATATATCAGCTTCTGCGCCCGCTTCAATCTGGCGGGCCAGGTCACCGCTGGCGCCGAAAACGGTGACAAATTCTACTGCAGATTTGCCGGTTGCTTTATAGCCGTCTACGAGGTCTTTAAGAACTTCTCTAGTTGATGCTGCTGCATAGATGTAGACTTTCTCCTGAGCATAAATATTGCTGCCGCAGAGGAGCAGTACTGCAAAAAGTGAAACAGCTGCAAATCGTACTGCATGAGAAATGATGGTTTTCATTAAATCCTCCTCTAAATTAACTTTTAATTTCAGATTTTCAGAAAAATAAATTACAGATTATAATTGTCAATATGTTTTTTTAGGCATATTACGATTATATGATAGAAAAAATCATTTTTTTTATAAAACTATAATTATCAGCACAGCTTAATACTTATCATAGGATGAATGTTAAGATAGCTGATTATTCCTGAGGAAATACTTATAATCGCAGCAAAAAACCTCAACCGTTTTCTGCTATTTTTAGCAGGTCTAAAAAAAATGATGTTTATCTGTTTTTGTGCTATACTTACATTATGATAATTTTTAATTATGGAGGAAAGTAAGTTTATCAGAGACACTGTAAATACTTAAGTTATCATTGAACTGAAAGGCCGGGAAAATAGTGTCTATTATCACTAACGGCTCCCCGAATGTCCCGGCACTGCTGTAGTGAAAAAGTTTTACGCAGCCGTTGAAGCATCAAACGGAATGATCGGTGTTAATAGAGCATTGCGGTGTATATGCCCGGTGCTGCAGTTTCAAGTTACCGTTTTTTATGTCTATTCATGAAACTAAATAAAAATAATAAGTGATATATTATGCTGGAAGTAAAAACAGTAGATGAAGTATTTAAAATAATAGGTGAACAATTTTCAGGATATCCGCTTGAGACGGAGTCGATCCCGGTTCTTGAAGCCAGCGGAAGAATTTTAGCTGAAGATATAATTTCTCCTGAAAACGTCCCGGCATTCACACGATCATCAGTAGACGGTTATGCTGTTTTTGCATCCGATACATTCGGCGCATCGGATGCAATGAGTGTTCAGTTACTGAAATCTACCCCGGTTGAAATGGGGATCACTCCGCAGAATCCATTAAAAAGAGGTGATGCAGCATACATCCCTACCGGCGGTGAATTACCAAAAAACGCAGATGCAGTCGTTATGATAGAATACACTGAAGAAAACAATGATGAATTCATTTATATAAATAAACCTGTTGCGCCGGGAAATAATGTTGTTTTAACCGGGGATGATATAAAAATAAACAGCGCCGTATTTGATTCCGGTAAAAAACTGAAAATCGCTGATACCGGAGTTCTCGCTTCAATCGGCATTCATAAAGTTAAAGTTAAAAGAAAACTGAAAGTGGGAATAATTGCAACAGGTGATGAAATAGTTCCCATCGAACAGAAGCCTGTAAATGCACAAGTCCGGGATATAAACTCAAATATTCTGTATGCGGCATTGAAAGAATATAATGCAGAACCTGTAATGTACGGGATTATCGAGGATAATTTTGAAAAGATAAAATCAGTTGCCGCCAACGCTCTTGAAGAATGCGATGTGTTATGCATATCTGGAGGCAGTTCTGCAGGTGAAAAAGATGAAACAGTAAAAATCATTGAATCACTTGGAGATCCTGGAGTTCTGGTTCACGGTATTGCCGTCAAACCGGGAAAACCGACAATTATAGGTAAAGCAGGCAGCAAACCGGTTATCGGCTTACCGGGTCATCCCGCCTCTGCATTTATAATCTATTCAATCTTTGTTACAAATCTGCTGGATACCATGACAGATGCATTGCAGAACTCAAAAAAAATTATTGCTGCAGTATTATCTCAGAATTATCCCTCAAATACAGGGCGCGAGGAATTTGTACCTGTAAAACTGGATATTGAAAATGATAAATTTATTGCACATCCTGTATTCGGAAAGTCGGGACAGATTAAGATGCTCTCCGATGCAGACGGATATATTCATATTAAACGCGGAACCGAAGGGCTTATGGCAAACCATCCGGTAAAAGTAATTCTATTTTAACGAAGAGTGTATTATGGGTTTCAGCTATCTTGATAATAAAGAATTAGAACATGTATTAAATGAATACCTGTCATTTATTTCAGAAAAAATTAATAAATCCGATGAGGAGATTGCAGCATATAACAGTCTGAATAGAATCACTTCGGAAGCTGTCTATGCGGGAATTTCGTCACCCCACTATCTGGCAAGCGCGATGGACGGCATTGCAGCTAATGCAAAAAAAACATTTGGTGCAACGGAAACAACGCCTGCATTGCTCAAAGAAAATGAGGATTTTGAAAGAATAGACACGGGAGATCCGCTGCCTGATAGATTTGATACAGTTATAATGATTGAAGATGTCATTGAGCTGCAGAACGGCACTATAAAACTGATAAACGCCGGTTTCCCGTGGCAGAATATACGCCAGATAGGCGAAGATATCTGCCAGGGCGAGATGATCATCCCGTCAAATATAAAAATCGAACCTGCGGCAATCGGCGCTTTACTGGCAGGTGGCGTTTCTAAAATCAGGGTGTGGAAAAAACCTGTTGTCGGTATTATACCAACTGGTGATGAAATCATCAAGCCTACACTGAATCCTGAAAAAGGAAAAATCATCGAGTTTAATTCATCAGTATTTTCCTCAATGCTTTTTAACTGGGGAGCTGACTTTAAAGTCTATGATATCGTCCCTGATAAATATGAACTTATTAAAAATGCCGCATTAAATGCAGTGAGCGAATGCGATATTGTATTAATAAATGCCGGCTCTTCTGCGGGAAGAGATGATTACACCTCGCATGTGATAAAAGAACTTGGTGAAGTTCTTTTTCATGGTATTTCAATCAAGCCCGGCAAACCGGCGATTCTTGGAATGATTGAGAATAAACCGGTTATCGGAATACCGGGCTATCCTGTTTCCGGAATTATTATAATGGAACAGATTGTAAAAAAAATACTGGAATTATATTCATCAAGTCTTTTTGCTCCGCGTCCGCAGGTAAAAGCCGCGTTATCCCGTAAAATAGTTTCGTCACTGAAATATAAGGAATTCATAAGAGTAAAACTCGGCGATGTATCAGGAAACATTATTGCCACACCGCTGACTTCCGGTGCAGGCGTAATTACATCATTTGTCAAAGCGGACGGGCTTATTACCATCCCCCAGAACACTGAGGGCTATGAAAGCGGAACTATTGTTGATGTGGAACTGTTGAAAAACTTCGGTGATATAAAAAATACAGTTGTTATCACCGGGAGCCATGATCCCCTGATAGATGAGATCTCGGATATTCTAAGGAGGAATTACACCGGGTATTTCGTAGCTTCATCTCACGTCGGAAGTATGGCCGGTCTTATGGCTGTAAAAAAGAATGAAGCTCATATTGCAGGAATTCATTTACTCGATGAGAATACCGGCGAGTATAACATTTCCTATATAAAAAAATATCTTAATCCCGATGAAATAGTTTTAGTTAAAGGTGTAAAACGTACACAGGGTTTAATTGTCGCAAAAAACAATCCGTTGAATATCGCTAAAATCAATGATCTTGATAATAATAATATCCGTTTTGTAAACAGGCAGAAAGGTTCGGGAACAAGAATACTCCTTGATTATCTTTTAAATAAGGAAAATATAAATCCTGATAATATTTACGGTTACACGAGAGAGGAGTATACTCATTTATCAGTTGCAGTTCAGATATCACAGGGAAGTGCCGATGCGGGACTTGGAGTATATTCCGCTGCAAAAATATACGGTCTCGGTTTTATCCCGGTTTGCGAGGAGGATTATGATTTTATTCTTCACAAAAAGAATATGGATTCGGATCTGATTCAAAGATTCCTATCCATTTTAAAATCTGAAGAATTTAAACAACGGCTGATGAAAACAGGCGGATATAAATTAGAAAACTGCGGCGGAATAATTTCATAGTATAATCAAGATTTTTCGCGTAACGTCGGGAAAAATTCATGGAGATAAATATGGTTATTGTTACAGAAAATCAGCTGGATCCCGGGAAGTTATTCGGAATGCTCCGGAAAGAAAATACCGGATCAGCTATTTTCCATTATGCCGTTGTGAAGGACAAGGCTGGCGAGAAGCAGACATCAGGTATCCTTTTTGAAAGGAACGGAGATATGGAATCTGAACTGAAAGAAATAGAAACTGATATTAGAAACTACCGGGACATTGATGATATTCTTCTGGTACGAAGAATCGGCTCGCTGCAGGTGGGAGATCTGATCTCCCTGGTAGCAGTGAGTTCACAGGCGAGCATTGATGCTTTTGAAGCATGCCAATACGGACTGGCAAGAATTAGAAAGATGTCGAGTCTTAAAAAAACTGAACTTTACTCCGATTAAAAAACATCTTATCTTTTCAAACTGCATTTGAATAACATAAAATTTTTAAAATCCCCGTTGTTTTTATACGATATAAACACTTATAAATTTATATCAAATCTTTATTTATCTCAGATCACGGACTGATCCATATAAAATTCAGTGAGAATTTTATATCAGCTTAATTTTAAGAAATAAAAAAGGGAGCTTCCGCTCCCCCTCTCATTTATGAATAATAGAATTACCCGATTAGAATAATCTGATTCACTTTGCATTCTATAAGTCTCAAGGAAATAATATTTTCATAAAGTATTTGTTGCCGAATAGAGCAAATATAAATTTTATTTTATGACTGTAAATAAATAGTTACACCACCCATTATCATAAACATATGACAAACAGCACCGGCAATAACAAACATGTGAAATATTTCATGAAAACCGATATGGAGATTCGGTTTTTTAACGGCATACACTATAGCACCTGCTATATAGGATATCCCGCCTGCAACAAACAGCGCAAACACAATTGACGGAATTAAATTAAAACTTTTTATAATAGGTGTTATGCATAGTGTACCCATTGATAAATATATTAAAGTGCTGATTTTTCGCGGAGCATTTACAAAAAAA
>Ga0116171_10004804_pt1 | contig 12032 bp, 6 predicted proteins | sample AD_JPNHW2_MetaG_FD_89798 | JGI IMG/M metagenome (GOLD analysis project Ga0116171, IMG submission 89798) | Active sludge microbial communities of municipal wastewater-treating anaerobic digesters from Japan - AD_JPNHW2_MetaG | ecosystem: Engineered > Bioreactor > Anaerobic > Digestate | place...
AAAGCTTTTTGGCGTCAGTCAGTCGAGGGTTTCCGATTTAATCACCGGCAAATGGGAAAAGTTCAGCCTGGAAATGCTGATTACACTGGCGACGAAAGCGGGCTAACATGTCACGCTGAAGATCGCTGTATAGACACACTCAGCCCCTATAATCTTCCCTCCCTCGCTGGGAGGGATTGAGGGAGGGTGAAAAATCTGCCTTCATTCTCTCTTTAATTATGTCTTATAGCGTGATAGCATAAGCCTTAAATAATTAAGGGGGTAATCAATGGTTGTTAAAACATTTACCGCTGTGCTTCATAGGGAAGAAAATTTGTATGTGGCTCAGTGCCCGGAGGTCGGCACAGTTAGTCAAGGCGAAACCATCGAAGAAGCCATAGCTAATCTCCGGGAAGCGACGGAATTATATCTGGAAGAATTTCCTCTGAAAGATGTTCCCAAATCTCTGATGACCACATTTGAGGCTGCCGTCAATGCCTAATCTGATCAGGGTTTCCGGTGAAGAAACCATTCGGAAGCTGGAAAAAATGGGCTTTAAGCGAGTTCGACAGCGCGGCAGTCATGTCGTTCTTAAAAAGCAGACGGCGGATGGCGATATTGGCTGTGTTGTCCCGTTGCACAAAGAGCTGGCAGTCGGCACTCTGCACGGTATTTTGAAACAGGCCAAAATAAGCATCGAAGAATTTACCGAAAAATAAATACAACTTATGAAAAAGGACATTACAGAATCGTCAGGCAACGTATTTGCCGATTTGGGATATTCGCCGGATGAGGCTGCTATCTTGCAGATGAGAGCCGACCTGATGGCAAATTTGCGGAAATTTATTAAAACGAAGAAATTAACGCAGACCGACGCCGCAAAGATACCCTCGATCCCTTATAATCTTCCCTCCCTTGATGGGAGGGATTGAGGGAGGGTGAAAAATCTGCTGTCATTCTCTTCTCCGGTCGAGTCTTTTGGACCTGTTTCACCGTTTCTATCTATACTGAATCAATCAATAATTATTGACACGACCTGTATTTTGGGCTTATTGTCTTTCGCGGCTTCAAAGAATCAGTTGTTGCATTTTTTGCATCAACTGCCGCGAACTGGAAGTCGCCAGCTGATTCTCAAAGGATAAAGTTAAAAGTAAACAGCGTTCTGTTGTCCCGCTCTGTCCCAGGGCTAATTGTACGACTGACGACAAAATTGACCTTACAACTATCCTTCAAAGGTATTATTCATGGCAGAGGAAGAGAAGAAAGCACCCGATAAAATAATTCGCGTTGTAGATTATCTTACAGCGCTTGCTCGGCTCAACGCTAAAATTGTTCGGACACTGGACGACTACAGAAAAATTCTTTGGATCCATAACATTCCTCACGAACCAAAACAGTGTTATACGCGGGTTTGGGAGCAAGAAGATGAACATGAAAGCGATGTATGGATTGAGGTTAAGAAAATTCAAGAGCCGGAACTGCCCAAAATCCCAGCAAAATGTTTAGACTGGGTTAAACAGGAAACGCTTAGAAATACTAATGATTTTCCTCGATTGCATGATTGCATAGTTATTCAACGTATTGAAGAAAGTCCAGAGACCGGAGAAAAATTTACAATTACTGATACACTCTTCCTTGACAATTATCCGGATATTCAAAAAACATGGAATGACTATCTCGACAAACAATGGATACCTTGGACAGCGTTGTATAATCAATATGCCGCTGTACAAGATGTTTACGCTGATCTATTCTATATTTACCAGGAACAACAAAAACTTGGTGAACAATATGAACTTGTATTCTGCAAAGGCCTTTTAAACTGGAAAACTCCAAGTGGTCATGATACCAAAAGACATATCATTGTTGCCAAGGCCTCCCTTGAATTTGAACCGCATCTTGGCAAATTTAGTGTTAAACAAGCTGTTGATGGTGATCAGGTTGACATTGAACTTGATATGCTTGATGTTCAGGAGCAACCGCAGAATGTACATCGACTGGTTGAAGATGGCCGTAAAGCCATAGGAGCCAACCTCTGGAGCCGCATAGATATTGATGCAGTTCTCACTTCGATAGCAAACTCTTTGGCTGATAGTGGGCAAGGAGAATATCATCCTGACCGGATAAGGCCTGAACGCCGATCTTCAAATAAAAAACCCATCATTGAGTTTGCACCAGCATTGATCCTTAGAAAACGTTCTATGCGTGGACTTGAGCAACTCCTTGCATCAATTAAAGAACGGGTTGAAGCTGGAGAAACAATACCGGATGAATTTCTGGATCTTTGCGAGAGTCTTCCTGAGAAAAACGGTACACAAAGTATAAATGACACCGAAAGTCTTGTTAACTCAGTTGATGGGCAAGTTTACTTTCCTCTTCCTGCAAATGATGAACAATGCCGAATAATACGAACCCTCGACAGACAGAAAGGTGTCTTGGTTCAAGGGCCTCCGGGTACAGGAAAATCCCATACCATCGCTAACCTTATATGCCATTTACTGGCTACCGGCAAACGAGTTCTAGTAACGGCAAAGACGCCGAGAGCTTTGCAGGTTCTTCACGACAAACTCCCCTCTGAAATTAAACCACTCTGTATAAATTTACTGGGGCAGAGTACGGATGAAAGAGAATCACTTGAAAAAAGTGTAAGCGGAATATTGACTCGCTTGGACAGGAGAGAGGACTTAAACAATAGTCAGCTTATTCAGACATTGGAAAATCGAATAGAGGAAAATCGAAAGGCAAAAGCAGCAACAGATAATAAAATTATGGCTCTTCGTGAGTCTGAAACCTTCATGCATAATATTGCCAATGGGCACTATTCAGGTACTGCTGCACAAATTGCAAGAGATTTACGCAAAGATACTGAAAAGTATGAATGGTTCACAGATGCCATAAACACGGATGATACTCTGCCAATAACTCAGGATGAAATTCAAAGTCTATGTAGTGATATAGTTGAATTTGATCAAGAAACAGAAAAGAATTTGAGTCTTTTTCTGCCTGACATTAGGAAAGATATCCTTGATGGCAAACTAGCCAGAATTGCTTTTCAGAACGAAGCCGAAGCAAAGAAGAAAGCTGAAGACGGGTCAGGAAGGCTCATCAGCCAGGAAGGAAAGGCACTCATTCATTCAGGCAAGGAGAAAATTGCGTCTTTACTCCAGTATTTGTCTGATTTTTCTGCAGCAAGTGAAAGTATACGCCAACGCCCAATGCCATGGATCAAAAAAGCAGTATACGATGTTTTGACAGACTTGGATACGCCATGGAAGGAATTGTTGAAGCTTTCTATGCAACATGCCAAAGATCTACATGGTCTTGCAGTTCAGGTTGATAAAATTGAAATTAATATTCCCCAGGACATGGACACAAAGAAAATCCTCCACGATGCGAAAGCACTTAAGGATCATTTTTGCGCAGGAGGAAGGACAGGTGTATGGATATTCAAGCCAAAGGCGATGCGAAAACATGGTGATCTGATAGGAAAGGTCAAAGTGGACGGACTGGATTGCGATACGATAGATTCTCTCCAAAAACTTATCAATTATCTGACCGTTCAGCACAAACTTAACTATATCTGGTCGCTTTGGTCAGGAAAGGTTGATCGTAATAATGGACCTTTCCCATTACAACTTGCAGAGATAGATGAATTACATGAAGCACTTGAAAATATAATCAATTTGTATGGCAAACGTGAAGAAGTCAAAGAAAGACTTCAACAGATTAATGGACTACGAGAACCACTTTGGGATAATTCATCGTCTATAAATTCTTTGATGGAAGACTGCCGGGTTGTACTTGCTCAAATCGATTATCTTGCAGTCAACAAGAAATTAGCAGAGTTTCAAAATAGTTTGTCAGACTTTGCTGCACGAAGTAATGCTCACCCCATAAATGGCTATATTTTAGAAGCATTCCATAAAAGGGACTCAGACGCATATTGCAAGTTGCTTGAAGAGGTTATTGAGCTTAATAAAAAAGCGGAGGATGTGAATAAAAAGAGGCAGTTGATCGGTAAGCTCGCCGAAACAGCACCTAACCTGGCGGGCAATTTGGCCTGTTGCAACGAAACAAAACTTTGGTCAGATCGGCTTAATCAACTCGATAAGGCATGGGCCTGGGCTCAAGGCACGACGTGGCTTGATAATTTTTTAAATGCAGATATTGATAGTCTCGAGCGGCACACAAAAAGATTGGATGAAGAAATTCGAAGTGACCTCGCAGACCTTGCATCTGCAAAGGCATGGCAGTTTTGCTTTGCGAGAATGCAGGAGGACCATAGACGGCATCTAATGTCTTGGCAGCAATCAATGAAAAGATTGGCAAAAGGCACCGGAAAATATGCACACACTCACAGAATGAACGCTCAACGACATCTTAATGAATGTCGGGATGCTGTGCCTGCTTGGGTTATGCCATTACATCGTGTTTATGAAACCGTTTCTGCTGGAGCAGGCATCTTCGATGTAATCATCGTAGATGAAGCGTCACAATGTGGTCCAGAAGGTCTTCCCTTAATGTATCTTGGAAAGAGGATTCTCGTAGTTGGGGATGACAAACAGATCAGCCCAGAAGCTGTTGGCGTTGATAGGGCGCAGGTCCAGCAATTGATGCGGAATTTCCTTTATGATTTCCACCATGCTGATTCTTTTGATGTGGAAAGTAGTCTTTTTGACCATGGTCGTATCCGCTTCAGCAACAGAATAAGCCTCCGAGAGCATTTCAGGTGTATGCCTGAAATAATCCGTTTCAGCAATGATCTTTGTTATCGCACAGATCCCCTGATTCCTCTTCGTCAATACCCACCAGACCGTCTAGAGCCTCTCAAAGTTATGTCAATTCAGGATGGTTACAGAGAAGGCACGGGAAACCAGGTCATTAACCGTCCCGAAGCTGACGCACTCGTTGATGCTATTGAAAAATGCTGCACGGATGAACGATATCAGGGTATGACCATGGGTGTGATAGTTCTTCAGGGAGAAGCCCAAGCCTATCATATTGAAGAAAAGCTTCTTCAGAGAATTGGTGCCGAAGAATTAGAAAATCGAAGGCTTATATGTGGAAATCCATATAGTTTTCAAGGTGATGAACGTGATATCATTTTCCTGAGCATGGTTGCCGCTCCGAATGAAAGAATTGGTGCAATGGTCAAATCGGCAGACCAGAGGCGATTTAATGTTGCAGCTAGCCGCGCTCAAGAACAGATGTGGCTTTTTCATTCAGTAACAATGAATCATTTAAGTGAGCAATGTTTTAGAAGGAGGTTACTCGAATATTTCTTAAATCCTATGAGCCATATTTCTCAAGCTTTGGGTGAAAGTGCTGAAGAATTAAGAGAGAAGGCATTCCGTGCGAATAGAATGGTTGAAAAGCCGCCAGCACCCTTTGATAGTTGGTTTGAAGTAGATGTTGCCCTTCAAATAGCAGGCAATGCTTACAGGGTCGTTCCACAATACCAATTTGCAGATAAGAAAATAGATTTAGTAGTGCAAGGTGAAAAAGCGCAGCTTGCCGTAGAATGTGATGGAGAATTTTGGCATGGTGTTAATGCCTATTCTGCAGATATGGAAAGGCAACGAAAACTCGAAAGATGTGGTTGGCATTTTTTCAGAATCAGGGAAAGTCAATATTACGCTAATCCAGAAAAAGCACTTGAGCCTCTTTGGACTCTGCTTGAACGTATGGGAATATTACCATTATCATCTCAAGCTCAAACGAATTCAGAAGAAGATGACGATGACGATGGCAATGGCCAAGAAGATTATTGCGAAACCGGAGCAAATAACCAAACCACGACAGTCATTATAGAAAAAGAAGAATTTCCTTCAGTTTCATCATTTAATCAGCAAGACTTATGGGATGAGACAGGCGGTGCCGGTCTTCCCGAAGACATTCATCAAGCTCTCAAGGCCAAAGCCGATTTGATCTGTAAAGCTATTATAAAGGTCTTAGAACAAAGACCAAAATTCTCAAGTGTCAGAGAGAAAATCCCTACTTACATTCTTAAATTATGGAATATCGTTTCCAGGGGTAAACCACGTGAGCAATTTGCAAAACGCGTCGATGAGCAAATTGCTATTATGGATAGGAAAGGATACGTTATTATTTACAAGAGCAAAAATATTCGGGTAAAACTTGGTTGGGTAAAGTATCAGGATAAATAAAACAATTTAGGGAATGTAGCTTAAACTTGAACTCGGTTATCCCTATCCATTTGCCAATAACAAGAGATCTTGTCAGAATTAATAGTGCCGGCCATCTTGCAATCGCAATGCAATATAGCCGATACATCAATATTTAACCAGAGAAGGCGAATGGCGATAAAGAAACGAACCCTGCTTAAAAACTTTTTAATATCTGCTATCGCCCTCGCGGCGCTTATTGCGCTTGCCTGGTTTTATATTTCTGCTGAACTGTCTCATCTGGAAAAGTACAAGACCTCCATCACCCAGGCCGTCGAGGAGGCGTTGCAGCGTGATGTCAGCTACGAGAAGGCGGACGCCTGCCTGACCATTCGCGACGGTCTGGCTTTACGCTTTACCAATCTTGTAATCAAGGAGAAAGACCGGTCGGCTGATTTTTTGAATATTAAAACCGCTTTTTTCCGGATGGGTGTTCTTCCGCTTTTGAGAAGCAGACTATCCCTCAAAGAAGTCGTTCTTGATCAGCCCTGCCTCTTCTTAAAACGGGACCGCACAGGTTCTCTGAATATCGCCGATCTTTTGCAGAAAGAACAGAAGCCGAAAATCAAACTGGAATTGGGTAAGCTTGCCATTGACAAGGGGTCGGTAACTTTTATCGACCAGGCGGCGGGCAAAAAAGATCTGACAACCTCTCTCACCGATTTGTCCTGTCGCATTGATAACCCCTTAAAGCAAGGTGCATTGCCTTTTCGCCTTACAGCCAATGTCGACACAGACCGGAACCGGGGAGAACTGACTCTTGCCGGAACTTTTCTGCCCGCTCCCGACGCAAGGCCTCTGTCGGAAAGCACCGTGGACGCCTCCTTGCGTTTAACTGGAATAGATATCGGGTATTACCGCCCCTATCTGATTAATTTCGCACCCTTGGAAGAAATCGGCGGACGTCTGGAGGTAAAAACGGCGTTTTCCGGAACACCGGCGAATTTCACGGCGCAGGGAACAGTCGCGCTTAAAAACGTCCTGCTGCGCTATCCGCAGGTTTTTCGCGGTGCTTTGCAGCCGGAGACCATTCACGTCGATTATGGTTTAACGCGCCGGGGTAATCATCTTCAATTAGATATCGCCCGTTTCGCTGTTGACCGCTTTGCAGCTTCGGGCCGCCTGGAGATCAAGGAAATCGATAAAGCTGATCCCGTGCTCGCCGCAACTGCCGCAACTTCAATTTTTTCCTTGAAAGAAGTCCAATCTTATATTCCCTGGAAAATCATTCCTGTAAACGTGGGGAGTTTTATTGAAGCGCACATCAAAAATGGTAATTTCCGTCTTGTTGAAGGAAAATTGAATGGACGTCTAAGTCAAATAGCCCATATGGAAAAGCAAGAAAGTGCCGGCGTTCTTTACATAAGGGGGGAAGTTCACAAGGGCGTTTTTGCCGCCGCCGCTAAAGCCCCTGTTTTTCAGGATATTCGCGGCGTTCTGGAGTTGAAAAACCGGCAGTTTTCACTGCAAAAAACGACCGGTCTTTTCGGTTCTTCACCCTGCACGCTGGATGGGAGCATTTCGGATTTTGCTCTACCGGGACCGGCTGTTTATACAGCCGAAATGACTCTGCAGCCCTCCCGTGACGAAATCCTGTGGCTGTTAGGGAAGGAAAAATTCCACCGTCTGAGTTTTCAGGGAGCTTCAACTCTTGCGCTGTCGGGCAGAGGCCCGGCGGATAATTTCCGGATCGGCGCCCGCTGGGATCTGACCAACACTGCCTATGCCTATCCGGAGGTCATGCAAAAACCGCGGGGAAGAGCCAACCGGCTTCTCGCCGAACTCACTTTGCATGAAAAAGCGATAACGGTGTCTTCCTTCAACTACGATCTGGCGCCGGTGAATATCAAAGGATCGGCCCTGTATAGCTTTGTCGGGAAAAAGGATTTATCCCTGAATGTTAAGTCCGGAGAGTTTGACGTCCGCGAAGCAGTTCCCATTCTGCCTGTTTTACGGGCGTATGATCCGGCGGGAACGTGTTTGATTGCTGTCGAGGGCCGGGGCGATCCGGAAAATCCCCGTTCTTTCCGGCTGAAGGGTGATGTGTCATTGAACAATGTCTCCTTTCAGCAGCCGGAGAATATGGAACGTGTAAAAGGGTTGACGGGAAAAATATTTTTCAAAGGTAAAAGGATCGAAGCGCCGCGTTTCCGCGCGCAAGTTGGACAAAGCGTCGTATCCGGAAAATGCAGGATGGAAAATTTCAGCAGGGCAAAGTTCGACTGTCAATTGAACTCGGGCTTATTTCGCACCGCCGACATAGGGTTGCCAAACCCGGAAGGTGAAGTAAATTTTCATCAAGTAAAAGGGCGGTTCACTGTTGAAAATGATCATATTCGTATAGGCGGGCTTTCCTTCCAGTTGGGAAAATCCGTCTTTAATTTGTCGGGAGATATCAGAAATTTTGCCGCTCCCCAAATTGCACTGCTTTTGGACTCTCCTTATGTCCGCGGCGATGATGCGGCCCTCCTCGCAACACTGAAGCCGTCCGGACAATCAGCTGGTTCGCTATTGCCCGGAGAGCTGACCGCCGCCGTGCGGGTGGCGAAAGGGGAAATTCAGAACATCGAATTCCAAAAACTCAACGCCGATATGAGATTGGCCAACTCCAGGCTGAATGTCAAAAACCTGGAAGCTCAGGTCTTGAACGGCAGACTTACGGGAAAAGCAAATGTGGATTTTCTCCCCGACTCCCGGCAGCACTATACGGCGAGTTTTTCTCTGGACAATCTATCGCTGGACAAGATCCAGAAGTATCTGCAGACGGGGGAACGCGAGGTTACGGGCAATCTGTCCCTGATGGGAGATCTTACCGCTTCCGGCCGCAGCACCGATGATTTAATTCAGACGGCGGCGGGTACTTTTCATGTCCGGGCCGATAAAGGCGTTCTGAAAAGGTTTTCCGTCCTTTCCAAGATATTCTCGCTGCTTAATGTTCTGCAACTGGCCAGGTTGCAGCTGCCGGATATGGCGACGGACGGGATGCCCTATAACGGGATTACGGGCGATCTGACTCTCCACAATGGAGTTGTTTCGTCGGATAATTTTTTCATTGCCGGCGACGCCATGCAGATTTCAGCGGCCGGAAAGGTGAATCTGCTCAAGAAGGAGTTTGATAATATTGTCGGCGTTCATCCATTGGGTACCCTGGACAAGATTGTGGCGAAAATTCCTGTCGCCGGCTGGCTCCTCACCGACGAAAAAGGCAACCTGATTACAGTCCATTTCCGGGTCGATGGAAAATGGGACAATCCCAATGTCACGCCCATACCGGTGCAGTCGGTGGGACAGGGAGTTCTGGATATCTTCCGGCGGCTTTTTCAGTTGCCGGCGAAACTTGTCACCGATACGGGGGAGGTCATTCTGGGGCATTAATTCCATTTCTAAATCAATGATGACATCGAGGCGGCTACCACCCCCTACCCCCGCCGGCGGGGGACAGAGGCAAGGGTTTTCCGCCGCTTGTACACCCTTCTATATCTGCGCCGGCTGTTTATTTTTTTCTTGTATTCGCTGAGATATTCCCTGGAGGCAAGGTACTTGTCGGCAAAAGACACTATAAATGACTCTTTGTACTTCGGAGGAACAATCGTCAGCGGCCACATGTGCTTTTGAATAATGTCCGCTTCAATTTCATTGATGGCAAAATGTTTGCGGGCATTGTTCAGGGCAATGGTCGGGTGCGCGATCCCGTGGTACTTGTACCGGGGCAGATCGGGCATATCGTGATTGCGCCAGTCATAGAGGAAAAAATCATGGAGCAGCGCTCCGCGTACGGCGGAGTGATGATCCAGTTTCAAAAACTTGCAAATCCGGTAAGTCAAATACGCCACGCCGTGGACGTGATGATAAATCGAAGAATTATGATGATAAAACTCTTTAAGCCGCAGAAATTCTCCGTGTTCCTCTATCTCGCGGATTATCTCATAATATTCTGGTTCGAAAGACTTGCTTCCCTGCATTTCCATAATAATCTTTTCCTGGATCGTCTTGATCAATACAACAATTTCATTCTTTTATGCTATTATTTATAATGTTGTCAATATACTTATTTAAAGCCGGGAAGGCGCTGCGGAGCCGCTGAAATGAGTATAATATCTTTTCGATTTCTCTGTTGCTGAGATTCAGATATTCGACATAGAGGTAAGCGGCTTTTCTGCGGAAAGCCGCTAGCGAGATCAGGGAGACAGTGTAATCGACGGCAAAATACATCAGGAATAACACGGCCGCCGCCTCAACATACATATCATCCAGTAATTTTGCCTTATCCAGGGTCGCCGGGTGGATATACATAATGAAGATTATGGCGAATACTGTCCAGATCAGGGAAAAATGAAGACATACGCGGCCATGCAGATTCAGTTTGTTTTCCGAGTAATCCCAGAGCTTCAGTTTAAATATCTTTTCGGCAAAAAAACCGACCAGATATTCAAAGGCGGTGAGCACAACGCCTAAAATGATAAAGCGAAGTCCCAGATGCCAGCCGGAAAAAAAATATTCCAGAATGACTACAGCGGCGGCGCCGAAACCATAAATAGGAATAAACGGGCCGAATAAAAAACCGGCATTGACAAAACGCCGCTGTGTCACGGAACGATAGATAACCTCGGCTACCCAACCCCAAAAAGAATAGAAGGCAAAAAGGACCACATAGTAAAATACGCTTATACCACTCTCCAAGATAAAGTATTCCCTTTAATTCGCAGCAGTATCCTCGTTGCCGGTTCGCCGCAGCCCGCCGGCGGATCAGTTCGGGTTGCCTTCGCCCTCTTCCAGCGCCAGTTTCAATACCTCCATCATATCATTGACGAAATGGAATTTGATGGCCTTTTGGATATTAGCCGGAACGTCTTCCATATCTTTGCGGTTCCATTCGGGCAGAATAATCGTTTTAATACCGGCGCGGTAGGCCGCCAGCACTTTTTCCTTAATCCCTCCGATAGGCAAAACCGCTCCGCGCAGCGTAATTTCGCCGGTCATCGCCAGATCTTTTTTGACTTTACGGCCGGTCAAAAGCGACGTCAAAGCGGTAAGCATAGTAACTCCGGCGGAAGGGCCGTCTTTGGGAATTGCGCCCGCCGGCACATGAATATGGATATCCGTGTTTTCATAGAAGTCCTCCGCAACACCCAGCGCGGCGGCATTGCTGCGAATGAAGCTCAAAGCCGCGCTTGCCGATTCCTTCATTACATCACCCAGTTGACCGGTTAAGGTCAGACCATTTCTTCCCTTCATGGCCGTTGCTTCGATGAACAGTATGTCGCCGCCCGCCGGCGTCCAGGCCAGCCCAATGGCTACACCGGGCTTGGCGATGCGCGAATCCATATCCGTCAATATGCGGACAGGACCCAGATATTTGGGTATGTCTTTAACAGTTATTGTTTTCGACTTTATTTTGCCTTCGGCGACCAGAGACGCCACTGCACGGCATATATTGGCGACTTCACGTTCCAGATTGCGCACACCGGCTTCACGGGTGTAGCCGGAAATTATGTCTACGAGCGCTTTGGTTGTAATTTTCAACTGCTCGGCGTTTAAGCCGTTTTCGGATAATTGCCGCGGAATCAGGTAACGCTCGGCAATTTTCGTCTTTTCCTCCAGTGTGTAGCCGGAAAGTTCAATTACTTCCAGACGGTCCCGCAGCGCCGGCGGTATTGTATCCAGAATATTGGCCGTCGTGATGAACATGACATGCGACAGATCGAACGGCACATCCAGGTAGTGGTCGGTGAATGTATTGTTCTGCTGGGGATCCAGCACCTCCAGGAGCGCGGAAGAAGGATCACCATGATAATCACTGACTATTTTGTCTATTTCGTCGAGCATGAAAACAGGATTATTCGATTCCGCCCGCCGCAGGCTTTGAAT
>Ga0116171_10004805_pt1 | contig 12031 bp, 10 predicted proteins | sample AD_JPNHW2_MetaG_FD_89798 | JGI IMG/M metagenome (GOLD analysis project Ga0116171, IMG submission 89798) | Active sludge microbial communities of municipal wastewater-treating anaerobic digesters from Japan - AD_JPNHW2_MetaG | ecosystem: Engineered > Bioreactor > Anaerobic > Digestate | place...
ATGGCGCGGTCGTCGCCCATGTAGTCGACCACCCGCACGAAGCCGTCGTCGAGGACCCTCAAGGGCACACCGAGGATCTCGTCCAGGGCCTCCACCCCGGGCCGGGTCAGCTTCTCGAGCCCAGTTTCCATGTCACCCCCATCGAGGTCAGCTATCCTATCAAGAGTCGGCGTTCCAGGGCGGTGATGCGGGGTACATCGGAGTCGGTCCGCGTCACCGGATCGTCGGCTCTCGCCGGGGTGCGGACGGTGGAGCCGCCGCGGCCTCGGGGGTCGTCTGGTCAACGGTTCGCCGGGCGGCCGACCGGATGTCGAGCTGGGGAACACGGTAAACGTCGACGCCGTCGAGGGTGGTCACGAGCTCCAACCGCCGTCGCAGCTCGCCCAGCACCTGCACTTCCCGGACGTTGGTGCCGAGAACCTGCAAGCTTCGCGGCGTGCCTCCGCCGTACCCGGGCGTCACCACCAGCACCGAGACGCGCCCCGCCTCCAGCCGGGCCAGAAGCTCCCCGGCCGTTCTGGCCTGCCGGACCCAGGTCAACAGGGGCGGCTCGTTGAGGACGCCCTCGATGATCCACGGCCGATCCAGGTAGTACGCGGCAGGGAAGTCGAGCGCCATGACCCGGCCCTCGCCCGCCACCTCGCTGGCCACCCTCGCGGCTCGCCACCCGGGAACCGCACGGGCGAGGTAGGCGGCTCGCTCCTCCCGCCCCAGCAGGTAGTCCCAGGGCCTGCTCGCCTGACTCGACACCTCCACCGCCCACCAGGCGGCCGGTGCTACCGCGACCAGCGTCAGGGTCTGTGCCCAGCGGCGCGACAGCCGCCCGAGAGCCAGCGCCTCGCAGGCGGCGAGGCCCCAGAGTGCCGGCAGCAGATACCGGGACGGTGGCCGGAACCACATCCCCAGCCAGGCGTACGCCACGATGAGAAGGACCCACGTGCGGGCGCGCCGCTGGCGCAGCGCCACCACCACGGCGATCAGTCCGAGCAGGTGATGCCACCCCACCACTTCATCGGGCTGCCGAGCCGTGGACTGACCCCAGGCGATCCCGAGATACCCCGGCACATCGGCGTGGTAACGCACCGCGAACTCATGCGCCCCGTCCCGCAAACCTGGCACGGCACGGCCCACCAGGCCGTAGCCGACCGGGAAGAACGGATCGCCCGTGTGGACGACGTTCCGCAGCGCAAACGGCGCCCACGCCAGCGCCACGGGCGCCGCCAGCCAGCCCAGGGTGCGCCAGCGCCGGCCCGGGCCGGCGCTCACCAGTGCCGCCAGGCCCAGTGCCGCCACCGCCGGAGCGGACGTGAGCTTCGCGGCGACCGCCAGGGCCAGCGGCCACCCGGCCAGGGGGGACCGCCGCCGCACCACCAGCAGCGCCGCAGCCGCAATGCCGAAGAGCGACACATGGTCCACGAACGCCGCACCTGCCGGCGCCAACACCACCGGTGAGGCGGCCAGGAGCAGCGGCGCCAGCATCGCGGCCGTCCGGCTCCGCCGCCCCGAGTGCACGGTGAGCGCCAGGGTCGCGAGCGTGGCGACGAAGAAGCCCGCGTGCAACCACTTGGCGACCGCGCCGCCGGCCGCGAACAGGCCCAGCAGGTAAAGCATCTCGGCGGTCTGGGGGAACGCCCCCGTGACGTCGAACGGATAGAACTGGATGTGCCCGGAAAGCAGGTAGAGCTTGGGTAGCGCAAGGTGGTATCGCAGCCCGTCCGAGTCGACGATGGGGATGGCGAGCTGAGGCAGCAGCGCGAGCAGGAGTAGGCCCGTGGCGGTCGCCGCGACCGGCCCCGCCCTCACCAGCGACGTGAGGTGGCGCCCGCAGCCGCGCAAGCCTGCCCACCCCCGCGGCGCCGCACGCAGCCCCTGGAGCATCAGGAGCATAGCCGCAGCCACGCCAGCCCTGGTCGAGATCAGCGATCCGACGACGAACGTCACCCACCCGGTGGCGAGCGCGCCCACCGCCAGCGCGAGTGGTGCCGTCCAGCGACCACTCGCCCGCCCCAGACGCACCGGAAGCAGGGAGTACCCGACCAGGAGCAGCGCCGCGAGGAGGAGGACCGCTGTGCTCGCCGGGACCACCGCAGCGCCGAGGGCGGTCAGGAGGCTAGCGACCACGGTGCCGTCGCCTCCCCGTCGTACGGGCTCCGGGGCCGGCCCGGCGGTCGGACGTCATGCCCACACGCCGGGAATGGCGCGCCGGCACGATGGACAGCGGCCATGTTGCAGGCTGTTCTCCAGCACCTGGAAGCCGACCCTCCTGACCAGCCTGGCGCCGCATCCCGGGCAGAAGGTGCTCTCCCCGGCGTGACCCGGAACGTTGCCGGTGTAGACGAAGTGCAGTCCCTCAGCCTTGGCCAGCGTCCAGGCGTGGTCGATCGTCTCCACCGGCGTGGGCGGCAGGTTGCCCAGGCGATAGGTCGGATGGAACCGGGTGAAGTGAACCGGAACGTCCGGGCCGAGGGTGGACTTGACCCACCGCACCAGGCCCAGGATCTCGGCCTCCGAGTCGTTGAGGGTGGGGATGAGGAGGACCACGATCTCCAGCCACACGCCGGACGCCTTGATGATCTCGATGGCGCGCAGCACCGGCTTGAGCTCGCCCCGCACGACGTCGTGATAGAAGCCCTCGCGGAAGCTCTTGAGGTCCACCTTCATGGCCGTGAGCAGCGGCAACACCTCCCGGAGAGGCTTCTCCTGGATCGAACCGTTGCTGACGACGGTGGAGCGCACGCCCTGGCGGCGGCCGGCCTCGGCCGCGTCACGCACGTACTCCCAGAACACAACCGGTTCCGAGTAGGTGGCGGACAGGAGGGGAACAGCCGCCTGTCTGGCGGCGGACACCAACGCCTCGGGAGGCAGGTACTGCGCCTGCACCTGCTCGGCACGGAACTGGGAGATCTCCCAGTTCTGGCAGAACTTGCACTCCACGTTGCAGCCCGCGGTGGCGAAGGACAGCGCCTTCGCGCCGGGCAGCACGTGGAAGAACGGCTTCTTCTCGATCGGATCCACGTGCAGGGCGCAGGCAGCGCCGTACACCAGGGTGTTGTAGGTGCCACCGCTGTTCTCGCGCACGCCGCACCCGCCACGCTCGGCATCGGCGACTTGGCAGCCGCGCGGGCAGAGCTGGCACTCCACGCGCCCCTCGCCGAGCTTCCGATACCAAGACGCCTCTCGGACGGGAACCTCTTCGCCCGGGACCGTGGCCCCCACCGCCGGCGTCGCACCCGCCGCCCGTCGTCCCAACAGGCATGCGCCGGCTGCGGTACAGGCCAGGCCCAGCAACCTGCGGCGATCAAGCTCGACACTCACGACGTGACCTCCCGGATTGCCAGCGGATCGCCGACTCCCAGACCGTAGCGCGCCGCGGTGGCCAGGAAACGCGGCGACCGTTTGGCCTCGACGAGGGACGGCAGCCCCCGCCTCACCCTCTCCGCGTCGAGGACCTTCCACGCCCAGGCGTCGATGGCCACGGGGTCGGCGGACGCGGCCACCAGCCCCAGCGGCCAGGTGGCGTCGGGCCGAAATGCCGGGCCGCCGTGACACTGCGCCACCACCCCGTCCAGCACCGTGAGGCGTACCTTCTGCCGCAGGAAGGGATGGGCCATGACGTCGGCCACGTAGGGGTCGCAGTTGCCGTCGTGGTACTTGTTGGGGTTGTGGATGACGCCGTACCAGTTCTTCATGCCGGCCGAGACGCCAGCCAGGTCGTGGTCCTTGACCACCCCGAACGAGACCAGCGCCGTGCAGGTCGTGGACACCAGCCGCGCGAAGCACGAGCCGATCGCGCCCTGGACCGAGGGCTCCCGGTCGAAGTCGTTGTCGATCCCATAGCAAAGGAACGCCCCGCCGCTCCGCCGGAGGAGAAACCCTGTCCGCTGCAGCTCGCGGCTGGAGCGCTCGAAGACGATGATCCGGTCACTGGCCAGCCCTGCCTCGCCCAGCATCGAGGCCAGAGCCTCCACGAGCACCGGCCGCGGGGACATGCGCGGTCCTCCCAGGCAGTTGAGCTTGATCCCGACCACGTCCGACGGCTTGAACAGCCGCCGCACGGCCGCCGACGCCGGGGTCGCGCCCGTCGCTGCCACCAGCGCCCGCTCCAGGGCGTCCCGCGCCAGGGCCGGCGCCAGCGATCCACCATCGGGAGGCACGACCACCCTGGCCAGCCCGACCCGACTCTGCCCGACCGGCGCTGCACCCCCGGCGGCACCCGACGCCGCATCTGGGGCCCCGGCCCCCGCCAGGGTCAGCAGCTCGCGCCGGCTGTACCCATCCCCCACCCGACCAGGCTACAGGCTCAAGGCTCAAGGCTCAAGGAGAAGCCAGAAACGAAACGCACCAGGGTGAGGGCTGGGTGCCACCTTTCACACTCTCCTCGACCACCCGCCCGTTGGTGGCAGCCAGCAGAGGGGCGCCACCAGTTCGTGGTTGGGGTGCCGCTGGAGAGTGTGAAACGTGGCTCCACCGATCACCTGACCCGCCACCCGGCTCACGGCAGGGTAGACCGTAGAGCGTGATCCTTGAGCCCTCCCGGGCGGGCGGTGGAGCTTGAGCCTTGAGCCTGTAGCCTTGAGCCTGGGCGGGTGGACGGTTCCTACTCCACCACGAAGGTCGAGCTCGCGAGCACCTTCCCGTCGGCATCCACGACGTCGACGCGCCACGGGCCGGTCATGGTCGCCGCCACGTTCTTCACCGACCAGGTCCGCCAGCGCTCGGCCTTCACCGGCAGCTCGACCCGCCGGACCTCCCTGTCGCCGTGGTACCAGACGTGCACGACCTTGTCGCGCCCGCCCCTGATCTCCGAGAAGCAGGTGAGCTGCCCGACGCTCGCAGGGAACCTCTCCGCAGCGCCCTCGGGCGTGCGATCCTTGACCCCCGTGCAGACGATGGCCGTGGCGAACGGCGCATCCTCCGCCAGAGCCAGCGCCACGCCGAGCACCGCCAAGCCCACCAAGCCGATCACAACCGCCTTGCGCATCGCACGTCTCCCTTCGTCAGGCCATGGTACCCGAGGCGGCCATCGGCCGCGCGCCACCCCTCCTGAAAGAGCATGCGTCATTGGCCCCGTTCGCAGAGCTGCCGGCCACGAGCCCCCCTCCGCGGCGACCCTCGTCAGTGCCAATGCCCCAGCACCCGTGACCATGCCGTCGAAGTCGCATGCGTTGGTGACCGCCCGGGCACCCAGGCCGTGATCTCAGTGACTCGGGAGTCGATGGTGATAGCCGGAGAAACCGGGTCGACGGCACTGCCGGATCAGTTCATTGCGCTTTCGAGGGAATCATTGTGGGCGACCCGACGCTGCCAGGTTGCCAGGCGCATCCTGGGTGCGAACCGGCCGGTCGCGGGGCGAGGCGGAGCCGCCGTCTTGCCCTGGAACACAGATATGGCAACACCATGCGCTGCCTCGCACCGTGTCTCCAGGTACGAGGCGGTGACCACAACCACTCCTACCGACCCCACCGCAGACCTCGCCTCGCCTGCGCCGTTCGGGCCTTCGAGCGCGCACCGGATGGGCCAACCGTCGACATGTCCGGAGCCACGACGCGGATGGCGAGCCTCTTGACCCCTGTGGTCATTCTGCCCCGATCGGACGCGTCACGACGGGGCCGGGGTCCAGGTGGAGGGCAGTGGAAGAAACCATGGGGAGCTGCTTGAGAACGTCCGAGGAACAACGCCCGGGTATCAGATTCCTGAACGATTGGCGTCAGCGACTCCCGCAGCGTGTCGCGCATGGAACGGTCTTGCACCGAGGCAGGACAACCTGTTCCCGATGTCGAGGCGTGCTGAGTGTGCGAAAGAGGAGCTCAGAGGTGGTAGTCGCCGGCGGCCTCGGGTTGGTAGAGCAGTGCCTCAACCCGCAGCCGCCGCACCCCGGTGGGCACCTCCCACTCGAACTCGTCGCCGATACGATACCCGAGCATCGCCGTGCCGATCGGCGCCAGGACCGAGATCTTCCCGGCCGCGATCTCCGCCTCCTGGGGGAAGACCAGGGTGTACTCGAGGATCTCGCCCGTGCTCAGGTCGAGCAGGCGCGCCCGCGACCTCATGGTGATCACGTCGGGCGGGATCTCGGTCGGCGGCAGCACGACGGCGCGGTGCATCTCGTCGGCGAGCGCTGCCACGTGCTCCACGTCCCGCACCTGGGAGTGCAGCAGCTCCTCGATCAACGCCCCCAGCCGGTGGTGATCGAGCCTGGAGATGTGGATCGTGCGTTCGGTCATGGCGGCCTCCTCCCGGGGTCGAGCTCGTCTGTCGTTGTGCGGCGACCGCGATCACAACCTCACACGCAGTACCGGCACCGTCCGCGGCCTTGAGGAGGGGGACTGCAGCCCTGTCCGGCCGGATGCGGAAGGTGCCGTGGCCATCGCCGCGCCTTTGAGTCTATCGCCTGTCTGCAGGGAACTCAACGCCGGCGCCCGCCCTGATGACGACCCGAAAGCATCGGGGGTTACGAGCGTTCCGACGTGGCCAACGCAGCAGCTCGTGGTCGACTTCGCTGTCGCAGTCAAAGGGAAGCCAAGGAACGGCAATCGCGAGCTCGGCTGGCAAACGACGGCTGGTTGCTGCAGCGGACTTGCCTACCTGAGTCGATCCTGACATTCCGTCAGCTTCCTGCGAGCTATCGGCGCATCCGGTTCCCCAGCTTCCGACTGCTGACTCTCGACCGGGCGGGCGGGTGGCCGAGCGGTGTGCTACGATCAGGTCCCGATGCGAGGTGAACCCGGTCAGCAAGGAGGTATCATGCACAGAGTACAAGTGCTTGACCCCCGAGAGCTTGCGCGCGTTCTGGAGCGCCTGGCTGCGGAGATCGTCGAGCAGGTCCCCGAAGACAAGCTGCTCTACCTGGTTGGCGTGCAGACCCGCGGGGTGCCCATCGCCCAGCGCCTGGCCGCCCTCATCGGCGCCTCCACCGGCCGCAAGCAACCGGTGGGCGCCATCGACATCTCCCTCTACCGGGACGACATCGGACCGTGGCGCCCGGCCCACCAGCAGCCGGTGATCCGCGACACGCGCCTGGACGAGAGCATCGAGGGCCGCATCGTGGTCCTGGTGGACGACGTGCTGTACACCGGGCGCACCGTGCGCGCCGCCCTCGACACCCTCATGGACTTCGGGCGTCCGAAGGCCATCCGCCTGGCCGTCCTGGTCGACCGGGGTCACCGCGAGCTGCCCGTCGCCGCCGACTTCGTGGGCCGCACCGTGCCCACGGCCCGCAGCGAGGACGTGCAGGTGCGCATCAATGAGGTGGACGGCGAGGACGGGGTCTGGCTCTACCGCGAGGTGGCGCCATGAGCGTCACGCCCGCCAAACGCCTCCGCGGCAAGGACCTGGTGGGCATCGACCCTCTCCATCCCGGCGAGATCCAGCTCATCCTCGACACCGCCGACCAGATGCGCAGCATCGCCGAGCGCCCGATCAAGAAGGTCCCGGCGCTGCGCGGCAAGACCGTGGTCAACCTCTTCTTCGAGGCCTCCACCCGTACCCGCTTCTCCTTCGAGGTGGCGGAAAAGCGACTCTCCGCGGACTCCCTGAACTTTGCGGCCTCCACCTCGGCGGTGACCAAGGGCGAGACGCTGATCGACACCGCCCTCAACCTCGAGGCCATGCAGCCCGACTTCATCGTCATCCGCCACCAGTGCCCGGGCGCTCCCCATCAGCTTGCAAGGATCCTCAAGTCGGCGGTCATCAACGCCGGCGACGGGGCGCACGAGCACCCGACCCAGGCGCTGCTCGACGCCCTCACGATCCGCAGCAAACGGGGCACCCTCGAAGGCCTGGTCGTGGCGATTGTCGGCGACCTGCAGCACTCGCGGGTGGTGCGCTCCAACGTCATGCTGCTGTCCCGCATGGGTGCCAAGGTGCGGGTCGCGGCACCGCCCAGCCTCATCCCCGTCGGCATGGAGACGCTGGGTTGCGAGGTCCATCGCCGGATCGAGGACGCCATCTCCGGCGCCGACGTGGTGATGATGCTGCGCATCCAGCTCGAGCGGCAGGGGCGGATGAACTTCCCGACGCCGCGGGAGTTCTACGACTTCTACGCCCTCACCCCCGAGCGGCTGAAGCTCGCGAAGAAGGACGCCCTGGTGATGCACCCGGGGCCGATGAACCGCGGGGTCGAGATCGACTCTCGGGTAGCGGACGGTCCCCAGTCGGTGATCCTCGAGCAGGTCACCAACGGCGTGGCCGTGCGCATGGCGGTGCTGTACCTGCTGGCCGGAGGTCAAGGTGAGCCGACTGCTGATTAAGCATGCCCGCGTGGTGGACCCCTCCCAGCGACTGGACGAGGGGCTGGACATCCTCATCGCCGACGGCAAGGTCGCACGCCTCGGCGCGCGCCTCGAGGACCGGGACGCGACGTTGCTGGACGGGACCGGCCTGGTCGCCACACCGGGGTTCATCGACGTGCACGCCCACCTCCGCGAGCCCGGGTTCGAGCACAAGGAGACGATCGCCACGGGCTCCGCTGCGGCTGTCGCGGGGGGGTTCACGGCGGTTTGCTGCATGGCCAACACCCAGCCGGTCAACGACAGCGCCGCGGTCACCGAGCTCATCCGCTCCCGCGCCACGGCCGCGAACCTCGCGAGGGTGCACCCGATCGGGGCGGTCTCCAAGGGCCTGGCCGGCGAGGAACTGGCCGAGCTGGGCGAGATGGTGCGGTCCGGTGCCGTGGCGTTTTCCGACGACGGCAGGCCGGTGCGCAACGCCTACCTGATGCGCCGCGCCCTCGAGTACGCCCAGCTCTTCGACGTGCCAATCGCAGACCACTGCGAGGACCGCGACCTCATGGCGAAGGGCGTCATGCACGAGGGCGCCGTGAGCACCCGCCTCGGCCTCGAGGGCATTCCCAGTGCCGCCGAGGACGTCATGGTGGCCCGTGACGTCGTCCTGGCCGAGCTCACCGGCGGGCGGGTGCACATCGCTCACCTGTCGACCCGGGGCGCCATGCTGGCGGTGCAAGCCGCCAAGGCGAAGGGGCTGCAAGTGACCTGCGAGGTGACGCCCCACCACCTCGCCCTCACCGACGAGGCCGTGGCCGACCGGGAGTTCGACACGGCCACCAAGGTCAACCCGCCCCTCCGCTCGGCCGACCACCGGGATGCCCTCATCCGCGGCGTCATGGACGGCGTCGTCGACTGTCTGGCCACCGACCACGCCCCGCACCACGCCGACGAGAAGGCCATGGAGTTCGACTTCGCGCCGTTCGGCATGGTGGGGTTGGAAACCGCCATCCCCGTCACCTACAACCTGTTGGTGGTCAAGCACAAGCTGCCCCTGCGGCTGTTCGTGCAGCTCTGGTCCTGCGGGCCGGCGCGCCTCTTCAAGCTGCCGGGCGGCACCCTCAAGCCCGGCTCGGTCGCGGACATCACCCTTCTCGACCTCGACAAGACCGCGGTGGTCAACCCGGAACGCTTCAAGTCGATGTCCCGGAACACGCCGTTCGGCGGCCTGCGTCTGAAGGGCTGGCCGGCTGCTACGATTGTCGGAGGGAGGCTCGTCTGGCAGCGTGAGCGAAGATAGGCCCCGCCGCGTCGTCGTCGTCGACGACTCGCCCCTGCAGTGCGCCGCCTGGCGACAGATGCTCGAGCGGCGCTATGGGGCCCGGGTGGCGGTGGAGACCTACTCGGATCCGGTCGTCGCCTGTGAGGCGCTGCGGTCGGACATCCATCTCATGCTGCTGGACTGGGAGATGCCCGTGATGGACGGCGCCGCCGTGTTGCAGGAGTCGCGGCGGCGCGGCGTCAACCTCAAGCGCATCATCATTACCTCCTCCCATCCAGCCGACGAGCTGCATCGCGTTTTCGACACCTCTGGATGCCTGGCCGTCATCGAGAAGGCCGAGCCCGAGCAGCAGGCCGCGTTCATGATGATCCTCGACTCGATCATGCGGCGGTGACCACCCGCCGACCAACCATCGATCACCTGTCTAGCTTACGGCGGAGGAGGGTGGAAGGGCGGACGAGGGTGACGCGCCCCGCCAGACGGGGAAGCTCGGCCGACAGAACGGTCAGGGTCTGCTCGTGGACATGGCCAATGGCAACGGCGCTGCCCTCGCTTCGGGCGAGGTCCACGGCTTCCTGGAGCGCCCGCGAGATCGCACCTGGTTCGTCGACGACATCGAGGAAGAGGCCGCGGCGCAGGAACGGCACCCCGGCCTCGCGCATGGCGGTCTCGGCGACGCTCTCCGGGGTCGTGCGGGAGTCCAGGAAGAAGAGACCAGTGCCTCGGAGAGCGCGCGCCAGGGCCACCATCGTCGGAGCGTCGGCGGTCGCGAGAGAGCCCATGTGGTTGTTCACTCCGAGCACCCCGGGTACGCGGTCGAGCGCGCGGCCGAGGCACGCCGCAACCTCGGCCTGCGACAACCCCACGTCGATGGCGCCCGGTCCGGGGTCCGAGCCCTCGCCCGGGATGGGCTGCATGGGCAGGTGCAGAAGCAGCTCTCGGCCCTGGGCGCGGAGGCAGTCCGCCACCGCCGAGGCGTGGGGCGTGTTGGGGAGGACCGCCACCGCCAGCTCCACCGGGAGCGGCGCCAGTTGCCGGCAGACATCCAGGCTGTTTCCCGCGTCGTCGAGAACAATGGCCAGCCGAGGGCCGGCCCCGGAAACCTGGCTCGGCCCCACCGGGCGGGTCCGGGAGGTCGAACGGGTCCGTGTCTCCCCCAGCACCAGCACCCGCCATCGCATGCCCCCGACCTCCCCATCGAGGCGAGCCAGACCGTAGCCGCCGCGCTCGCTCAGCGGGCGCGGCTCCAGCCGCCCTCCGAGGTTGTGGACGCTGGCCTGCAGGTCGAGGCTAAAAGGCTCAACCTCGAAGCCGCGCGGAGCGTGCACCGTGACCACGACGAGGCCGGGCCCTGGCTCGTCGACCTCCTCTGCGGTCACCGCCTCGGCCGGACATCCGTGCCGCGTCGCGACCTCGCGCACAACCTGGACGGGCTGCGGCCGGATCGGGACCGGCGTGGGGACCCGGCGCTCGAGCCGGCTCACGACGACGACCGCCGCCACTCCAAGTGCCAGCAACAGGAACGCCAGGACAGTCCGCCATCGACCGCCGCCCGGCCGCGACGACGGGCGCGGGCGGGTCGGGCTACGCCGCTTGCTTCTGGACGGCGCCACGCGCCAGCTCCAGGGCACGGTCCAGGACCGGGTCGGCCCCAGGACGCATGCGCACGACCTCGTCAGGCTTCAGACCATGGCCGAGCAGCGGCGCTCCGTCTGGACCGGGAAGCCACTCCTCCGCGAGCCACACCTGGCCGTCAGCGCCACGGATGCCGCGCCGCACGCCGGTGTCGCCATAGGTCTCGAACCCGACCAGGGTGGCTCCCTTCGACTTGAGCAGGAGCGCCACCGCCTCGGCGGCGCCGGCCGTCGTCATGTCCACGCACACCACCAGTCGCCAGGCCCGAGCGCTTTCCCGCCCGCGCAGGACCCTGCCGCTGTCCTCCCGCCGGGCGAGCTTCAGCTCGAGGTCGCCACCGGCCAGCAGCGCAGCCAGCTCCGGTGCCGCCTCGATCGAGCCGAGCGCGACGCTGCGCAGGTCGATCACGGCCGCTGGGGCAGCCGCGTACGGGCGGAGCAGGTCTCGCACCGCCTTCGTGGACTCCTGACTCACCTCGCCGATCCGCACGACCGGGATCGACTCGCGCGCCTCGACCGTCGCCGTCGGAGACGGGACCTTCCCGGCCGGAAGGACCACCGTCCGGGTTCCGGAGAACTGTCTGTCGATCACCACCAGGGTGGCGTCGTTTCCGGCCCGTTCCGCCTCGTCGAGCAGCACCAGGGCACGCCAGACGGGCCGAGCCCGGACCGGCTCGCCGTTCACTCGCTCCACCAGCTCGCCCGGCACCAGGCCGGCACCGGCGGCCGCGGACCCCACGACGGCCTGCAGTACGAATGGATAGGATGACCGCTTGCCGAGGACCAGGCCGTAGGGCGGAAGCCGCCGGCTGCGCACCCGTTCGAATGCCGCCGAGTCGCCATCCGGGACGTAGGCGCCACCAGGATCCGCCGACTCCACCATTCCGGCCAGG
>Ga0116171_10004807_pt1 | contig 12024 bp, 10 predicted proteins | sample AD_JPNHW2_MetaG_FD_89798 | JGI IMG/M metagenome (GOLD analysis project Ga0116171, IMG submission 89798) | Active sludge microbial communities of municipal wastewater-treating anaerobic digesters from Japan - AD_JPNHW2_MetaG | ecosystem: Engineered > Bioreactor > Anaerobic > Digestate | place...
AATAAGATCGCGGGTAATAAAAAAATTCAACCTGATGGAGCATTATGAAATCGAAAGCGATTCAAAGTTCAAAATGACTCGCCTGATTGAGGAATATAACAGCAACATCACTTACCAGCGCACGGAATATATGGCGGTGGAGATTACGGTACTTGACAAAGATCCCCAATTAGCCGCCGACATCGCTAATTATATTTCCGACCAGCTCGATTCGGTAAAGAACAAAATGCAAAAAGAACGTGCAACCAAAGCTTTTCAGATTGTTGAAACCGAATATAAAAAGCTGCAAAACGACATAAAAAGCCTGGAAGATTCTCTAACTATACTGAGGAAAATGGGAGTCAACGATTATGAGACACAAGCTGAAGCCTACAATACTCAATTAGCCATTGCTTTATCGAAAAACAATAAAGAAGCTGTCCGTGCCATCGAAGAAAGGCTGCAGTTGCTGGGTGATTATGGCAGTGCTTATGTTTCGTTGCGCGATGAACTGGAGTTGGAAAAAAAGCAGTTGAGCGCGATTAAAGCAAAATACGAAGAAGCCAAAGTGGATGCCACCCAGGACCTACCTTCCAAATTTGTAGTTGACAAAGCTTTTAAAGCAGAACGAAAATCGTACCCTATCCGTTGGTTAATCGTGATATTGTCTGTAGTGTCAGTGTTTTTCATATCCATTATGACATTGATTATCATAGAAAATTTTTCAAAAAAAAAATTTCTGACCAACAAACCGGAGGATATCCAAAGTTCAACCTAACCCTTGATATCAGTGATGCTACAGCAGAACTTCCCGAAATAAACAAAACAAAATTCCATGAAAATCTTTTTGCGCCTGAAAACAAACAATATCCTCTAATAGATTATTTTGATGAAAATATGAACAACTTTTTTAAAAGCACATATTTGATAAAACTGATATTACGATGGAAATGGCATTTGCTGATCATTACCTTGTTGGCGATTGTGTTGTCTTCTGTTTTTTCAGCGCCTGCTTTTATTAAACCAAAATATAAGTCATACGCCGTTATATATCCTGCCAATATTTCACCATATTCATCCGAAACCAACACCGAACAGTTGTTGCAATTGCTCAAATCGGAAGATTTACTTTTTGACATAGTCAAAAAATTTGAACTCAATAAAGAATATAAAGTTGATACTACCGATAAATATTATAGAAGCAAAGTTATTGCCGAGCTTGAAGACAATGTAAGCATCAAGAGAACTGAATATGAATCGGTTTTAATAGAAGTGTACGATCGGGAACCCGGAAAGGCCTGTGCCATTGTGAATGAATTCATAAACCTGATGAACAACAAAGCACGCAACCTGCAACGGAGCAAAACTGCTGAAGTTGTAAAATTATACGGCGACCAGATGGATGATAAGAAAAAACAGATTGACAGCATCGAAAAACGTCTTCAGTTACTGCGCAGTGAATATAACATTCTGGATTACAATATCCAGGTTGAAGAATACAGCAAAGGGTATGTAAAAAACATCACTTCCGGCAGAGGCAATAAAACAGATGATATCGCTGTTACTTTAAACAATCTGAAACTATATGGAGGCGAATTCAGGCAACTGGATGCCAATTTGTGGGGCCTGATTGATTCTTATATCGCTTTAAAAAAGGATTTCGACCAATCTGTGGCCGATATGAAAAAAGAACTTACTTATGCTAATGTGGTTACACAACCTGTTGCTTCTGACAAAAAATCTTACCCCATTCGTTGGCTTATTGTCTGTATATCAACCATTTCTGCGTTTTTACTTTCTTTATTGCTTTTCTCAATAATTGAAGGCACACGAAAACCAGAAACGGAAAAAATTTCTCAATAAACAATATCTTGAGTAATAAATCAAAACTAATATGGGTGTATGTTATTAGTGCAATTTTTATTGCCCTGAACATGTACTTTATTATCAGGGAATTTTATTGGTTTTCGCTGATACCCATCGTTTTAATCCTTTTACTGCTTTTTTTCTTTGCCTTAGATAAAGTATTATACATTATCACTTTTTGCACACCTTTAGCTATAAATCTCAGAGATTTCGACGACAGGTTATCGTTATCATTACCAACCGAACCCCTGCTTTTCGGTGTGCTTATTTTTTTTATCATAAAACTAATATTCGAACGAAAATACGACACGAAAGTGCTGAAACACCCGGTAACTATAGCAATTCTTCTAAACTTACTCTGGCTGTTTATTACAGCTCTTACCAGTGAATTGCCGTTAGTTTCCTTCAAGTTTTTAATTTCCCGTTTATGGTTTGTGGTTCCTTTTTATTTTGTGGCTATAGTACTGTTTAAAAATCTTAACAATATCCGAATCATCAGTTGGATGTATGCCATACCCCTTGTAATCGTGATTATTTATTCCACCTATCGTTTATATATATGGTCTTTCGACGAGCAAGCCGCCCATTGGGTAATGGATCCATTCTTCAACGACCATACGGCCTATGGAGCCGCTATCGCCCTGTTTGTCCCTGTGTTTGCCGGCTTTGTTTTGGATAAACGGTACAACCGAACGATGAAACTCTTCTCCTTTATATTTTTGTTTTTCCTGCTGATAGGATTATTGTGCTCGTTCAGCCGTGCTGCCTGGGTTAGTGTAATGGTAGCCATGGTTATTGCCGGACTAGTATTCTTAAAGATTAAATTTCGGTGGATTTTTTTGTCCGGAGCCATTATTTTGGCAGGAGTTTTATACTACCAGAACGATATCCTGATGAAACTTGAAAAAAACAAACAAGATTCCTCTGCCAACCTTGTAGAACATGTTCAATCCATCTCCAATATTTCTTCAGACGCCTCCAACCTCGAACGAATAAACCGCTGGCAATCGGCCATAAAAATGTTCAAAGAACGGCCTGTTTTTGGCTGGGGACCGGGAACTTATCAGTTTGTCTACGCTCCTTTTCAACAAACCAAGGATAAAACCATCATCAGTACCAATGCCGGCGATAAAGGCACTGCTCACAGCGAATATATTGGTCCCCTCTCCGAATCAGGCATTTTTGGCATGTTAAGTATTCTCGCCATCGTTATTATTATCAGTATCACCGCAATACGAATTTACAAACAGGCAAAAACGCACGAAATAAAACTTCTTGTCTTATCGTATTTCCTCGGATTGGTGACATATTTTATCCACGGCACCCTGAACAATTTTCTGGACACAGACAAATCATCGGTACCATTCTGGACCTTTGCCGCAGCTATTGTGGCTATCGATATTTTTCACCATCAGGAGCAAAACACCCAACTTTCCCAAAAAGAATTATAACCTTAACAGGTAATCCTTAACATTCTGAATAAGCCACAATGGTGTAGAGGTAGCTCCACAAATGCCAACTTTTTCGTTTTCGCAAAACCATGTTGTTTTAATTTCATTTACAGCACTGATAAAATGGATGTTGGCATTCTCTTGAGCACAAATCTCGTAAAGTTGTTTACCGTTTGAAGAGTTAGTACCGGCCACAAAAATAATACGATTAAAACACCGGCAAAATTCCCTCAATTCCTGTTCCCGGTTTGAAACCTGCCTGCAAATGGAATCTTCCACTTTGACATCTATCCCGGCATCTCTCAGCCGGGTAATGACTTCATAAAACTGTTTGAGACTTTTGGTTGTCTGACTGTACAAGGTAATTTGGGGAGGGATTTTTTCCAAATCCAAATCTTCATACTTGTCAAACACCATGGCAGAACTTTTTATTTTTCCATTCAACCCGATGATTTCTGGATGATTAGGCAATCCAAAAATATAAATAATCTCTTTGTTAAGATAAGACCGAAATATTTTTTCCTGCAGCTTTAATATTATGGGACACGAAGCATCAATTATCTTAATGCCGTTTTCAGCCGCTAACAAATAACTAGCCGGCGGCTCGCCATGTGCCCTGAACAAAACAGTTTTATTTTTCAGTTCCCTGAATTCGCTTTGAGAAATAATCTTCATCCCCCTGCCCACCAAACGCTGTATCTCCTGTTCATTGTGAACAATTTCGCCCAGGCAAAACAACTCTTCGCCACTGTCCAAAACCTCTTCGGCCTTTTTTATGGCATTTTTTACCCCAAAGCAAAAACCCGAATTGGGCTCAATTTCAACATCAAGTTTCAACATGAGTAAGCAATATTTTCAATGGTAAAATTATAAAAAAACCGACAAAGGCAACAATTTTCTGCATTATTGTCAGTTTTTATGAATTGGTATAAAAATTGAAAAACTTATTACTTCGGAAAAACACCGCTAAATGGATTACAAGGATTATTATAAGGTTTTGGGAGTTGCCAAATCAGCCACTCAGGACGAGATAAAAAAAGCTTATCGTAAACTTGCCATAAAATATCATCCCGACAAAAATAAGGGGAACAAACAGGCCGAAGAAAAATTTAAGGAGATAGCCGAAGCCAATGATGTGCTCAGCGATCCCGATAAACGAAAAAAATACGATGAATTGGGAAACAACTGGAGCCAGTACCAGAATTATTCGCAACCCGGTGGGGGCGGTTATTCTCAGAGATATTATTACAATACTGGTGATAAAGGGTTTTCGGATGATTTTGGCGATTTGTTCGGAGGTGGCGGAGGATTCAGCGATTTTTTCAATATGTTTTTCGGAGGCCGTAGCCGTGACGAAAGCCGTTTTGCTCAACAGCCCCAGAAAGGGACAAACCTTCAGGCCAGGTTGCACATCACACTCGAGGAAGCTTATTTTGGCACCAGCAAAATTATTGACCTTGGTGATGAGAAAATCAGGCTGAATATTAAGCCCGGCATTCAGGACGAACAGAAACTTAAAATCAAAGGAAAGGGGAAAAAAGGATCACACAGCGCTGTTCCCGGCGATCTGTATGTTATTATTTCCATCAACCCACATCCCGTGTTCACGCGCAAAGGGAACGACCTGTACTGCCAACAAGCGATCAGCATAAGTACTGCAGTGCTCGGTGGAAAAATCGAAGTGCCTACACTCAGCGGTCATGCCAACATGGTTATATCCCCGGAAACAGACAATGGAAAGACGTTCCGCCTCAAAAATTTGGGGATGCCCGATTACGACTTTCCTTTAAACAAAGGCGATCTGTATGTGAATGTACATATTGCCGTACCCAAAAATATCAGCGCTGAAGAAAAAGAATTATACAAGAAGCTTGCAGCCTTCCGAAAATAATTTTTTCACAAACAAAATTTTTGATTTCTGATTTATAAAGCCTTTTCGCTTTAGGAATGTCTAATCTTTTTTACTTTTGCCAAATAACTTTAATCAACCAGAATGAAAATTGCTATCATCGGAGGTTCCGGCCTCGAAAAACTGGATATCTTTAAAAGCCCTGTTGAGCATCAAATCGAAACGCTGTATGGCAAGCCGAGTTCAGCACTTATCGAAGGAACGATCCTGAATGTCCCAGTAGTTTTCCTTTCACGACACGGCCAGGAGCATACCCTGCCGCCTACTCACGTAAACAACCGTGCAAATATATCCGCACTAAAACAGATTGGCTGTACTCACATTATTGCTACTACAGCATGCGGAAGCCTTCGTGAAGAAATAAAACGCGGCGATCTGGTTGTTTTAGACCAGTTCATTGATTTTACAAGGTTCAGGAAAAATACTTTTTATGATCAGTTCAAACCTCATACGCCGGTTCATACAGCTATGGCTCAGCCTTTTAATTCCGAGCTCAGAAAAATAATAATTAAAGAGGCCTCGTGTTTGAACCTGGGCGTTCATGCCAAAGGAACTGTGATCACTATTGAAGGCCCCCGTTTTTCGACACTTGCCGAATCGAACATGTTCCGCTTGTGGGGAGCCGATGTTATTAACATGAGCACAGCCCCCGAATGCATGCTCGCCAACGAAGCCGGCATACCCTATGCAGCCATTGCCCTGAGCACCGATTACGATTGCTGGAAAACCGATGAAGAAGCAGTAAGTTGGGAAGCCGTGCTGGAGGTTTTTCAAAAAAATGTTCAGAACGTAACCCGGCTCCTTCTGAAAGTTATTGAACAGGTCATTCCCGAAGGTACTAATTAATTATCCATTGTCAGTTTATCACAATGCTGATGAACAGTAATGTTGAGAACAATTGAGAATGTTTGTTCAGAGTAAAATCAGCACGTATACATAAACTATTAAATTTCTTTAACTGTGCAAATCAATAAACGATTCTTCAGGTAAATAAAATGGTTTAATATTAGAATAATGACTTAAATTATTTTATACATAATTTCACATTTATCTATATATATATCTGCGAATACCATATGATTTTTGACAATAAAAAATTATTATTTATAGTACCTATTCCTCATTTTATTGATTTTTCCGTACCTTTGTTACAAGATTATTGTCATTTTTTTAATATGCCGATTTGTCCAATCACACCTGATTTATACCAGAATTAATTACCGTTAATGCCCACATGAAAAAACCTGTTCCGACAACAAAGAAAAATCAAACTCAACCTTTTTCAAAAACTCGCTTTTTATTTTTGGTTATTGGAATACTAATCGGTATTGCATCAGGATATTTGACCACCTACTTTTTAAAATCACGGCCTCAACCTCTCAACTTAAAGGAAACAAGAGCCGGAGGATATAAATTTATAAATCCCCTGCTTGATTGTGATAACTTTCATACTGCCGACAACAGCAAAATGGCCTCATTAAAAAAAGAGTTAAGCAATTATGCAAATGACGCCTTGACCAAAAAAAGCATAGACCATATTTCTATATATTACAGAGATTTAAACAATGGTCCCTGGTTGGGCATAAACGAACACGACAACTATTCACCGGCCAATGTATCAAAGGTGCCATTGCTTATTACCGTTTTGAAAAAAGCTGAAAGCGATACCGGGTTTTTAAAGAAAAAAATACCTTTTTCACCCTTTGTTGACAAGTCCGATAATAGCTATACCAAAATTCCTAAAACAAAAACACTAACCAGCATTGATCAACTGCTTAATTTTATGTTAATCAATAAGGACAATGGAGCCCGGGATGTGCTGGAAAAACTTGTTGGTTCTAACTATTTTGCAAAAATCGTTCACGAAATGGGTATTGTTCCGGACACTGAAAATCCCGGCTCGGAGCTTATTTCTGTAAAAGATTACTCCTCTTTTTTTAGAATATTATACAATGCGTCTTTTCTAAGCAGGGAAATGTCTGAAAAAGCTTTAGAAATCCTTAGTAAGTCTGATAGCAAACAAGGTATTCCTGCCCGGCTGCCTTCAGACATCATAGTATCGCACAAATATGGTGAAAGAATGTTGACCGGCTCTTCCAAAATTCAATTGCATGACTGCGGTATAATTTATTACTCAAACACTCCGTATTTATTATGTATTATGACAAAAGGCGATAACATTGATAATCTTGACAAAGTAATAGCCGATGTCTCGGAGATTGTTTACCAGAATATCAAATAACCAGTTACAGGGCGTTTTATAATATTATAAATAACTATCGATTACAAGTTTTCCCATGAAAAACATAGCAAATCAAGATATAAATACCAAGAGCGGTTTTTTCTCCTTATCCGGTTTCATCACCCTGATAATTGGCTTGTTGGCCGGTTTTGTAATCACTTATTTTGCCACCTATCCTGCAAAATCAAAACACAAGCAGGAACTAATCAAAGAAACCCGCGCCGGTGGCTACAAATTCATTAATCCACTCATCGAATGTGATAATTACAATCCTTCAGAAACATACAACCTCGCCAAATTAAAAAAAGAACTCTCAGAATATATAACTGAAGTTAAAGCCGATGGCAAAGTAACACATGTTTCGGTATATTACAGAGATTTGAACAACGGCCCCTGGATAGGAATAAATGAACATGCTAACTACACACCCGCGAGTTTATTGAAAGTACCTCTGCTGATTACTATTTTGAAAAAAGCCCAAAAAGAAACGGGGTTTTTAAAAACCAACGTTACCTATGCCGGCCCACTGGATACTAATTTCCGACAGAATATAGGTTATGAAAGCACGCTGGTAAAAGGACACTCCTATACGATAGATCAACTTCTTGAATTAATGATTGTTGAATCCGATAACGATGCCAAAGAAATGCTCGGGGCTTTAATAAGCTTCGATACTGTTCAAAAAGTAATTGGGGAAATGGGCATTGATTTGTCAGGGAAAAATTTTGCAGAAGATTTTCTATCCGTAAAAGAGTATTCATCGTTTTTCAGAATATTATATAATGCTTCTTACCTGGATAGGGATATGTCCGAAAAAGCGCTCTATTTGCTTAGCAGGGTGCGTTTCAACGATGGTCTGCCTGCACGCCTGCCCAAAGGCATTACTATTTCGCACAAATTTGGGGAAAGAGGGTATGTGGATTCCCCAATGAAACAATTACATGATTGCGGCATCGTCTACCTTCCAGGCAAGCCCTACCTCCTTTGTGTAATGACAAAAGGCGAAGGTTTTGACAGACTTGTAAATGTTATCGCCGATATTTCAGAAATAGTTTTTTCAAGCATAACTCAAAATAAATCAGACTGACTTAATTCGCTGATTTATGCATAATTGGAATTTTTGTCGTTTTTTTTTCATTGTTTGTCCCTGTTTTTTTTGAAATTTTAGCAAAAAAAACTTGACTTTTGCCTTTTGGTAATATAAATTTGTAAAACTAAAAACATACAAATATGAGAAAACTATTTATTCTTGCAATTATTATTGCATCTATCGGAACTTTTACGGTAAAAGTTCAAGCACAACGCAAATGCGGAACCATGGAATACCTAGAGTTACAAAAAGCGGATGACCCAAGCCTTGGAATACGCATTGAAAACTACGAACAAGCCCTGCAACAGTGGATTGAAAAAAATCAGGACTATATCAACAGTGCAAAAGGGACAGTAACAGTTCCCGTAGTAGTACATGTTGTTTACAACACCACGGCACAAAACATCAGCGACGCCAGGGTTCAGGAACAAATTGACGTATTAAACAGGGATTATGCCGGGTTAAATACCAACTCAATGCAGGCATTTTCTTCTTCTTTAAAAGTCAATACCGATCTTCAGTTTTGCCTTGCCCAACGCACGCCATCAGGAACAGCCACCAACGGTATCGAAAGAAGACAAACTAGCGTTACTTCATTTTCTTATTCCAACAACGGTGTGAAATATTATTCAACCGGCGGCCTGGATGCCTGGGATCCTACAAAGTATATGAATATATGGGTTTGCCCATTGGGCGGCGGCTTATGCGGCTATGCACAGTTCCCTACCAGCGGTGTTAACGCTACATTCGGCGTGGTAATTCATTATGAATATTTTGGTGTCACAGGGGCTACAGCACCTTACAATTTGGGTGGAACCACATCGCATGAAATAGGACATTGTTTCAACCTTTATCATATTTGGGGCGACGACAACGGAGCATGTACCGGCAGCGACTATTGCACCGATATTCCTAATCAGGCCAATTATACTTATGGGGTGCACACAGGTGTGTTAACTGATGCTTGTACTTCTACATCTCCAGGAATCATGTATATGAATTTTATGGACTATAGCGATGATATTTCATATGCTAATTTCACACCTGACCAAAAATCCCGCATATCAGCTCTTTTTGTCTCTGGCGGATTATTATATTCCTTGTCGGTCTCCGATGGTTGCACACCTCTGGAAACAGAAGCCTGCGGCACACCTTCGGGTTTGTCTGTTACAGATATTACCACTACCACTGCAACACTAAACTGGACAGCAGTATCCGGTGCCTCCAGCTATAATATTCAATACAGACCTAGCGGAACCTCTACTTTTGTCACCACCACCTCCACCACCAATTCAAAAGCCCTCACAGGACTCACAGACGGCACAAATTATGAATTCATGGTGCAGGCAGTATGTACCGAAACAGGTACGTATTCCGGATTAAGCATATTCACCACTCTTCCGGCTGCCGGCTGTGCCGATAATTACGAATCGAACAATACACTTGCCACGGCAAAGACTATTAACGTAAATACTGAAATCAATGCGGCAATTGGGACATCAGCAGATGTTGATTATTTTGAATTCTCAAACACTCAGGCGCAGAAAAAAATTAAAGTTACCCTGACAAACTTACCTTTCGATTACGACATCCAACTATACAAATCAAATGGCGCTTTGATTGCCACATCTCAGAACTCAGGCACCACCAACGAAAGTATCATTTATAACAATGCCAAAGCCGGAACCTATATTATAAAAGTTTATGGCTACAACGGTGCTTATTCAGCAAGCAACTGCTATGCACTCACAGCAAACATTAGCAGCACATCGTGGAGAACTAATAAAGAAATAGTAATAGACGAACCGGACACCCCGCAGGATATCATGATATACCCAAATCCTGCCAACGACAATGTTAAGGTAACCTATAATGCCAAAAATAACAGCGATGTACAAATAGTTGTTTATGATATTTCCGGACGCATGATAAATACTTCCAGCTACCAGGCAACCAAAGGCTTGAATAATTATTCGTTGAATGTATCAACACTTGCGAAAGGCATCTATGTACTTTCGTTGAACAACGGCAGCACAATATTAAACCACAAGCTTATCATCGATAAATAAGCATTTCAGGACATAAAAAAAACCCACACTCCGAAAAGTGTGGGTTTTTTTTTTGTGATCCAGTATTATTTTTTCAGGTATTTGAAATCTTTTCCAAGATATTTTCCGGCACCGAAAAGCATCTCTTCGATGCGCAACAACTGGTTATATTTACAAATCCTGTCGGTGCGGCAAGCTGAACCGGTTTTTATCATTCCTGTATTGAGTGCAACGGCCAGGTCGGCAATCGTAGTATCTTCAGTCTCACCCGAACGATGGCTGATAATAGCAGTATATCCGTTGAGATACGCTAAATTTACAGCATTGATGGTTTCGGTAAGTGTGCCGATTTGGTTAACTTTTATTAAAATAGAGTTTGCACATTTTTTATCGATACCCATTTGCAGGCGGTCGGTATTGGTAACAAAAAGATCATCGCCAACCAATTGGATTTTACTACCTAGGGTTTTGGTAATCAGCGCCCATCCCTTCCAATCATCTTCGGCCATGCCATCTTCGATTGAAATAATAGGATAGCGGTTACACCAATCTTTCCAAAAATCAACCATTTCGTCAGAGTTAAGTTTTTCGCCAGTAGATTTTTTCAGGTGGTAAACATTTTCTTTGTCATCAAAATATTCTGAGGAGGCCGGATCAAGGGCAATACACACATCCACTCCCGGCTTATAATTGGCATTTTCAATGGCTTTTATTATCACCTGTAAGGCTTCTTCATTGGATTTCAGCATAGGGGCGAAACCGCCTTCATCGCCCACATTTGTTGAATAACCTGCTTTTTTCAGCACATCCCTTAGTTTGTGGTATATTTCTGCGCCCATTCTGATGGCTTCAGAAAAGTTTTCAGCGCCAACCGGCATAATCATAAATTCCTGAAAATCGACACTATTATCGGCATGAGAACCGCCATTAAGGATATTCATCATCGGGATAGGCAGTGTGCGTGCATTAACCCCTCCTATATAGCGAAACAAAGGCTGACCGGACAATTGTGCCGCTGCTTTGGCACAAGCCAGAGAAACTCCTAAAATGGCATTTGCACCCATATTGGCTTTGTTGGGAGTACCATCAATATCAATCATCACTTTATCGATGATAGCCTGTTCGCTTACCAGCATGCCTTTCAATTCTTCGGCAAGCACTTTATTTACATTTTGTACGGCCTTTAATACTCCTTTACCATTATATACCTTTTTGTCACCGTCACGAAGTTCTACTGCTTCATGGCTCCCGGTTGAAGCCCCTGAAGGAATCGCTGCAGTTCCCATTACACCTGATTCGGTCATAACATCCACCTCGATAGTGGGGTATCCACGCGAATCAAGAATCTGACGTGCATAAATATTTGAAATTCTGCTCATAAAATTGATTTTTTAATTATTAATAATAAAAAAAGGATAAAGAAATTTTAGCCTTTATCC
>Ga0116171_10004808_pt1 | contig 12024 bp, 8 predicted proteins | sample AD_JPNHW2_MetaG_FD_89798 | JGI IMG/M metagenome (GOLD analysis project Ga0116171, IMG submission 89798) | Active sludge microbial communities of municipal wastewater-treating anaerobic digesters from Japan - AD_JPNHW2_MetaG | ecosystem: Engineered > Bioreactor > Anaerobic > Digestate | place...
GTACTGTCACAGAATTTACCCTGAACGCTACCGGTCTCGAATCGTTTGCTCCGGGAACCGAATTTTATCTGGAAGACCTGGTCGCAAATAAGGTCCAGAACCTGAAGAACACCCCGGTCTACACCTTCACTGCTGGTTCGGGGCAACCGGTTCACCGTTTCAACCTGCATTTTGCGCCAGTAGGAACACCCGAGAACCAGCTCACCGCCGGAATCCGAATCTATTCGTCGGATAAAACGGCCTATGTCAATGTTGAGGGCGACATGAACGGCACAATTGTTGTTTATAACCTCCTTGGAAGCGAAATTGCAAGGAAAGCCATTCAGCCCCATTCCATCAACAAAATCAATTTGGATGAACCTACGGGATTCTATCTGGTGAAAGTTGAAAGCGAAAAGGTAACTTCAGCGAGCAAAGTTTTCATCCGTTAAATCATCCGGGGTTAATTAATAATCTGTAAATCAAAACATTACATATATGAAAAAGATCAAATTGATTTTAATTCTGACAGCTATCCTTGCCCTGCCACTCATCTCGTTGCCTGATCCCCCGGGCCCTCCGGGTAGCGGAACACCTGGCAGCACACAGGGTGGCGGGCAAACTCCGGTCGGTGCCCCGATCGACGGTGGTGTGGGGATCCTGCTGGCGCTTGGTTTGGGCTATGGCGGGAAGAAACTTTACACTGCCCGCAAGGAACATCGTGCGAGCCTGGCAAAGCCTGAAAATTAGACAACAACCGAAAAGACCTTACGGCTTTCGTTTCCGGATGTAATTAATTTTCATTAATTACACACTTTTTGACCTTATTGTATGTTTATACGATAGGGTCAAAAAGTAAACGGGCCTGAGGTTATGGAAAGAAATAACTATAAACACTGCATGCGATATGAATAAAGTACTGATTACCCTGTTTTTCATGCTGGCCGGCATCGTTGCTTTCTCGCAGCCGATCCAACCAGATAAAGTGCCTCAGAACATCAAGGAAAGACTTCAGTTCAAGTTCCCCCAGGCCATGGATGTTCCTGTATCCTGGTCGAAGGAAAAGAACAACTATAAGGCGACGCTTACCATAATGGATGAACCTGCTGTTATGGTGATGGATACCACCGGTAAGTCATTGCGCATTGAGAGAAGGATCCATGACACCTATCTCCCGAAGAAGGCAAAGGACTATCTTAAATCGCTGGATAAAAACTTTGAAGTCATCAGTGTAACTCAGATTACGGAAGGTGATGAGTTGTACGAAGGGAAAGAGAAGGTCAAAGTGACCTATAAAACCGTTGCCAAAATCAAAAGCAACTTCACCTTTGACACCAATGGCGACCTGAAGTCGAATAAATAACTCAGGAAAGAGGTTTTATTGCGGGCTGATCAGTTCGCCTGTTCCACCAAGTTTCTTAAACTCACGTGCGAACCAGGCTGCTGAATCAGCCTTTTTCACATCATATTGATAGTACAGGCAAAGACTTCTGCAGGCTGCAGCCATATCGGGTTTATTATGTAACGCGCGACGCCACATGGAGGCTGCCCGTTGCTTCTCTCCTATCGTTACCAGGTATATTCCCAAGTTGTAAGCTGCCACGGCATTCCCCGGATCATTGGTCAGAGCTTCCTTACACCGTGAAATGGCTTTTTCGTACATTCCTTTTTTAAACAGGTCGCTGCTGGATTCAATGCACAATCCGACAAAATTGTCGTGGGCTTCCTTCCCTCCGTACCCGTTTTTAAGTGCATCGCTGTAGTATCGGTAAGCAAGGTCATAGTCCTTGTTTTCGATCATGGCAACCATTCCCAGCTGGTATCGGAATTCCGGGTACGTCTTCAGGCTGTCTGCCACCCGGAGGTAATCGCCGAACCGTTTGTTGTCCTTTAGTTTGAAATAGTACCTGCCCATAAAATAGTGAAACCATGCCTTCTCCGGAGCATACCGTATGGCCGACCCCCAGTAGGAAATGGCATCCTGGTACTTTGCCTGTTGAGCGACGGTCGTCACCGATAATACAAGAGCCATCACGCCTAGACCCCACCGGTTCACTTTTCTCTTTGTAATTATCCAGGAATCAGGTAGTAGCGCCAATACAACGATTAGAAAACCGATGTAGGGCAAGTAGGTGCGATGCAGGAGGTACTCAAAGCTGTCATTGGCCGATTCCAGTCGGACATACATGTTGGGAAAGCAAAAACTGAGAAACCAAACCATTCCGAACAGCATTAAATAGGTCGCACCCTTTTCCCGTTTCCGCACTACCATCCCTAACAGTACTGCTGTGATTCCTATTCCGGCAAGGGTAAATCCCGCCGAGAAAACAGGCGTAACCGGAAGGCCGAAGGGGAAAAAGAACCGTGCCACTGCCTCCGGGAGGAAAGGCATGTTCTTCAGAAGCGCATGAAAACCCAGTTGCCCGTCATCCCGATGATCGATTGAAATCGTACGGAGGTAGAACCATCCTGCATAGATCATCAACCATGATCCTACTACAAACAGGGTCCGCGTGTTCCGCAAGGGAACTTTCTTCAAGAGAAACCATCCGATGAAAAGAAATGGGAACAAAACGGCCGATTCCTTGGAGAACAGGGCGGCCGCTAATGAAAGCGAGTGAGCAATAAGATATACCGGTTTTGTCTCTTTGATGTACCGGATCAGGCTGCCAAATGAGAGTATACCGAACAGGGCTACCAGCAAATCGCCTCTGGCCGGAATCCAGTTAACAGCGTGACCCATCATTGGGTGAATGGAAAAGAGCACAGCCCCGGCAAACGCCTTTACCCGGCTGAAACCGAGTAATTCCAGCAGCCAGAATAAACTGACACATGCCAGAGCGTGAAGAACCGCATTAGTCGTATGGTATATAGCCGGTGATGTCCCTCCTGCCATGGCATCCACCATAAAAGAAACATTCATCATTGGACGGTAATACGGGCTCATGTTCGCAAAGAATGCATCGCTCCGGAATGCCTGACCGACATTTGAAATGTGGCTTAACTTTTCGTGGTTACTGAGGACCAGGATATCATCGTCGAGGTAAACAAAGCCCAACCTTGCGGTGGGCAGGTGCAACAGCAGGGTAAGAAGAAGGATCAGGAGAGGAGAATACCTGAGCCAACTGGGTTCCGGTGCAGAAGGTTTTTTGTTCACAGGGCACATGCGATTTCGGCAGATAAAGGTAGAAATATTCTCAGCCAGGCGCAAAATTCATAATTTTGCCGATTCAGACGACATGAAAACAACCAATCGCCCCCTGGCCGAACGGCCTCTGATTTGGATGGCAGGTATTGCCATTATTTCTTTCATCGCCTATTACCCGGCCCTTCAGGGTCATTTTACGAATTGGGACGATATGGTGTATGTAGGCACAAATCCTTATATCCAATCCCTGTCTGCTAAAAATATCGCAGCTATCTTTTCGGAAAACTACATGGGCAATTATCACCCGTTGGCCATGCTTTCTCTAGCCATTGATTATCAGTTTAATAAATTCGATCCTTTTGTCTTTCACCTGACCAACCTCCTAATCCATATCTTCAATTCAATCCTGGTTCTTCTGGTCATAAAGAAGATCTCCGGCAAATTTTATATTGCTGCTGTGGCAGCCCTACTATTTGGGGTACATGCCCTGCATGTGGAGTCGGTCGCGTGGATTTCTGAGCGGAAAGATGTCCTCTACACGTTTTTCTATCTCCTCTCTTTGTATTTCTATGCTTGTCATGTCCGTGAAAAAGGGCTGAAATGGTACTGGATTAGCCTGGTTTTCTTTGGATTATCTTGTCTTTCGAAAGGACAGGCGGTTTCACTGGCCATTACGTTATTCCTGGTCGACATTTTCATGAACCGCACATGGAAAGAAGGAAAGATACTGGCAGAGAAAGTCCCGTTCCTTGTGCTGGCTCTGATTTTCGGAATCATTGCTGTTCGGGCACAAACCGGAGCCGATGCAACCATCATGGCAAATTTCCCGGTACAGCAGCGGTTTGCATTTGCCAGTTACGGATTAGTGATGTACATCCTGAAGCTGATCCTGCCTTTTTCGCTTTCTGCGTATTACCCCTATCCCATTATTGGTCAATCGGGAGAAGTTCCCATATTGTACTGGCTTTGCCTGCTTCCGGCTGCCGCAATTGTGGTTGTCTGGATTCTCTCCTGGAAGCGTTCCAAACCCGCTTTCTTCGGGTTAGGATTCTTCCTCGTCAACATTTTCCTGTTACTGCAACTCTTACCTGTTGGGAAGGCGATAATGGCCGATCGTTATGCTTATATCCCTTCCATTGGCTTTTTTTTCCTTGCAGGTCATTATCTTACCGAGAGAAAGTACATCCGTAAAGCTACAGTGGCGTGGGTTATCGTCGGTGTATATGCTCTCATGCTGACGGTCATGACCTTTCAGCGAAGCAAAGTCTGGTACAGTTCCGATACGTTATGGACGGATGTTATTGAAAAGAATTCCCAAGTTCCGGTTGCCTGGTACAACCGGGGTAACATTCGGATGGATTCGGCCGATTACAAAGGGGCCATCGCAGATTATACGGAATGCCTCAAGGTTGATCCGGACTACTGGAAAGCTTATATCAACCGGGGCAGCGCCCGCAGTAAAATCAAAGACTATCTCGGTTCGATCGAGGATTTCGACGCTATGATCAGGATCGATTCAAATTCGCTCAACCCCTATGTAAACCGCGCCATGTCGAGGCGGATGCTGAAGGATTATGAGAATGCCATGAAAGATTATAATAAGGCGATCAGCCTGAAATCGGACCAAATGGAGCTGTATACAAGCCGGGCGACACTGAAACTCGACATGAAGGACTACAACGGCGCCATCGGGGATCTTGGCATTGCTCTCAAACTGAAACCTGATAACTCAGGGATCTATGCCAGCCTGGCTATCGTCATGAAAGCAAAGGGTGACCTGAACGGGGCGTTGGCCGAATACGATAAAGCTATCAGGATTGATGGATCCAACAGCGAATTATACAACAACCGGGGCAACCTTAAGTACCAGCTCGGCGATTTGGATGGCGCACTAACAGATTATAATACAAGTATTCGCCTGAATCCGAAGGATTATCTTGGCTATAAAAACAGGGCCCTGATCCTACTCTCGAAGAAACAATTTTCGGAAGCGTTAAGCGACCTGACCGAGGCGATCCGGCTCGAACCCAAATCGGGTGAGTTGTACTACAGCCGCTCACTGGCTAAAAAGGGGCTTCAGGATGAGGTTGGAGCAAAGGCCGATTACCTGAAGGCCATCGAACTCGATCCGACTTATGCAGCCGGTGGATTTATGAAAAATGCCGGTATTTCGTCCGGTGAGATGCCGGACCTTCAACCCACCCAGATCACGGAACAGGCCCGACGGATGGAAGCGTCCGGTGATCTGAAGGGCGCCATCTCGCTATATAGAAAAGCCTTGCAGACCAAGCCTGACATGCCCGAAACCTGGTTCAACCTTGGTAATGTTTACGGGAAAACCAATCAGTTCAACGAAGCTATGGACTGCCTGAACCATGCTATAAAATACAAGCCGAATTATGTCCAGGCGCTCTCCAGCCGCGGAATTGCCTATGCCAGCATGGGAAAGACCGACCTGGCAGTCAGTGACCTCACGGCGGCTATAAAGGGCGATCCTGAATATGCCATCGCTTACTATAACCGGGGACTTGTTTACCTCAACACAGGAAAGCGTGATCTTGCCTGTGCGGATTTCCAAAAAGCGGTCAAGCTGGGATGGACCGCCGCATATCCGGTATATAAAAAGGAGTGTGAAAACAAGTGACATGAAGCGGAAAACGAGTAAAAGTCAATCCCCGAAACAAGTTCAACGGACTCCGTCCGAACACGTGAAGCACAAGGCGCCTTCCCGCCAAGGCATTACCGAATGGATCGGGAAATATAACCTCCCTGTAACACTGGTACTGGTTGGTTTGATGGTCCTGATCGTATTTCATAATTTCATTACCGGCACGCTTTATTACCTTTTTAAAGACATCGGCAGTGACTCCTTGAACCAGATGTACCCGCACCTGGTTCTCCTCTCGAAGTATCTTCGAACCGAAGGATTTCCACTCTGGTCGTTCGGCCAGGGGATGGGACAGGAGTTATTATCGAGCAGCCTGAACGATCCATTTTCCTTTCTGCTTTGTCTTCTGCCACCCAATCAGGTAGCCTACGGTTTCATCTGGATGGAACTTGTTAAAATTCTCCTGACAGCACTGGCCTCGTTTTTCCTTTTCCGGTATTGGACACGAAACCCGATCGTGTTGGTTACCGGAGTCCTTTTCTACAGTTTCAGCGGGTTCATGATCATTGGCGGTGGCTGGACCATCTTCTCCACCGAGATGCTGTTTTTCACCCTGACTCTCCTTGGCTTCGAGCAGCTTTACCGTAATGGTTCATGGTACCTCTTTCCCCTGGCCATTGCCCTGACAGCAATTCTCCGTCCATTCGATCTTTTCATCTTCGGCTTATTCCTGTTCCTTTATGTCCTGTTCCGGCATTTCTCCTCTGACAAGCCGGCCTTGCGCAAATTGCTTATAACGTTTGGGCAACTGGTTATCCTCGGATTGCTCGGGGTCATGATCAGTCTTTTCCTTTTCATTCCAGGGCTTCAGATCATGCTCGACAGTCCGCGGGTCGCCGGTTCGGCAGGATATTTCAATACCCTGTTATCCAGATCACCTTTTTACACAGAGAACAGCCTGTACTACCAGACCCTGGTCATGCGCTTCTTCTCCAACGACCTGATTGGCAACGGCAGCCATTACCGGGGATGGTACAATTACCTTGAGGCACCTCTCGTATATATCGGAATCCTGCCGCTTTTCCTTGCACCGCAGGTCTTTCCGGCATTGACAAAACGAAAGAGGATTGTCTATGCCCTGTTTCTATTCGTTTTTTTCTTTTCCGCATTCTTCCCTTTTTTCCGTTACGCATTCTGGGCCTTTGCAGGGGACTATTTCAGGATATTCTCTTTGTTCATGGGCCTGGTACTGCTGCTTTATTCGCTCAAGGCCCTGGAGGACATCCAGCATTCCAAAGGCGTGAACCTGATCGTGTTAGCGGGCACATTCCTTGTCCTAATGGGATTGCTCCAGTACCCCTGGAAGGATGCTGACCGCCTGATCGGGGATCAGTTATCCGCCGTGAGGTTATTCGTGCTGATCTACGCACTTATCCTGGGATTATCGCGTTGGATCACATCACGCACAACCTTTTACCTGCTTCTTCTTTTTGCCGCATTCACCGAACTGGCCTATTTCAACTATCGTACGGTTAACGAGCGGGATTGTTTATCGCGGGAAGAAGCGAATAAAAAGACCGGGTACAACGACTATGCCGTCGACGCCGTATCCTCCATTACCACCCAGGATAAAAGTTTCTTTCGGATACACAAGGATTACACCTGTAACCCGACCATTCACATGAGTTTCAATGATGCCCAGGTTCAGGGGTACTTCGGCACCATGACCTACAATTCATTCAACCAGATGTTCTACATCCGGTTCCTGGAGGAAATGAATATCATCACAAAGGGGAATGAAAGGGAAACACGCTGGTGCCGTGGGATTGTGCAGTACCCCATGCTCCTTTACTGGGCAAGCACCAAATATAACCTGAGGTCGAGGCCAGGGTCGGACCTTGGATATCCGGAAGAACCAATCGGAACCTTTGGGAATCTTAAAGTCACCCGAAACACACATTTTATCCCGTTGGGATTCATGTATCATCAATACGTTCCCCTTTCCGTTTTTAGAACGATGCCGGCCAACATCAAAGTCTTCACGCTGATGAAAGCGTGTGTGGTGGAAGATGCCGATGTCCCTATCGTCAAAGGCAGCCTGCCGCAGTATGACATAAAGGATACCACCTCCATGTATATGGCCCAGGATTTTATCCGGGATGTGGATGAACTGCGCAAAGATACCCTCGCCATCTCTTCCTTTAGCGAGAACCGTATTGAAGGGAGTATCCGGGTAGATCGTCCCGGGATGGTTTTTTTCTCCATCCCTAACGATCGGGGCTGGCAGGCAGAGGTTGATCAGGAGAAAATCAAACCGCTACTGACAAACATGGGTTTTATGGGGCTGCCTGTGAAACCCGGTGAGCACAAGATCATCCTTTATTACCGTCCCACCTACTTCACGCTTTCTTTGCTTGCCTCGCTTACAGGTATTCTTATCTTTGTGTCTGCGGCCGGCTGGTCACTTTACCGGAAAAGGCTCCGCAACATGAAACCCCCTGAAGCATGAACAGCCCGGTTTATGTAACCAAGCCCTTTCTCCCCCCGCTGGAGGAATTCAACGAATACCTTCAGAAAATCTGGGATACAAGGTGGCTCACCAACAATGGTCCCTTCCACGAGGAGCTTGAGAAAAGACTGTGCGAATATCTGGGAGTCAATTACCTGTCCCTGTTTTCGAACGGGACCCTGGCGCTGGTCACAGCGTTGCAGGCATTGCGGATCACCGGCGAAGTGATCACAACTCCGTTCAGTTTCGTCGCCACCACCCATGCGCTCTGGTGGAATAACATCAAGCCTGTTTTTGTCGATATAGATCCGCGTAATTTCAACCTCGATCCCGGTAAAATTGAAGCCGCGATCACCCCCAAGACTACCGCCATCCTGCCAGTACATGTTTATGGGAACCCATGCGATGTAGAGAAAATCGGAGAGATTGCGGGCACCTACGGGCTGAAGGTGATCTATGATGCCTGCCACACCTTTGGCGTCACCATTGGCGGACTGCCTGTGATAAACTTCGGCGACCTGTCGGTCATGAGTTTCCATGCCACCAAGGTCTTCAACACCTTCGAAGGCGGAGCCATCATTTGTCATGACGCAGCGACCAAGAAGAGGATCGACAACCTGAAGAATTTCGGTTTTGCCGGTGAAACCACGGTTGTTGCGCCCGGCATTAATGCCAAGATGAATGAGGTTCAGGCTGCCATGGGACTCCTGCAATTAAAGTATGTCGATCGTGCCATCGGGCAAAGGAAAGAGATCGCCCATCGCTACAGGGAGTTGTTTTCGGGGGTTGAGGGAATCTCTGTCCTGGACGATTTCCCGGGCATCCGCCATTGCTATTCCTATTTTCCTGTGCTGATCGATCCTTCGAAATCGAAAAAAAACAGGAATGAGATCTATGAGGAGCTTAAACGGCATAATATTTTCGGCCGACGCTACTTCTACCCGCTGATCAGCCAATTCCCGACCTATCGGGGGATCGAATCGGCCCAACCCGGCAGGATGCCCGTTGCCGAGAAGATCACGGAAGAGGTGATCTGTCTTCCTATCTTTCCAGGGCTGCCCATGGAAACCGTCAACGAAATTGCGTCCATTATCCAATCCTGTATCCGGTGACCGAGGTGATCCATTCCTTTTATTCCCGGGAGGAGCTTGAAGAAATCGGCTTTAAACGGGTCGGAACGCAGGTGCTGATCAGCCGGAAGGCTTCTTTTTATCAACCCGGAAGGATATCCATCGGCGATCATGTCAGGATTGATGATTTCTGCATCCTTTCCGGCGTTATCACACTGGGATCCTATATTCACCTTTCCGCCCATTGCTGTCTTTACGGAAGCCAGGGGATCGTGATGGAAGATTTCTCGGGATTGTCGCCCCGGGTAACTGTTTTCAGTGCCAGTGATGATTTCGGAGGCGATTTCCTGATTGGCCCCATGGTTCCGGATCCCTATACCCATGTCACGGGGGGTACGATCAGAATTGAAAGGTACGTTCAGGCTGGTGCTGGATCGGTCATCTTCCCCGGACTGACACTTCATGAAGGGTCGGTTACCGGGGCTTTGAGCCTGGTCAACCGGTCACTGGACGCCTGGACCATCTATGCGGGGATCCCGGCCCGCGCAATACGGCCGAGAAGCCGGGGTCTGCTCCAAAAGGTATCATCCTTTCTGCATGATCAAGAGAAACCGACGCCATGAAAAACCTGGAGATCGATTGCAGCATCATCATCCCCGTGTATTACAATGAAGGTACACTGGAAGAGCTTTTCGATACTATAAACGGGAAAGTGATCACGGCCAATCCGGCTCTCCGGTTCGAAGTGATCTTTATTGACGATGGCTCCCGCGACGGTTCATTCCGGGAGATGAAACGCCTGCGCGATCAACACCCGGAACTTGTCCGGATCATCCGGTTTACGCGGAATTTCGGCCAGGTTTCGGCAATCTATGCGGGTTATCTGCATTCGCGGGGAGAATGTGTCATCAACATCTCTGCCGATCTGCAGGATCCGCCCGAACTGATGAATGACATGCTGGCCGCCCATTACGACCGGGAAAATCCTGAAGAGATTGTAATCTGTACCCGCAGTAGCCGCGACGAATCCGTGTTGCGCACCCTCCCTTCCCATTTGTTTTACCGGCTCATGCGAACCCTCACCTTCCGGAACATGCCGGAGGGAGGATTTGATTACGTGCTGATCTCCAGAAAAGTACTGGACACCGCTATTCTGCATTCCGAATCCAATCCTTTCTGGCAGGGCCAGATCCTGTGGTCGGGATACCAGCCCAGGATCCTTTCCTACCGCCGGATGAAAAGAAAGTCGGGAAAATCGCGGTGGACCCTGGGCAAGAAGACCAAGTACCTGATCGACGGTGTGATGAGTTATTCCTATTTCCCGATTCGCCTGATGACCATCATGGGAACCCTCATTGCGTTGGCTGGGTTCGTATATGCGATCATTATCGTGATAGCCAAGATGTTCGGAAATGTGCCGTTTAAGGGTTGGGCGCCAATCATGGTGCTGATCCTGGTGCTTTCAGGCATTCAGATGCTGATGCTGGGCATCATCGGGGAATATCTATGGCGAACCCTTGACCAGGTCCGGAAACGTCCTCATTTCATTATCGAGAAGGTTATTGAATAACGGACTTAACGCCGGGCGAAGATAACCACCAGGTAAACCGCGACCAGGAATACTCCAAGCCCCGAGACAAGGAACATCAGCCGGGGGCCGGCAGTATACCAGAGGAGTCCTGCAACGGAACTGGCCAGCATGGTACACACACTGGCCATGCTATTGTAAAACCCGATTGCCGTTGCCGTATCTTGTTTTGCTGCCAGATTGGTAATCAAGGCTTTGGAGATCCCCTCGGTACAAGCAGAATAGATCCCGTACAGGAAAAAGAGCCCGCCAAAGATCACCAACGACGAGGCGAATCCCATGGCTGCATAGACCACAGCGAAGAGGAAGAGACCAAAAATGAGCATCGTTTTCAGTCCGGCACGGTCAGCCAATACGCCTACGGGGTAAGAAAACAGGGCATAGACGAGGTTGTAAAAGATGTAAACTCCGATCATGACAGTATCGCTCAGTCCCCGATCTTTCAATGCCAGCAGCAGAAAGGCATCCGAACTGTTGAAGAGTGTAAAAACCAGCAATCCGGCCACCAGGTAGCGAAAGGAGATGGAAGATCTTCGCCAGTAGCCCAGGTAAGCGAAAAAACCGGGAGAGCCCTTTTCAGAGCGGTCCAGGTTGGAATCAGAGCCTTTTTTCTTATCCTTCAGAAAGAAGGTCAGCGCAATGGCGACCATCCCCGGGAAAAAAGCGATCAGAAACATCCACCGGTATTGTCCGGGGAAGAAGGCCAGGAATACGAGAGCAATGACAGGTCCGATGGCGGCCCCGATGGTGTCCATCGATCGGTGAAATCCGAATACCCGGCCTTTGAATTCCTGGGTTGTTTCGTCGCTGAGCAGAGCATCACGTGCACTGGTTCGGATCCCTTTGCCCAAACGGTCGAGCGTTCGGGCGAAAAAAATCCAGACAGGGAAGGTAAAAAGGGCCATCATCGGCTTAGAGATGGTACTCAGTATATATCCGGTGCGAATAAACGGAGCCCGCCGGCCCCGAAGGTCCGAAAGGTGGCCGAAATATCCCTTGCTGAGCCCCGCAGTGGCCTCGGCCACTCCTTCGAGGACACCGATCAGAAATATAGAAAACCCAATCGATTTGAGATATACCGGCATGATCGGGTACAGCATTTCGCTGGCAATGTCGGTGAAC
>Ga0116171_10004810_pt1 | contig 12021 bp, 10 predicted proteins | sample AD_JPNHW2_MetaG_FD_89798 | JGI IMG/M metagenome (GOLD analysis project Ga0116171, IMG submission 89798) | Active sludge microbial communities of municipal wastewater-treating anaerobic digesters from Japan - AD_JPNHW2_MetaG | ecosystem: Engineered > Bioreactor > Anaerobic > Digestate | place...
AGGAGATGAAATGGAATCAGCAAAGGAATATTACCCGATTGATATCGCCGGGACACGGCGGGATTTGCGCCTGTTCGAAGTGAAACCAGGCCTGCGAATTGCCATATTGAACATCCTTGGCGATGTGGAACTGGTGGACGCCTGCGCCAAAGCGCTGGCTGACAAGCTGGCAAACACGCCTTATGACGTCATCCTGACGGCTGAGACCAAGAGCATCCCCATCGCGCACATGCTGGCGAAGGTGACGGGAAAACCTTACGTTATCCTGCGCAAGGAATACAAACCTTACATGGGCGAAGTGGTCCAGGCGGAGACGCTCTCCATCACCACTGGCAAGGCGCAATGCCTGCTTTTGGATGAGAAGGACATCACACAAATCAAAGACAAGAACGTGCTCATCCTGGATGACGTCATCAGCACCGGCTCCACCCTGCAGGGCATGCGACTGGTGGTAGAAAAAGCTGGCGGGAAGGTGGCCTGCGAGGCAGCCATCCTAACTGAAGGCGACCGGGCGGAGTGGATGCAGATTGTCTCGCTGGGTCACCTGCCCATCTTCTTCGCATAAAGACCGAAAACAGGGAGGACCGGCGCTGCCATGTTAATTCGCATCGGTATGGAAGAGAATTTTGAGGAGCGCTGCCTGGCCTGGGGGTTGGACTTTCCGGGTTGTTTCAGTTATGGAGCGGATGCCGCGGAAGCCTTGCTGCGCTTTCCGCACGCCTTGCTCGCCCACGCGGACTGGGTGAACGCGCATACGGACTTCCCCTGGTTTGAGATTGGGGACATGGACTTGCGGACCGAGGAACGCTTCCGGGATTACACGCAGAGCGTGGAGGGGAAAGATTACGAAGTTAACGCCACTTTCAAAGATGATGAGCGCCTGCTGACGCCAGAGGATGTTGAGCAGGCTTTGTTGGTGTATTGCTGGCAGCGGGAGGAGTTGCTGGCCGGCGTGGAAACCCTGGCCTCCGAAACGCTGACGAGAAAATTTTCCGGGGAGCGCTGGGATATCCTGGGAATCCTACGGCACCTCGCCAGGGCTGAATACTGGTGCCTGCAAAACCTGGACCTGCCACTACTGGCGCTGGTGGACGCCCCGCAGGACCCGGTGAGTATGCTCTCGGCGGTTGAAATTGAGACGCGCAAGCACCTGGCAGCGTTCGCGGGGAACCCCGCCCAGACGCTCAAAAAAGGGGAACAATGGACCTGTCGGAAGGTCGTTCGCCGGGTACTCTGGCACCAGCGCGACCATATCAACCACATTAAAAAGCTGGCGTTCCGTCCGTTGTGACCAAGAATTCTACGTTCTGAAAGTTTTCCCACCTCATCAGGCTTGAGATTAAACTAAAACAGCCGCCTCACCTGCGGCTGTTTTAGTTTCGATCAAAATAGTGTGTTGTCACAACCTGATCCTTATCCCGTGGGTTTGAAAGGAGAGAAACAATACCCACGAAACGTTGCTAATAATTATACACAGCGATGTTAAAGAAACCTGAATTTTAAGTTATGGTCTTGTTAACAATGGACGAAAACCTGGATAACAAAAAACGGCACAGGCAGCGTGGCAGAGCCCAACTGCCTTTTGGCACGGGGTTTTATGCTATCATTAACGGCGGTAGTGGACCATGAAATTTTGGAAAAACGTATTTCCCTTCCTGCTGCTTAATATCATCATTTCCGCAGCAACAGTTTACGCGGTGTTGCTCTATTGGGAGAAGCAACACCCGCAATCCCTGCCTAGCCTCAGCCTGCCCACCGAGAGCGTGGTGACCACACCCGGCAAGGCCACTGCCATCCCCACCGTGCGCGTTACGCCAGCCGATTTGTTGCTCAACGTGAAAGGCGTATTTGGCGCGGGTGACATCAGCGTGGAATATGTGCTGATTGAAAATGCGAGCAGCACGAGTTTGAACCTAAAGAATTGGAAGCTCAGTGGAAACGGCAACACGTATACCTTTCCAAACCTCAACCTTGGTAGCGCCGGCGCGGTGCGCCTGTATTCCCAGTATGGCACGGACAGCGTGATAGAACTGTATTGGAACAAGGATGCCGCGCAGTGGAAGAGCGGGTCTGAACTTATCATCATGGATCCGGATGGACAAGTCCGGGTTACTTATACCGTACCGTAAGGGGCACGCATGTCACAAGCACTTTACCGCACCTGGCGACCCGCCCTATGGGAGGAAGTTGTCGGGCAGGAGCACATCGTACAGACACTCAAAAACGCCATCACGGGCGACCGCGTGGGCCACGCTTATTTATTCGCGGGGCCCAAGGGCACGGGGAAGACCACCAGCGCCCGGCTGCTGGCCAAAGCGGTCAACTGCCTGGATCCGGACCTGGCCAAACGGCCCTGTAACCAGTGCGCCAACTGCCTCGCGGTGAACGAAGGCCGCTTTTTGGACCTGATTGAAATCGATGCCGCGTCCAACACCAGCGTGGATGATATTCGCGAGCTGCGCGACCGGATTGGTTTCGCGCCCAGCCAGGGACGGTTCAAGGTTTACATTATCGATGAAGTTCACATGCTCTCCACTTCGGCCTTCAACGCGCTGTTGAAGACACTCGAGGAACCGCCCGCGCACGTGATTTTCATCCTCGCCACCACCGAAATCCATAAAATCCCGGCGACGGTACTCTCGCGCTGTCAAAGGCACGAATTCCGGCGCATTCCGGTTCCGCTGATTGTTGATAAGCTGAACGTTATCAGCGTCCAGGAAGGCATTCAAATCGACGCCGAATCGCTGAGCCTGATTGCCCGCCAGGCAACCGGCTCAATGCGGGACGCCATTTCGCTGCTGGACCAGCTGGCATCCATGTCCAAGCACGTGAGCCTGGCCATCACGCAGGACATCCTGGGCACGGCCACCTCCCAGGCGGTGATTGACCTGGTGGATTCCATCCTGTCTGGCGCTGGGTCGCAGGGGTTGGAGGTCATCCATAAGGCGCTGGATTCCGGAGCTGACCCCAGGCAATTCGCGCGGCAAATGGTGGATCACCTGCGTAACCTGCTGGTCATCAAGCTGAACGATGGCAAAGACCTGGAATTATTGCCTGAAACCCGCGTGGTGATGACGCGGCAGGCGCAAGCCCTGGGCACCGGGCAGTTGATTGACCTGGTGAAAGGTTTTGGTGAGGCGGCCAATGACCTGAAGGCCAGCTGGCAGCCCAGCCTTGGCTTGGAGCTGGCCTACGCCAGCGCGATTACCTGGCAAGCCGCGCCGGCCGTGGTGGAGGTGGCAAAATCTACCAAACCAGCCGAGAAGATGGACCGGTCCGTACCGGTGAGCAAACCACAGCCTTCCCAGGAGACAGGTATGAGTGAGCAAGCGGCCAGGGTAAACCAGGCTACGGCGCCCGAGGTACATGAAGCCCACAAGCCAGCGGAGCGGAAACAACCCAACCCTGCTTCAACGGAAACCGGGGGCAACGAGGCCGCCAGTGGAGAGAAGCTTGAATTGAGTATGGAAACCGTGCGCGGGCAGTGGGACGTGTTGAAGCGGGCCGTGAGGGAAAAGGATTCAGTTACCAGCGCGCTGTTCAATTCCGCCAGGCTGATGAACGTGCGCGATTCCACGGTCATGTTGAACCTGCCCAGCGAACTTCTTCAAAAAAGGATGCTGGAGGAGAAGAACCAAACCCTGCTGCGGAAGATTTTCCGTACGATTTTTAACCAGGAAGTGAAGATTAATTGCACGGTTGGAGCCAACCCGGTCACCGAGGCGGCGCAGGACGTGGTGCCCAATGGGCTCGCGGACCTCGCCATCCGTGAACTGCACGGAGAACTTCAAAAGGTAAACAAAACAAAAAAGTCAAAAGACAAGGATAAGGAATAGACATGGCAAAAGGATACAACGCCCCTGCCGGTGGGAAAAGCGGCGGCAGCATGATGGCACAGATTGCCAAACTGCAGGAACAAATGGCCAAGGCCCAGGATGAACTCGCAACTGAAAGCGTGACCGAGAGCGCGGGCGGCGGTGCCGTCAGCGTGCGGATGAGCGGCGACCAGCAGGTGCTGGAAGTTCACATTGAACCGGATTTATTAACCTCCGGGGATACCGAGATGGTGCAGGACCTGGTGTTGACCGCGGTCAACAAGGCCCTGGCCAGTGCCAAGGCGCTCTCTGAGAACAAAATGGCGCCCTTTACCAACCTGCTCTCTGGAATGGGAATGGGTCGCTAAGCACAATGCGCGCGCTGCCGGATCCCGTTCAAACGCTGATAGACAGGCTCTCCCGCCTGCCTGGGATTGGCCCAAAAACCGCCTCGCGGTTGGCGTTTCACTTGCTGAAAGCACCGGATGAGGACGCGCTGGAGCTGGCGAAAGCGCTGGAGGAGATGAAGAGCCAGACCGGGCATTGTGAGCAATGTTTTAATATCACGCTAGCGGGCGAAACGCTGTGCGAGATTTGCAGGTCTGAAAATCGTAGCGGGGAGGTGCTATGCGTGGTGGAAGAACCGCTGGATGTGCTGGCCATCGAGCGCACGGGTTCCTACCAGGGCAAGTACCATGTTCTAATGGGTGTGCTCTCGCCGATTGAGGGGATTGGCCCGGACCAAATCAAGGTGTTTCCACTGCTTGAACGGCTGAAGAATGGCGCGGTGCGCGAGGTCATTTTGGCGACCAACCCAAGCATGGAGGGGGACGCGACCGCGCTCTACCTGCAGCAGCGCATTACCCCAATGGGCATCAAGGTCAGCCGCCTGGCACGGGGGCTGCCCGTGGGCGGGGATATTGAATACGCGGACCAAACAACGCTGCAGAGGGCTCTGACCGAACGCCAGTCGATGGAATAGCCTCTTTTCAAGTATAATTTTTCAATTAATTCAAATTCTCTCGCATGGAGTTCGCTTATGTATTTAACCGGCAACCAGGTCCGTCAGTCTTTTCTTGATTTTTTCGCGCAACGCGGGCATACCATCGTCCCGAGCGCTTCGCTTGTTCCAGGTGGGGATTCCACCCTGCTGTTCACGAACGCCGGGATGGTGCAGTTCAAGGACGTTTTCCTTGGGACTGACACCCGGCCGTACACGCGCGCGGTCGATTCCCAGAAGTGCATGCGTGTTTCGGGGAAGCACAACGATTTGGACACGGTTGGACGCGACAACACGCACCACACTTTCTTTGAAATGTTGGGCAACTGGTCGTTTGGTGATTATTACAAGCAGGAAGCCATCAGCTGGAGCTGGGAGCTGCTGACCAGCACGTGGGGGCTTGACCCCAAGCGGTTGTTTGCCACTGTGTTCGAGGATGACCAGGGCAACCTCCCCAAGGATGAGGAAGCCACCCAGGCCTGGCTCAGCCAGCCGGGGTTCGTGCCCAGCCACCTGATGACCGGCGGGCGCAAAGACAACCTGTGGGAAATGGCGGAAACCGGCCCCTGTGGGCCCTCCTCCGAAATCCATTACGATTTTGGCCTGCAGGCCTGCAACCGGCAAAACGACCCGGGGCATGTCTGCCAGGTCAATGGGGATTGCACCCGCTACCTGGAAATTTGGAACAACGTATTCATCCAATACAACCGCGTTTCCCCCACGGAATTTTTGCCGCTGCCCAAGCGGCACGTGGATACCGGTATGGGGTTTGAACGCATCGTTTCCATCCTGCAGAATGTGGCCGGTAACTATGATACCGACTTGCTCAAGCCCCTGCTGGATGAAACCCAGCGGCTGGCCGGTCAGACCGACCAGCAACGGGTGGAAAACCTGACGTCCTACCGCGTGATTGCCGACCATGTGCGCGCGGCCGCCTTCCTCATCGCGGATGGCGTCATCCCCGGCAACCTGAGTCGGAATTATGTTTGCCGGATGATTATCCGGCGCGCGGCACGCTTCGCGCGCAAGATTGGCCTGACCGAACCCTTTATGGCCAGGGTGGCCGATAAGGTGATTGAGGGCTACCAAGAGGCCTACCCTGAATTGAAACAAAACCGGGAGCTCATTGATGAGACGCTGACCCGGGAGGAAAAACGCTTCGCGGAGACGCTCGACTCCGGCTTCGCTGAACTTCAGGACCAGGTGAAGGCCCTGCGCGCAGCGGGGAAAACCGAGCTGGATGGAAAGACCGCCTTTAACCTCTACGCCACGCTGGGCTTTCCGCTGGAAATCACGCGCGATATCCTGGCCGAAGAAAACCTGAGCGTGGATGAAAAGGGATTTTATGCCAGCCTGGAAGAACACCGGGTGGCGAGCGGCAAAGGCCAGGCATTTGGCGATAATGGCGGCTCGCAGGTTGAAGGTTACCAAAAAGCCGTGGAAGACCTGGTTGAAAAAGGCGTGCTGAGCACTGAGGGCGTGCGGTACGACCCCTACCACGCCCTGGCGGTGGAAGCGCCTGTGCTGGCGTTCTTCAAGGACGGGAAAGCCGTGGACTCGGCGCAACCCGGAGAGCAAATTGAAGTGCTGCTGGGAGAAACCAGCCATTACATCGAATCGGGTGGCCAGGTGAGCGATACCGGCCGGATTTATTCAAAGCCAGCCGGGCAATGGGAAATCCGGGTGGATGAAATCCGCAGGCCGGCAGCCGGCGCGATTGTGCATGTGGGCGAGGTGCTGTTTGGCCATCCGCGCACTGGTGACCTGGCGGAAGCGGTGGTGGACGTGGACCGGCGGCGAGCCATTATGCGCAACCATACCGGCACACACCTGTTGCACGCGGCCCTGAGGAAAGTGTTGGGTGAGAAACTGCACCAGGCTGGCTCCGCGGTGGACCCGGAACGAATGCGCTTTGACTTCAACTTCCCCCAGGCCGTAACGCGCGAGCAACTACTGGAGATTGAAAGCCTGGTGAACCAGGCCATTTACAAGCAGTACCCGGTGCGCAAGGTGACCATGTCTTTGGACGAGGCGAAAAACAAGGGTGCCATGGCGTTGTTTGGGGAAAAGTATGGCACGGAAGTGCGCACCATCGAGGTGGTGGAGGGTAAGGACCGGTTCTCCTTTGAGCTCTGCGGGGGTACGCACGTGGATAATACCGCAGAAATCGGCGCCTTCTACATCGTAAGCGAGTCCAGCGTGGCTGCCGGCGTCCGGCGTATAGAAGCGGTCACTGGAACGGGCGCTTACCACTACGCGAGAGAACGTCTCAACCTCCTAATCCAGCTGGCCAGTAGCCTGGAAACCAGCCCGGCGGAAGCCCCCGCGCGGCTGGAGGCAACCTTGGGCAGCTTGAAGCAAGCTGAAAAGGAAATAGAACGGTTGCGGGCGCAAACGGCCCAGGACAGCTTCAACCAGCTGAGCCAGAAAGCCATGGAAGTGGCGGGTGTGACGCTGTTGACGGCCATCATCCCGGATGCCGACGCGGAAACGTTGCGCAGCTTGTGCGACCAGTTCCGGCAGAAGAACCCAAGCAGCGTGATGTTGTTGGGCAGCGTGACCCACGATAAGCCTTTGCTGGTGGGGGCGGTGACGCCTGACCTGGTGGCACGCGGGCTGAAAGCCGGGGACCTGATTAAACGTGCTGCGGCAGTGATTGGCGGCGGCGGAGGAGGCAGGCCAGACATGGCCCAGGCCGGTGGCAAAGACCCCTCCAGGCTTTCGGAAGCGTTAGACCAGGCCGCGGCCTACATTCAACAAATATTGAAATAGCCAAAGTCCCACCATGGCCCAGGACCTCACCCCGTTACGCCAGCAGTACCTGGATATCAAAAAGCAGTATCCGGATGCCCTGCTATTTTTCCGGCTGGGTGATTTCTATGAGACCTTCGACGAGGACGCCCACAAGGCGGCGGAAGCGCTGGACATTGTATTGACCTCCCGGCCAGTGGCAAAGGGCGTGCGCGTGCCGATGGCAGGCATTCCATTCCACGCGGTCGACAATTACCTGGGCCGGCTGATCGAAAAAGGCTTTCATGTGGCCATCTGCGAACAAGTGGGTAACCAGCCAGACAAAGGCCTGTTTACACGCGAGGTCATCCGGGTGATTACGCCCGGCACAGTGGTTGAGCCCAACCTGCTCGCTTCCGGCAGAAACAATTACCTGGCAGCGCTGTACCTTGAACCAGAACGGGTTGGTCTGGCGTACGTGGACATCACCACGGGGGAGTTCGCAGGCACGGAAATTGGTGAAGGCAATCTGCTCGAGAAGGTGAAGGCGGAGCTTTTGCGCCTGGCACCAGCCGAAACACTGGTTGCTGAAAACCAGGCCTTACCACAAGGCGTCGCGGAGCACACCACCACCGTCCCCGCCTGGTATTTTGAGCCGGGACGGGCTGAGGAAATGATAAAAAGCAGCTTCGGGGTGGCCAGCCTGGCAGGGCTGGGGCTGGTGGGCATGCGCGCGACCATCCGCGCGGCGGGTGGTTTGTTGAAGTACCTGCGGGAAACGCAAAAAAGCAGCGTGAGCACCCTGACCACCTTCAGCACCTACAACCTGGCTGATTTCATGGTACTGGATGCAGAAACGCGCCGCAACCTGGAACTGACCGAGACGCTGCGGGACGGTAAGGTGGATGGGTCGTTGTTGGGCGTGCTGGATAACACAGTCACACCCATGGGCAAGCGCCTGTTACGCAGCTGGGTGAATAAGCCCCTGCTGAACGTAGAGCCCATCAACCAGCGCCTGGACATGGTGGCGTTTTTCTTTGCCAATGGCGTGTTGCGCCGGGATTTGGCAGATATTTTGAGCCGCCTGCACGACCTGGAGCGGTTGGTTAACCGGGTTGTTTCGGGGTACGCCCGGCCAACCGAGCTGAGCGCCCTGCGCGAGGACCTGGAAGCCCTGCCGGGGTTAATCGACCTGCTGCCCAAGGAAAACGCCGCCCTGGCGCTTATCCTCGGGGCCTTGCGGGAATTCCCTGAGCAACTGGAACTGCTGCAAAACGCCATCGCCGAGGACCCGCCGGCCACCACGAACACCATTGGCATCATCAAGCCGGGATTTTCAACGGAACTGGATGCCATCCTAAGCTCATCGCGGCACGCGCGGGAATGGATTAACAACCTGGAAGGGTCTGAGCGGCAACGCACAGGCATCAAGACACTGCGGGTGGGGTTCAACAAGGTTTTCGGTTACTACATCGAAATCAGCCGGGGCAACGCCGCCAACGCGCCGGAGGATTACATCCGCAAGCAGACCCTGGTGAACGCCGAGCGGTTCATCACACCCGAACTAAAAGAGTATGAATCGCTGGTGCTGAATGCGGAAACCGAAATCCACGAGGTCGAACTGCGGGTTTACAAGCAGGCGTGCGAGCAGCTCGCCGCGGCCGCGGCCCTGCTGCTGGATACCAGCCGGGCCATCGCCACGCTGGATTGCGCGCTCGCGCTGGCCGGAACCGCGGCACTAAATAATTACATCCGACCCCAGCTGAAGCAGGAAAAGGGCATCAGCATCGTGGCCGGCCGGCACCCCGTGGTGGAGCGCGCGCACGCGCTGGAGCGTTACGTGGCCAACGACGCGATTTTAGAGCCCGGGGAGATAATCCGGGTGATTACCGGGCCGAACATGAGCGGTAAGTCCACGTTCCTGCGGCAGGTGGCGCTGATTGTGCTGATGGCGCAAATCGGCAGCTTCGTGCCAGCGGCTTCCGCGGAAATCGGGCTGGTGGACCGGGTGTTCACCCGAATCGGCGCGCAGGATGCCATCCACGCGGGGCAGTCGACCTTCATGGTGGAAATGATTGAGACGGCCAACATTCTCAACAACGCCACCTCACGCAGCCTGGTCGTATTGGATGAAATTGGCCGGGGCACCAGCACGTATGATGGATTGTCCATCGCCTGGGCCATCATCGAGCACTTGCACTCACACCCACGCCTGAAGCCTTACACTCTTTTTGCCACGCATTACCATGAGTTGACCGAACTGGCAGAGCTTTACCCGGGGGTGCGCAACTACAACGTGGCGGTCGCGGAAGCCGATGGCAAAGTTATTTTCCTGCACAAAATCGTTCCCGGGGGCGCGGACCGTTCGTATGGCATCCATGTGGCGCAACTGGCGGGGTTGCCTTCCCCGGTCATCACGCGCGCCAACGAAATCCTCAAGCAGCTTGAAGCCACCTCGGGGAAAACGCTGCCCGAGGAACCCGACCACGGCAACCAGTTGCGATTATTCCCGGAGAACAATCCCCTGTTGGAATCTTTCAAAAAGTTGGACTTGGAATCGCTTTCCCCCATCCAGGCACTGAATTTGCTATATGAGTGGCGCGGGAAGTTTTTCCCTGGGTAATTAGCCGCGCTAAACCCAATCAGCCTGTCCGCGCAGAAAGTCCTTGCCGGGCAGGATTTTTTTGCCTTCCATCTGAACACGGTCCAAAACCAGCAAGCCTTCCGTCGTCCCCATGGCCGGGAGGCCATTCACGACGTAACGCTCGCCACGCTCGCTTGAAAAGGTGTCGTGGACATGCGCTTCGATAACCTTTAACTTGCGCCCGTTGTGGAGAAAGAAAGTGCCAGGCCAGGGATGATAGGCGTTGACTTTGCGGACCAGCACCTGAGCGGGCTCGGAGAAGTCCAGCAATCCATCCTCTTTGTTCAGGCGGGGCGCGTACGTGCTATGGCTGTCGTTTTGGGCCATGGGCGCCAGCATGCCACCCAGGTAGGAGGGCAGCACTTCCATGAGCGCCTTGGCACCCAGGAAGGCAAGCTGCTGCGAGAGTTCGCTGGCGGTGGTACCAGGACGAAGCGGTACTTCGCGTTGGAGCAGGATGGGGCCGGTATCCAACCCGGCTTCCATTTGCATGATGGTCACACCCGTGCGGTCATCGCCGGCGAGAATGGCAGCCTGGATTGGCGCGGCACCACGCCAGCGCGGAAGTAAGGACGCGTGCACGTTAAGGCAGCCCTTCGCCGGGATATCCAACACGGCTTGGGGCAGGATTTGGCCAAAAGCGGCCACCACAATCAAATCAGGCTGGTAAGCAGCCAGCCCGGCCACCACGTGCAGCTTGCGCAAGGAGGTGGGCTGAAAGGTTGGCAGGCTGAGACTGTCGGCGAGGGATTTGACGGCGCAGGGCTGGGCCTGCCGGCCACGGCCGGCCGGACGGTCTGGCTGGGTGACCACCAACACCACCTCGCACGAACGGGCCAGTTCCTCCAGGGTTGGCGTGGCAAAATCGGGCGAGCCCATGAAGATAACGCGGGGTAACATGGCAAAATTTTATCATAGCGGAGTACGCGAACGGCTGAAAACTAGCGTGAAAAGGGCACGTTTGTAGAAAGTCCATCCGCGCGGTTGCGCCTTATGGGTTAAAATAAGTAAGTCAACCCAAAAATTATTGTTCGGAGGCGATTATTATGTCTGACCAACCAAGCAACGACTTTGTTACGCCTGAAATTCCTCCCCAGGAAGCTCAGTTCACCGAAGCAGCCCAACCCGCGCCCGAAACCCCGGCGCAGGATCCAGGAGTTACCAGTGATGACAAGCTGTGGGCCATGCTTGCCTATCTGCTCTCCCCCATCGTGCCCATCATCATCCTTTTGATGGAAGACAAGAAGAACCGGCCTTTCCTGAAGGCCCACACCGTCCAGGCTTTGATTTGGGGCCTGGTGCTGTGGGTGGTTAGCGGCCTGCTCTCTCCGCTGTTCTTCATTGGCTGCGTGGTGGGCGTTGGCGGCTTCGTGCTCACAGTCATGTGGGCCCTCAAAGCCAACAAGGGCGAATACATCAACATTCCCGTCATCACCGACCTGGTGAAAAGCCAGGGCTGGGCGTAGTACCAGCTTTTGCACAATAAAAGGCTGCCTTAGGCAGCCTTTTATTGTGCAAAGACCTAAGATTTTCTGAGGTTATGGCGCCAACGGAAGGGCATTCCATGTTAAGCTTAATCGTATAGAAAAGAGGTTACCATGACTGAAATTTTTGACCCTTCACATACAAATCCTTCCCCGGAAGGCGTTGGTCCATCCAAAAATGCGGCTGTTCCACTGGACGCCTCCGAAGAGCACACTCTGGCGCTGCTGGCGCACCTGAGCATTTTGTTGAACCTGTTCACTGGCTGGCTGGGCCTGATTCCACCGTTCATCATCTACCTGGCCTATAAGGATCGCTCGCGTTATGTCGCGTTCCAAAGCCTGCAAGCG
>Ga0116171_10004811_pt1 | contig 12020 bp, 2 predicted proteins | sample AD_JPNHW2_MetaG_FD_89798 | JGI IMG/M metagenome (GOLD analysis project Ga0116171, IMG submission 89798) | Active sludge microbial communities of municipal wastewater-treating anaerobic digesters from Japan - AD_JPNHW2_MetaG | ecosystem: Engineered > Bioreactor > Anaerobic > Digestate | place...
CTACGCTTTCACAGATATTAAGCCTGGCGTTTACAGCCTTTACGCCAGCACCGGCGAATCCGAAATACTTTTTTTCAGCGGCGCCCAGGTAATTGCCGCCAGCCCGGTCAGTATACCGGCCAAATCGCTGATTGAACTCGACAGCGTCGAGCTTGACCGCATTACCTCTTCGTCAGTGCGCCTGCGCTTTGGCGCCAATGTTCAGACCATTGCCCAGGTCGAGTATGCCATTTCGGGCGGCAGTCCTTCGACTGTTTCTGCCGGCAATTCTTATGAGAGTACTCACCAGGTCGGTATTGCCGGGCTGGTGCCCGGCACCCGTTATGGGTTTACGGTTAAACTTCAGACCCAGGACGGCCAGGCGCTGGTTTACCCTGTTGTTTACACGACCACCTCAACCTCAGTCGGGCCATCGAACCTCTCAGCCAGCATTAATAGCGGCGACATAAAAACCCGCAATCTCAGCAACCGCATTTATCTCAACGCCGATGGCGCTGCACAGATGCGCGTCGGCACCAGCGAAGACCTGACCTCTCAACCCTGGGAAACCTATTCCACAACAAAAGACGTGACGTTTACCTCTGGAGACGGCACCCGGCGAGTTTATGTGCAGTTTCGCGACCTGCTCGGCAATCTCAGCGGCGTGATCAATGATTCGATTCTTCTGCAATCAGACAACACCGGTTACCTGGGTATCTGGGTCAACAACGGCGAAGCCCTCACCAATAAGCTCGATGTGGTGCTGACTATTCTCTACCCTGGCGCGACCCAGATGCAGATTTCTGATCGCCCCGATTTTCTCAATTCATTCGACGAAAAGTATGTTACCACCCGCAAACATAAAATTTCTTCTGGCGATGGGCCAAAAACCGTTTATGTCAGGTTCAAGGGTGGCAATGCCGACGAGAACAAATCGTTCTCTGCCACGATTCGGCTCGATACCGCCGGCCCGGTCGTTGAAGTCAAGGTTAACAACGGTGCTCTTAAAACGAATGCCAGCACCGTGCAGCTCAGCTTCAGCTATTCAAAACAGCCGACCGAGATGCAGATTCAGCCGACCAATTCTTTTGTTGATTCGGCTGCGTGGCTGAAGTTCGCCAACCCCTACAAATATATTCTCACCAGCGGCGACGGCGAAAAGATCTTTTTTACGCGCTTTAAAGACTCGCTCGGCAATATTTCGGCGCCGGTCGAAAGCCATATCACCCTCGACACCGCCGCACCAAAAGACCCGAAAATGCTCATCAACAACGGCGATGAGATTACCAAGGTGCTGAACGTCAAGCTCACCCTCGATGTAACCGCAGACGATGGCGAATCGGTTTACATGATCCTCTCGAATAACGAAAGCTTTACCGGTGCCAATCTTGAACGCTTCAGCAAGACCCGTGCCTGGACCCTCGGCGGCTACGGGCTGCAGACTGTTTACGCGATGTTTGTCGATGATGCCAGCAACTCAACCACCGTGCTGGTCGAAAGCATAGAGGTTGAGGGCAACCCCCCGAGCAGCAGCACAGTCAAGATTAACGAAGGTGACCCGAGCACCGAATCAAGCGTCGTGTCGCTCAGCGTCACTTCTGAGGCGGCAAAAAAAATCAGGGTTGCCGAGCACGAAAATTTCAGCAGCGTTGCCGATATTCCTTTCGTTGCCAACGTCGGCACTGTGACCATGCGCATTCCGAATTATCAACTCTCGCCGGTTGCCGGCGAAAAGCGCCTGTTTGTTCGCATGGAAGACGCCTCTGGCACTTTCTCGATCAGCAGTGATTCAATTATTCTGGTCGGCCCTTCAAGTTATTCGATCTCAACACCCGACAGCCAGCCGCTTGGCAGTTTCAGCGTCAATCTGCGCCCCTTCGCGGTTAATGCCGCCCAGATGCTGATCACCGAGTCTTATGCCGATATCAGCAGTTCTTCTTTGTGGCGGCCGTTTGCTTATTCGGTGGTTTTTGACCTCGAAAAATTTCTTGGCAAACATACTGTTTATGCTAAATATCGCACTGCCGGCAATGTCGAAACCCCGGTGCTCAGCCTTGATGTTCTGATAACCGAGGTTACCCCTGCCACCCCGGCCATTATTCTCAACCTCGGCGATGCCGTCACCCCCAGTTCGCGGGTGCAGGTCAAGGTGCTGACTTCAGGGGTTTACACCCAGATGCAGCTTTCAAATGACGGAACCTTCTTCAACGCCGCCGTTCTTCCGGTGGCCGACACCCTCTGGGATATCACCGGTTTCGATGGCCAGAAGACTGTTTATGCCCGCTTCTTTAACCCGCAAAGTTCGAATTACGAAATCGTCACCGACCAGATCACGGCCCGTGGGCCGGCCAGCACTTCAATCTCGACCCGCGAAACCCAGCCGCTCAACAAGAACTGGGTGCAGCTCGATCTCTTTGCCGATGGTGCCACTGATATGATCGTCACCGACGACCCGGCAGTCAGGTCGATGACCACTGGCTGGCTGCCTTACCAGAACTCGCTTGTTTTTCCGCTCGGCGATCAGACCGGGCCGCGCACCGTTTTTGCCAAATTCCGCAACGCCGCCACCAACTGGATAGAAAGCCTGCCGGTGCAGTTGAACGTAACTATCAACGCCTCGTCGCCCAGTGGTAATGCTGTGGCGTTCAGGGCCAGCCCGGCCGTAGATTCAGTCAGGGTCACCGAAGTGGCACCCGCTTCGATGCCGATTTATCTGCATTTCACCATTCTCGATGACCGCACCGCCTCCATCTCCTGGAAAATTGTACCGGGCGGCGCTGCAATTCCTGCTGCCATCGACATGAAAAACGAACTGGTGCCGGTGGCGCCGATTCCGCTGACCCAGGCCTCGTTCGGCGGTTATGGCATATATAACCTCTACTATCAGTTCAGCGACGGGGTTGGCAATAAGAGCGCCCTCGGCGTCACCTCGATCAGAATTATCGACCCGAGTCAGATTGTTACCCCGACCACCGGCCGTATCACCATCAATAATGGCGATGAAGTCAGTGAAAGCAGCCGCATCAATCTGAATCTGTATTCTGAAAATGCCGTCAGGGTTCGTGTTGCTGCCGTCGAAAGCTTCAGCACCCAGCCTGATATTCCTTTCACCCCCAGCGCAGGTGGCATGAATATCCCCTATGATATTTCGCCGCCCACCGCAGGCAGCAAAAGAATCTACGCCCGCTTTGAAAACGCTTCGGGCGCTTTCGGCTTTGCCAGCGACTCGATAACCCTTTCTGGCCCGACTGGTGCCGCGATGACCGTCGTCGATAAACTGCCGCTCAACAAAATGTGGGTTGAGCTTAGTCTGTATGCCGAAAACGCCGGCTACATGCTGATCAGCGAAAGTCTGGCCAGTTTTTCGAACCCCGCCGCCTCCTGGAAACCCTACGCTTACCGCCAGGTTTTTCCGCTCGAAAACCGTGTTGGCAGCCATACGATCTATTGCAAGTTCTACAATTCAAGCACCACCTGGGTCGAAACCGCAATGCTTCAGGTCGGGGTCAGCGTCAATGCGACGGTGCCTTCGGGTAATACCGCATTTTTCAGAACGACCGTTGCCTCGGCTTCGGCGCTGGTCAGCGAGATTTCACCGGCTTCAATGCCGTTCTACCTGCACTTTCAGATTGCCGATTCGATGACCGCGACGGTTTCATACCGCCTGGTGCCCGCTAATGCTGCGCCCCCGGCCCTTCTTGATTATGCCCTGCCCATTCTGCCGGTGCCGCTCAACCCGCCAGATTTTTCGGGTTATGGCACCTTCAATCTCTATTACAGCTTTGTTGACGGCGTTGGTAACCGCTCCGCGGTGCAGATTATTCCGGTCAAAATTCTCGAACCGGGCACCGAATATAGCCCGGTTAACGGCACGGTCAAGATCAACGACGGCGATGCCTTTACTGACAGCCGCGATGTCAGTCTGAACCTGTTTTCAACCACCGCAAAAAAAATCAAGATTTCACAGACAGAAACCTTCAACAGCGTTGCCGTAGAAGATTACATTGCCAATACCCCATCAGGGGCCATGATCAAAAACAATTACCCGCTCTCGACTCTGGCTGGCAACAAAAACGTTTACGTGCGCTTTGAAGACGCTTCTGGTTCGTTTATTGTCGCCAACGACTCGATCAACCTGGTTGGCCCGTCGAGCTACAGTATTTCGACCCCTGATGCCCAGCCGCTTCAGGCTTTTTCAGTGCACCTGCGACCCCTTGCCGAAGACGCGAACCAGATGCTGATCACCGAAAACTACGCTGATCTGATAGCCGGCACCGGCTGGGTTCCATTCTCTTTCACTTTTGATTTTACGCTGCAGAATTTTGAAGGCCCTCACAAGATCTACGCCCGCTACCGCAATGCCGGCCTGGTCGAAACGCCCGTCATGACGCTTGACGTCAATGTTCTCAGCACCCCAGAAGCCTCGCCGACGCTGCTCATCAATGATGGTGATGTCGCGGTCAGCCGGCGGCCTGTTATCTTGCGCCTCTTCTCAGAGTCGGCAGCCAGTTTTACCGTCTCTGAATCGTTGAGTTTCACCGGTGCCACCCCGCAGACCTATGCGGCGGCCAACCCTGATGGTTCGATGTTTTACCCGTTCACCCTGTCGGCGGCGGCGGGCAACAAGACTGTTTATGTGCGTTACGCCAATGCTTCAGGTGTTTACACTGTGGTTAACGACAGCATCACCATGAACGGCCCGACCGGTTATGACCTGAGCACCGCTGATACCCAGCCGCTGGCAACCTTTACCCTTAATCTGCTGCCCTTCGCTGAGGGTGCCAATGAAATGCTGATCTCGGAAAATTACGCCAACCTGACGGCCGGTCTTGGCTGGGCCAGTTTTGCCTACTCGCTTCCCCTGACGCTGGCTTCTTTTGAAGGCAATCACACCGTTTATGCCCGCTACCGCAACCTTGGCAATGTCGAAACCCCGGTCATGACTCTGGTGGTTGCCGTCGATATTCCGGCGCCGGCCACCTCTGGCGTGCTGATCAATTATGGTGATTTGAGCACCGGTAACCCCGCTGTTGAACTGCGGCTGTTCTCGGCTGATGCCGCCAGTTTCACGGTTTCCGAAAGCCAGAGTTTTTCAGGGGCCCCGGTCATCTATTCGCCCACCAATCCTGACGGTTCAATGCTTTACCCGTTCAACCTTTCGGCCAATTCAGGCGATAAGACGGTTTATGTGAGGTTCGCCAACTCTTCAGGGGTGCTGACGACCGTGAATGACGGCATAACTCTGAGCGGCCCGACCGGTTCGTCGCTGACCACGCCCGATACTCTGCCTCTGGCGACCTGGTCTGTGAATCTGCGACCCTTTGCTGATGGCGTTAATGAGATGCTGATTACCGAAAATTACGCCAGTCTGACCGCCGGCCTTGGCTGGGCAAGCTTTTCGTATGCCCTGCCGTTCAAGCTGACCCCCTCCGAAGGGAACCACACGATCTACGCCCTCTACCGCAATCTCTACAAGGTCGAATCGCCACTGATGGTTCTCAACGTCACCGTCGATATCCCCGACCCGGCCGCACCCACTCTGACGGTCAACAACGGCGACCTGAGCAGCAGCCTGGCCACGGTGACCATGCAGATGTACTCGGTCGACGCCGCCACCTTCTCGGTTTCCGAAAGCCTGAATTTTTCGACCTCGCCCCTGCTGCCTTACCCCAACAACCCCGACCGCAAACACTCTTACACATACCAGGCCTCCCCGGCCGCCGGCGACAAAACCCTTTACGTGCGTTTCCAGAACGCCTCAGGCGTCTACACCGTCGTCAACGACACTATCACCTTCGTCGGCCCAACGGGCTATGTTTTAACTACAAATGATTCTCTACCACTGGCGACCTATGCGATCAATCTGCGGCCATTTGCTCTTGGCGCCACTGAAATGTTGTTAACTGAAGATTATGCTCTTCTGGCAAGCGAAGCCATGTGGGCCAGTTTTACCTATTCAAGTAATTTCGACCTCGATAGTTTTACCGGCAAACATACTGTTTATGCCAAATACCGCAATTCTGGCCACATTGAAACCCCAGTCATTTCCCTCGACGTCAATGTCACAATCGGTGAGTCTGCTTCGCCCTCGATTATATTGAACGGCGGAGATTCTTTTACCAGCAGCTCCAGGGTTGAAGTGGCTGTGGCTACCGCTCCTGACTACTCAACGGTTATGTATCTCTCTGAAACTGGCGACTTTTTTGGGGTCACCGCTACGCAAACTCTGGCAACTACATCATTTGAGTTTTCTGATAAACTGCCCGGAGCAAAAACTCTTTATGTCAGATTCAAGCACAATACCCGCAACGAATTTATAACCGTCAGCGACACTATAACTGCTCGAGGGCCGACGAACCCATCTATCGAGACTCGTGATGCTCAACCGATGAACAAAAAATGGGTTGAACTTGATTTATTTGCCGAGGGTGCCAGCTATATGAAGCTGTCAACCAGCATAGCCAGTCTGACAAATGCAGCATGGGTACCATACGATACCAAATTTGTGCCTTTCCTGCTCCCCTTCACCGGCGAACAGACAATCTACTGCAAATACAAAAATTCATTGACCAACTGGGTCGAAACCGTCCCTGTGACCCTCAAGGTAACGGTGAATGACACTTCGCCAACCGGAAACAGCGCGGCATTCAGGGCCTCTGCTGCACCGACATCTGCCACTATCTCTGATGTCAAAATTGCTTCACTTCCGGTTTATCTGCATTTCACAATTACTGATCCAAACACAGCTACCATATCGTATCAGCTCGTTCAGGCGGGTGATGATATTCCGACTACTTTTGTGAGCAAAACGGCGCCGGTTGCCCCTGTCGAATACACATCTTCGGCTTTCCCCGGTAACGGAACATTTAACCTTTATTACAAATTCTCTGACCTGGTGGGCAACGAAACTTCATTGAGCGTTGTCTCTATAAACGTTCTCGGCCCGGTTATAAAAATAAGCCCGCAGGCTGCCGGGCCATTTTTTGCGGGTGATTCGCAGGCTTTCTCTGCATTGAAAGAAAATGTTGAAGGTACCATACGCTGGAGAATTTCTGCCCCGGTGCCTGTAGACCCTTTAAAACATGGTACTGTTAATTCATCGGGTTTATACACGGCACCAGTGAGTGTAACCTCACCGGCAAGCATATCTGTTTCGGCCTATCTGGCCGAAGACCCGGCCGCAAGCAATACAGTCTCATTTGATTTAAAAACCAGAGTTGAAGTGGTTACCGCTCAAACTGATTACAAAATCAAAAAAGGTGATGTGGCAACAATTACGGTTAATTTTATTAACAGCACGGCCACCGGTACTATTTCAGTGCCTGCTTATGGCATTGCCAGTATCGCTCAGGTGACTGTTAACAAAGCAGAATTAGTTTACACGGCTCCTGCTACTCCTCCGAATCCAGCTCAGAAGATCCCGATTATTATTTCTTCGCTCGAAGATCCGACGCGAACAAAAACCATTTATTTTGAGGTAACAGAAGGAACCTATGTTGCTATCAATCCCCCTGCGGTCAGCATGAGGGTTAAAGATGGTTCAATCAATTTCACGGCTGCAACTTCGGCACCAGATGGCACCACTGTCTATTGGTCATTGCTGAATGGTGGCTCATTTGACCTGAATGCCAGTATGACTATCACATCAAACTTAGTTACCAACGGTGAGGCAGTGGTCACAGTCTATGCTTCACCATCAATGGACATAGCCAGTTCGCCTTTGCGCGTAAAGGCCTTGATAGATGAAACTCCTCCTGGCCCTGACCCCTACGCGGTAGCGACCATTACTTTGACCCCAAAGGCAGAAGTTATAATTAATCCCGAACAGAAAGAAGTCTATGTCAAAGACACAAAGACAGCCCTTTTTGTTGCCGCTGTTGATAATACAATCAGCGATTCAGAAGTTACCTGGGAATTTATTAACGCCTCAGAAACCTGGGCTGATGCCAAGTCGGCTGATGGGGTTCTCAGGCCTAACGGAACTCTCGATTTATCTGGCAAAGACGCTTTGTATCTGCCGCCATCGAAAATGCCCAATTCCCCCAACAATAGCGCCAGTGTTTCTGCGATTCTTCTTAGAGCCGTCAGCCGTGAAGACAACACAGTCTTTGATGTTGCAACCATTACCCTGCGCGAGTTAAGAGTGGTGATTCACAGGGGTTATGAACCCAATGATCCTGTTAAGGCGGCTTCAGTAACCCTTGAAGTGGGGCAGCAAAAGTTTTATGCCGAGGTTTCGCCTTTGCTTGACACCTCAATTGATTCGAGGGTTACCTGGTCAATTCAAGATATCGAAAATGGAAACTCTTCTTATGGAACCATAGATAATTCCGGATTATATATTGCACCACAGGAAATGGCTCAGCCGAAGGTTACTCTCAAAGCTGTAAGCAAATATAACGCGAACTTTTCGGCCACCGCTGAAATCAACCTTCTTAATTTCTGGGCATCAGGCTCAACTGGTCTGCAGAGCGTTACCAGTGCGACCCTTCCTGTGTATTGTCTGCGGATTGACCAGACAACCGCTTCTGGTAATCCAAGACTCATCTACGCGGGCACCAATGGTAATGGGGTGTTCAAGTCTTCCATACCCGCCCTGGCAGGCGGCGATTACGCCTGGGATTCAACCACATGGGGCCCGACATATCTTGCAAGCCTGGATGTTGGTGCCAGCAGCAGTTATTTGATCAATGATATTGCGATCAGTGTTCAGCATTCTTCGCGATTGGTGGCAGCGACTAACAACGGTTTACACTTGAGTACCGATGGAGGCACCAGCTTTATGCAACTGCAGATACCTTATCCAAGACCTGCCGCAACAGGCCCCGGTTTTACTGATACTGATTATACGTTTGACTTTACAAAGGTTATGTCTGCGGTAATTATTGACCCAGGCGACGATACCTATATGTATGCAGTTGGCCGCGATCAGGGGGTTGTCAGATTTAAGTGGGATACAGTTCCAGAACCTGATACGTATACATACGATGGTACTCTCTATGATGATGATCAGATCTTTAGTGTTCCTGAATACTATTCATGGACTTGGGATCAGAATACTGGCTCAGTAGCCACACCAACCTTGGTTTCTGGCACTCAGGTTAGACCTCGCAAACCTTCCGATCCTGTCGATAATATTTTGCACCGTTCAGCATCTGGAACAATGGAATTCACCTGTGTTGAAATGAGTGTTCATGAACCTGGTGTGCTTTATGTAGGCTTTAAAAGCTTTCTGAGTTCGAGAAGCCCTGATGTTTTTAAAAACGGCTATCTCAAGCTGACCAATGTTCGTGATGCTGAGTATCTTTTTATCAGTCAGAATGCTTTACCGGTTACCGGTGCAGAGGTTCCTAACGGGATTCTTTTAGCATCAGGCTTTCCTAACGGCAACCCTGAAACTGTAACAAACTGGTTTTATGTTGGTTTCACGGGTATTATCAGTTTCGACAATGACAGTTCAATTATTCACAGTATTGCCATTGACCCGAACACCCCAACTACCATGTGGCAGGGCAAAACTGTAGGCGTTTTCCGTTCCACCGACGGTGGTTCCAGCTTCACTCAGATGAATACGATTAATCCTGTTAATGTTAAAGATATCTTCATTGACCCGATCAATACGATCAATATTTATATTGGTACTGAAGCCGGTCTTTACCGCTCCCGCGATGCTGGCGCTACCTGGAAGCAGATAAAATCAGGGTTGGCCGGGCACGCTACAATTAATACCCTTGGCTTGTCACCTGGTAGTGTTGGTGCCCGCCGCATTATTTGCGGAACAACTGGTGGGATATTTATCGGGGGCAAGTCTCTCGACCTCGAATAGGATAGACACGAATAAGAGAAAAGAGCTGTGCCACGGATGGACACGGATGGACACGGATAAGATCAGGCGACGATTCTTTTCCATTCAAGGCGGGCGTGCCGGAAATTTATAATTAAACCGACCTTGAGCTTCGCAAGGTGCAGGTAATTGATCATCTGCCCAATCTCGTTGGCCCCGATCTTATCGACGGTTTTAATTTCGACAATAATTTGGTCGAACGCGATCAGATCAGGGATATATTCACCAACCAGATGCCCCTTGTATTCGACAGCAAAGCGCTGTTGCCGGTCAAAGGGAATCCCCTGCAGTGAAAATTCTACAGCTAGAGCTTTTTCATAAGGCTTTTCAAGTAATCCGTGCCCAATCGTGTTTATTACCTCGATGGCAGCCCCGATAATTGCGCCTGTCTCACTCTCAAACAACAAATCTTCACTCATTTTTCTCTCCAATCTTATTTTCTCTATCTCTATTTTACCATTTCTTCACTTTTCCTTCTGATAAATCAGCGCTCATCCACAGCTTGCTCTTCTTTATCCGCGTCCATCCGTGTTCATCCGTGGGAAACTCTTCTCTTCTCTTCGGCCTGCTCATCCAACCCACGAATGAATCCACGTTCATCCGTGTCCATCCGTGGGAAACTCTTCTCTTCTCTTCTGCCTGCTCATTCAACCCACGAATGAATCCGCGTCCATCCGCGTTCACCCGTGTTCATCCGTGGGAAACTCTTCTCTTCGGCCTGCTCATCCAACCCACGAATAAATCCGCGTCCATCCGCGTTCACCCGTGTTCATCCGTGGGAAACTCTTCTTTCTTTTCTTATCAGAGTTCATCGTGGCGCTTTTTGAGCGCCTGAATGTCTTGCCACATCTGCCAGTTCGGGCTGCCTTTTTCGCGGCTGGGGTTGCGAAGCAGGTATGAGGGGTGGTACATGGCCATAGTCGGGATACCGAAGATCGAGGTGAACCACTGGCCGTGAATGCGGGTGATGCCGGTGGAATCGGGGCCGATGACAAACTTGATGGCGACATTGCCGAGGCAGGCGATCAGGCGCGGGTTGAGCAGGCGCAACTGTCGCTGCAGAAACGGTGCGCAGGCTACCATTTCGGCCAGGGCCGGGTCACGGTTTTCGGGTGGTCGGCATTTTATAATATTGCAGATGAAAATTTCGTCGCGTTTGAAACCGGCGGCGTTGATAATCTTGTCGAGATGCTGGCCGGCAGGGCCTATAAATGGTATTCCCTTCGCATCTTCGTCGGCGCCGGGTGCTTCGCCAACCAGAACCAGCCTGGCTTTCGGGTTGCCAACCCCGGGAACTGTATTTTTGCGGGTTTTGCAAAGCCCACATTTTTCGCAGGCGGCAATTTCGGCGGCAATTTTATCGAGTGAATCATCAGCAACCTCAGGCACCGGCTGCAAACGTGCCAAACCAGCCTGAGATGGCCCCGGCAGCGGGGCAGCGGTGGCCGGTGGTGCGGGCCGGGCGGTGGGCGGGGTGGCGGCCGGGGTGGCGGCCGGGGCGGTCGGCAGCGAGCGCAGTCTGGTTGGGGCCGGTGGCGGCGCCGGTCGGGGTGGCACGGTGGGGGGCGGTTCGCGAGGGGTGGGTGGTGACGCGGCTTCGGCGGGTTCTTCAGGGGCAAAGGCCAGCAGATCAAATTCTTCGTCGGGGGCAATGATTTCGGCTTCGTAAAGGCCGTCATACCCGGGCATAGTCAGCAATGCGATCAGATCAACCACTTCGAGGTTGTCGTCTGCGCTGTGATCGGTTTTTTTGCTTTTTGCCATCTTTTTTTTACTCTCAACTGCGCTTCGACCTGACGGAGTCAGGCTCAGCGACCGGGGTGACCTGCGCTTCGACCTGCGCTTCGACCTGACTGGGTCAGGCTCAGCGACCAGGGTGACCGGGTTATTTGTTCGAGGGGTTATCGACGCGGTAGGCTTTGGTGACGCCAATTACCCTCGAGATAGCACGCAACAGGCCATCGAGCATGCCTGAATCACGCACTTCGATTGAGAAGTCGAGAATACCCGTTTTCAGTTTAGTGGTTTTTGCCGAAGCCGAATGAATGTTGATGGCCTGGTTGGCAATCACGCTGGTAACCGAATTCAGCATGCCCTTGCGGTCGGTCGTCTCGATGCGTATCTTGGCGAGGTAATCGCCGTCACCGATCACCTCATCGACGATGCCGAGATCCCATCTGACGTCGATCAGACGGCC
>Ga0116171_10004812_pt1 | contig 12019 bp, 5 predicted proteins | sample AD_JPNHW2_MetaG_FD_89798 | JGI IMG/M metagenome (GOLD analysis project Ga0116171, IMG submission 89798) | Active sludge microbial communities of municipal wastewater-treating anaerobic digesters from Japan - AD_JPNHW2_MetaG | ecosystem: Engineered > Bioreactor > Anaerobic > Digestate | place...
GCTGGTCCGTTCATGAGCGGCACTTATGATGGTTGCGAAGGCACCATAATCTTCACCTACATCTATACTGACCAGGGAGGTAATGCTCACAACTGGGTATATACTTACACTATAGAACGTGAAGACTTCACTATGCCAGCCAACCCTGCACCTGAGGTTATTGAATGTGTTTCTGAATTAGCAATACCTGTTCCTCCAATAGTAACGGACAATTGTGGTGCCTTATTAACACCGGTTGGCCCGGCTATCAGCATGGTACCAGTTTGTGAAGGCAATGTTACCTATACGTATACTTATACTGATTGCGAGGGGAACAATCATGATTGGGTATTTACTTATGTAATAGATGATGTAACACCTCCGACAGGAACGGCTCCGGCAGATATTTCCGGATTGCAATGTGTTGACGAAGTTCCGGTTGCCGACATCAATCTTATAATTGATGAATCGGACAATTGTGGAGGTCCTGTGGTTGTTACAGTTAGTGAGTTAAACAATGAGGGAGCCGGATGTCCGAATTCGCCGTATATCGTAACCAGGACATACACTTTGACAGACTGCAGCGGTTTATCTACTGAGCTGGTTCAAACAATCACTGTCATTGATAATACGCCTCCGGTGATTAATTGTCCTGAAGTGCCTGTTGCAATATTGCCGAATTTAGGTTCCAGTTATGTAGTTTCCGGAACTGCCTGGGACGCCACGGCAACTGATAATTGCGCATTATTCAGCGTATTGTTCACTTTGTCGGGGGCAACCACAAGTCCCGGTAATTTGTCAACTCTTGATGGCGTTATATTTAATTATGGGATAACACTGGTAACATGGACAGCTACTGATGTTTGCGGAAATACCAGCACTTGCAGTTACCTGATTAACGTTCTTGATAATACTCCTCCCGAGATAAGTTGTCCGCCCACCATCGGAGTTTCATGTCCTGAGATGGTTCCAGATCCTTATCTCACGCTAAATGAATTTATACAGGCAGGAGGATTTGTTTATGATAACGATGCTATTGATACCCTGAGTTTTGTGATGCTGAGCCAGACCAGCGATGGCATGAGTTGTCCGGAGACCATTACCAGGACATATTTGATAGCAGATGTTGTTGGTAATACGGATACCTGCACACAACTCATCATTGTAAATGATACGATACCTCCTGTTATACATCCTTTGCCACAGGCCTATACAATATATTGTCCTGCAGTACCAGAATTTTTAATGGCAGAAGCGGCAGATAACTGTCTAGGAGTGGTGCAGTTGGTATATAATGATACGCTGGTTCCCGGTCAGTGCAATGGTCAGTATAGTATTACGAGATATTGGGTTGCCACGGATGCCTGTGGCAATACCACCACAGCTTCACAGACAATAAATGTTGCAGATACTACAGCTCCAATAATAAGTCTGGCTGCTGAGGATCTCACGGTATCGTGCGACGGTAATGGCAATGTCAATGATTTGAACGCCTGGCTGTTGTCTCATGGTCAGGCAACGGCTTCTGATGAATGCAGTTCTGTTAGCTGGAATTATTATTACACCACACCTTATCCATTGTGTGGAGCGACCTACAGTCTGATGGTTGTATTTACCGCAAGCGATGATTGTGGTAACACGGCGACAACAACGGCTCAATTTACGGTTATCGACAATACACCACCAGTAATCAGTTGTCCTGCCGACATCATAGTCAGTAACGATGCTGGTCTTTGCGGGGCAACAGTAAGTGTACCGGCGCCGGTATTTTCAGATGTATGTGGATCTGTTACGATTGTAAACAGTTTCAATCAAACTTCCAATGCTTCAGGGTACTATCCTGTTGGAACCACTGTAGTAACCTGGACCGCCACCGATGCATGTGGAAATACATCTGTATGCACGATGAATGTTGTGGTGAACGATACCGAACCTCCTGTGATACTCTGCCCTGCTGATATTCAGTCCTGCAGTGGTGAGGTGCCGATCGGCGAACCTGTGGTGTCTGATAATTGTGCAATAGAAAGCGTTACTAATAATGCGCCATCTGTATTTCCTTTAGGTATCACAACACCTGTAACATGGACTGTTACCGATATGTATGGCAACAGCGTGTCCTGTGTCCAGATGGTTACCATGTCGGTAATTACTGCATCAGCAATTAGTTCTTCGCAGGTATCATGTCATAATGCAAGCGATGGAGTTATCACAATTACGGCTGATGGCGGTACCGATCCCTATCTTTATTCGTTGAATGGCCAGCCGCCGCAGAGTTCCAATGTTTTTACAGGATTGGCAGCCGGAACCTATGTTGTTACCATAACTGATACCTTGGGTTGCATAAAGATATTGCCAGAAATAATAATAGTCAACCCTCCCCAGTTACAGGTTGTTGTTGAAGGTTCCGGAAAAGTCAGTTGTCATAATTTCAGCGATGGCGTTATATATGCCATTGCCAGCGGAGGCACCGGGAACTACACATATTCGCTGAATGGCGGCCCGGCACAGACTTCATCAATGTTTAATGGATTACCTCCCGGCAATTATGTGGTTACTGTATACGATGCTATGGGCTGTGAGGCAGTATCCGACGGCTATGTAATGTATAACCCTGAACCTGTTATTGTTACAGCCAACATTTCCGGACAGATATCCTGTTATCATGGCACCGACGGAGAGATTTCAGCTACCGGCAGCGGTGGAACAGGATCTTATACCTATTCCATCAATGGTTCTGTTGAACAAACATCAAATGTCTTCACGGGTTTGCCTGCGGGAGTATATGTTGTCACGATTATTGATGAAAATGGCTGTACTTCCGTTTCAGAACAGGTAGTTCTGGCTGACCCACCGGCAATACAAGCCTATACAGAGACCAACGGCCAGGTGAGCTGCAATGGCTTCGGAGATGGAGAGATTACCGTAATAGCCACTGGCGGAACCGGAATTTTATCCTATAGTCTTAATGGCGGACCGCTACAGACTTCAAATGTGTTTTCCGGCTTACAGGCTGGCGTATATATCATTACGGTTTATGATGAAAACGGTTGTAATATTGTTCTGGATGCAATCAATCTCATAAACCCCGATCCGCTGACGGCAGAGTTTCATACTACACAGGCCAACTGTTCTGGACTTTACGGAGGTTTTGCGCAGGTCATAGTTTATGGAGGCACACCGCCCTATAATTTCCTGTGGTCAAACGGTGCCACAACATCTGGTATTTCTAACCTTGCCGCGGACACATACACCGTTACGATTACAGATGTCATGGGTTGTAATATGTCGTTCAGCACCTCTATAACTGCGGAACCAAGGATAGAATTGCAGGTTAACAGGGGATTTTCACCCAATGGAGATGGCATCAACGATACCTGGGTTGTTGGCAACCTTTATCTGTATCCTGATAATGATGTTGTGGTATTAAATCGCTGGGGAAATGAGATATTTACGCAAAAGAGCTACATGAATGACTGGACAGGCAGCGATTTACTGGAAGGCACCTATTTATACATCATTAAAGTAAAAATGTGCGAGGAAGATGTAGTATTTAAGGGGTATGTTACAATTTTGAGATAATAATAAACAAAAAAACATAATACCATGAAAACGATAAAACTAATTTTTGCCTTTCTGCTGATAAGCCTTGTTGGTTATGGTCAGCAGAATGCCCCTTACACGCAATATATCTTCAATGAGTTGATTATAAATCCAGCCTATGCGGGCACCAAACAACTGTTCAATATCAATGGCTCATATTCCATTATGTGGGTTGGTTTTGAAGGTGCTCCCACCACTCAGACACTTAGCGTGGAAGGTCCTGTATATAAAAACATGGGACTTGGGCTGCATTTCATCAACGATATAATTGGCGCTCAATACCAGCAGGGGATTTTCGGCAGTTATTCATATATTTTACAGTTTAACGAAAAGTGGCGTATGTCGATGGGCTTGTCGCTGGGAGTATCCAATTTTATTGTCGACGGCACCAAACTTACCACGGATAATGTGGACGATCCCGCAATTCCCAAGACAAAAGTACAACGTGCCAACTTCGACTCAAAAGTGGGATTGTTTGCGTACAGCGACCGGTTTTATGCCGGCTTATCGGTTACGGAATTATTTGCGGATGTTTTCAAAAGCAAAGACTTACAGATAGCCAAACAATCGCGGCACTATTACCTTACGGCAGGCTATGTTTTTGATGCGGGAAAAAATTTGAAGATAAAGCCGAGTTTTCTGTTCAGGGAGGATTTCAAAGCTCCTTCCAACATTGATGTCAGTTGTTTTTTTCTGATAAAGGAGATGTTCTGGCTTGGAGCCACGGCGCGTTTCGGAGCGAACATTTTTGTAAACCAGGCGCTTGACAAGACATTGAGAACGCGCAATGCGATGGCATTTATGACGGAGTGGAACATAACCAGGAGCTTCAGGATAGGATATTCCTATACGTTATCACTGACCGCGTTGAAAAATTATTCGGGACATGAAATTATCCTGGGATATACATTCCCCAAAAAGGCTGATACCAAGATGAGAACACCGAGATATTTTTAATGTAAAAAAATATTAAAGTCATGAAAACAATAATTTTCCCCACCATTTTTCTGGCAGTGATGCTAGGCTGCATTTTCTTTACCAATCCCGGATATGGGCAGAATGAAATGCAAAAAGCGCAGGATCTGATGGCGATGTATGAATATCCGAAGGCCATAGAAGTATATACAAGCAGTTTTAAAGTCAATGCGCCTGCCATAACCGACTTGCGGAACCTGGCTGAGTGTTATCTGATGGTCAATAATACCACGCAAGCCATGGAAACAATGCGGCGTGTTGTTGAAAATAGCGGGGCCGTTGCCGGAGATGTTTTCAGGTATGCCATGCTGTTGAAGTCCGAAGGGCTTTACGATGATGCCATCAAACAACTGGAACAGTACAAGATGATGGTTCCGGAAAAAGAAGAAACCGCGGACCTTGAGATTTTTGCCTGTGAGGAAGCAAAAAAATGGGTGGCAAAGCCCGAATATATTGACGTAGCCAATATGACAGAGGTCAATAGCGAAAACAGCGACTTTGGCCTGGTGCCTGTCGGCAAAGGCTTTTTGCTGACATCTGACCGCAAAATCAGGAGCGACGAAGAACTATACAGTTGGACAGGAAATCCTTACCTCAAACTGTTAAGTGTACAGGCCGATGACCAGGGAAAGCCAGGTGGGCAATTCAGGGTGGTAAACTCTTTGAATTATAAATACCACAACGGGCCAGGCATTATGGACGATAACGATGCGGTGTTATATTATACCAGGACAGAAATGGTGCGGGTAAAAAAGAAGCCGATTAACCCCGATCCGACCAGTTGGCACGATCATTCAACGGCCGCTGATTATACCAACCGTCTTGAAATTTTTTCGGCCGATTACAGCAAAAACGGCGGCTGGTCTGGTGTAAAAGCCTTTGCATATAACAAGTCGGAAGAATACTCCGTAGGTCATCCAGCCATCAATAGAGGTGGTAATATCATGTATTTTGTTTCGGATATGCCCGGCGGCTATGGCGGATCAGATATTTATTACTGTACAAAAAGAGAGGATGGCACCTGGTCGCAACCACAAAATGCCGGGAATGTTATCAATACTGCGGGTAAAGAAGTGTTTCCTTTTATGGATGACGACGGCACCCTTTATTTTTCCAGTGACGGCCATCCGGGCATGGGGGGTCTGGATTTATTTATTACCAAGGGAAGCAAGAATAACTGGAGCAAACCGGAGAACTTGAAATCTCCGATGAATTCACCAAGAGATGATTTTTCAATATATTACACTGAGACAGGGAAGTCGGGTTATTTCTCCTCAAATCGCCAAGGCGGCAAGGGCAGCGATGATATTTACAGTTTTGTAGCATCACCACCGGTAAATCTTATCCTGGCGGTAGTTACAAAAGAAAAGATCGACGATAATACCACAGCAGTATTGGACGGCGTTGATGTGAATATTAACAATACAGGTGATAATAGTCCGCTTCCCTTTGTCAGTGGTACTCCCGGCATTTTTTACGCCACGGCAAATTGCAATGGAGAATACGAGGTGAAAGGCACCCGCGAAGGATATTTTGCGTCTTCTCAAACAGTAAAAATGCCTTATTGCATCACCAAACAAGATACCGTGGAAGTTGAGTTGCTGCTGACAAAAATCATCATCAATGCACCCATAGTGCTAGAAAATATTTATTATGATTTTGATAAATGGTTTATCCGGTCTGATGCAGAAATAGAGCTTAATAAACTGCTTAAGATACTCGTAGATAACCCTGATATAAAAATTGAGCTGGGTTCCCATACTGACTGTCGCGGGTCCGACAAGTACAATGAAGTGTTGTCGCAAAAAAGAGCCGAATCGGCGGTTAGCTATATCATCAGCAAGGGTATTGATAAAGAAAGGATTACGGCCAAAGGGTATGGCGAAAAAGTGTTGATTAATAATTGTTCGGATGGTGTTGAATGTACCGAAGAAGATCACCAGCTCAACAGAAGAACGGAGTTTAAGGTAACAGGATTTATTAAAGGCAGGGGCAATGTAGATATAAAAAGCGAAAAAGGAACTAATGTCATTGTTAATCCAAAGCCTGGTAGCAAGTTGATTGATAAATGATCCACTCCGGCATATTAGATTTTTAAGGAAACAGGTGAAGATGTTTTTATTGCTTGTATTGTGTAAAGATACATAGTCATTTATTTATGTTCCTCAGGCACCAGCATGGGCGGGAGCGGATTATGATTGCGGGAGTGTTGATAAATACCTTATGGTTTATATTTCCTGCAATAAATTTTTTATAATTTTGCTGTACAAAACAGCACATGCAGGAAACTATAATAATCTTTGATTTCGGTTCACAATATACGCAACTGATTGCCAGGCGTGTCAGGGAGTTGAATGTCTATTGCGAAATACATCCCTTTAATCATCCATTAACTCTAACTGAAAATGTCAAGGGAGTGATACTTTCCGGAAGCCCTTTTTCTGTGCGGCAGCCCGATGCCCCAGGGATTGATCTTTCGCCTTTCAGAGGTCGCGTTCCGATATTAGCTGTATGTTATGGAGCGCAGTATCTGGCCCATCATAGCGGCGGCGAAGTGCTGCCATCTGAAATCAGGGAATATGGCAGGGCCAATCTCTCGTTTATCGATCAGTCGTCTGATCTGGTGAAAAATATGTCGGAAGGCAGTCAGGTCTGGATGTCGCATGGCGATACGATACTTTCCGCACCGGCTGATTTCAAGGTGGTTGCAAGTACACCCGAGGTCAGGTATGCCGGTTTTTCCATTGCAGGCGAGCCTACTTATGGTATTCAGTTTCATCCCGAAGTGTATCATTCAACCGAGGGTATGGTACTGCTCGAAAACTTCGTGGTTGGGATTTGCTGTTGCAGCCGGTCGTGGACACCCGATTCATATATCGAAACAACCGTTAAGGAACTCAGGCAAAAACTTGGCGACGATAAAGTGCTGCTTGGTTTGTCGGGTGGCGTGGATTCGAGTGTGGCGGCTGTGTTATTGCACATGGCTATCGGCAACAGGCTGTTCTGCATATTTGTCGATAATGGCCTGCTGCGCAAAAATGAATTTGAAAGCGTGCTTGAGAATTATAAGAGTATGGGCCTGCAGGTTACCGGTGTCCGGGCCGGAGAGTGTTTTCTTCAGGCGCTGAAAGGCGTTTCCGACCCGGAGAAAAAACGAAAAATTATCGGAAAAACTTTTATTGAAGTATTTGATAGGGAAGCCCATAAAATAAAAGAGGTTCAATGGCTGGCACAAGGCACTATTTACCCTGATGTGATCGAGTCTGTTTCGGTCAAAGGACCTTCAGCCACTATCAAATCCCATCATAATGTGGGCGGCTTGCCTGATTTTATGAAACTTAAGGTGGTTGAACCCTTGAAATCTTTGTTTAAAGATGAAGTGAGAAGGGTGGGGATGTCCCTCGGAATAAAACCTGAAATTCTCAACCGTCATCCTTTCCCCGGGCCTGGATTAGGTATCAGGATAATCAGCGACATTACTGCCGAAAAAGTTCGGATTTTGCAGGAAGTCGACCATATTTTTATTGAAGGATTGAAATCAATGGGTTTATACGACAAGGTGTGGCAGGCCGGCGCCATGCTGCTTCCTGTACAATCGGTCGGCGTGATGGGCGACGAAAGAACTTATGAACATGTGGTTGCCCTGAGAGCAGTCAACTCTACTGATGGCATGACGGCCGACTGGTCGCAACTGCCTTATGAGTTCCTGGCAAAAGTTTCCAATGAAATAATCAATAAAGTAAAGGGCGTCAACAGAGTCGTTTACGATATTAGTTCAAAGCCGCCTGCAACCATAGAATGGGAATAATATGATCAGATTAAGGACATTATCTTTTGTCTGCCTGGTGCTTGCCTGGTTTACAAATGTTGAGGCTCAGGAAGTACAGATCAGCACAAAAAAGGAATTTATCGGCAATACCGAATACTATCTGCATACCGTTAACCCGGGACAGACCATCTATGGAATATCCAAGGCCTACACCGTGAGCATGGACGACATTTTGAAAACAAACCCGGAACTGAAGAAAGGACTTCGCGCAGGAGATGTCATCAAAATTCCGGTAATCACCAGCAACCAACCAAAAAAATATATTTCTCATGAAGTAGTAAGAGGCGAAACACTTTACGAAATTTCGTTTAATTACAATGTAAAAGTCAGTGAGATAATGAGTTGTAACCCTGGCCTGACTGAGAAATTAAAACCCGGCAGCATTATCCTGATACCCGTGGAGGAAAAAAAACCAAAGGACAGTGTCAGCAGCACCCTGGGATTACACATCGTGAAACAGGGAGAAACAATTTATTCTATTGCCCGGCTATATTCCACCACCATTGACCAACTGAAGAAATTGAATGAAGGCCTTTCCGAAACCATTCAGGTTGGTCAGCAGATTAGGCTGCCGTTTGGCAGCGTTATCGGAAAAACTGCTGCCAAAGATTCCTTGTTAAAAAAAGATTCGGTTATTGTAATAGATTGCGGTAAACAAGTTTCGAGTAATACCTATCGTATTGCCTTGCTCATCCCGTTTTATCTTGACAGGACCTACAGTATTGATACCACCGATGGAAAAACACCTGTGTCTTCGTATAAATCTCTGAATTTCATTCAATTCTATGAAGGTGTCCGCATTGCTATTGATTCACTAAAACAATGCGGTTTGTCTTTAATGATATATGTATATGATGTTAATGAAAATACCAATGCCACTGATTTTGTAAAGCAGAAAACAGAAATGAAAAACATGGACCTGATTATTGGCCCGTTTTTCATGAATAATTTCGCACATTTTGCCGATTGGGCAAAAAATAATGGAATCAATATTGTAAATCCTTTTACCAAAAAGGAATCAGTACTGGAAAATAACCCGCATGCCTTTAAGGTTATGGCCTCTGATTCTTCTCAGGCCGCCAAAGTGCTTGGTTTTATTGCCGAAACTTATCCCGGCTCAAATGTGATTGTTGTCCACCGAAATGCCGACAGCAGCCTGGTAAGTGCTTTTGATGTTAATGCTATGATGATAAATCACGACAAAAACCTGTTCGCATATCATAACATAAACTATTCCGGCAAAGGGTTTGCCGCCTTGTCTGACCATCTGAAGAGTGATGTGATAAATGTTGTGATCACCCTTGTCCAGGGGGAAGCTTTTGTTTCGGCATACATCAGAAATTTAAATGAAGCGGCTTATAAACACAAAATTGTGCTTTTCGGAATGCCCTCCTGGGAACAGTATCCCAGCCTCGACCTCGAATACCTGATGAATCTGAACCTGCATATCTTTGACAGCTATTTTATTGATTACACCAAACCCGAAACCGCCGATTTTATTAAAAAATTCCGGCGTAAGTATTCTACTGAACCTGATTACTATGGCTATCAGGGTTATGACCTCATGATGTATTTTACCGGAGCCCTGGGTAAATTCGGAAAAAACTTTCAGCGATGTGTGGAACAGTACAATCCTGTGCTGCTCGAGACAGAATATGTGTTCAGAAAAACAACTTCCGGCGGCTACGAGAATATCAGTTGTATGATTTTCCGTTACGAAGATTACACGATAATAAATGCGTTGCTGAATCCCAAAAAGGAAATTAACCTGGTGGAAAAGAAAAAACCCTGATTTTACTTTTTAATCAGTATCTCTTTTAAAACATCCAATACCTGATTGAGTTCCTGTATTGTGTTGTATTTACTGAAAGAAAACCTGATGGCAGGCAGTCCGGTATCAGCACCAAGAGCCGTCAGTACGTGAGATGGTTTTACAATCCCGGCGTTACAGGCGCTTCCGCCGGATGCAGCAATTTGTTGCATATCTAATTTTTCGAGCAAGAGTTTGTTGCTGTATGCGGCCGGTACCGAAATGCTAATAATATTGGGCAGTCCCCGGGTGTCGCAAGCGGCATTAAATATCAGGTCCGGTAAGTATAACTTCAGTTTTTCAATAAAGTACGATTTTAATTGCGAGATATGTTCCCGGTTTTTGATCATATCGCGGTAAGCAACTTCAAATGCTTTGGCCATAGCGGCAATACCATAAATGTTTTCGGTTCCTGAACGCATATTTCGTTCCTGGCCTCCTCCGCTCATTAAAGGAGCAATTTTTATGCGATTGTTGAGGTACAAAAAACCTATGCCTTTTGGTCCATGCAATTTGTGAGCAGAGCAGCAGGTGATATCCGGACCGTGTTCCGACAGCCTGTTTTCAAATTTCCCCATACTTTGAACCATATCGGAGAAAAAGATGGTTTGTTTTTCTTTGCAGATATCCGAAATCTCCTGAACAGGAAAAAGAGTGCCGGTTTCGTTGTTGACATGCATGATTATCACGAAAGTTTTTCTATCATCATTCAGCATATCTTTGAGATGCTCCAGGTCAAGCCTGGCATTTCTATCAATACGGACATAAGATACCTCTACCGCCGCATTTTTACTGATGTTTTCAATGGCGTGACTTACTGCATGATGTTCCACGGTTGTGGTAATTATCTTTTTTATTCCGTAGGCTTTAACCACTCCCGGTATTGCTGTGGCAATGGCTTCGGTGGCGCAGGAGGTAAAATATATTTCCGAAGTTTTAACTTTCAGTAAATCAGCAATAAGCGATCTGGATTCTTCGATGAGTACTTTACTGTTGCGCCCGGCAGCATGTGATGATGATGGATTGCCGTAATAGTCTTTTATTATGCGGCACATGGTTTCCGATACTTCCGCATCCAATGGTGTGGTGGCAGCATTGTCCAGATAAATCATGCGTTAGATTTTAAAAGAATTAAAAGTGGTTTTTGGCAGGCTGAATCAATCGTCGGAAGGGTTGTTTTTTATGAGTTCGCGTATATCGTTAAGCAGCTTTTTGGCCAGGGTTTCTGCCTTAATCATCGAATCGCTTTCGGAATAAATACGAATAATTGGTTCCGTGTTTGATCTGCGCAGATGTACCCACCCGTTGTCAATGTCGATTCTTACTCCATCGGCTGTGTTAACCGGATGACTTTTGTATTTTTCCTTAATCTGGTTGAGAATTTCATAAATATCCACATCGGTGCCGGCTTCAATTTTGTTTTTGGAGATAAAATAGTCGGGATATTTGGCTCTCAGGGTAGAACACGAACATTTTGATTCGGCCAGATGCGATAAGAACAAGGCGATACCTACCAATGCATCACGGCCGTAATGCAGTTCAGGAAAGATAACCCCTCCATTGCCTTCACCGCCAATGACCGCATTGTTCTTTTTCATCGCTTCCACCACGTTTACCTCGCCAACAGCAGAAGTAAAATACTCTTTGCCGTATTTCCCTGTGATGTCGCGCAAAGCAGATGTGGATGAGAGGTTGGAAACAGTGTTTCCCGGCGTATGGCTCAGCACATAATCAGCCACGGCTACCAGGGTGTATTCCTCGCCGAACATTTCGCCATCTTCGCTAACAATTGCCAATCGATCCACATCCGGATCCACCACAAAACC
>Ga0116171_10004813_pt1 | contig 12017 bp, 9 predicted proteins | sample AD_JPNHW2_MetaG_FD_89798 | JGI IMG/M metagenome (GOLD analysis project Ga0116171, IMG submission 89798) | Active sludge microbial communities of municipal wastewater-treating anaerobic digesters from Japan - AD_JPNHW2_MetaG | ecosystem: Engineered > Bioreactor > Anaerobic > Digestate | place...
GCCTGTTTTTCAGGATATAGACGAGGAAAAGATATGAAATATATAAAACTGATAATTATAATAACATTACTTAATACAGCATTTACCGGATGTTCATATGTTTCCGATTATGTTGAGGGTGAACTTACTAACAGAGCATCTTTTGGGCTCGATGCAGATTATAGTGGAGGCATAGTTACTCTGAGATGGGACAAAACCGATTCTAGCAGCGAATTTGCTGGAATTGAAATATACCGTACAACTGAAAAAAATGATGAATATGAAACATACGAAGTTGTAGCAACTAAAGTTACCAATGGAACTTTAGGCAATGGATTAACTACTTCTTGCACAGTATCAGCTAATCTACCTAATACTGTTTCTTCAGGTGAAATTTACTTTTACAGAGTTGGATTTATTCACTGGGATGAAGAGGATAGTACTATTTATAATTCAGAAACAAGCATTGACGCAATTAGCGGTTACGCAAAAATTGTAATCCCGTAAAAAATGGAATCTCAAGAAAGCAATCTAAAAGCTAAAAAACTATTAAAGCAATAGATACCCGCTTTCGCGGGTATCTATGTGAATACAAATTCAGAAGCTGAATAAAAATTCAAAATACTGATAAAGTAATATCAGAATCTACTTGTCACTTATCTTTGAGAAATCTATCAGGCTTTTAAAATTCTTAAGAATTCCCTCAAGAATTGAAAGCCTGTTATCTCTCACTTCAATTCTTTTATCCATAACCAGGACTTTGTCGAAGAAGCTGTCTATAGAATGTTTCGCGTCTGAAATAAGTTTAAATAGATCAATATATCTGCTTTCAGAAATAAGCTGTGCGATCTCCTTCTCTCTGGCATTGAAGAAGCTGTAGAGTTCTCTCTCTTCATTCTCTTCCATAAGTGATTCTTTAAAAACAAGCTTATAGTCCTTATTATCTTTTCTAAAACCGTTAAGGATATTATTCATCCTCTTGAAACCAAGAAGAAGCTCTGAAAATTTTTCATCTTTTCTAAAACTGTTAAGGCTCTCCGCTCTTCTGTAAAGTTCCAGATAATCAGTATTGCCGTGGATCATACACGCATCGATCTCGTCATACTTGAATCCTTCATCAGTGAAGATTGTCTTCGCCCTTGCGTTGACAAACTCTATAATTTTATCAACAAGATCTTTTCCGTTTTTGTAATTGCCGGAAATCTTATCCAGTATATCGCTCAGGTTCAGTGAGAGGTTATTCCTTATAATAAGCTCAACCACCGCGTTGGACTGTCTTCTTAAAGCATACGGATCCTGTGACCCCTTAGGAATGTTTCCCACAGAGTAAGAACCGAAAATGTTATCAATTTTTTCCGCAAGAGAGAGCACAACAGAAACTATACCTGACGGAACCGTATCGCCGTAAAATCTCGGCCTGTAATGATCATTGATCGCTTCTGCAACTTCTTTATCCTCGCCGTCATTCAGCGCGTAAATTCTCCCTACCCTGCCCTGGAGAGATGCGAACTCGTAAACCATCGCTGTATCAAGATCGGCCTTGGAAAGAAAAACCGCCCTGGTAATTTTTGCTTTTACTTTATCATCAAGCTTCAGCGCATCGGAAATTTGTGAAGCTGCAATTTTCATTCTTTCAATTTTATCATAGATAGATCCGAGCTCTTTGTGAAACATTACATTTTTAAGAGATTCAACTCTCTGTTCAAGTTTGAGTTTAGCATCCTCTCTGTAAAAAAATCTTGCATCGGTAAATCTTGCTGATATTACCTTTACGTTTCCTCTTACTATATTCCTGCTTTCCGGATTATTTGCAGTGACCAGAAATTTGTTCATCAGTTTTCCCTGGCTGCTCAGTATCGCAAAATATTTCTGGTGTTCTTTCATCTCGGTAATCAAAACAATATCAGGTATCTCTAAAAAATCTTTATTGAATTCGCAAGTTATAATGCCAGGATTTTCCACAAGAAATGTAACTGTATCGAGGAGTTCTTCGTCATCATTAAGAACTCCTCCTGCCGCCTGCGCTGCTTTAACAAGTTCTTTTCTTATCAGTTCTTTCCTCTCATTCTGGTCGAGTATTACTCCATTTTCTTTAAGCTTCTCGCTATACTCCGAAATTTTAGAAATCTCGATCATTCTGTTGAATTGTACAAAATGTCCCCTGGTACTGCTTCCCGATTTAATCCCTTCAATTTCGAACGGGATTACTTTATCATTAAACATCAATACAAAATATTTTATCGGCCTGGGAAAAGTAATTTTCTTGTCGCTCCACTTCATTCTTTTAGGGAACTGAAGATTTGTTAAACAGTATTCCAGTATTTCAGGTATTATAGTTTCAGTTTTTCCGGATGCAAGTTTCTTTGAAGCAAATACATAGTTCCCTTTCTCAGTCTCCCGGATAGAAGTGTCCTTAAGTTCAATTCCGTTTCCTCTAAGAAATCCTTCCATTGCTTTTGTCGGAGATCCGGTGCTGTCATATGCAGCTTGTGCTGACGGGCCTTTTAACTCGACAATTTCGCCTCTCTGCGCGTCAGCAAGTCCTGAAGCAAGTACCGCCATTCTTCTTGGAGTTCCAAATACTTCTATATCACTGAAGTCTATCCTCAGCTCTGTGAGTCTTTCTTTGAATATATTTTTTAGAGATGCAATCGCAGGTGCTATATAGCCTGCCGGTATCTCTTCTGTTCCGATCTCACATAGAAAATTCGCGTTAGTCAGCATACACAATACTCCAGAACATATTTTTTTATCTGCGCACGCTCCGCATGCGCGGGGATTGAGATTCAAAGGCTTAGCCCGGGTATCCCAATCTGCATGCAGCACAAAGTACTGCACAGCTATATATTACTGCATTTTCAAACTCATCTCAAAATCCCGAAAAATTTATTAGAATAAACCTGATCCAAAGCTCCCTACGAGAATTCCTTAGGTTAATCAAAAAAAATTCAGCGGACTTCATTTACTATGACATTTCATAACTTATTTAAGAATAAAAATACTACATATCGAGGTATCACAGAGGGTCTTTATTGAGTCAATAAGTTTTTAAAATAGAGGTAAAAGCTGCTTCAGAGGATTTATCTTTTCAGATATTTTTTCGGATTAGTATGATCACCCTGTTTTATCAGCTCAAAGTGAACATGAGGACCTGTTGATCTTCCAGTGTTTCCGCTTTTTGCTATGTTCTGACCCTGTTTAACATACTGCCCTTCTTTCACAATAATCCTTGATAGATGACCGTATAGACTCTTCCATCCGCCAGGGTGCGCAATAATTACTGCATTACCATATCCGCCCATCCAGCCTGCGTATGTAACCTTACCATATTTAGTGGATCTTATCCATTCATATCTTACAGCAATATCCATCCCTTTATGAAATTCTTTATATTCACGGTTAAACGGATTTCTTCTCCAGCCGTAACCTGCAGTGACTCTTCTGCTGGCGGTAGGCCATAAGAAGCCGGAGAAAATGTTCTGCGGTTTCGCATCAGGGATAAAAACAAGTTCACCTTCAGGAACAAAATCAGGATTTTTAAAATTATTTTCCGCCAGTATTTTCTCTACCGGAATTTTATATTTAGAGGCAAGCCCTGCTACGTTGTTCCCTTCTCTCATATTATAAAGTATACCCTCTTTATTAGGTATTCTTAAATTTGTTCCCGGATCAACATAATCATACGATTTTAAATTATTGCTGCCGCAAATAGTATCTATGGAAACACCAAATTTTTTAGCAATACCATTAAGGCTCTCACCCGATTTCACTTTATACGTTTTAATTTTCAAAGGAGTGTTGACTGAAGGGACAGAAAAATCGGTTTTATCAGAAAGAAGAAGTTCGTTTTTCAGCTTTTCGTCTTCTTCAATATTTTTAATATCATAATCGGCAAGAACCATCAGCCCGCCGGGATCTTTTTCATTTACCTCATCTGCAGATTCGGCATATTCTCCCGAAGTTGCTCCTGCAGACGCTTCACTTGATGGAATAGCTGTAATAATAATAGAGGATATAATTATGAAACCGACAGTCATTGCAACCGCCTTGGAAAGGTGGAAAAAATCCTTCTTATAAATATTTTTTATATAAGTACCACTTTTACCTATATAAATCAGAACTATATCGTTCGTAAAAACATTTATAGTCAGGTTGCCAATTTTATATGTATTAAATCCTTTTTTAAACATCCTTTTAAATCTGCTTATTAAAATTATTAGTTACTGGTTATTCATCGTCTTCTATTATACAAATATTTAATCTTTATTTTTTATCAGGCGCTTTGTTTACTAATGATGAGCCAGAGTAAGATTCTTCAATAAATCTTTTCGGATCTTTTTTATTCATGCCGGTAATAGTTATCTTTCCATGCGCTACAACTCCGCGCTGAATCGATATAGCCGGGGCTGTAATATCGCCCAGAACTTTTGCTGTTTCAAGAAGCCTTACTTCATTTTCAGCTGTAATATTTCCGATAACAGTACCTGCAACAACAACTGATTTTGCAAAAATATCTGTCTTGATTCTTCCTTTTTCTCCGACAACAAGCTCCTCATCAGTCTTAATCTCACCTTCAAACTTACCATCTATTTTAAGAGAGCCGCTGATATAGAATTTTCCTTCAAAAACTGAACCCTCACCGATTGTGCTGTTTATCCCCTCTGGTTTCGATGCCATAAAATACTCCATTAGTACGGAAAATAATTACTTTTAAACTGGAATTTAACTCTAAAACCGTTTATCAGTATGTAAATCAATTAATTATTATACGTCAAATATTATTTTTTAAAATTGAAGGAGTTATACAATGTATTTATAACTTCAACTCTCTTATTAATTATATAGAAAGATCGAGACTTTCAAGCTTTACTTTCTTTTTAAGTTTTCCTACTGATACAAGGGAAAGCGTTTTATTTTTAAAAATCTTGTCGCATACTCTCATGTAGTCATCATGTGTAATTTTATCAATTATGTTTACTACATCATTAAAATCAAAGTATCTGCCGTAGGTCATCTCATTTCTCGCGAGCTGGCTCATGCGTACTTCGTTGCTCTCAAGGCTAAGTGCAAGATTTCCCTTCATATATGTTTTAGTATCCTGAAACTCTTCATCAGTAATACCGTCATAAAACATTTTTTTGCACTCTTTCATAATAAGATCAACAGTTAGACCGAATTTTTCCGGTAAAGTCGCGCAGTATATTCCGAAAACGCCGCAATCAACATAAGATGAATGAAAAGAGTATATAGAATAGCTGATACCCTCTTTTTCACGTATATTCTGGAACAGCCTTGAAGACATACTTCCGCCGAGAATTGTGCTCAGAATATAAAGGCCCCATCGATCCTCCTCTCCACGCTTTATCCCCTCAAGGCCCATGCAGAAGTGAACCTGTTCGAGATCTTTCTCCATATGCTCCCTGGAGATTCTCGAAGGAATTCCTATTTCGAGTTCAGAGACCGGAATTATTACGCTTTTTTCCTTTCCGAAATATGTGGCGGTGAGATTTTTTGCTTTTTCCGGTTCAAAATTTCCGGCGATTGCAAGGATGGCATTATCATTAACATAATGTGAATCATAGAATGTAGTAATCGATTCCCGTGTGGTTTTTCCGATACCTTCAATAGTACCAAGTATCGAATGGCTGAGAGGGTGCCCCTGAAGCATTTTTTCCATAAAAAAATCGTGGATAAATTCATCAGGCGTATCTTCATACATCCTGATCTCTTCCACGATTACATTTTTCTCTTTATCAAGTTCTTCCGGATCAAAAAGAGAGTTATAGTACATGTCGGAGAGAATTTCAAGAGCCAGCTCCAGGTAATCCGACACTACATTTATATAATAGCAGGTATATTCCCTGTTGGTGGCCGCGTTATGCTGCCCTCCAACACGGTCGATGCTCCTGGCTATATCACCAGCTGTATATTTTTCTGTCCCCTTAAAAAGCATATGCTCAACAAAGTGAGCATATCCATACTGATCAGGGTTTTCATCCCTTGAGCCTTTTTTGATCCACAGACCAACTGAAACAGAGACTACTTCCCTTATAGGTTCAAGGAGAACAGAAAGTCCGTTTTCCTGCTTATATTTTATTACCATTTATTCTTCTTAAACTTTTATTTTAATTACCAAAAGCTTATATCCAAAAACTATATTGGTTAATACTTAAAAGCCATCCAGCCCCTGGAGGAACAAAGCAAAATTCTTGCCCCTTCCGGGAGTGAGGGGGCTTATTCTTCTAAAGCTTCCTTTCTGCTCAGGTCAATTCTTCCCTGGCGGTCAATTTTAATGACTTTAACTTTCATTTTATCACCAACCGCGCAGATATCAGTAACTTCCTTTACTCTTGCATTATCAAGGTTTGATATGTGAACAAGGCCCTCTTTACCCGGAGCTATTTCAACAAACGCACCGAATTCCATGATCTTCTTAACTGTTCCAGTGTATATAGCACCGATTTCAATATCTTCCGCAATTCCAAGAATTATCCTGACAGCGTTATCTATTGCTTCCTGACTTACTGAGGAGACTACAACCTTGCCCGTATCATCTATATTGATCTCGGCGCCTGTCTCTTCAACAATCTTCTTGATCACTCTTCCACCAGGTCCTATGATCTCACCAATTTTTTCAGTTCTGACCTTCAGAGTTTTTATCTTCGGAGCAAAAGCAGATACATTAGTTTCAGGTTTAGAGATGAATGAATCCATAATTTTCAGGATATGGAGCCTTCCTTCTTTCGCCTGTGCAAGCGCTGATTTCATAATCTCGGGAGTAATTCCTTCAATTTTTATATCAAGCTGAAAAGCTGTAATTCCTGTTTCTGTACCTGACACTTTAAAGTCCATATCTCCGAGATGATCTTCAAGTCCCTGTATATCACTAAGAATTGAATACTTATCCCCTTCCATGATAAGACCCATTGCAATACCTGCAACAGCCGCCTTGATCGGAACACCCGCATTAAACAGCGCAAGAGATCCGGAGCAGACACTGGCCATAGATGAAGAACCGTTAGACTCAAGAATCTCTGAAACCTGTCTTATTGTGTACGGGAAAGTCACGAGGTCAGGTATCACATATTCAAGCGATCTCTCCGCAAGCATACCATGTCCTATTTCACGTCTTCCCGGATTACCTGTTCTTCCTGTTTCGCCAACTGAGAATGGAGGGAAATTATAGTGAAGCATAAATCTTTTTTCACTGCGCCCTTCAAGACCTTCCAGCCTTTGTGATTCAGCTAATGTTCCAAGTGTAGTTATTCCGAGACTCTGGGTTTCACCTCTTGTAAATACTGCAGAACCGTGAGCCCTCGGAAGAATTCCGGTCATTATATCTATAGGCCTGATATCTTTAAGTCCCCTTCCGTCAGCACGGGCACCCTCTTCAAGACATCTCTTCCTCATTATCTCGCCGTCAAGAGCATCCACAATTCCTCTCAGCTGTCCGATTGTATCGGGAAACTGCTCTTTAAGTTCCTCTTTTGCTTTTGCGTATATTTCATTCCACTTATCTTCACGCGGTTTTTTAACGGTGATAAGTTTGAGCTGTTCAAGATCTGAATAATATCTTTCTCTTACAACTTTTTTCAGTTCCTGATCCGGCTGATATGATTTATATTCGAAGGCCGGTTTGTTAACTGCTTTTTTTAATTCATCCTGAACATCACATATAAGTTTGATATTATCATGAGCAAACTGAACCGCTGCAAGCATATCCTCTTCAGATACATTCTTTGAGCTTCCTTCTATCATTGTAACAGCTTTTCTTGTACCTGCTACAACAAGATCTATATCGCTCTCTGCTGATTCTTTAAAGGTCGGATTTACTATAAACGTTCCATTTACTCTTCCGACTCTAACCGCACCTACAGGTCCGTTAAACGGCATGCCTGAAACAATTAATGCTGCAGATGCTGCATTTATTGCAAGTACATCATGCTGGTTAATCCCGTCTGCGGAGAGGACATATATTATTATCTGAACTTCATTTACAAAATCTTCAGGGAAAAGAGGTCTGAGAGGACGGTCTGTAAGTCTTGAAACAAGAACTTCTCCATCACTTGGCCTGCTCTCTCTCTTTATAAAACCGCCGGGAATTTTTCCTGCTGCATATGATTTTTCCCTGTAATCTACTGTAAGGGGAAAAAAATCCTGCCCTTCCTTCACATCTCTTGATGCAACTGCACTGGCAAAAACTACATTCTCACCAAGCGATACGGCAACAGCTCCGTCAGCCTGTTTCGCAAGATACCCTGTATTGAAATTCAGTTTTTCTTTACCTATTTCTAAACTATAATCAAATGACATTAAAACCTCTCACAATACTTATTTGATACCGGCAGTATATCATACGATATATTACCGGTATTCGCAGATAAACTGCGTTTACTATCTTCTTAGACCGAGTTCCTTGATCATGTTTCTGTATTTATCCAGGTCTTTTCCCTTTAGATAATCAAGAAGTCTTCTTCTCTGTCCAACAAGCTTCAAGAGTCCTCTTCTTGAATGATGATCCTTTGAATGTACTTTAAAATGTTCTGTAAGAAGATTGATCCTGTCTGTCAATAAGGCTATCTGCACCTCGGGAGATCCTGTATCACCTTCATGTCTCATGTACTTTCCGATTATCTCTGTCTTGGTTGTCATATCTTGTTATATCCTCCTAATGATTCGTTTTTCAATTTTAATTTTAATTAAATACACACTGATAAATAATAAGCCATTTTTCAATATCTATTTCCGCTATTGCAATCAGATTTTCCTGATTGTCGGATATTATAAAAAAATCTCTATCTCTCTTTTCAAGAGATATCACTTCTTCTCTGCTGAACAAAGCTCCGTTGGCGACTCGTGCTCTGCCCGCATCATTGAGAATTATTTTACTAAAATCCTTCAACACGTCCATGGGACTTAGTAAAAAAGGTCTGTTGTCAAAATCTCCGCTTTCAGCAGCATCTTTAAATTCATCGATTGTTGCTGCCTGTGATATATTAAAAACTCCTGAAGAAATTCTCCGTAAGGAGCTCAAACATGCTCCTGTTCCTAGTCTCTCGCCGAAATCCCTGGCAAGTGAACGTATATAAGTTCCTTTAGAACAGAAAACATCAAAATCAATATGACCCTGTAACGGATCAGTTCCTGTTACTTCAATACTATATATTTTTACATCTCTTCCTGCAAGATCAATATCTTCTCCGGATCTCATCCTGTCAGACGCCCTTTTTCCGTCAATCTTCAATGCTGAATATTTAGGCGGAATCTGATTTATACTCCCTGAAAATTCAGAGAGAGTCTCCGGAATACGATTCCAGTCGATCGACGAAAACGGTTTTTCAGATATTATTTTACCGGTCATATCACAAGTATCGGTTTCTATTCCTAACTGTATCCTTCCGGTATACCTTTTATCATCTTCAAGGAAAAATCGCGTAAGCCTTGTTGCATTTCCGGTACATATCACCATTAAACCTGTGGCGAATTTATCCAGTGTACCTGAATGGCCAATTTTTTTAATTCCGGTAATTCTTTTTACAGCTGATATCAGATCAAAGGAAGTTTTACCTTCAGGTTTATCGAGCAGGATAACCGCATTATTAAAACCGGAAATTTTCACAGAACTAAAAATTAAATCTCCCCATCTCCGTCTGAATCTACATCGTCTTTCTTAACATCTACCTGTTTTGAATCTTCATCATCTTTGCTGTCTATAACACCGGGGAGATTATTAATCATGTTAACCATATCCACCCCTTCTTCCACAGATTTATCAAGATAGAAATACACTCTTGGCAAATTTCTGATTTTAAGCTCTTTTCCCAACAGTTTCTGCACAAAACCGCTTGATGATCTTATGCCCTCCATACTCTTTCTTACATCTGTTGAACTGCCGAGTATTGAAACTCCGATTTTTGCTTCAGTATAATCTTTGTTAAGTTCAACACCGGTTATAGTAACAAAACCGATTCTGGGATCTTTAAGCTCCCTCATAATTATTTCTGCTACTATCCGTTTAATTAACTCTTCAAGTCTGTCTTTTCTATATTTCATCGGCGATTCTGCTATTATAGTTTTTTAGCTATCTGAATCACTTCATAAGCCTCAAAAGTATCCCCTTCTTTCATATCATTAAAATTGTCCGTTGAGAAACCGAACTCCTGGCCGGCTTCAACAACAGCCACATCATCTTTGTATCTCTTAAGCGACGCGAGAGGGCCGTCAAATATAACTACACCTTCTCTCAATATTCTGAGCTTCGCCTTTCTTGTTACCTTACCGGACATACATATGGAACCTGCAATTGATCCAATCTTCGAAACTTTAAATACCTGTTTGATCTCACCTGCACCGAGGATCTTCTCTTCAAATACCGGTGACAGCATCCCTTCCATGGCAGCCTTAATATTATCTGTAGCTTCAAATATAATATTGTAAAATTTGATTGATACATTTTCCTTTTCTGCAAGGTCAGAAACTTTACCCGTTGGTCTTACATGGTAACCGATAATGATTGCATTCGACGCTGAAGCAAGCATTACATCAGAATCGTTAATTCCGCCTGCTCCTGAAAGTATTACTCTTACTCTTATCTCTTCATTGGACAGTTTTTCCAGAGCTTCAGTCAATGCCTGTGAAGAACCGTCAACGTCTGCTTTAACAATAACATTAAGGTCTTTAACTTCTCCCTCTTTGATCATCTCGTTCAGAGACTCAAGGGTTACTTTTCTTACTTTTTTAGCTGATTCTATTCTCTTATATTCAAGACGTTTTTGTGATACCTGCTTCGCCATACTGCCCGCTTCAACACATTCAAACGGGTCTCCAGCAGCAGGAACTCCGGATATACCGAGAATTTCGACAGGAACTGACGGCCCCGCCTCTTCAATCGGATTTCCTTTATCATCAAACATCGCGCGTACTTTACCGGAATAAACTCCTACTACAAACGGATCACCAACATGAAGAGTTCCTGACTGTATAAGTACTGTACTTACGGCACCTCTGCCCGGATCGAGTCTTGATTCTATTACTGAACCTTTTGCTAAAAGTTTAGGGTTGGCTTTAAGTTCGAGCATCTCCGCCTGGATAATTACAAGTTCAAGAAGCTGGTCTATGTTAAGGTTCTGCTTTGCACTGATTTCAGCGAAGAGAGTAGTTCCTCCCCACTCTTCAGGAATAAGTCCGTAACCGGTTAACTCCTGTCTTACCTTGGCAGTATTTGCATCGGGAAGATCTATCTTATTTATTGCAACAATAATCGGAACATTTGCAGCTTTCGCGTGGCTTATAGCTTCTATTGTCTGAGGCATTACACCATCATTGGCAGCTACTACAAGTATTACAATATCAGTTATGCTCGCTCCGCGCGCTCTCATTGTAGTGAAAGCAGCGTGACCGGGAGTATCAAAAAATGTTATCTTTTTTCCTCCAACTGTAACTGTATAAGCACCGATATGCTGAGTAATACCGCCGAATTCACTGTCAATTACATTTGTTGATCTGACAGCATCAAGAAGTTTGGTTTTACCATGGTCAACATGACCCATTACAGTAACAACCGGAGGCCGTGTTACAGCATCTTCCGCTTTGTCTTCCTGATCATTTTTTATTACTGTTTCATCGAAAAGTGATACAACACCTACTTCGGTATTGTATTCTGCGGCAAGAATAGAAGCTGTATCTGAATCTATAACCTGATTTATTGTAGCCATAACGCCAAGCTTCATCAGCTTGCCTATTACTTCACTTGCCTTAACATTCAGTTTCTTAGAAAGTTCACCAACTGTTACGCTTTCTGTAATATTTATTTTATCAGGAGAGGCAAGTCTTCTAAGTTCTGCTGTCTGCTTTTTCTTGAGAATTAAAGCTTTTTCAGCTTCTTCTTTTTCTCTCTTATTTAAACGGCGGAATTCTTTTTCCTTGTGTTTCTCTTTCTCTTTTTCCTTATCAAGCCCCTTATTCTTTTTAGCTGCCTGATCGTCTATTTCTATTGATGAAGGAGCATCATCTTTACCGCCCGGGCGTCTTCCCGCGCC
>Ga0116171_10004814_pt1 | contig 12015 bp, 7 predicted proteins | sample AD_JPNHW2_MetaG_FD_89798 | JGI IMG/M metagenome (GOLD analysis project Ga0116171, IMG submission 89798) | Active sludge microbial communities of municipal wastewater-treating anaerobic digesters from Japan - AD_JPNHW2_MetaG | ecosystem: Engineered > Bioreactor > Anaerobic > Digestate | place...
AAAATTTTAAATAAAAACACCAAGAAAAATATTGTACTTTTAACTTGATTAATGAAAATCTGTTGAAGGGCTCAAGTATTTTTATAATCAATTATTGAAAAAATTAATTTTTAGAACCCGCCTATAGATAATAGTTACAAAAGCGCTGGTTATATAGGCTTACTGAGTTTTACTTAAATCATAAAAAATACGGGTTATCCTATAGTATTAGAATAATTGTTAAATTCGGCACCAGTAACAATGATATATATTTAACTATGGAAAAATCTTATGTTATTAAATTGGAAAAGTCATTACAGGTCAAAAATATAGGCTTTTTGAGATATAGTGTTAACAAGAAATTGATGCTGACATTTATAATGATAGTGCTGTTTTCAGTTTCAGCGGTTAATGCAGCAACAAGAACTGCCAGCGTATCCGGTGCGTGGAGCAGCACTGCGACATGGGGAGGGGCAGCGGTTCCGACAGCGGCAGATGATGTAATTATAAACAGTGCCATTACCGTTACTATTAGTGCTGCGGCTGTATGTAATAACTTTACTAACAACGGAACTCTTACCATATCAGGTACAAATACCTTAACTGTTTCCGGCAACTGGACAAACAGCGGCGCTTTTAATTCCGGAACCAGTACCGTGATTTATGATGGTGCAAATCAAAGTTTAACAGGAAATACAAGTTTTTGGTTTGTTCGTTTCAATGGGACTGGTACAAAGACTTTGTCAAGCGGGTTCACTTATCAGACATTAAGAACCACAGATGCTAACGTATCTCCCCCTATTACCGCTGATATGATAGTTGGTAGTGGAGCGACTTTATCCCTTCCAACAGGTGCTAACTGGATAACAAAAAATCATTTTGGTTTTCAAATAGCGGGTACTCTTAGTATTACCGGCGGGAATTTCTTGTGTGAAAGGTCATTTAATAGTAATAATCCTGATAGCTGGCTTCCCGGAAGTGTCTTTAACATAAGTAGCGGCATTTTACATTCTGGGACAACCGCTGCCGGTGATGCTAATTTCGGTGACGCAACAGTGAATCTTTCAGGAACAGGTGTGATTGATATACCGGATGATATCTGGAGTACAGGCACACTGAACCAATCCGGCGGAACGATAAATAATTCCACCGGTGGAGGCTGTTTTGGACTTGCCGGCGGTAATCTTACAGGCGGGACAATAAATGCGTATCAATATAATAGTTCTGACGGAATGAGAGGCCTTAATGTAAGTGGAGCCACTACAGCTACGAATGGACATACAACGAACATTGTTGGTTCGTTAAGTGCATATACCCCAAAGATAAGCAATGCATCTGCACAACTTGGTAACGTGTTTTTTATAGTAGGCAGTACATTACAATATACGGCTGGAGCTTATTTATCGGTGAGGGGCAATCTAACCATCTCCGGTGTTACGCTGATAGCAAATAACAACTCTTTTGCTGTCGGCGGCAACTGGAATAATAACGGCACCTTTACCCCGGGAACAAACACGGTTACCTTAAATGGCAGCTCTTTGCAGGCAATTGGAGGCAGCAATGTTACCACCTTCAATGGCCTGACAGTAAACAATCCGGCCGGAGCTACGCTAAGTATTCCTGAATTTGTTGGTAGCTCAGGTGTTTTGACCCTGATAAACGGGCCTCTGAATACTACCGCCACCAATATTTTAACAATTCTAAATCCCGCCAGTGGAGCGGCCACCGGGGGCTCTGCTGCCAGTTATGTCAACGGGCCTTTGAAATGGTCACTTGCCGGCGGAAACAGTTATTGTTTTCCTGTAGGTAAAGGCGTGAACTATTATCCGTTTTATGTAGCTCCCACCGGAACAACACCACAACTTCTGGTTGAATCGTTTAATGTAGGTTGTGGCGGATCGCCTGATGCTACAACCATCATGGCCATCAGCAATACTGAATATTGGAAAGCCAGCGTAGTTTCAGGAAGTATTACTAACGCTGTCGTTGGCCTTGGACGGACAATACCTGTCAGTCCTTATAATGTGATTGCAAGGAGCGCTTCAATGGCAGGTATATATTCCACCCTTTGTGGTACACCAACTACAAATGAAATAATTAATTCTAATGGTACCGGTTCAACCCTTGACTATTTTGTAATGGCACAGTGCAATGCACCCATCGGTGGCTCTGTAAGTGGCCCCAATAGTGTTTGCGATGGTGCTACCGGAGTTCAATATACCTATAGCGGCGGCAACCCTGCTACTACTGCATGGAGTTGGACAGTGACAGGCGGTACTATTACATCCGGCAGTACTGCAAATACCATCACTGTTAACTGGGGATCAGTAGGTGCAGGGCAGGTTACATGTACGCCTAGTTGTATGCCGGGAGGTGCCTCTTGTAGTTGTTACGGTCCAACGTTCGTTTATCCGGTAACTATTAATCCGTTTCCGGTTGTAACCGCATCTGCTTCTCCTGCTGTCGTATGTTCAGGACAAAGTTCTTCTCTTTCTGCAAGCGGTGCGTCCACGTATACCTGGAACACGGGCGCAACGGGTTCGCCTGTTATTGTCAATCCAACAACATCAACAACATATACGGTTACAGGAACTTCTGCGGCAGGGTGTTCTTCAACGGCATCAGTTTCCGTAACGGTTAATCCATCACCGCTTGTAACCGCATCGGCTTCTCCTGCTGTTATTTGTTCGGGACAGACTACCTCTCTTTCTGCGGGCGGAGCAACCACATATACCTGGAACACGGGCGCAACGGGTTCTCCTGTTACCGTAAATCCAACAACATCGACCACCTATACGGTTACCGGTTCATCTGTCGGCTGCTCTGGAACAGCATCTGTTACCGTAACGGTTAATCCATTACCAACTGTTACTGTTTCAGCCTCTCCTGCGGCCATTTGTACGGGACAAAGTTCTTCTCTTTCTGCAGGCGGAGCGTCCACGTATACCTGGAACACGGGCGCTACAGGATCGCCTGTTACTGTTAATCCAACAACATCAACAACATATTCGGTTACAGGAACTTCAGCGGCAGGGTGTTCTTCAACGGCATCAGTTTCCGTAACGGTTAATCCATCACCGCTTGTAACCGCATCGGCTTCTCCTGCTGTTATTTGTTCGGGACAGACTACCTCTCTGTCTGCAGGCGGAGCGTCCACGTATACCTGGAACACGGGCGCAACAGGCTCACCTGTTACTGTCAGTCCAACAACATCAACAACATATACCGTTACAGGGACATCTGCTGCCGGGTGTACTTCAACGGCATCAGTTAATGTGACGGTTAATCAATTGCCGGTGGTAACCGTCTCTGCTTCTCCTGCTGCCATTTGTCCGGGTCAGAGTTCTTCTCTTTCTGCAAGCGGAGCATCCACCTATACCTGGAACACGGGCGCAACGGGTTCGCCTGTTACTGTAAATCCAATAATATCAACTACCTACACGGTTACCGGTTCCACCGCAGGCTGCACAGCCACAGCCTCAGTAACCGTAACTGTTAATCCAATACCAACCGTTACTGCTTCAGCCTCTCCAGCGGCCATATGTACGGGACAAAGTTCTTCTCTGTCTGCAGGCGGAGCGTCCACGTATACCTGGAACACGGGCGCAACAGGCTCACCTGTTACTGTCAGTCCAACAATATCAACAACATATACGGTTACAGGAACTTCAGCGGCAGGGTGTTCTTCAACGGCATCAGTTTCCGTAACTGTTAATCCGTCACCGCTTGTAACGGCATCAGCTTCACCTGCTGCCATTTGTCCGGGACAGAGTACATCTCTTACTGCAGGCGGGGCATCCACATATGCATGGGACACAGGCGTTACAGGCTCACCTGTTACTGTTAATCCAACAACATCAACAATATATACGGTTACAGGAACTTCATCGGCTGGGTGTACTTCAACGACATCTGTTAACGTAACTGTTAATCAATTACCAACGGTTACCGCTTCAGCTTCTCCTGCTGCCATTTGTCCGGGACAGAGTTCTTCTCTTTCTGCGGGCGGAGCAACCACGTATACCTGGAACACGGGCGCAACGGGTTCGCCGGTTACCGTGATTCCAAGCGCCTCAGCGACATATACGGTTACAGGTACTTCTGCTGAAGGTTGTTCTGCAACGGCTTCTGTTGATGTAACTGTTAATCCATTGCCTGTGGTAACTGCTTCAGCTTCTCCTGCTACAATTTGTTCAGGACAAAGTTCTTCTCTTGCAGCTATGGGTACCACCACCTATACATGGAACACCGGTGAAACGACACCAAATATTACTGTAAATCCTACTACAACTACAACATATACAGTTACCGGTGTTTCCGGAGGATGCACTGCAACAGCCTCAGTAATGGTAACTGTGGAGCCTTTTTCTGATATTGTAACCATAACAACCAACGCCAGTTGTAATCTTGATAATGGTACAGCAAGTGTGGTTAATGTTTTACCCGGCTACACGTATGTATGGAGCACGGTTCCTCCGCAAAATACTCAAACGGCCACAGGACTTGCTCCGGGAACATATAGTGTTACTGTCAGTAATAACGGGTGTTCAGGAACAGCGAGTGTTTCTATATTGGAAGAACCTTTGCCTGATGCATCGTTTTATTTCAGACCTGAATATATTGTTATTGATGAAAGCATGGTATCTTTCTATGACCAATCTTTTGGAAATATTGCAAGTTGGAATTGGGATTTTGGAGACGGTTCTGTTGGTACGGGCAAAGAAATAAATCATGAATATGCTGATACCGGCTCCTATTTAGTAACACTTGTCATAGTTGATGCTAACGGGTGTTCTGATACAGCGCGCGAATATATCTGCGTATATCCCTCGTTTGCATTCTGGATCCCAAATAGTTTCACACCTAACGATGATGACAGAAACGAAGTTTTTCTGCCCGTAGGAGTTGGTGTGGATTCAAAAAACTATTTCATGATAATCTATGACAAATGGGGAGGTGAAATGTTTTATACGACTGATATTAATGAAGGGTGGAAAGGTACTCTCCAAAATAAAAAAGACTATACCGATTGTGTTCAGGGAACTTATGTATACCTGATAAATGTAATGGATCTCAGAGGTAAGATTTATACTTATAAAGGTATTGTTACTCTTGTTCAGTAAAACGTATTGTTGGGAAGAAAAGGAGATGTATCGGAAGGGAAATTTGATTTTCCGGGATCAGCAAATGAATTTTTTTGTTCAGAATTAGAAGATCGATACATTTTGGTGTTCCAATGCAGGTAAACGGCTCAAAAGCAGGCGCATTCTGCCGCTTTGACTAAATTCATATCAAATCAGAACTTTTTCAGGATTTGTGGTTGTTTGCCGTTATGTGGTGTATTTCTTTCAGCGTCTGTCATTTACCTGTTTAAAAGTTTCAATGTCAAAAGATCCACTGACCAATATACAGTAAAAGCAACAAAACCTGTTAGAGAAACTAAAATCAGTTCTTTAATTCCAAAGTTTGTTTCCCAAAACACCAATCCGAAAGCCAGTCCTGATATTATACAGAGTAGTGCAGTAGATTGAAAAAGTGTTAACCCCCAAACTTTTTTCTTAGATTCAAATTTTTTCCAAAAGGGAAGTGTCAGGGTGAACTGAATTGTCAGTGCCATAATTGTTGCTATTGGCACAAATAGTTTAAAAAAACTATTGTCCGGAGAGTTAAAAGCATCTCCATTGTGCACAATAAGATTAAACCCTCCTAAAAGTCCAACTACTGTCATTATTCCGAGTATTGTCGGCACTATTGTTTCAATGATTTTAGTTCTCATATTATTTTTGTTTCTCACTTAACGGTTAAATCTTTAAGATATTTTACCTGTCCATCTTTCTTTTCTTACTACGCCGCATGATATTAATATGCATGTTGATATGATTGTTGTTTTTACCTGATTTTAATTCAACTTTAATACCTTTGCGAAAAAAAACTTTTTGAAACTCCCATCAAATAAAGCCATCTGGGCACTTACGTATCCTATTATCCTCAGCCTTTTTGCCGAGAATATCATCAATGTTACCGATACGATCTTTCTCGCGCGCATCGGCGAAGCAGAGCTTGGGGCATCAGCAATAGGAGGGACCTTTTATGTGCTTATCTTTATCATCGGGCTTGGATTCAGTATAGGAACACAAATAATTATCTCGAGGAGGCTGGGTGAAAATAAAGATAGTGATGTTGGAAGCATTTTCGAGATCAGCGTGATGTTTCTGATGTTGGTGGCATTACTGCTTTTTGCTGCTGCACAATTTTTTCTGTCGCCGCTTTTAAGGTGGATGCTTGCATCCGGTGAAATAGTTGCACCAACAGAACTCTACCTTAAATACAGGGTTTGGGGCATCTTCTTTACTTACCTTGGGTGTGTTTTCAGGGCTTTGTATACCGGCCTCTTCAAAACAAAATTTTTACTGGCCAATTCGCTGGTGCTGGCAAGTGTCAATATTGTGTTTGCCTGGCTGCTGATCTTTGGCAATCTCGGATTCCCCCGCATGGGTATTGAAGGAGCCGCCATTGCGACAGTAATTGCTGAATTTGCTTCTGTGTTGTTCTATTTTGTTGTAACATACAAATTTATCGACCTGAAAAAATATCAACTTTTCAGGCGAAAAAAATATAACTTCAGCGAAATCCGCGGCATACTTGATGTTTCCGGTTTTATCATCCTGCAACATGTGGTATCTTTAGCTTCGTGGTTCGTTTTTTTTCTTGTCATAGAGCGCCGGGGGGCTCATCAACTGGCTATCACAAATATCGTGCGCAGCATATATCTTTTTCTGATGATACCGGGCTGGGCTTTTAGCTCCGCCACAAGCACTATGGTCAGCAACATTATAGGAAAAGGAGATACCGGAAATGTGATACCGCTGATAAAAAAAATTACCCTGATGTGTTTTTTATCTATTCTGGTGCTGGTAATTCCGGCTGCTATATTCAGGTATCCATTATTTGCTTTATATACTTCTGATATGCACCTGGTCAGCGAAAGCATGAATTCATTTTATGTGGTCATGGTTGCACTGGTTATTTTTTCGCTGACCATGAATTTTTTCAGCGGTGTCATCGGCACAGGCAGCACCAGGGCCGGCATGCTCATCGAACTTATCGGAACAGCGTTTTATCTCCTGTTCGTATATTTTGTGATCCTGGTCATGAATATGCCGCTTGAGATTGCCTGGCTGACGGAAATCCAGTATTTTTTATGGCTGTTTATCTTTTCCTATTTCTACCTGAAAAAAGGAAGTTGGAAACGAAAGATTATTTAGGCATGAACCTTTACTTTTTTGTAATTTTACTGACCCAAATAATATTTTTAGAATGAAAAGGAACCTTATTTTGTCGGTATTAGTTTTCAGTGTTTTGTTATTTCTACAGTCGTTTAACCTGATCCATAATGAAAGAATTGATGCTGTAGCCGGCACAGATTCTGCCTATCTCATTATCGACGGCAAAGTGGGCAGGCTCGAGATAAATATGGATGTTTCGACCCTGAAAAATATTTTTCCTGAAGAAAGAATGAAAGTCAAAAACACGTCATCAGACGGTGATGAGTATGCAACTTATAAAATATTTGAAGATGATATCAAAACGCTTGCTCTTGAATTAGAGTCGCTTTGTGCGGATATATGCCTTGTTTCGCGTATCAACGTTGTTTCTCCAAAATACAAAACCCTTGCAGGTATTGGAGTGGGCAACACTTTTGCAGACATCAAGAAAAATTATACCATGAAAAATATTGTCGGAGGAGAAGACAATAATTTTATGATATACGTCAAAGAATTTGCTGACATTGCTTTTCTGGTAAGATCTTCTGATAATAAACCCAAATTGGGCAAGCCCTATGGCGCTTCCGATATCCTGAACACCGACATTATCTCACAGATATATATCTTCTGAAACAACCTTTTTTGCAATGAGATTGCTTATTAAATACATTATTGTAACAGGGATATTTTTCTCTGGTTTTATCATTTTTTCGAAAATTACCGCCGATCAGGCTATAGTACCTATTGTACCCGGCCACGATTCTTCTTTTTCGATAATTTTTGCCGGCGATGTTATGCAGCACAAGCCGCAGATTGAAGCAGCGTGGGACGATTCGTTGCAAACATATAGTTATGACTCCTGTTTTAAATATGTGGCGCCTATTTTACGGGATAACGACCTGGCAATGGCCAATTTTGAATTTACTCTTGGCGGGAAGCCTTATGACGGCTATCCGCAGTTCAGTGCTCCCGACCAGATGGTGACTGCCTTGCTGTATGCCGGTTTTGATATTGTGGCTACCGCCAATAATCATTCCTGCGACCGGGGAAAAAAAGGCATAGAACGTACCATCCGCATCCTCGACAGCATGGGCTTAAAACATCTGGGTACTTATGTTGATTCGGCAAGCAGGGCAAACTCATATCCGATGATCATCACGAAAAATGGAATAAAACTGGCCCTGCTAAATTATACCTACGGGACCAATGGAATTTCAGTCCCTGCTCCTAATATCGTAAATATGATAAGCGAAGAACAGATCAAAACCGATCTGAAACGTGCCAAAGATTCCATGCCCGATAAGACCATTGTGTTTATCCACTGGGGTGATGAGTATATTTCTAATCCTAACCAGTATCAGGAGTATTATGCCAAACTGTGCTTTGATAACGGCGCTGATATTATCATCGGCATGCACCCGCATGTGATTCAGAAAATCGAACGGATGAATTATCCGGATAGCAACGGAAGAGAAGTTTTTATTGCGTATTCACTGGGAAATTACATCTCAAACCAGCGTACACGTTACCGTGATGGTGGCATGATGGTAAAAATTGATCTTGTGAAGCACCACAATAAGGTTAGTATTGCTGATTGCGGCTACTACCTTAATTGGGTTTATACCCCTTTGGAGAATGGTAAAACGAGATTTTATATCCTTCCTGTTTCTCAGTTTGAAAACAGAACCGGTGTCCTCGATACGGCTTCTTTTCAGAAAATGATGCTTTATGTAAATGATTCGCGTGGCCTGATGAAAAACAAAAGCAAAAACATTAAAGAGTTTTTATACGATATCAATACCAGCGTCTGGAAACAGTCTGATAAATAAAAAAAAGAGGGTGTCTCAAAATATTTTTTAAATGATTTTCACCGCCTTCTTACCCCTTCCCTAAAGGGTAGAAGTCGCTGAAAATCAGCACACCCTTCAGGGACGGGGTAATGATGATTTTCAGCAAGGGCAATTTTTGAGACAGCCTCTTTTTTAGTTTTTATATTTCCTTATTAATGCTTCACAACAAATTTGCCGCTGGCTTTATTGTTGGCATTAATTGCATTATAGAAATACATTCCATTGGGAAGATCTTGAACAGAAACTTTCACAAGATCAATGTTTATAATGCTCTGTCTTGAAATTTCATTACCTGTGACATCATAAATGATAATTTCATTGTAACCTGAAATATTGGAAATGGAAATAAAATCGTTTGCAGGATTTGGATATACTGCAGAATTTAAAAGCTCATTTTCGTTTATGCCTACGTCAGGCAGGTCATATGCCCATTCAACAGCAGCTATCTGGGTTGGTGCGGGTCCCGGCGCCATGGTCATTTTAACTATGGGCAATCCGAAATCTTTGGTCCACCATGAATAAGTTACTGTGGTATCCTTGCGGTTAATCAAAGCGTACCAGCCTGAATAAGACTGATAGGGTGCCGGAACGTTGGCATATCCCCAGATAGAATCATTGCTGTAAGTAATATTTTTTTGACGTAATACCGGAAAAGTGTAGGTGCTTGGCATAGTAACCGTGCCCCAGGCGTCAAGTTCATCAGATTTGTACTGTTCATGTTTTATCCGAACAGTATCAATTGGTACAGAAACGTTAAAGCCGCTAATGACAGTATCATATGTATAGTCGCATATTGACTTAGTGTCGCCGGTGCTGAATCTGTAAGCAGAATTCCCGTAGACGCCGGGCAATGCAAGGGCAGTGTCGGGAGTACTGAGGACAAGCCGTATGGAGTCTCCGGTTTTAAGAAAATCATTGATAGTGCCATGTAATATGAGCCCGGCAGCAGAACGGTTGAAGAAATACACAATAATGGCGCTGTCATAAATTGTTGCGAGATTTGCCGAGGGAAATAATGAGTAGCCCGGTATAATTGATGGATTTACCACATCTATCGGAAGCGGGTTGTAGTTGTTCAGTGCTGAGAAGTTCCATGTTTGATTGGCCCCGGGGTTGCCAGGTGTTATGGCAGGATTAACAGCCGTGTCGTTCCTGGCATCGAAGTTCTTTACAGGAGATACAATGTCATCAATGTCAAGGGTAATTTGTGCCTGTGCAAAACTAAAAGTGATGCAGAACAAGCATACAATGAGTAGGATTTTTTTCATATTTATTTGATTTAAATTATTATTGGCAAATTTAATAATAAATAAATTATCAGGAACGTTTATTTGCTTAAAGTTTCTTAATTCTCCTGTTAGCCGTAGCTAAAATCTTATCTTTGCTGACTTATTATTTAATATGAAAGACCTTACAGTTGGCAATGAAAGTATAGTGATCTTCAATTTTGCGCTGCCCATGCTGCTTGGTAATGTCTTTCAGCAGTCGTACAATATTGTAGACAGTATCATCGTGGGTAATTACCTTGGTGAAAAGGCTCTGGCTGCTGTTGGTGGGTCATTCCCGGTTTTATTTGTGCTGATTTCGCTGGTGATGGGCATTTCGATAGGTTCTACGATAATTATTTCACAATTTTTTGGCGCAAAAGATTTTACTAATGTTAAAAAGGCCATCGACAGCCTGTTGATATTTCTTTTTTTCGCATCTATAGTGCTGACACTTTTGGGATTGGTTTTTGCCGAATACATCTTCCGGTCGATGAATATGCCCGAAGAAATTATTCCTGATGCCATTAGTTATTTTAATATCATGATGTACGGGATGATTGTTATGTTTGGATTCAACGCGGTCAGCTCTATTCTTAGGGGTTTGGGCGATTCCCGGACACCGTTGTATTTTCTGATTATCGCCACCGTATTGAATATTTTTCTTGTCATTCTATTTGTAAGGTATTTTGGCTGGGGAATAAAAGGTTCTGCCATTGCTACGGTGGTAGCGCAGGGGGTGTCTTTTATTCTCAGTATCATCTATCTTAACCGTTTTCACGATATCATAAAGTTTTCATTTTTCGACATTAAGTTTCACCGTGATATATTTCTGAAGAGCCTGAAAATTGGCATTCCATCGGGCTTACAACAAACTTTTGTTGCCCTGGGCATGATGGCTTTGTTGCGCTTTGTCAACGGCTTTGGTACCGATACCATCGCCGCCTATACGGTAGCAGGGCGCATTGATTCTTTTGCCATGCAGCCGGCGATGAACTTTTCCATGGCTCTTTCCACTTTTGCCGGGCAGAATATGGGAGCTAACAAAATAGATCGTGTAAAAAAAGGGTACCGCGCAACCTTACTCATGACAGCTATCTTTTCTATCATCATTACTTTTGTGGCTATATTGTTCGGTTCGCAAATCATGTCGTTGTTCACCGATAGCGGCGAGGTGGTGCGTATCGGGCATTCCTACCTTGTCATTGTATGTTCTTTTTATATTCTTTTTTCCACTATGATTACCACACAGGGCCTGATACGTGGGGCAGGTGATACCTTAATACCAATGTTTATCACCCTTTTATCGCTTTGGTTGCTCAGAATTCCACTTTCGTATATTCTTTCACGAGCAATCGGATCTGATGGTATATGGTGGAGTATCCCCATTGCCTGGGCTTTTGGAATGATAGCTTCGTGGATTTATTATACCACCGGCAGGTGGAAAAATAAAGTGGTGACAAAAACCATTAAACGCTCAGAAGATTAATCCCAGATTACGCAATAGGAACGTAGTGAACTTTGAGTAGGGCACAGGATTGTGGGTTGAATCTGCCCGTCCCGCACACGAACCTGTCCCGCACCAAAGGTCGGGAGTGCCGGGGGGGAACCCCTGCTTGCAGCAGGCAAGCCGACTTAGTAAATGTGAGGCTGTCT
>Ga0116171_10004816_pt1 | contig 12009 bp, 8 predicted proteins | sample AD_JPNHW2_MetaG_FD_89798 | JGI IMG/M metagenome (GOLD analysis project Ga0116171, IMG submission 89798) | Active sludge microbial communities of municipal wastewater-treating anaerobic digesters from Japan - AD_JPNHW2_MetaG | ecosystem: Engineered > Bioreactor > Anaerobic > Digestate | place...
AAGCCAGACCGGACGTGAGGCTTTGTTTAGAGTGATGGATGCTATTAAGAAGCAAGGCAACCTCGTTATCTTCATATCGCACGACTTGGACGAGGTTTTGGAACACACCGATCGAATTTCTGTACTACGCGACGGCGAGCTCATGGGTACTGTAAAAAGCGGTTCAGTAAGTGTCGATGAACTCAAGCTCATGATGGTTGGCCGCGAACTGGACAAACATTATTACCGCACCGATTACGGCGAGCCAATATCAGATGAAGTCGTGCTCGAGGTTAAGAATCTCTCCGTGCCAGGAGAAATAGATAATATCAGCTTTTCCTTGCACAAAGGCGAGATTCTAGGCTTTGGCGGGCTCTCCGAATGCGGTATGCACGAGGTAGGCAAGGCAATTTTCGGTGGCTCCTTTGACCGCAAGGGCACGGTAACTTTGCGCGATGGTTTAGATGGTTCTTCCGAAGGCATTGCCATCAATTCGATTCCAAAGGCAATAAAGCATGGGGTGGCCTACGCGTCCAAGGATCGTGATAACGAGTCTGTAGTCCTTGCGGATTCCATTCTGGACAATATCTGTCTGCCATCGCTCGATGACCTTGCAAATCACGGGCTCTTGAACAATGGGACACTGCGGCGCTTTGCGCAGAAATACGCCGAGCTCATGAGCGTAAAGATGCGCGACATCGATCAATATGTTTCAGACCTTTCTGGCGGCAACAAACAAAAGGTCGTCCTTGCACGATGGCTTGGTAAAGATTCGGATATTCTTGTGCTGGACAGCCCGACGCGCGGCATTGATGTTAAGGTAAAGGCCGATATTTACAATCTCATGAGCGAGCTCAAGAAGAAAGGAAAGTCCATCATTATGATATCGGAAGAGCTTCTGGAACTGCTTGGAATGAGTGATCGGATCTTGATTATGAAAGACGGAAAAATCAACGGCGAGTTCTTGCGGAGTCCTGAGTTAGACGAAAAAGATCTCATTGCCAAGATGATTTAGGCAGGTTAGTGCGAAAGACCTGGAAAGTTAAAGGCTAGAGGTAAAGCAAGAAATGAGTAAGAAGCAAGCTGATATTACCGACGAAGCCCTGCTCGGACAGAAGCAGAAGCACCATGCAATTATTCGAAATCTGATGCCCCTTTTCGGTTTTATCGGAATCGTCGTCATCTTTTCTATTCTTACGGGCGGAAAGATTATTGATCCCAACAATATCTCGCTCATGTTGAGTCAGGTTTATGTGCTTATGATCTCGTCCATGGGTGTATTCATGATAATGACGGTAGGTGGGCTCGATTTTTCACAAGGGTCAATTCTTGGTCTGACATCGATAGTTTTCTGCTGGGTTTCACAATCGAATATTGTGCTTGGAGTTTTGGCTGCAGTTGCCGCGGGTGCCGCAATGGGCGCCTTTAACGGGTTTTTCCACGTCAAGTTCAAGATTGCGTCGTTTATTGTCACGATTTGTACCATGTATTTCTTCCGCGGGCTCTGCAAATATATAACGACAAACGGGCCAGTACCTGCGAGTCTGAACGTCATCGCGCTAAACGAAACCTGGTTTAAGGTTTTGCTCACCCTGGTTGTTTTGGCCATTGGGTTCTTCTTCATTCACTTTACAAGACTTGGCTATGATCTGAGGGCCATAGGCGCCGGAGAGACTGCCGCCCGGTTCTCTGGCAGCCGCCCAGACCTTGTAAAGTTCTCAGTGTATATGGCGGCGGGAGCCATTACCGGTTTTGCCTCGTTTATCAATGTCATAAAGGTTGGATCCATTACGGGCACTGCCGGCACCCAACTCGAGACACAGATTTTAATTTCCCTCGTTTTGGGCGGCATGCCAATATCGGGCGGCGCAAAGGCCCGATTTTCCAATATTATTATTGGAACCTTGACATACTGCGTCTTGGAGAAGAGCCTTCCAATGGTGTTCCCTATTTCCGCAACCCAACAGCTCGTAAAAGGCATAATATTCTTGGCCGTCGTGGCGCTTACTATCGATAGAGAATCGCTCCGTGTGATAAAATAGGGGAGCAACTGATGAGTGGAAGATTGTAGGCAACAACAACAGAGGGAGAATCAAAATGGAAAATGACACAAGACCCCGATACGTACTGGGCATAGACTATGGCACCGACTCTTGCCGCGCGGTCGTAACCGATGCACGCAACGGCAAGGAAGTAGCAACCGCGACGGCGCTCTATCCGCGCTGGGCAAAGGGCCTTTATTGTAATCCGGCCAAGAACCAATTCCGTCAGCACCCGCTGGACTATATTGAATCCCTCGAATCTGTAATGGAACAGGTTTTTGAGAGGACTGACGACAGGGTTCTACCGTACGTCGAGGGGATTGCGATCGACACGACAGGTTCAACCCCTTGTCTTATCACGGAGAAACTCGAGCCGCTCGCTCTTTTGCCGGAATTCGAAAACGATCCGGATGCCATGTTCATTCTATGGAAAGATCATACATCGACACAGGAAGCAGCGCAAATAAACGAGCTCGCACATTCCTGGAAAATTGACTATACGATGTACGAAGGCGGTGTTTATTCTTCGGAATGGTTCTGGGCAAAAATACTGCACGTCGCAAAGACCAATCCTCGCGTTATAAAGGCAGCTTTTTCGGCAATTGAACACAGTGATTGGATGCCCGCACTGCTCACCGGGCTTGTGGGGCGCCCTGCGCTCGGCACGTATGGCACACCCGACGTTCTTAAGCGAAGCCGCTGTGCCATGGGGCACAAGGCTATGTGGCACGAGAGTTTCGGCGGCTACCCCAGCGACGAGTTCTTAGGGGCACTGGAAGGGCGCGACAGAAACCTCGTGCGGATAAAGAACACGCTCGGTACAAAAACCTACACCAGTGACACCGAATTCGGAAAACTCACGGAAGAATGGGCACAGAAGCTCCACCTCTCTGCTGGAATTCCTGTGGCGGTCGGAGCTTACGACGCACACATGGGAGCGGTGGGAGGCGGCGTTGCCAAAGGTGTACTCGTAAAGGTGATGGGAACAAGCACCTGTGATATGATCGTGGGGCCGAGGCCGGATGCGGTGCACGGAGAGAAGGAGCGCCTGGTACGCGGCATCTGTGGTCAGGTGGACGGTTCTGTGGTACCAGGCATGATTGGCTATGAGGCCGGTCAAAGCGCCTTTGGGGACACGTATGCATGGTTCAAAAACCTGTTGATGTGGCCATTTACTGCGATGACCGCGGACGGTGCACAGTCTTTAGCCGCTGCAAGCAGCAATCTTACGCCTGAACAGCTTGCCAAGCTTGGTGCGAGCGTGGATGCACAACTGATGCCGGCTCTGGAAAAGGCTGCCACAGCAATCGACCCCCAGGAGTCTGGCGTTCTTGCGCTCGATTGGCTCAATGGAAGGCGTACACCAGATGCAAACCAGGAGCTCAAAGGCGCCATCAAGGGCTTAAGCCTTGGCACAAGCGCTCCCATGATCTACCGGGCCCTGATAGAAGCCACTGCCTATGGTGCCCGAGCCATTGTGGAGCGCTTTGAACAGGAAGGCATAAAAATCGAGCGCGTGCGCGGCATTGGCGGCGTGGCGCGCAAATCTCCGCTCGTCATGCAAATCGTCGCCGATGTGCTGGGAAGGCCCATCGAAATCGTCGCAAGCGACCAGAGTGTGGCACTCGGTGCAGCGATGTTTGCTGCAGTCGTTGCTGGCATCTATGACTCGATTCCACAAGCGCAAAGCGCGATGGCCCCTGCCATTGAAAAAGTGGTGTCGCCCAACGCACAGCAAGTGGCAATTTACGACAAGCTTTACAAAGAATACCTAGAGTTCGGCGCATTTATTGAGAGGGAGCTAAAGAAGGAGTCTGTATGAAATTATTCAGCAACTACACCTTCTGGTTCGCGGTGGGAACGCAAACGCTGTATGGGCCGGAAGTAATCGCACAGGTAACCGATCACGCAAAAAAGATGGCTGCATTCTTCAACGATAATGCGACCATCCCCGCCACGGTAGTTCCGGTGGTAGTTACCTCGCCTGAAGAAATTACATCGTTTTTTATAAAAGCCAATGCAGACCCGAATTGCGCCGGCGTTATGACCTGGATGCACACCTTTTCCCCTTCAAAAATGTGGATTCAGGGGCTTATGGAGAATACGAAGCCCCTTCTGCACCTTCATACGCAATTCAACCGTGAAATCCCCTGGGATACCATCGATATGGACTTCATGAACCTGAATCAGTCCGCTCATGGTGACCGTGAGCACGGATTCATTCATACCCGACTGGGCAAAAAGCGGAAGGTGGTGGTCGGTTTCTGGCAGGACGAGGCAGTGGTTGAGCGGATCGCGCTGTGGATGCGCGCGGCGATAGCTTTTGCGGATGGCAAGGCATCCAAGGTGTCACGCCTGGGCGACAACATGCGCGAAGTCGCTGTCACCGATGGCAACAAGGTGGCTGCGCAGATAAAGTTCGGTTGGCAGGTGAACGGCTACGGTGTCGCCGAGCTTGCCGAACGCTATAAGGCGGTTAATCAGCGTGAAGTTGAGCAGAAACTTGCCGAGTACGAAGCACGCTATTTTGTGCCGGACGCCCTCAAGCGCGACAGTACTCAATTTCAAAAGGTGCGCGAGCAGGCTGCCATCGAGATCGCCTTGCGTCAATTCCTGCACGACACCGGCGCAGGTGCTTTTACCACGACATTTGAGGATCTTGCCGGGCTGCCTCAGTTGCCAGGCCTTGCTGTTCAAAACCTTATGGCAGAAGGAATTGGATTCGGAGCCGAGGGCGATTGGAAAACTGCGGCGCTGGTGCGCGCCATGAAGACCATGTCCAAAGGGCTGAGCGGTGGCACGTCGTTCATGGAAGACTACACCTACAACTTGGTGCAGGGCCAAGAGATGGTGCTCGGTGCCCACATGCTGGAAGTGTGTCCGACCATTGCGGCGGAGAAGGCGCGCATAGAAGTGCATCCGCTGTCTATTGGCGGCAGGGACGACCCGGCGCGGCTTGTGTTCGATGCTCACCCTGGAAAAGCAGTTGCTGCGAGCATGGTGGAACTTCAGGATAACTATCGGCTGATCATAAATGAGGTTGAGGCGATCGCCCTGCCCCACGCCATGCCAAAGCTTCCTGTAGCACGGGCACTCTGGAAGCCATATCCCGATTTCAAGTCCGGACTCGAGCTCTGGATCCTCGCAGGTGGCGCCCACCATACAAGTTACTCGTACGCAGTTTGTACCGAGATGCTCGAAGATTATGCGCGCATTGCCGATATCGAGACTGTCGTGATCGGCAAAGACACCAACGCCGCGGAATTGAGGCGGTCACTGGAGGTGTAGACGCACCTATCGTAAGGCCAAAGCGCACGCAAAGGGCGCGAGTGGGGCGCACAGGCGAAGAGGGTGGCAAAGCGCACGGGCAGAGCATATGGGCAATCAGAAGCCAGCTATTTGTCCTGCCCGTAGCTCGTCTTCATGAAGTTCTTCATGACATCGACGTCTTCGGGCTTAAGCACCTCGGGTTTTCCGATCGCACGGGCAAGCAAGTAAATGTGTGCGGTCTTTTCCAGGACTGCACACACTTTGAGCGCTTCCTCAAAGCTCAATCCTACGCAGACCGCGCCATGGTTGGGCAAGAGCAGCGCCTTTTCGTCTCCCAGCGCCGCAATTACCGACTCCGCAAGCGCCTCGGTCCCTGGAAGCTCGTAATGACTGCACGAAACGCGCTGCCCGATAATCTCGGCAAAATCCTCCGAAATGGCAGGTATTTCCTCATGCAGGGTGCCGAACACACTCGAGTAGATGGCGTGAGTATGCAGCACTGCCAGCACATCCGGCCTGTGCGCATAAATTGCAAGATGCAAGCGAAATTCGATGGATGGCTTGCGCTTGCCTTCCACAATCCTGCCGTTCTCATCCATCACGACCACATCGTCCGCCACGATATCGTCATAGGGCATACCGCTCGGTTTTATGTAGACGAGCCCGGTCTCAGGGTCCTTGACGCTCAAGTTCCCCCAGGTGCCCACCGTCAGCCCCTCATGCAGCAGCCGCTTTCCGCCGTCCACGATCTCATTCTTATACGCTTCTCGCACTATTTGCATAGAATTTCCTCTCATAATCTTTCAAACTCAATGCGGTATCTAACCGCAAAAAAAACGAAACGCAGAAAGAAAACCATGTAATCCGCTATTTTGCCCTTTTTGTCCTTCTATTTTGCACAAAAGGGCCTTAAAATACAACATAAAGCTTACTAAGGACCAGACATGAGATTCTACGTCGGAGTAACAGACAGTGACTGGTTTAGATACTTGCGCGAGCTGGATCCACCACCAGATGACATTAATTTCTGGCAACCCAGCAGCAGGCAACCAGCCAGACTTAAGAGAGGCGAACCTTTTCTTTTCAAACTTCATCCACGTGATAACAGAATAGCTGGCCTGGGTTTTTTCTCAACATTCGCAGTATTGCCCTTGGGTACGGTTTGGGAAGCATTTAAAGAACGAAATGGCGCGGCGAGCCTGCACCAGCTTGCTCAGAAAATCGCACATTATCAGGGTCTACATCAGGGCTTTAACCCGCTTACCATAACGACCGGATGCAATATTTTGACCGATCCGATTTTCTTTGAAGACGAAGAAATGATTGATCCACCGCTCGATTGGCAGAGTAATATTGTGAGAGGGAAATACTACTTCACTGACACACCTGTAGGGGCACGACTCTGGGATGAGGTCCGACAACGTCTTGAGAGAAGGAATTTCTATCAACGTCAGTCCGAACCAGAAATCGAATCTGCCCTAAGCGACTCCGTGGAACCTCAGTACGTGGAAGTAATGTCAAAGGTAAGGCTGGGGCAATCGGCGTTTCGTTTCATGGTCACAGAGGCTTATAATAGTACGTGCGCCATTACAGCTGATCACACGCTGCCAGTTCTTGAAGCTGCCCATATCAAGCCCTTCGCCGAACACGGCCCGCCAGTGGTGTCAAATGCCCTTCTCCTGAGAGCAGATCTGCACAAACTCTTCGATGATGGCTATCTGACCATTACTCCGGATTTGCACATTGAAGTCAGTAGTGCTTTAAGAGAAGTCTTTAACAATGGCAAAGCCTATTATGCATTCCATGGAAAACAACTGGCTCGCATTCCCGAAAAAGAAACTGAACGACCTTCGTCCGAGTTTCTCCGTTGGCATAACGAACACGTATTTGAATCCTGGAAGAATTCTGCCTAGAGCAGCCTTACGGGAAGGCTGAGATATTATGTCTTCCTACTTTGATACTGCTGGCACACCAGTTCTATGGCGTTGTTCTCAGTGCTTTTGTTCTTCTCATCCATTGGTATGAGATGAGCGGCATTTGGACTATACTTCAGAGTCACCTTGTCGCCGATTGACCACAATCCCACATCCACAGGATCGTGCGAAACAGCAAAAACTGGTCTGTCAAAGGAAGCTGCAATGTCATAATCAACAGTTGCACCCAAATAGACTGCTTTCTCGACAACTCCAGAGGCAAGCACAAAAAGGTTTTCTGATTTTGCGCCAGGTCTGTCAGTCTTTTCGACAACAAGAGATTCAGGCCTAACCATAAACCACACTGTTTCACCTATTTGAATTCCTGGGGCAGCAGAAGCTGCACACCATTGTCTGCCTTTTGAATCACTGACCACATATCGATCTGCCTGGAGCGAGTCAACCTTAACTGGGAAGAGATTGACTTTGCCTATAAAATCCGCAACAAACCGATTCGCTGGTCGTGAATATATTTCGAATGGTGAACCGACTTGCATAATCGAGCCCTTGTTCATAACAACAATTCGGTCCGAGACCGTCATTGCTTCCGCCTGATCATGCGTAACGTAGATACTTGTAATCTTAAAGTTCTGTTGGATTCTCCGTATCTCCACACGCATCTGCTCACGCAGTTTTGCATCAAGGTTGGAAAGCGGCTCGTCGAAAAGCAGTACACTGGGCTTGTTAACAATTGCGCGGGCTAAGGCCACCCGCTGTTGTTGTCCTCCAGACAGTTGGTCGGGACGCCGATGAGCCAGTTCAGCTATCCCCATAACCTCCATAATACGCCTAGATTCCTGGCGAATCGTATCTCTTGGATATCCTTTAAGTTCAAGACCGAATCCAACGTTTTGTTCTACAGACATATGCGGAAATATCGCGTAGCTCTGAAAAACCATCGAGGTATCGCGTTTGTTGGGTGGATCGTTAACTACATTCTTGTTGCCTATCCAGATTTCTCCACTTGTCGGGACTTCAAAACCAGCAATCATCCGAAGAGTTGTCGTCTTGCCACACCCAGAGGGCCCCAAAAGAGTGACAAGCTCGCCGTCTAGAACTTCAAGACTGAAATCCCGAACGGCCACAAGCGTGCCCCCTTCACGATCCATATCCTTAAACTCTTTTGTTATCTCGACCAGTCTTACACTCATTCATACTCCTAGAAATGTAACATTGTGCCGCCAAACTTCCCAAACTGAGTTTTCAGAATTGCTCGAATAATCCCAATGATTATCAGGACTATTGCGACTAAGAGAAGGCTATACGCAGCGGCGGCGCCAAGATTGCCAGATTCGACCTGTGACATAATATGGACGGTCATCAAGTTCCAACGCGATGACACTAAGAAAATCGCCGCACTCACAGCAGTCATGCTACGCACAAAAGCATACACAAGACCGGAGAAAAAGGCTGGCAAAATCATTGGCAGAGTTATCTTGCCAAAGGTCCGCCGAGAGTCTGCTCCCAGGTTGATGGCTGCTTCTTCGATAGACGGATCAATCGAGGCGAGAATCGCTTTACCGGATTCTATTCCAACAGGTATATATCGAAAGATAAAATTGAGAAGTAGTATCGCAAGCGTACCTGTGAGCACTAACGGCTTATGGTTAAATGCCAAAATATAACCTATACCTATCACGGTACCGGGGACGGCGAAGCTTAGCATGCTTAAAGAATCGACAAATTGCCTACCTGGAAACTTTACGCGCACAACCAAGTAGGCAATAACCATTCCCAGCAGCCCGGCAAAAGGAGTCGAGATACCAGCTATCATTAGTGTGTCTCTTACAGCTTTAAAACCCACTCCAAACACAAACCTAAAATGATCAAGTGTTGGAGTGTGGTCGTATCCCCACACTTTTGCAAAGGCACCAATTACTATCGAAAAATACACCAAACCCACCAGAATTGTCACGACCAGACAGACTACAAACAAGAAAGTTCTCGCTCCGGAGCTAACAATTTTCGTCGTTGTTTGTTGCGGTTTGCCAGTGACTGTCGTGTACTTCCGCCTGCTCACTAACCAACGCTGAAGATAGAATGCAATTACAGAAGGTACCAGCAACAGCATTGAAATTGCAGCGCCTTTGGGGAGGTCATACATTCCAACAATCTGCAAATATGCTTGGACCGAAAGCACTGGGAACTTACTCCCTGCCAGAATAAGAGGATTTCCAAAATCAGCGAGTGTCTCGACAAAAAGGAGCAAAACAGAGCTCGTAATTCCAGGAATTGAAAGGGGCAGTGTAACTTTCCAAAACACCTTCCATCGAGAACCACCAAGATCGAGTGCTGCCTCCTCCAACACGGGGTTCATAGACTCAAGAACACCTTTCAAGGTTAAGTAGGAGACCGGGAAAAAGGTCAGTAATTGAGCTAACAAAAGTCCGTTGAAACCATAGATTGGGAAATTCTGTATCTTCAGCAAGTTCCAGGTTATTAACCCGTTATTCCCGAACAGCATTATGATTGCAAGTGCACCGATGAAAGGCGGTGAAATGGCGGGAATTACCGCTATGAGATTAAAGATTCGAGACCCTGGCACCTTTGCACGCGTAACAGCGAACGCAAACACGTACCCTATGAGGGTACCGATTGTTGCCGTCAAAGTACTCATTATAAGGCTGTTTACAAGAGCCTTCATGATATAAGGAGACCGAAGGGACTCAATGTAGACACCTAAACCACGTGACCCATTGCCTACGTCAAGGCTCGTCAACCCAACCTCCACGAGAGGATACAGGACAAAAATCAAGAGTGAGGAAATAACGAGCAAAATACCCACAAACAATATGGGGTCTCGGGCTGTACGCTTGATTTCAGCTACAGCCCTAGATTGTTTAGAATGCATTCGATCGTCACTTAGCGGTCAAAACTTCGTTGACCCAACGTTCAACAAGGCGCTTCTTTTGCTCCCCTGCCCATTTTACATCGACATCGATTGTTCTTAGTGTCTCAAATGCCGGCATCCCCGGTCCTAGTGGAACACCTGCTATCACTGGATAGAAATACGTCTTTTTTTCAGTATATACCTTCTGCCCATCTACAGAGGAAATCCAATCCACGAGCGTTTGAGCGGCTTCAAGATTCTTTGCACCTTTCAGAATTGAAACTGCTGGAGCTTCAAACCATACGCCTTCCTTGGGGAAGACGACCTCAATCGGAAAGCCTTTGTCGATAGCCTCAAAGAACCCCGGAGTAAACTGAATTCCAATAGCACACTGACCTAGTTGTACTGCCTGCGAAGGAGCCGTACCCGAGGAAGTATAGGTCTGAATATTGGGCGCAAGTTTCTTCATGTAATCGAAAGCTTTGTCCTCTCCCATCATGACGACCAAAGACGCCACAACATTATAAGCAGTCCCTGACGACTGGGGAGAAGGCATTTGTATCTGGCCCTTGTAAACGGGATTGAGAAGGTCTGCCCAGCTTGTGGGCTTTGGTGCCCCGATACGCGCAAGCACTTGCTTGTTTATTCCAAATGCCATCGGGTTCATATAGAAGCTTCGCCAATATCCGTCTGGGTCCTTGAATTCCTTTCCTAACTTATCGAAGTTTGGCCCTTTATACGGTTGCGTGAGCTTCTCTTCCTTTGCGGTTACGTGGTTCTCGCTTGGCGCGCCAAACCAGACATCGGCTTGGGGATTCGCCGATTCTGCCTTAATACGTGCGTAGGCAGGCCCAGAAGACAGTTGTACAAACTGAACAGAAATACCGGTTTGAGCGGTGAACGCATCGAAAATTTTCTTTGCGTTTACTTCGTCCACGCTGCAATACACAACAAGTGACTGCCCTGGCTTTGCAAATAGCGGGCTGACGATTAGTACTAGCAGCGATGCCAGAAGAATACTGCGCAGAACTTTCATCTTAGCTTCTCCTTTGAGGAAAAAGTCTGGTTTCTTCTGGCCATTTTACATGCAAATCCTAAAGTCCGCAACAAAATCTACTCTATCGACAGAACCATAGTTGCATTACAGCCACTACTGCCTTGGCGCGATTATTTACTCCAGCGGCTGACTCGCCAGGCTCAAATTCACGTGGCAGTACCCGCCTGGATGCTTTTGCAGGTAATCCTGGTGGTAATCCTCCGCCGGATAGAACGGCATCGCAGGCAAAAGCTCAGTCACAATGGGCTTCTTATACCGTTTGCTTGCCGTAAGCGAGGCAATGACATCTTGGGCGATCTTGCGCTGTTCTTCGCTCTGATAGAAGATGACAGAGCGGTATTGGGTGCCAAAATCGTTTCCCTGGCGGTTGAGCTGCGTGGGATCGTGCATCCTGAAAAAGTGACGCAAAAGGTCCTTATACGATATTACGGCCGGGTCAAACTCAATTTTGAGGGACTCCGCATGGCCAGTCGTGTCCGTACAGACTTGCTCATACGTTGGATTGGCAAGCGTTCCGCCGCAGTACCCCACGGTTGTGGAGATAACGCCTGGTAAGCGCCTAAAATATTCCTCGGTGCCCCAGAAACAACCGGCCGCGAATACCGCCACTTCGCGATGTGCGGTCGCGTCCTTCTCTCCACCCTGCCCGCTCGGATCGTTTTGGTTGTGCGGATCGATTTGGCCCGATTGACTGGCCTTCTTAGTTTGACCATCTCTTTGAGCAACATACTCCGGGAAAAGCTTCAGGTACTCTCCGTAACCTTCTTTTTCAAGATCCTGCACCGGGATAAACCGAAGCGCCGCCGAATTGATGCAATAGCGCAGCCCAGTGGGATCGGGGCCGTCCGGGAAAACGTG
>Ga0116171_10004825_pt1 | contig 11992 bp, 10 predicted proteins | sample AD_JPNHW2_MetaG_FD_89798 | JGI IMG/M metagenome (GOLD analysis project Ga0116171, IMG submission 89798) | Active sludge microbial communities of municipal wastewater-treating anaerobic digesters from Japan - AD_JPNHW2_MetaG | ecosystem: Engineered > Bioreactor > Anaerobic > Digestate | place...
AGCGTAACCCAACATAGTCGTTGGTCGGGTGGAGCAGCGGCGTAATCCAACACCAGATGAGTAGCTTGGGTGGAGCGGCAGTCGTAGCTTGGGTGGAGCGCCAGCGTAACCCAACAAAACCGGATTGCTATCTATGGGATTCACCGTTGGGTTCCGCTCCTGCGTCGCTGCACCCAACCTACATGCTGCGGAAAGAGGAATAACGGCAGACCAAGCTGCCACTTTTGGATGATTGGGATGAAATCCCGGTTGTGAGTCGTAGCTTGGGTGTAGCGCCAGCGTAACCTGACAAAACCGGATTGCTAGCCATGGGATTCACCGTTGGGTTCCGCTCCTGCGTCGCTGCGCCCAAGCTACATGCCGCGCTGTTCCGCCAGCCTTAACTTTTCCTTTGAAAGCCCTCTACCCCGCAATCCCTGCCGCCCCCGAATGATATACTTAGGCGCAAAGGAAAACCTATAACCCCCTCCACCAAAAAAACCCTTATCATCGTCCTTATTGTCGTGCTGGTCTTGTGCCTGTGCGCGGCCGCGCTCGCCCTCCTGGGCGGCATAGCCCTCTTCAGAAACTTTTCCCCGACAACGGCAGCCCAGTCCACGCCGGAACCGCTGGTCCTCACCGCCACCGCCCTCCCGCAAACCACCCCCGCATCCCCTGAAGACGCCGTCAGCGCCTCCATGGATGAAATCGAGGCGCAGGTCTCCGCAATCCGCGGCCTCGAACTCGAAAACCCCATCCCCCGCAAACTGCTGACCGAAGAAGAACTCCAGGCGGCGGTTGAAAACGACTTCTTCAAGGACTACACTCCCGAAGACGCCGCCTCAGACGCGCGTGTACTCTCGCTCCTTGGCCTCCTCCCACGCGATTTCGACCTGCTCAGTTTCTATCGCCAGCTTTACAGCGAACAAATCGCGGGCTATTACGACGACGAAGTCAAAGCCATGTTCGTCGTGAAAAACAGCGGCTTCACCGGCGTAGAACGCGACACCTACGCGCATGAGTTCACCCATGCCCTGCAAGATGCTGCCTTTGACTTCAACGGCGCGCTAAATTACACCGACGAAGCCTGCCAGGAAGATTCCGAGCGCTGCGCCGCGCTGCAGTCTCTCATCGAAGGTGACGCGACCCTGACCGAGAGCCTCTGGCTGCAAAACCACGCCACCCCTCAGGATATCCGCGACCTGCAGAACTTCTACGCGAACTACGAAAGCCCGGTCTACGACTCCGCGCCGGCCTACATGCAGGAGGACTTCCTCTTCGCCTATCAGCAGGGGCTCGCCTTCGTCCAAACCCTCTACGACAGCGGCAGTTACGCGGCTGTGGACGCGGCCTATACCACTTCCCAACCCGTCTCAACCGAGCAAATCATGCATCCCAACCGCTACCCAGCCGATATTCCTGCCAAGGTGGAGCTTCCAGACCTGAGCGCCGCGCTCGGTTCCGGCTGGGAGGAGAGCGAACGCAACGTGATGGGCGAATGGTATACCTGGCTCATCCTCGCCCGCGGCGCTGACGCCGAAAGCCGACTGGTGGACGCGAAAGCCTCCGCTGCCGCTGAAGGCTGGGGCGGCGATACCTATGTTGTGCTGGAAAACACTGCGTCCGCCGAGTCCGCCCTTCTGGTGCGTTATCTCTGGGACGGCTCCGCTGATTCTGCGGAAGCCAAGCTTGCCTTTGAAAGCTGCCTGAGCCTGCGCCTGGGCCGCCCTGACCAGGCCGGGATCTACGCCCAAGACGGCATATATTCCGCGCTCCGCCAGGACTCGCAATTCGGCTTTACCTGGCTGATTGCCGACAGCCGCGCCGCGCTCGAAACGCTGCTCGGCGAGCTTTATTAGTACCAGGGACCGCGATGAGCGCTCCGCGCAGCCCCGCCCCTCCGCTGGACCTTTCCCGGGTGAAAGCCCTGCTTTTTGACGTGGACGGCACGCTGGCCGACAGCGACAACGCCGCGGCGGACCGCTTTGCCAGGCGCCTGCGCCTTGCGGTTGGCGAGCGCCGGGCTGGGCAGCTCTCGCGCCAGCTGGTGATGGCAGCCGAAAGCCCGGGCAACTGGTTCTTGGAACTGGCTGACCGCCTGTCCATGGACCACTTGATTGCCCGTTTCTTGGAGCGCCGCGCCGCCCGCCAAAGCGCGCGCGTTCTCCCCGCCATCAACGGCGTGCCCGCTATGCTGGCAAGCTTGCATGACCGTTTTCCGATGGCGGTCGTCTCAGCGCGCAATAACCTGACCACGCTCAACTTCCTGCGGGGACATGACCTGGAGCAATACTTTAGCGTGGTGGTCACTTCCCAGACCTGTCCGCGCACCAAGCCCTTCCCGGACCCGCTGTTCTTTGCCGCGCAATCTTTGGGCGTACCGATTGAAAACTGTCTGATGATTGGAGATACCACGCCGGATGTGCGCGCGGCGCTTGCCGCCGGCGCGCAGTCGCTTTCAGTCCTGTGCGGTTTTGGAACCCGAAAGGAACTGGAACGCGCGGGGACGCAGCACATCCTGGCCGAAACTGCCGACTTGTCCCGGTTCCTGGCCTGACTCCCTTCCCATTACACGGACAAGAGCCCCGTTTACAGCGGCTCTTCCACCTGCGCAGGAGCAGCCGCCAGCTTTCCGCCCGGCTCCTGGTCCTCCAGGGTATACACATCCCGCTCGATGAAGCCGTACAAGCCCATTGCCGCGCAAAAAATGCCCGCGATGAGGTACCAGGCGCGGATGCCCAGCTGCTCGGCCACCGGCGCCGCCAGCAGCATACCCAACGGCGAGGCCGCGGAAGAAAGACTGCCGATGACCGTGAAAATACGTCCCTGCATTTCCGGCGGGATTTTCGTCTGCATAATCGCGCCTAATGCTCCGTTCGCGAAGGAGTTCATTAAACCCACCACGCCCATCATTCCCACTGCCAGCATATAGGTACTGCGGTCCGTCAGGCCCAGAATCGTGATGCCCACGCCCATCCCAAGCAGCCCTGTCAAGGTCGTCGCCGTTTTGCGCTTAAAGCCGCCCCATACCCCCAGCAGCAGCCCGCCTGCCACCACGCCCAGTCCCAGAGCGGATTCCAGCCAGGCAACGTCCGCCGCGCCCTTGCCGTAGACCTTGGTCACCATCAGGGGCAGCAGCGAAAACGCCGGCGATGCAAGCATGTTGATGAGCGACGCCATCACGATAACCTTGAACATACCCGACCAACCCACCGCATACTTCAAGCCGTTCCGGACGTCTGCGAGCACCCGTTTGGGCGTCAGCGCTTCCGTGGTCGATACGCTTGCGGGCTGCGGCACATGCACCAGGAACGCCAACAAGGCGATGGCAATCGCGGCCGTCACCAGGTCTATCGCCAGGACGGATTGCATAGTCATCACAGAAATCAGCAGCGCGCCCAGCGGCGGGCTGACGATATCAATCACTCCAAACATGGCCTGATTAATCCCCCCCAGGCGCGCGAAATGTTCGCGCGGCACCATCAGGCTGACGGAAGCCTGCAAGGCCGGGCCTTGAAATGAGCCGCACAGCGAGCGCACAAACAGCGCCGCATAGATATGCCAGATTTGCGTAATCCCCAGGTGGAACGATACCACCAGCGCGAAGGTAGCCAGCGCCACCGCGCTGTCGGAGATAATCATAATGGCCTTGCGGTTCAATCGGTCCACCAAAGCGCCGGCAAATGGGCCCAAAAGCACGCGCGGGAGCAGTGCTACAAAGGTCGCCATAGCCAACACGGTGGCGGAGCCGGTCTTTTCGGTCATGTACCAGACCAGCGCGAACTGCACCAACCCACTGCCCAACAGCGATACCGCCTGCCCGACCCACATCGGCAGGTAATTCCGCAGCCAGTGCGCGGGCAGGTCTTGAGTGATTTGGCTGTCGCTGTTTTCCACGGTCATTACTGCACCATCCAGGATGAATGAGAGATAAAGTGCAATTATAGAGCTTTCCCTGTTGGTGTAAAGGAGTTTTCACATCCCGAGCCGTTGCATCCAGGTGCGCCCAGCTTGCGTGCTTCACGCTGCCGGTTAACTCGCCTTGAGATTTGGTCGTAGGGGAGGACAGGAATGCGCTAACCTTCTCCGGGGAGAAGGCGGATGATGGTCTTTTTATCCCTCAGCTCACCCTCGCTGCACGCGCCAGCTTAACCTTCGGCATGCGTGTCTCCAGCCGCAGGGGCCAAGCATACCAATCAGATTACGGGCCTTCATTATGAACATCACTCATGGATACTTCGCTCGCACCCGAAATCATCCCGCTGCTGCCCCCCGCCAATGCGAACCCGCGTAATCCAGCGCTCGTACAAAACAAGTTTATGCTCTCTCATTAACAGAGTAAAATTAGAACAAGTCCCGTTCCTGAGGTGCCTGATGAGCTCGCGAAAAAACTTACACGAATACAAACTCAAGTATCCCTATCCCCGCCGGCGTTTCATCCGCCGCGCGCTAAAAAGCGGCATCGCGCTGGCAGCCTCCTTAATCACGAACTACCGCATCGAGGGTCAGGAGAATCTGCCAAAGGGCGGTCCGCTGCTTATCATTGGGAATCATTTCCACTTTCTGGATAGCATCGGTCCGATTCACTCCACGGATTACCTGCTGGAATTTATTAACGACGCTGTTATGCCCAACGCCCCCGCCGCCATGAAATTCCTCCCGGACCTGTGGGGTACGTTCAAAATCCTGCAGGGCACCGCCAACCTGGAAGCCATGCGGGCTTCAGAAGCGGTCCTGGCGCAGGGCGGGGTGCTGGCAATTTTCCCGGAAGGGCATGTGCACCGCCTCCCGCTTGGCAAACCGCTGCCCGGGGCCTCCTTCCTGGCGCTGCGCTCGGGGGTGCCCATTCTTCCTATCGGCACTTACAGCGAGGACGAATGGGACTTGTTCGGCGCTCTTACGCATAAGAAGCGCCGTGCTCGAATCATCACCCGCATCGGCAAGCCTTTTGGTCCGCTCGCAGCCGGCAGCCTGGATAAAATCCCTGGCAGGGAAGAGGTAAAAGCTGCCGGCTGGGAAATCATGAGCCGTATCGCCGAGCTGCTGCCCGCGCATGCCCGCGGAATCTACGGAAGCTCTGTCCAAGGGCTAGAGCTCTCTGCGAATTAACAAAAATCAAACAGTCCGTGAGTATGGTATAGAAATTCATTAAACTGCAGGAGAATTAGGCTTCATATTATGGAATATAAGGATTATTACAAAACGCTCGGTCTGGATAAGACCGCCAAGGAAGCGGATATCAAGTCCGCCTACCGGCGTCTGGCGCGCAAGTATCACCCGGACATGAACCCCGGCAAGCCCGAAGCGGAAGAAAAGTTCAAGGAAATTAATGAAGCCTACCAGGTTCTTTCCGACCCCGAAAAGCGCCAGAAGTACGACCAGTTCGGTTCACAGTGGCAGCAGTACCGCTCCACTGGCGGCAGTCCGGAAGATTTCAACTGGGGGCCCTGGCGCTCGCAGCCCGCGGGCGGCACGAGCTACCGCACCGTCTCCCAGGAGGAATTGAACCAGATGTTCGGCGGCATGGGTGGCGGTTTCTCGGATTTCTTCGAAACCTTGTTTGGCGGTTTTAGCGGCGGTTTCAACACCCAGAGCTCCCGCCAGACCAACCCGGCCTCTGCCCGCCGCCGCCAGTCCGCAGCCCCCCAGGATGTGCAGCACGAAGTGGAAATCACGCTAGAAGAAGCTTTCAGCGGCACCAAACGCCTGCTGCAGTTTGAGGACGGCAAGCGCATCGAAGCCAGCATTCCTCCCGGCGTGGATACCGGCTCGCGCGTGCGTTTGAGCGGCCAGGCCGGCGGCGCGGACTTGTTCCTGCGCATCGTGGTCCTTCCGCATGCAGTTTTCACCCGGAAAGGCAGCGACCTGTACACCCGCGTCCCCGTGGACTTCTATACCGCGGTTTTGGGCGGCGAGGTCAGCGTCCCCACGCTCACTGGCGCGGTGCGGTTGACCATCCCCGAAAACACTGACACCGGCAAGGTATTTCGCCTGAAAGGGCTGGGCATGCCCAGCCTCAAGAACCCGCAGACCCGCGGCAACCTGTACGCCACTGTCGAAATTCACCTGCCCCAACACTTCACCCCCGCGGAAAAGGACAAAGTACGCGAACTCAGGAACATGCGCCGGGCACAATAACCACGGCGCGCGCCGCTTTCCCCCGGCTGCGCGCCTGTGGGTATAATAGGCTGACGACGCTCCAGCGAGGATGATAAATGCCCTCAAAACCCCTTCAAACCATCACGGTCTTCTCCGGTTCCGCGGACCATCTGCGGCAGGCATATCTGCAGGGCGCCTGGCAGCTTGGCGCGGCTCTGGCAGAACGCGGCATTACGCTCGTCTTTGGCGGCGGAAAAACCGGCCTGATGGGCGCAGCCGCCGACGGCGCGCTGGCGCGCGGCGGCTTGGTCGTGGGCGTGATTAACGAAAGCCTGAACACCCCCAGGCTCGCGCATGCCGGCCTCAGCCGCATGGAAGTCCTGCCGGACTTGCACGCGCGCAAAGCCCGCATGTCCGAGCTCGCGGATGCCTACATCGCGCTGCCCGGCGGGTTGGGCACTTTTGATGAGCTGTTTGAGGCGCTGACCTGGGCGCAAATCGGCCTGCACACCAAACCGATTGGCCTGCTCAACATCGCCGGCTATTTTGACCCGCTGCTGGCCTTGGTGGATCATGCCATCGCCGAAGACTTCATTTACCCCGAACACCGCCAGCTTATGCTGTGCGAAGCGGACCCCCAATCCCTGCTGGAAAAAATGCAAGCCTACCAGGCGCCCGGAAACCTTAGCCGCTGGGTGGAACGCCCGTGAAAATCTCCACGCTCCTGATTGACCTGGACGACACGGTTTACCCGCCTACGGTAGAGGTCTGGCCTTTGGTGATGAAGCGTATGTTTCTCTATATGCGCGATTTTCTTGGCATCCCCGAGGATGAAATTCCAGCCATGCGCGACCGGCTGTTCAACCGCTACGGCACCACCCTGCGCGGCCTGCAAATCGAACGCGGTATCGACGCCAAAGCTTACCTCGATTACGTCCACGACGTGGACCTTTCCGCCCTGCTCAGTCCGGACCCCGCGCTGCGCTCGGCGCTGGACCGCATCGCGCTGCCGAAGTTAATCTTCACCAACGCCTGTGAATCCCATGCCCGCAACGTCCTCAGGCTGATGGACCTGGAAAGCTGCTTTGAGGGCATTATTGACGTCGTGGCTGTGCAGCCCTACTGCAAGCCCGAGCCGGAAGCCTACCACATCGCGCTCGAACTGGCCGGCAGCCCAGACCCGCGCGAAGTGCTGATGGTGGATGACCGCCTGGAGAACGTGGCCGCTGCCTCCAGCCTGGGCATGCACACCGTATTGGTCTCGCTCCTCCCGCAAGACGGCTTCCGCACTATCCCGCGCCTGGCGCTGCTGCCAGACCTGCTGGGGGCCTGAGGCCTGAGAATCCAGCCTCTACGGCTTGGAAATTGATAAGTTTCCTCATAAAACCACTGATTTTATATGCATCGTTAATCCGTTTATGTTATTCTTGGGTTTCAAACTGAAAAATTGGAGCAAAAATGCAGCAAGGCAAAGTCTTAAAGACGATTTTACTAACCCTTCTTGTTTTGGGTTTAATCTCCGGCGCTTTTTTGGGCGGATTGATTGCCGGTAATGTGTTTCCGGTCAAACTATTACAGGGCGACCAGAGCAAGGAAACCACCGCCGTCGAACTCCCCACCCAGGAAGCCGTGACGGAGGCGGCCGGGGAAAGCACAGCCGCCTCACAAGGCGGAACCCCCGCGGAGCTTCAACAAACCTTCGCCCCCTTCTGGGAAACCTGGACCCTGCTGCATGAAAACTTTGTGGACCAGCCCCTGGACGACGTCGCGTTGATGCGCGGCGCAATCTCAGGCATGCTGGCAGCCACTGGCGACAAGCACACCACCTACATGAACCCCGACGAGTTTCAGCAGGCCAACGCCAGCATGGAAGGCGAGTACGAAGGCATCGGCGCCTGGGTGGACACTACCGGTGATTACGTGCAGGTCATCTCACCCATGAAAGGCTCCCCCGCGGAAGCGGCCGGCTTGCGCGCCAATGATATCGTAATCGCGGTGAACGGCGAAGACCAGACCGGCATCCCCGGCGACCTGGTGCTCAAGAAGATTCTCGGCCCTGCCGGGGAAGCGGTCACGCTGACCATCAAGCGCGGCGACGAAACCCTGGATTTCACCATTGTGCGCGCAAAAATCACCGTTCCAGTTGTGGATTACCGCATGCTGGATAACAACATCGCTTACGTAGCGCTGTATTCCTTCAATGACCAGGCTACCGGCCAACTGCGCGCCGCGCTAAAGGAGCTCATGGCGCAAAAACCTGCCGGGCTTATCTTTGATTTGCGCGACAACGGCGGCGGATATCTCTCCACCGCCATCGAGGTCGTCTCCGAATTTATCCCGAGAGGCGTTGTGATGTATGAAGAATACGGCGACGGTACCCGCGATGCCTACTCCGCCCAGCGCGGCGGTATAGCCACCGAAATCCCGCTGGTAGTGCTGGTGAACGAAGGCACCGCCTCTGCTTCGGAAATCACCGCCGGCGCAATTCAGGACCTGGGGCGCGGTAAGTTGGTCGGCGTCAAGACCTACGGCAAGGGCTCCGTTCAGAACTGGATTCCACTCACCACCGAGAAGGGCGGCGTGCGCATCACCATCGCGCGCTGGCTGACCCCCAACGGCACGCAGATTAGCGAGGTCGGCCTGACCCCGGATGTCATCGTAGAGATGACCGATGAGGACTACACTGAAGGCAGAGATCCGCAGCTGGACGCAGCCGTGCAGCTGCTGCTGCAGCCTTAGTTTATTCGCTTTTTAATTTGGACCGGATTTCCCGCCGGACCCTGAGGAGGAACAATGTTCAATTACATCATCTACATGCTGCCGGCCTTCATCCTTTCGATGGTCGCGCAGATGTACGTCAAATCAGCGTACAACAAGTGGAGTAAGGTGCGCAATTACTACAACATTACCGGCATCGAAGCCGCCCAGCAGCTCACCACGCGCGTTGGGCTGTCCGATATCCGTCTGACCCGTACCAAAGGCAATCTGACCGACCATTACGACCCGCGCGATAACTCCCTGGCGCTCTCTCAGGGCGTCGCCGACCAACCCACGGTGGCTGCCCTGGCGATTACCGCGCACGAACTTGGCCATGCCATGCAAGACCGCGAGAATTACGGACCGATGAAACTGCGCAGCGCCATCGTGCCGATGGTCAACATCGGCTCGAACCTGGGCTGGATCCTGCTGATGCTAGGGCTTGTACTGCGCATCGCGAACCTGGCCTGGCTGGGCGTGATACTGTTCTCGGCCGGCGCGGTTTTCGCGCTGATTACGCTGCCGGTGGAGTTGAACGCGTCCAAACGCGCGCGCCAGATGCTGACCAGCACCGGTTTGGTTGTGAACGCGGAGGAAGAGAAAGGCGTCGCGAACGTTCTGAACGCCGCCGCCCTCACGTATGTGGCAGGCCTGGCCACCGCGCTGCTGCAGGTGCTGTATTTTGGTTCCATGGCAGGCGGCCTCGGCCGGCGCAGATAGCACATTAATATTGAACAGCTTCAGCCCCTGAGAATTCTCAGGGGCTTTTTTGCGTGGTCCGTCATTGCGAACCGTATTGCCGTCACCGCTGGAACCTGAACATTCCTTGCTTTCAGGCAAAACGGTGCGGCAATCTGCCTGTAAACCTACCCGAGCGGATGTCAAGGCTGGCTGGGAGACATCAGTAATGATGTCATGCTGAGTCGCAGGCGAAGCATCCCGGTTTAAGAAAAGACAGATCCTTCACATGCGTTCAGGATGACATGCTGCCCATCATTGCGACTGCTTGCGGGCAAAACAGAGCGCCAATACTTATTCTTAGCCGTATAACAACCAAAATCCTCCTGCTGTAGGTATAATTGCCCCTATCATTATCAAAGGAGAAACCCATGACCACTACCCCTCCACGCTGGAACCTTTCCAACATCTACGCTTCCGTGGAAGACCCGCGCCTCGCATCCGATTTGGAATGGTGCCAAACCCAAACCAGGCTCCTGGAGAGCCGCTTCGAAAGCGAACTCCTGCCGCTCACCCCCGAGAACGCCCGCCCGGAAGCCCTGGCTCCGCTCCTCAATCACCTGGTGGACGACCTGAACGCGCTCATCCTGAAAAGCGCCACCATCGACGCCTTCCTCTACGGCCTCATCACCACAAACTCCTTCGACAAACAAGCCGAGCAGATGCTTTCGCGCTTCGAAATCGCGCGCGTGCCCTTCCAAAACCTGCTGGTGCGCTTGCGCGCCTGGTTCGGCCGGCTCGGTCAAGCCCTCCCCGCCGCCCTGAATAGCGTTGGCAGCGCCCGCGCACACGCCTTTATGCTGCTGGAAGAAGCCGAACAAAGCCGCTATCAAATGTCGGAGCCTGAAGAGCTGCTCGCCAACGAGTTAACCCTTTCGGGCGGCAGCGCCTGGGATAAACTGCAAGGCACGCTCACCTCCCAAAAAACCGTGCCCTTCGAGCTGGACGGCAAAGTGCAAGACCTGCCGATGCCCGCGCTCATCAACCTGCGCAGCCACCCTTCCGCCGAAGTGCGCCAGCGCGCCTACGAGACGGAACAACACGTCTGGGAAGAACTTAAAGAACCCCTGGCTGCCTGTCTGAACGGCGTCAAGGGCGAAACCATCACGCTGGACAGGCACCGCGGCCGGCGCGACAGCCTGCATGCCTCCCTGGATATGGCACGCATTGACCAGGCAACGCTGGATGCGATGCTGGCCGCCATTCAGGCCTCCCTCCCCAGCTTCCGCCGCTACTTCCAGGCCAAAGCCCGCCTGTTGGGCATGGAAAAGCTGCCCTGGTGGAGCCTGCTGGCCCCGCTGGGCGAGAGCAATACCGCGTACAGCTTCGAAGAAGCCCGGGATGTCATCCTGACCCACTTCGGAAGCTTTTCAGCGGAACTCAAGGAATTCGCCCGCACTGCTTTCGAACAGCGCTGGATTGACGCGGAGCAGCGGCCCGGCAAACGCGGCGGCGCTTACTGTATGGAAATCCCCGCCCTCAAGGAAAGCCGCGTGCTGTGCAATTTTGACGGCTCTCTGGACCAGGTCATGACGATCGCGCACGAACTGGGCCACGGCTTCCACAACTACTGCGCCTTCAAAGCCGACAAAACCCCGCTGCAAACGCGCACCCCGATGACCCTGGCGGAAACTGCCTCCATCATGTGTGAAACTATTGTTTTCAACGCGATTCTGGCCAGCGTAAAGGGTACGCAGGACGAGCTGCCCATCCTGGAGAGCAACCTTTCCGGCTGCGCCGAGGTGATTGTGGATATCTATTCACGCTTCCTCTTCGAGCAGGAAGTCTTCACCCGCCGGCAGAAATCCACACTCTCTGCTGATGAAATCTCCGAAATTATGCTGGACGCGCAGCGCACAAGCTACGGGGACGGCCTGGACGAAAATGTCCTGCACAAATATATGTGGACCTGGAAACCGCACTACTACAGCCCTTCCCTGGCATTCTACAATTACCCCTACGCCTTTGGCCTGCTCTTTGCCACCGGCCTGTATGCCATTTTCCAGGAGCGCGGCGAGGCGTTCGTGCCGGAATACATGCAGCTGCTCGCCAGCACCGGCGAAGCTTCCGCTGCGGACCTGGCTGCCCGCTTTGGCATCGACATCCGCGACCAGGCTTTCTGGGCTGCTTCCTTGCGCGTCATCGCCCGCCGCATCGAACGCTACATCGAGCTCAGCCTCTAACTTCTGCCAAAGCAAAGCCGCGGTTGGCTTCCCACCGCGGCTTTTTTGTTGCCTCAGCTGCAGAACTGGCAGACGGCCTGAAGTCGGCGCAGCGCCCGCTGAGCGCCTGCCGGCATTACAGGTTCTTCGCGCGCTCCTGCAGCGCTTTCTCCTCCGGGGTATCCGCTTCAATCACAATCCCGTGCGGGCGCGGTTTGCCGTGCTCATCCACGTACACAAAGGTAATGAAGCCGTCC
>Ga0116171_10004827_pt1 | contig 11991 bp, 9 predicted proteins | sample AD_JPNHW2_MetaG_FD_89798 | JGI IMG/M metagenome (GOLD analysis project Ga0116171, IMG submission 89798) | Active sludge microbial communities of municipal wastewater-treating anaerobic digesters from Japan - AD_JPNHW2_MetaG | ecosystem: Engineered > Bioreactor > Anaerobic > Digestate | place...
GAAACCATTGTCCCCGACGATTTTGAGGTTCCTTTCGGCAAAGCACGCATCAGGCGGCCCGGCAGCGATATGAGCGTGATCACTTACGGAAACACTACCCATATGTGCCTCTTGGCTGCTGAAAAAATCAGCGCCGAAACAGGTAAAAACATCGAGGTGGTTGATATCCGCTCCCTGGTGCCGCTCGACAAGGAAGCCATACTAAACAGTGTGAGGAAAACCGGCAGGGCATTGGTGGTGCATGAGGACAAAGTTTTTGCAGGCTTTGGCGGTGAGATAGCTGCCATGATCGCCGATGAAGCATTCCGGCACCTGGATGCGCCGGTGAGGCGTGTAGGTTCAGCCTTCACACCGGTCGGGTTTAACAGGATACTCGAAAGAGCCGTACTTCCCAACGAAGAAAAGATTCTCGCAGCCATGAAGGAGTTGCTGGAGTTCTAAACTTTCATGAATAAGAAGGTACCTTTAAAGAAAAGATCAGGTTCACAAATTCTCTGTGACTCTGTGACTTCTTTGTGGCCCTCTGTGCAACACATTCTAAGAGCTGTTACACCAAGGTCACGAAGCAGACTCAAAATGCACAAAGGGCTTACGCGACAAATTCTTTTCCATTAAGGCCTGCCCTGCTTCAAATCCCCGGCAATCTTCCGGATGCCTTCTTTGTCTATCTCTGTGGCTTCTTTGTGCAACTCTGTGCAACATATTCTAAGAGCTATTTCACTAAGGCCGCGAAGGAGGCACAAAATGCACAAAGCGCTTACGCGGCAAACCCTTTTCAATAAATGCCTGCCTGCTTCAAATCCCCGGCAATCTTCCAGATGCCTTCTTTGTCTATCTCTGTGACTTCTTTGTGCAACTCTGTGCACCATATTCCAAGCGCTGTTACACAAAGGCCGCAAAGGAGGTACAAAAAGCACAAAGCGCTTACGCGGCTTACTCTTTTTGAAATTCATTCCCGGCAAGGCATACTCCCATCATGTTTTATATATTTGTGAGCGAATAGCTAATCTAAAGTTCCTATATGCTCACACCCGACGGAAATATGCTCATTGCCAAATCAGGCAATCTCAAAGACCTTTTCATCAATCCCAGGATGGCCAACCGCCATGGCCTCATAGCCGGTGCGACAGGAACAGGTAAAACCGTGACATTGCAGGTACTGGCCGAGGCTTTCAGCCTGAAAGGCGTGCCTGTTTTCATGGCCGATATCAAAGGTGACCTTTCCGGCATAAGCAAAACCGGCACCGATAACCCAAAAATAACCGACAGGGTTCAGTCGCTGCAACTGCATGACTACTCCCACCGCGGATTTCCGGTTACTTTCTGGGACCTTTACGGCGAACAGGGGCATCCGCTCAGGACTACCATCTCCGAAATGGGCCCGCTCCTGCTCAGCAGGCTACTGAATCTCAACGACATACAAAGCAGTGTCCTCACGATAATCTTCAAAATTGCCGACGACAACAACCTGCTGCTGCTCGATATGAAGGATCTGAGAAAGATGTGCGAGTATGTAGGGAACAACCGCGACCAGTTCATCACATCATACGGTAACCTCTCTGTGGCCAGCATCGGCGCTATACAAAGGGAACTTATAAGCCTCGAACAGCAGGGCGCCGACAAGTTTTTCGGGGAACCGGCCATCGACATTTTCGACTTCATGCAGACAGACTCCAACGGGCTGGGCATGATCAACATCATAGCCGCCGACAAGCTCATGATGGCTCCAAGGGCTTACTCCACACTGTTGTTGTACCTCATGTCGGAGCTGTTTGAACGCCTGCCCGAAGCCGGTGACCTTGACAAACCCAAACTCGTATTCTTCTTTGACGAAGCGCACCTGCTCTTCAACGAAGCGCCAAAGGTGCTGCTTGATAAAATCGAACAGGTAGTAAGGCTCATCAGGTCAAAAGGTGTGGGTATTTACTTCTGCACCCAGAATCCCATCGACGTCCCCGACGTGGTGCTTGGACAACTCGGCAACAAGGTTCAGCATGCGCTGCGCGCCTTCACACCGCGTGACCAGAAAGCTGTGAACACGGCAGCCGAGACCTTCCGTCCCAATCCCGAAATCAAGGTTGAGCAGGTCATTACCGAATTGGGTGTCGGCGAGGCGCTGGTTTCGTTCCTCGACGAGAAAGGCATTCCTGCACCCGTAGAAAGGGCAAAGGTACTGCCACCCCAGGCGCAGATAGGGCCCATTTCGCCCGACGAGCGTGCGACAATCATCAGGCAGTCGGTCATAGAAGGTGTTTATGAAAAAGAAGTTGACCGCGAATCGGCTTTTGAAATACTGCAGTCGCGAATAAACAGGGAACAGCAAGCCATTAAGGCAGAAGAAGAACGCGAACAGCAGGAGAAGGAACGCGCCAAAGCCGAAAAGGAACAAGCCGCTGAAGAAAGAAGAAGAAAATCGAAAGGCGGTGGATTGCTGGGCGATATAACCAAATATATTGGCCGGTCTGTCACCTCCACAATCGGCAGGGAAATTGGCCGTACACTAATCCGGGGACTGCTGGGAGGACTCACCAAAAGATAAACCCATCCGTTATTGAACTGTGAAAGCCCGCGATTGCCAATGAATTGCGGGCTTTTAACGTATTGTTAAGTTATTATTACCATTTTATTAACAATGGCAGATGAAATCAGGCAGGTTTATGGTATTTTCGCAGCTCAAATAATGCTGAATCACATATTCCCATTCTTATGAAACTCGACAGAATCTTCAGTTTCCTTGTTCCCAAAGACAGGAAGTTCTTCCCATTGTTTATCGAAGCCGCCGAAAACCTCGTGCTTACTTCGGAACTGCTGGTGAAACTTATCAGGGAAAACGACCTGCAAAAGCGCGAAGAATACATTTCACTGATCAAGAAAGCTGAGAAAAACGGCGATAATATCACCCATGCCCTGATGGACGAACTGAACAGCACGTTTATCACACCTTTTGACCGGGAAGACATTCATGAACTGGTTTCAACCCTCGACAGTGTGGTTGATTACATCCACTCCACCTCAAAACGGATTTATTTCTATAAACTCCGCTCCTTCCCCAACGAATTTGTGACCATTGCCGACCTCATTCATGATGCCAACAAGGAGATTCTTACCGTGATGAGGGGAATGAAAGACACCGCCAGCCTCATCAAACATAAGGATTCATGTATCCGCATCAGCGAAATCGAAAGCGAAGTGGACGACATTTACCAGGCATACCTTGCCGATCTTTTTGAAAATGAGACCAATGCCATCGACCTCATCAAAAAACGCGATATACTTGCCTCACTCGAAAAAGCCATCGATAAATGCGACGACGTGGGCAATGTGTTTTCAGCAATTATGGTGAAGATGTCATAACCTCCTGACAAGCCTTAGTACTTACATCATTTCAATCATTAAATTTAATCCGTAAGCAAATGTCAGGTTTCACCTTATTAATTATAATTGTCGTTCTCGCTTTTGCTTTCGACCTGATCAACGGGTTTCATGACGCAGCCAATTCAATAGCCACTGTTGTTTCCACCAAGGTACTCACACCCTTGCAGGCTGTTCTCTGGGCAGCATTCTTTAACATACTGGCTTATGCCATCTTTGAATTGCATATCGCAGATACCATTGCGAAGGTTGTTGATACCGGTGCTATAAACCTGTATGTGATTCTTGCCGGTATTATCGCAGCCATAATCTGGAATTTGCTGACATGGCGCCTCGGGATTCCTTCCAGCTCATCACATACACTGGTGGGAGGCTTTGCCGGTTCAGCCATCGCTCATGCAGGATGGTCGGTTGTTCATGGTGAAAAAATACTTAAAATCGGCGCTTTCATATTTCTTGCTCCTTTGCTGGGAATGATTATGTCGTATATCATCTCCATTATACTGCTGAACATCTTCAGGAAAGCAAATCCCTATAAACTGGAAAAGTTTTTTAAAGGCCTGCAACTGTTTTCATCTGCACTCTTCAGCCTTGGGCACGGAGGCAATGATGCGCAAAAGGTGATGGGAATTATTGCAGCAGCATTAATGGTTTATTTTGCCGGAGTAGATCCGTCACAGATACCTGATTGGGCTCAGATTACGCTTGTAAACGGAAAAATACATGCCATTCCTCACTGGATTGTTGCCGGTTGTTATGCAGCAATCGGTATCGGAACCCTTGTTGGTGGCTGGAGAATAGTAAAAACAATGGGCAGCAAAATCACAAAACTTACTCCTTTTGAAGGAGTTACAGCCGAAACAGCGGGTGCTGCCCTGCTGTTTGGCACCGAAGCTTTTGGTATTCCTGTAAGCACAACCCACACCATCACTGGTGCAATTATGGGTGTCGGGCTCACCAAGAGGCTTTCGGCCGTGCGCTGGGGTGTAACCATAAACCTGCTTTGGGCCTGGATACTAACGATCCCCGTTTCAATGGCGCTGTCGGCGGCTATCTACTACCTGTTTATGCTGTTACACTGGGTGGCCTCATAAGTTCAGCGTTCACCGAAAATCAGCGATCCGATTCTAACGATGGTACTTCCCGCAGCGATTGCAAGTTTGTAATCCCCTGACATGCCCATCGAAATTTCGCAGAAACCGGGATCGCCGGCAAAGTACTTTTTTTTCAAATCAGTGAAGATTGATTTCAGAGTCCTGAATTCTCTGTTGATCAGTGACTCGTTGTTGGTGAATGTAGCCATGCCCATAACACCGCAAATCCTTACATTTTTCAACTCCTTAATACGGGGATCATGAAGGATTTCTTCAGCCTCAGCCATTGAAAGTCCGAACTTTGTTTCCTCCGTCGCAATATGAAACTGCAGCAGGCAATCGATCACCCGGTTATTTTTTGCGGCTTCCTTATTGATCTCGGCCAGCAGTTTCAGGCTGTCAACACTCTGAATGACTGACACGAACGGCGCAATGTATTTTACCTTGTTTGTCTGCAAATGGCCTATCAGGTGCCACCTGATATCATCCGGCAGCAAAGCATGTTTGGTAAACATCTCCTGTACCCTGTTCTCACCAAAGTCAAGATGCCCGGCATCATAAAGCACCCTGATCATCTCAGCGGGCTTGGTTTTAGAAACAGCAATGATTTTTACATCCTTGCTTATCTCCTTTCTTAAGGCTATGTAATTGTCAATAAGGCTCATATTGCATCCAGGTCTTATTTCAGCATCAGTCCCTCACAAATATTATTTTTTCTTCAAACTTACATAAACTTATTTCATTATCATTTGTTAACTAAATGCAAATTTTTGATTGTTGCAGGCTGCTCTGCAGGTTAATTGTTATCAAAAACAGCATTAAAAAAACTTTACCAACTATTAATTGAATAATCATACAATAATATTCGCCATGATCAGCAATTTTTCGTGATGGAGTCTTTAATGCAAAAAGTTATGTATATTTATTCAATAGAAATATTATATCTGAATGTCTGATAATCAGCAAATAAAGAATAAGATTTTAAAAAAACGTCACTACAGCCTGACGAATCTCTTCTTCATCTACCTGATGCTCATTGTTACTTTTTCATTTGTGGCACTGGGCACATATTTTATAATACAGAAAAATGCCAGGTACCAGCAGGAAGTCAGGCAGCTTAAAACTGAATTTCCGGAAAAGCAAAAAGAGGAACTCAAGATCAGGGTGCTCGAAGCCAAGGAGTTTGTTGACTGGGTTAGTTCATACCCAGATGAAAGCCTCAATAAACAGCTTGCTTCACTTACCAAAAGATATGGTTCTCTGCTCGAAAGTGCCAACCTTCCAACTGGCGAAAAACTCATTCTGCTTCCAGAACGGATCCATGATAGTCTTGACTATGCCAATCAGAATTCTGTTATTAAAATTGCTGTCTTCAACTCGCAGCTTAAACCCGTTTACATACCTGATCTTGCCGATAGCACTATTAATTCAGGGAGATACAGATCGCTGATCAGCAGAATGATAGCACCTGCAGTGATTAAGGAATCAAGCCTTCGTCCTGATCGTATCACGCATTATACCAACCAGGAAAAAACGGAATATGCTGCTCTTTACCCGGTTAATAATATTGATTTCTGGATACTGGCTGTTTTCTCAGGCAACGACAGGCAGGAAGCATTAAAGGAACTTGTGCTTGACAGCCTTAGTCGTGTGAAGTTTCATGATAATGAGTACATTATCATCAACACGATGGACGGCGATGCCTTACTCACCCGCTCTACCTGGGATAAGAACCCCAAGAACATTCTAACCGGAGATGATGAGAACTGGAAAGAAATTTTCAGGCAGGAAGTTAAACTGGCGAAAACACCCGGCGGAGGATATATCACATATACATGGAGCCGCAGGACAGAAGAACCAAGGTCGGAAAAGATCTCTTATTTCACCGGGATAAGTCAATGGAACTGGGTCATTGGGACAGGTAAACACACGAATGCTATTACCCCCCTGCTTGAGCAGCAAAAGAAAACGCTCAGAGCCGATATCCGGAATGATATATTCAGCAGGTTGATCTTTATGACATTAATTTACCTGCTCATCTATATCCTGGGAAGGTATATCTCCAGAAAGCTTAAGACGAACCTGCAATTGTTCAGCACGTTTTTTTCCAATGCAGCACACAGCAGCCAGCGCATTGATGAAGAGAGTGTCCACTTTCATGAATTTGAAACCATGGCACGTTCAGCAAACCTAATGATTGAAGAGAGAGATAAAATACGTACAATACTCTCGGAACAGCAATCAAGGTTGCGAAACATTATCGACTCAGTGCCCGACATGATCTTTTTCAAGGACACAAGCAGTCGCTTCCAGGGATGCAACAAGGCTTTCGAGCGGTTTGTCAACAAGAAAGAATCGGAAATCATAGGAATGACCGAGTTTGATTTGTTTACACCGGCCCAGGCTGACGTTTACCTGGCCTCGGATAAGCACCTGCTTTTAACCGGTGAGCCTGTAAGGACTAAGGAGTGGACACCGCTCAAAGATGGCCATAGCCTGCTGTTTGATACGTTAAAGACGACCTATCGTGATGACGACGGCAACATACTGGGTATTATCGCTATAAGCCGTGATGTAACCGAAATGGAAGAAACCCGTCAGAGGCTGCTCATGGCAAAAGACAAAGCCGAAGAATCTGACCGGCTCAAGACAGCTTTTCTCGCCAATATGTCGCATGAGATCCGTACCCCGATGAATGCCATAATCGGTTTCTCGGATCTGCTCTCCGACGATGACATTACCCATGAAGAAAAAGCTGATTTTGTAGAGAAAATTAAACTTTCAGGTGAAAACCTGATGAACCTGATCAATGATATCATTGATATTGCCAAGATTGAAGCAGGCCAGCTGAAAATAATCGAATCGCCCTGCAACATCGATTCCGTAATGAGTGACCTTCTCGGAACTTTTACTGAAATAAGGAACCAGCAAAAAAAGCAGGCTGTTGACCTTATCCTCAACATTAAGCATGCAGAGAAAGAGATCATTACAGTGACCGATCAGCTACGACTTCAGCAGGTAATAACCAACCTCATTGGAAATGCCCTGAAATTTACCGAAAATGGCCGGATTGAGTTCGGGTTTGACATTGAAGACGGGTTTCTCAAATTCTTTGTTAAGGATACCGGCATCGGTATTCCTGAGAGCAAACAGGAAATACTCTTCCAGCGTTTTACACAGGTGGATGCTTCCACAACCCGTAAATTCGGAGGTACCGGGCTGGGCCTGGCAATTTCTAAAAATATTGTGGAATTACTTGGCGGAACTATCTGGATGGAATCCACCCCCGGAATCGGATCGACCTTCTATTTTACTATTCCCTATAAACCTTCTGATAAAGTAAACAGCATCAATAAATCCCCGGCAGCTGATTATGACTGGTCGGAGCACACGATTATGGTTGCCGAAGACATTGATGAAAATTACATGTTGATAGAAGCTGCATTCAGAAGGACAGGTGTAAAGATGGTTCATGCCCGCGATGGTTTGGCTGCAGTGAACGAAGCCAAAAGCAATGACAATATTAGCCTGATCCTCATGGATATACAACTTCCTGTGATGACAGGTTACGAAGCAATCCATAACATTTTGCTGATAAAACCCGAGATCCCGATTATCAGCTATACAGCCTATGCATTGCCGAATGAACGTGAAAAAAGCCTTGAAGCCGGATGTGTGGATTATGTTACAAAACCCATGAAAGCAGAGTTCCTGCTGCCACTGGTCAATAAATACCTCAAGCCCGGCATCCATGAGGATTACCAGGCTGACGGCAATCTCACCTGATCAGGGATTTACTTCTTTACCGAGTAGAAACAACGCCTGGGTGATTCGATCTTACCCAACGTGGATAAGGCTTTAATTGCTTTATCAACATCTTTTTTGTCGATACCGGTTTTCCCGGCAATATCGCCTGCCTTAAGCGGTTCGGCTGATTCAGAGAGTGTTTTCAGTACAAGATCATTCTTTTCCATAGCCGTTTGTATTAATCGAGTGAATGAATAACTAAGCCACTGCGAAGTTTTGGTTCAAACCAGGTCGTTTTTGGCGGCATGATATTTCCTGAATCGGCAATATCAATGAGTTGTTTCATGGACACAGGATACAGTGCAAAGGCTGCTTTCATTTCACCACTGTCAACACGTGTCCTGAGCGCGTCTAATCCCCTGATACCACCCACAAAATCAATGCGTTTAGAAGTACGAAGATCGGTTATTCCCAATACCGGATCCAGTACCAGGTTCGAAAGGATGGTTACATCAAGCACACCAATCGGGTCGTTATCGTTGTAATTGCCGGGTTTTGCCGTGAGCGAATACCAGTTGCCACCGAGATAGAGACTGAAGTTGTGCAGGCAGCATGGCTTATAGATGTCAGCGCCTTTCTTCTCAACGTCAAACACCAGGGAAATCTTTTGCAGAAACTCATTCTCGCTCAGTCCGTTAAGATCTTTCACAACGCGGTTGTAATCAATGATCTTCAACTGGTTATCGGGAAAGATTACTGCCATAAAATAATTGTATTCTTCCTGGCCGGTGTGCCTGGCGTTATTGCTGCGCTTCTCCAGCCCAACCCTTGCTGCTGCTGCAGTCCGGTGATGTCCGTCGGCCACATATAAACAGGGAATTTCGTCTTTAAAAATCCGGACTATTTTGTTCACTAACCCGTCGTCCTCTATCACCCAGAAATGATGGCCAAAATTGTCGTCAGCAACAAATTCATATTCAGGTTCATGGCTGCCGACATAATCTGCTATGAGTTTGTCGAGTTGCTCGTGTGACGGATATGAGAAGAACACCGGCTCAACGTTGGCATTGGTTATTCTCACATGAATCATCCGGTCGTCTTCCTTATCCTTACGGGTCAGTTCATGTTTTTTGATCACATTGTTAAAATAATCATCAATATGGCAGCATCCGACAATGCCGTATTGTGTGCGTCCATCCATTGTCTGGGCATAGATGTATAATTTTTCAGAGTCATCCTGTATAAGCCAGCCCTTCTTTTTAAAATCACTGAAGTTTTCTACAACCTGGTCATAAACTTGCTTGCTGTGCTCATCAATGCCCGGTTCAAGGTCTATCTCGGCTTTTGTAATGTGCAGCAGCGAATAGGGATTACCGGAAGCTTCTACCCGGGCCTCTTCTGAGTTTAACACATCATATGGCCTTGATGCAAGTTGTTTTACAATTGATTTTGGCGGCCTGAGTCCTTTGAATGGTTTAATGATAGCCATAGATTTCTTATAAACAGTTAATTTTAAGTTGATTAAGCGTTGAATGTGTGATGCGGTTGATCAGGACAAAATAAATAAAAAGCTTTCAGTAATTCACTTAACATAAATAAAAAAACCTTGCTGCCAATGCCGCAAGGTAGATTACAGTGGTTTCATGAATCATCCGGTTAATCTTCATCTGCTTCCATGATACCGGCTGACCGTTGTAAAGAGCCTATAAGCGCGCCCAGCATTTTTGTCATTTCCATGAGTTGGTTACGCGATTCTTCCTGCTCGTCGTGAGTAAGATATCCTCGTTTGCTGGCAAGAGCGGTATGCACAACGCATTCTCTTACAGAACTTTTGGCCATTTTCAGGTAATAAATAAACTGGCTTTTGTTTCGGGCTGAACCTTCTGCAATATGCAATGCGATTGCCTGTGAAGAGTCGAAAAACCTTCGTCCCATCCCCGAAGTTCCATCATCAGAAAAGCTGTTTACTTTTCTGAATACCCAATCAATATAATCGAGTGATTTATGATACACTCTCAGGTCTTCAAAACGAAAGAAAGTGGTAGTTTTTTCAAGTTCCGAATCCATGTCAGAAGTTTTTTGGTTAGTTAAAGACTGCGGCCTGGCTGTTTATTTTTTGATATTGAAATGTTTATCAAAATTTTAGCTAATATAGTCAGAGAAACAACTAAATAACAAAAAAGTTGCCTGATATTTTCAGTGCCTTGCTAAAAAAAATCTGTTCCTCTCCGGAAAACGTTTTATTTTCCGTTAAAACTTAGCATTAAGGCACTAGATATCAGGCAACTAACACATCAACACGATAACAGCGCTGATAAGTTCCGGATTCTATTTATTTACCTGGAAAGTAGTATCTCCGGTTTCAAAGAAAGCAACAATTTGCCTGGCGGCTGCCAGCCCTGCGTTATTATTTGCCTCAGAAGTCTGAGCTCCCATCTTTTTGGGAGTAAAAAAGAACCTTCCTGCATACTTTTCAGCTATTTCTGACTTGCAGTCGGGCTCCACATCCGACATGTATTTAAAATCAGGACGTTCGGTAAATATCCTCAAAAGCCCTTCTTCATCAACAACTTCTTTACGCGCTGTATTTACGAGTGTGGCACCTTTAGGCATTTTAGAGAGCAATTCGCAATTAACCGATTTCTTTGTTTGCGCATTGGCCGGCATATGCAGTGATATATACTGACATTTGGCATACAATTCGTTAACGTCGCTCACCGGTATCACACCGTCTTCAATCATCAACTGAGCATCAACAAACGGATCAAAGGCAAAAACTTCCATTGAAAAGCCTTTGGCAATGGTTGCAACTGCCTTGCTAACATATCCGTAAGCATGTAAACCAAGTTTCTTGCCTTTCAACTCAGTGCCCGATGTACCGTTGAAATTGTTGCGGGCTGCATACACCATCATGGCAACTGCAAGTTCGGCAACTGCGTTTGAGTTTTGCCCGGGTGTATTCATGGCCACAATTCCTGCTGCTTTTGCGGCTTCGAGGTCGATGTTGTCGTATCCGGCTCCTGCCCTTACAACGATTTTGAGGTTTTTTGAAGCAGCAATCACCTCTTTATCAATAATATCGCTGCGGATAATAACTGCATCGGCCTGGGCAGCAGCATTGATAAGTTCGGCTTTGGTTGTATAGTTTTCGAGCAGCAGCATCTCATGGCCTGAAGCCTGCAAAATTTTCTGTATGCCTTCAACAGCTGCTTTTGCAAATGGTTTTTCGGTTGCTACCAATACTTTTTTCATATCAGGTTGTATTTGGTTATGCATTTTCCTTTTCAAATTCATTCATGCAATCCACGAGTGCCTGTACACTTTCGATGGGAAGGGCATTATAGGTTGAAGCCCTGAATCCGCCTACCGAACGGTGACCTTTTATACCGACCATGCCCCGCGATTTGGCAAATTCCATGAAAGCATCTTCCTTATCTTTATACTGTTCCTTCATCACGAAGCAAATATTCATGATCGAACGGGAGTCCTTTTCGGCTGTACCAACAAACATCCTGCTGTTATCAATGGCATCATACAGGAGTTTTGCCTTTGCAAGGTCAAGCTCTTCCATTTTCTTCACGCCACCCGTTTCCTTTACCCATTTGAGTGTCTCTTTCAGGGTATAAATATTGATACAGGGAGGAGTGTTGAACATGGAACCTTCTTTGATGTGGGTTCTGTAATCGAGCATGGTGGGAATAGCCCTTTCAACCTTGCCGAGCATATCTTCTTTTACAATCACAAAAGTTACGCCTGCGGGGCCGGCATTTTTCTGGGC
>Ga0116171_10004828_pt1 | contig 11986 bp, 15 predicted proteins | sample AD_JPNHW2_MetaG_FD_89798 | JGI IMG/M metagenome (GOLD analysis project Ga0116171, IMG submission 89798) | Active sludge microbial communities of municipal wastewater-treating anaerobic digesters from Japan - AD_JPNHW2_MetaG | ecosystem: Engineered > Bioreactor > Anaerobic > Digestate | place...
ATTAAAATGCAGCTTCTTTGGAAGGCTGCATTTTATTTTGCTTTTTGGCAGATATTTTGCGATTGATAATTTGATTAAGGAAAAATATGGTACGATATTTTTTAAATGAAATTTATCATTCTTCAATCTATCACTTATATAGCAATAGAATCTTTACAAAAATCGTTATGTTATAATTGCTCGAAATAACTACGAAGATTTGTAGTGAATGACGGAATGAAAATGGGAGTAAGAAATTTATGAGTAATCAATTCCAAATCCGTGTACACTCTGGCTCTCTGCGCGGTCAAGCTTTTGTCATCAATAAGCAAGAATTTAAAATCGGAAGAGATCCTTCTTGCGACATTGTTTTGACCGAGAGTTCTGTTTCAAGAGTCCATTTATTGATTTATCCGCAACCTTACGATGCAATTGTGTTAGTTGACAATAATTCAACCAACGGAACAACTGTTAACAATGTGCAGGTCACAGCCCCTGTTCAGATCGCTGAAAATGATGTAATCGTTTTAGGAGGAGAAGTCGCTTTGGTTTTGGAGAAAGTGCCTTCGATGCAAAACGCTTATCCTCCGTACCAAACGCCGAATTATAATCCGGCATATCCCAACGCACCCCAACAACAGATTCCGTCATATCAACCTCCTGCCTGGGATACAAATTACAATCCATCTTTCCAGCAACAAAATCAGAATCCATATGTTCCGGCTAATCCTGTAAATATGCCTGTTTCCGGAATTCCGAACCAAGAGATAAATATGAATCGCAAAGATCATGATATGGAGAGTTTAAACTCAGAAGAACAAGTTAAGAATGATTCTGATCATATTCCGTCTTCTCCGAAAAATGAAGAAAATGCGGAATCTGTCAAACAATACGGATTCAATCCTTATGAATCGCAACAAAGGAATTCATTTTATCCGAATCCGAATGTGCCTTTTCAACCCAATTCACCGCAACCTCAATCTCCTTATCCGGGACAAGTACCTCCGGCTTATTATCCGCCATATCCGACAAATTACGAAAATAGGCCACAGGATCCATATTTTTCTCAACAGGGATATAATCCCCAATCTGCACAATATAACCCCCAGGCGTCACAATATCCATCACAATATCCTCCGTCTCAACAATATCCGCCGTATCCGGCTCCTTATGGCACCGATTCATATCAACAGCCATACCAATATCAGGGCTATCCGCAAGGTCCGGCGCAACAATACCCTGCGGGATATTATCAGCAACAACCATATGGAGGTTACGGTCCGGCAGCGGAATATGAACAAGCCGATAATTCACAGGATGAAAATGCGAAAAAGAAGAAGTTATACATTATCTTAGGCATTGTATTAGTATTAATCTTAGCGATTATCGGTTTCATAATTTACATCGACAGTAATTATCTCTGGTGTGATGTATTTCCGTTTTTATGGAGCCCAGAGGCTTGTGCGATTTATCCTTAATAGTCAATAACTAAAATTGAAAAACTCTCTTTTATGAACCAAGTTTTATAAAGAGAGTTTTTCTTGAGGAAATTTTGTTTCTCAAAATGAGCTAAGAATTTGAATGGTAAATATTTTGGATGTAAGTGAAATCTCATCCATTATTTGTAATATTTTCGTTGGCAAGTCGAATATCAAACAAAAGTTAATTTATAAGTGCTTTTTCGGATAATTATTTAGTCAAATTACAAGAACAGATAAAGAGGTATTATGAATTCGATAGATTTAAATCCTGAAATTATTTCACAGAGTGATAATTTTATTGCATGGAAAGTCGATGAACCGGATGGTGAAACAACTTATCATCTGGATATAAATAATCTGACTGTTCATTTTTTTGTCGAAGAATGGGAGCAATTCATCGAATTTAAAAACCTTTTTATTAATACTGAAAAGGATAAAACGGGCGAATTGGCTCAAACGGAAGATTATTATCTCAGTTGCGAAAAAACGGAAAACGGAGATTTAGTTTACAGTATGGAGATAATCGGAGCCACACTCTATTTCTTCGAAGATGATTGGACAGAATTTAAAGAACTCGTTCGAAATTTATAAAATCATTTTCAGAACAGGATTGAAGCCAGTTCTGAACGATATAAGTTCTTTTGCGGATCGTCATCATTAAGCAATTCAATCAATGCAAGCACTGCTTTATGAGCAATGCCGTTTCCGTAATTGCGATTCTGTTTAATGATCTCAAGTAAACCGTCAATCGCTTGATAGTATTTATTTGCCATCACAAAACGCATCGCAGCAATAAAAGCAAAATCCGAATCAGAATTTTCAGGAAGTTTTCCTTCGTCATATTGGGATAATGCCTTTGCTAAAGGAAGTAATTTTTCGGCGTCATTGTACCTTTTACTTGCTGGAAAATCCTTCAAAAGATAATATGCATCAACAGCTTTTCCTAAATGAATATCTGCCACTGCCAATCCATATTGTGCTTCCGGATCTTGACCTCTTAATTCGATAATTTCATGGAATAAATCCGCGGCTGATTGATAATCGCCTTCTTTTAATAATGCATTGGCTTTTTCAATATTTAATTGAATGGGATCCGGAATTTGTATCGAATTCAACAGACTCACGATCCGGAATTCCGGTTGATAGCCTATTAATTCTCCCGCGATATTTCCCATCAGAATTATTTTGATTGTCGGCAAGGTATAGACAGAGAATTTGGATGAGAGTAATGGGCTGCTATCTACATTTACATGAGCTAATCTGATTTGCCCTATTGAATGAATGACAATCGATTCCAATATTTTCTTATATTCCAAACTCGGTTTTGACCACTGGGCCCAAAAATTAAGAATAACGACAGAATTCATTGAATAATCAATGACTTCTTCTTCAAAATTTAGTTCATCAACATCGATAATATTTTCTCTGCCCATTTCAATTTTTTTATAAAGCTTTCTTTTTTATATACTCTTCTTTATTCATCGTCTCCTCTGGATGGATAATTTATCTCGGTCACTTCACCATGGTAATTGATTTTTATGGAAAGCCCCATCATTCCTAAATAAGAACGAACTTCTTCCGGAATCCCCGTCTTAAAAATAGATTCTAAATTTTGATCGATATTTTGCATTTGATTTTTTAGAATTGCAACCGTAAAAATATCATCTTGTCCTAACATGCTTGCAGCTTGCTCGCTTAGAAAATCTTCCTTCCCTTCTATTTGATCCGTAAAAGTTTTTAATACTTGCCGATCAACGTCTTCTGATGAAATATAATGTCGAAAACCGGCATCATTTACCACATAAAACATTTCTGATCCGACTTGTTCCGTTTCTACAACTTGATCGTTTTCATCTGAAATCAATCCCGAAAACAATGCATGAATTGCCATATCATTCCTTTCATTCCTCTTAAGGAGTAATATTCTCAACCCCCGGTAATATAAATTTTGTCTTTGTTTCAGGTTGTGAAGGATTATATACAATAGGTTTGTTCGCTTCCACGGAAGTTGTCGCGGACTCGTTATTTATATAACAGAGTATCCCATCCGCAATTCCCTTTGCGACAGAATCGATTTTTTCCGTCAACGTTCTGTAATCTAAGTTCAGATATCCCACTTCCATAATAGCAGCAGTCGTATATTCATTAATCTCACTAAAATCATAGAATTCTTCCGGATCGGAGGAAATAGTATTTCCTAAATAATTCAAATTCGTTCTTCTTTGAAATCGATCAATCAAACAATTATTCAAATTTGTCGATTCAACCGGATAACTGACTTTGCCGATACTTGTGACTTTAAAACCGGAAGCTTGGTTATTAATAAATTCACATGTGTCTGTATGAATTGATAACAAAGCTAATCCTGTATAATTCTTTAATTTTGGGTCAAATTCCTTAAAAAGATCTACCGTGTATCCTTGATTACTTAGCATATCTCGGACAAGCGTCGATATTCTTAATGCCACATCAACTTCACGTATATTATTTAATTCCGGCGGGCAAACATGGCCGGAATCATATCCCCAATGACCGGAAACAATTCCGATTCGACTTTGTTCATTAGGTAATAATGTCGGCATTTTTTCAGAATATACTTCATTTGATTCAATTTGCTTTTCATTTAAGTATTTATTAATATCCTGCCCCGGAGTGAAATAAATCAATACAGTTGCGGTTATTGCAGCAGTAAATAATACTGAGAAAATTATTTTGCCAATTGAATATTGTTTCATCCTTCAACATCCCAACCTGTCTCGTTTCTAGAGTTAAGTATAAACGAAACGACTTTGAAAGATCGCTTCAAATCGGGAGTTGAGCATTTTTCTAATAAAAGTCTAATAACCCCTGCTAACCTGCCCCAAAAGATGGGCATAAAAAGCCGCCGCAAAAGGAATTGTAAATATCACTCCGATATAGAATAAAGAAACACCGATACTGGCAATAATGATGGCTAAAATTATTGAAATTAATAGGCTTAAAAAAGTCTTGCTGTCATTTTTAATCATCTGATAGACCCGTTTGAAATTTAGTGTATCGCGAACATTTTTATGGTCGAGATACAAATAAAAAACTGCCGGAATAATATACAGGAAAATAAAAAAGTACACAAGTGCTACCGCATCATTTAAGAAACCGAAAAATCCAACTCCGAATTTTTCTATCACCCCGCCGAATATCAAACTCCAACCCCAGCTGATAAATCGAATGAATAATGAAATAATCAAATAAGGAATTATATATATCAGACTCGTAAGGAACAGTTTTATTCCTTCTTTCAGAAAACTCCATGAAGGTTTTTCAGGTAATATAGAATAATCTCCCCATTTGACGCGTAGAACAACCTCAGAGATCCAACCGATCAGATAAATTAATCCGACCACTGGAATCACCGATATAAGACCGGTAATCAATAGTTTTTTCCACCACTTCTCTTCTCGAAAGACATATGTAATTGCTCGTGTAAAATCCATTTGCTTCCCCTTGCTGTTGTTTTATACTATAAATACGAAATTTTCAAATTTCTGTTGCGAGGTTTTTTTGGAAGAAAAGAAAACCATATCCACTCTCCGAAAAATTGTCCTTTTCTCTTCATGTTTTTTATTGGGGGTCCTGTTTTTTATTACGATCTTTGGCGTAAAAAATATTAATCCGCTTGATACAATTTGGGTGAAATACGGAGGGGGAGACAATTTTCAACATTATATCGGTTGGCGTTTTTTCCGTGAATTCCCTTGGACAAGATATTTCCTCTTTATGCGGAATTTGAATTACCCGGTTGGATCATCGGTAATAATTACGGATTCTAACCCATTGCTTTGTGCTTTTTTTAAATTATTTCGTAATGTTCTTCCTCCTGAATTTCAATTTAATGGAATTTGGTTAACTCTTTGTTTCGGACTTCAAGGGCTGTTTTCTGCACTTATTGCATTTAAAATAACGGAAAACTCGATCTTTTCAATCCTTTTTTCAGCATTTGCAATCCTGAATCCAGTAATATTACAAAGAGCTGCTATCCATGATACCTTAGCTGCTCATTGGCTCATATTATTTGCCATCTTCAATGCAATAAATTGGAACAAAAAATGGAATTCAATCGCTTGGATATTAAATATTATTCTTGTAATGATGGTTCACATTTATTTTCTTCCTATGATAGGGTTGATTTTTTTGCTTCAAATGATTCGAATGATCCAAAAACAAATTGCATGGTGGAAAATAATTGAGACTTGCCTTTTCATAATTTTAACAATATTCATTTGTTATTTTTTGCTCGGATATCAATATATTCAACCGGAAACGACAAGTTTTGGCGAATTATCGATGAATTTGAATGCTTTTATAAATCCTGACGGTAACTCAAGTTTGCTTTCTGACCGGCCGACTTTTCCATTACAATATGAAGGGTTTAATTATTGGGGGTTGGGATTAATTTGTTTATTCCTTTTATCCTTACTTTTTCTCTCAGGGAAGATAATAAAAAACAGTTGGATTTATTTTGTTGTCTGTATCATTTATCTTATTATCCCTCTTTCAAATCATATTACCTGGGATAATCATGTTCTTTTATCGTTTCCGTTACCTGAAAACATATTATCAAAGCTATCTATCTTTCGATCTTCCGGAAGGCTCAGTTGGCCTTTCTATTATCTTGCTTTATTAACATCATTCGTTCTTTTTTCCCGATACGCAAAGAAAAATAAAAAATTCAGACCGATTTTTACAGCAATTGTTACGCTGTGCTTTGTGATCCAAATCATTGATTTTTCGGATTTTATCCTTTCCTATCAAAATCGTTTTCATCAGATTACTGATCGGGAGGTCGCTACTCAACTTTCGCAAGATCAATGGAACGATATATTTGAAAATGTGGAACATCTCGCTATTACGGAAGGAGATTCAAAAATAATTGATGCGTTTGCTTTAATGGCAATCGAAAATAAAATCACATTTAATCGCAGCGCCAATGCCAGAGGAATCAAAAACATTTTCGGAGGAGAAAACATTCCAATCTCTGAATTAATCCTCACGAAAAAATTTGAAGCGAAAACGATTTATATATTATTGGATCAAGAGACAATTTCTGTAGCCGAAAAAAATTGGGAAGGGAATATTTGCGAACTTGATGGGATCAAATATTTTATTTTTCCATAACAATAGTATTTTTTATATACTATAATTTGGCAACAAAAAAGAACTGAAGAAATGCCAGTTCTTTTTTGTTGCCAAATTTTTGAATCGATCATTCTGAAACAACTTGCTGCATCTCATCAATTTCAACTTTTGCCTGTCCAAATAAATATCCCCAAACCGCCATAGCATAAGGTGTTGTAAATATTACACCGATAAAACATACGACCAAGCCTAACGAAGAGATCAAAGATACGAGCAGGCTGAGTAAGAGAAGCAGCATAAAAGTTTTCGGTGATTTTTTTACCATTTTCCAGACTTCTGCAAAATTAAAGGCATCTTTCATTTGTTCATTTTCAATCAATCGCATAATACCTGCATAAGCAAAGATTGATATCGCTAATCCGAGAATAAAATAAATAAATGACATTCCGCAACTTAATGCCGCTCCGAAAAACTGTATTCCTTCTGAATCCGAATTCATAAAAACAGATGTGAAAAAACTTGTAAACACAGCTAGGATGATTATAGGCAAAGCATAAACAAGATTCACAACACAATATTTAAAGCCTATTTTAATATATTGGCCAAAGTTTACGTCGGGCAATAAAACGGTCCTATCAACCGTATATCGCTTTGCAATATCCATTGACCACCCGGCTAAATATAACTGCCCCACAATCGGAATCAGACTGATCAATCCGGTAATAAGAACCTTTGTTATCCAATCTTTATCATTTTTAACAAATGTAAAAGCGGTTGATATGTCCATTTTTCTCCTTTTTAGTTTCACTCACTATTTTTTATGTCTTTCTAAATAACTATACGATATTTCCGATAAATCGTTGTATCTTTTAGAATCCAAGATCAAAAGTGTATAAATTGATCTACTTTAATAACAAATACTACTCCTTTTTGATTCGAATCTGTTTTGTCGACGTTGTCTCGTAAGATCTGCAAAGCTTTTTCCGTTTGGTCATCTTCGACACCGATCAACAAGGTCGCATTTCCCTTCTTTAGAAATCCTCCGGTAGATGCAATTTGAGTGACACGAAATTTTTGACTTGTCAATGCCAAAGAAACGGTATCAGTACAAGAATCAGGTATTACTGTTATTATCAGTTTCATTTTTATAGCTCCTCATAATGTTCAATTTCCAGGTCAAATATAATTGCGCCGCCTACGGTTATCGGAGTGGGAGTAGGTAATGACATGGATGCACTTTCAAGCGGTATAGCAATATATTCGATCCTTTGTTGACATGATTTTTTCAGTAATTCTAGAACTTTATCTCGAGTTTCAGGCAATGTCCGAATCAGCAAAGTAGCATTTTTTCGTCCAAGAAATCCACCGACGCTTGGTAGTTTATAAATATCAACATTTATTTCCGAAAGTAATTGCACTGCCATATCGACATCTTGGGATTGAACAATTGCCAAGAATAAATTTTCCTTTTGATCATCATTCATATTTGACTCCTTTCAATGGATTAGCAACCACACCTTTGAAAATTATAATGTATAAATAAACACAAAAAAACCAAGCCCAAAAATAATCCCTTAATCGCATATTGTTCAGTATTACATTTCGGTCACTTAACTAATTATTGAAAGACATCTCGCTAAAAATTTGGCTCTTTATCTTCGTAGGGAAAAAATCACTATTTTAAACTAGTGTATAATGAAAAAAAGAAATTTCAATAGGTTTATGTATGAATAACGATTTAGAAAATTCAAATAAAACAGTCGTAAAAATATCTGATCCTGTAAAAAAACAAAAAAGTAATAAGGGGATCATTTTCTTAGGATTATTTATTCTCGTTGCTATTTCAGCCATTATTTATATGATGGTATGCAGTACGCCCGAAACAAGTGAATTGGTAAAAAACATATCCGTTGTTTTATTCGTTTTCAGCTTCATCCTTTTAGCTGTCATGACAATTCTCCTATTTATTCAGATCATCAATCTGACAAATTTAATAAAGGATGAAGTAAAACCAATTCTAAAATCCACGAAGGAAACCGTTAATGATATTAAAGGGACTGTCTCATTTTTAGGAGATAAAGCTGTATCACCTGTTATCGATACACATGCTAAAATAGCTGGTATAAATAAAATCATTAAGATTCTGATTCCAAAGAAAGAAGAAAAGAAAGGGAGTTAAAATGGCAGATCATGATAATTTCGGATCATTTATTATTGGCTTTATCGTCGGAGGAATAGCCGGAGCGATTGCAACAATTCTTTACGCACCAAAATCCGGAGAAGAAACCCGCCAAATAATTCGTAATAAGAAAGATGAGTTTGTAGAAAAAGCGAATGTATCAATGGATGAGGTTTATAAACAAGCAGAAATCGTCGCGAAAGATGCAAAAGATTTAATGGACGATATAGCTTCCACGACGAAATCGCATGCAAATGAGATTACGAAAAAAGGAAAAGAAAGCTTAGAAGAAGGTAAAGACTTATTTAAAAAGTCCGTAAAAAAAGTAGCCGATGAAGCTGATTTAGAAATTCCGACTTCAAATGAATAAGAATCGATCATAAAAACAATCTTGGTAATGAAAATTCAGCTGAGGTTGTTTATTTACCTAAGCGCACCAGATTACGATTTGTGTAATTCGGTATTTAATTCCTTTTTTAATGAAACTTTAATTATAGAATCGTAAATAAGTTTTACAATGAACTACATATATATAAAACGTATAAAGGAATAGCTCATGAAAAAAAATAACATTATTACTCTATTTATTTTTCTCTTATCATTAGTTACCATATTGAACTTTAATTTACCTGTATCCGCTGAAGGGGAAATAGTAGCGACGATTAATGGCGTTGATATAACGGCTGATCAATTTGTTGAAGCTGCAAAATATAAAAGATTTGAAACAATTCAAGAATATAACTATATAGTTCAAATCTATTCTGCATATGGGATTCCCATCGATGATTCCTTCAATCAGCAATATATCACACTGTTGGGTGAGGACGGGAAAAAGGATTTTGGGCAACAGGTTCTGAATCAATTAACCTATGATGTAATCTTGGATGAAGAGGCGAAGAAAGCAAATATCAGCGTTTCTGACCAAGAAGTAACTGATAAATTGATGGATATGTTTGGTTTTGGGGAAGACAGCGCTACAGAAACGCCGACCGAAACCGGTCTCGGTGCGGAATCTGCTGATGTCGTAGAATCAGAACCGGAAATCAATAAAGAACTAGAATTTCAAGCTACCTTTGATGAATTCTTTGCAAATAATATCGGAGATCTTTTTTCAAAGGATTTCTTCAAGAAGCAAGTTTATTATATGCTTTTGGAAAATAAATTGTTAGAAGAAAGCGTTTTCAAAGATCAGAAATTTGAAGCCGAAATGGTTAGCGCGCGCCATATTCTTGTTGATACGGAGGAGAAAGCACAAGAAGTGCTTGACAAATTATCAGCTGGAGAAAATTGGGATGATTTGGCAAAAGAATATTCCCAAGATACGGCTAATAAAGATTCCAGCGGCGAGCTCGGATGGTTTGCAAGAGGCACAATGGCTCTTCCTTTTGAAGAAGCTGCTTTTGCAATGGAACCCGGAACGATCAGCAAACCGGTAAAAACCGATTTTGGATATCATATTATTGCTTCGGATGGAAAAGAAGTTCGACCCTTGGAAGGGGAAGCTTTAGATAATGCCAAATACGCCGCTTATAAAACATGGTATGAAAAAGTTACCTCCGAATCTAAATTAGAAACATACGATAATTGGATTGATCTTGTTCCTTCGGAACCTGTTTTTACTCCGGTACAACCCCAGCCGACCGCTACCGTTGCTCCCGAAGCTGAGACAAATGCCGTGACCGAATCAACCGCTGAAGCTGATTCAGCTCAGGAAGAAGTGAGCGCTACAGCAATTCCATAATCTTTGGTAGATTAATTCCCTTTATAAATCAAAAAAAGAGGAGCAAAAATCTCCTCTTTTTTTGTTGAAAAACTACATAGACAAACTGTATTACTTTAAAACTCTACCAACAGTCGATTGCCTCATTATTGGTTTAAGCATAGAATCTTATAAAAAGGTGAAACAAAATGAGTAGCATAGACAACGAAAAATTCGGAGTATTTTTAACACAATTACGAAAACAAAAAGGATATACGCAGAAAGAATTGGCAGAATAATTATTTATTTCCGATAAAGCAGTCAGTAAATGGGAACGCGGATTGAGTATGCCTGATGTAGCATTACTTCCTCCTCTGGCAAATATTTTGGAAGTGACGGTAACCGAATTGCTCAGCAGCCAGAAAATAAATGAAACTGGAAAAATGAATATGCAGGAAGTTGAGAAATTAGTCAGTGGAACTATTCATCTTTCCGAAAAAGAACAAAGAAAATTAAAAAAGCATCGCCAAAATCGAATTTATATCTATCTGTCATGTATTTGTATTGTTTTATTGGAATTTACTTTTCTCCGCTTTCATGGATATTCAAGAAAAGACATAACGGATAACATTTTAACTTTTGAAATTCTTTGCCTTTTATTTGGCGGTTGGATTTGTTTTTTTGCAAAGGAAAAATTGCCGACTTATTACGATGAAAATAAAATTCATACATATAGCGACGGAATATTTCGTATGAATATGATAGGAATTAATTTTAATAATAAAAATTGGCCTTACATTTTACGTAGCGGACGTTTTTTTCTTCTGATTTCCGCCGTATTAATGCCGATTCTTTATTTTTTATTTACGACATTTCTTCCATCAATTTGGATTACTGCTAAAGGATATATCTTGTCTGCTCCTTATATTCTTTGGCTGATCGACTTGATTTTAATCGGAAAACATTATAAATAAAATATTTGAGATATCTATAATAAAAATTTATTTTTTTTGAACGGAGTGTCATAAAATATTTTGCTTCGGTTCTTTTACAATTCGTTTGTAGTAGCTTCACAAGTTTCACTTTTGATAATCACATACTCTAAATACTGAATGACCTTGACACAGATAACGCTCCGTTATAAAATAACACAGCCTTCAGAAACCGGGGCCTGTAGCGCAGTTGGGAGCGCGCTTCAATCGCACTGAAGAGGTCGGGGGTTCGAATCCCCCCAGGTCCACTTTAGGCGAGGCTCCAAATAGGAAGGTATAATCATCAAACGGGCCTATAGCGCAGTTGGGAGCGCGTCTCAATGGCATTGAGAAGGTCGTGAGTTCGAATCTCACTAGGTCCACTAAAGAGTAATGTGTTAGAAAAAAGGAGCATTGAAGATTTCGATGCTCCTTTTCGTTCTTTCCCTTTATTCTTTTAAAACCAATAATCCGAACATCTTACAAGGGTTGTTGCTGGCCACCTCCGCAAGGCGGATAACATGGCGGAAATGGATGATGAGGATGATGGGGTTGCTGCGGA
>Ga0116171_10004829_pt1 | contig 11985 bp, 8 predicted proteins | sample AD_JPNHW2_MetaG_FD_89798 | JGI IMG/M metagenome (GOLD analysis project Ga0116171, IMG submission 89798) | Active sludge microbial communities of municipal wastewater-treating anaerobic digesters from Japan - AD_JPNHW2_MetaG | ecosystem: Engineered > Bioreactor > Anaerobic > Digestate | place...
CTTGGTTATTAACTTTTTCTAGATCGGCTTGGGAAAGCACTTTGGCAACGGCCCTGATTCTTTGGGGTTGTAATTTTTGGTTGTATTTTATGGTTAAGAATAAAAGCAAGTGGGCGATTTTGGCAGTTATTTTTTTAGTTCTCTCAACTTATGCTTATCACGCGGCTAGAATTACCGCCCCTTTGCTTGGTTTAGCTTTAGTTTTAGCTTATCTAAAAAAAAAGACTTTCTTTGCTCTAAAAAAATCACTGAATTTGCCCGCTTTGTTTACCGCTATTTTGTTAGCTATATGTCTTTTTTGGCCAATTGGTCAATCTTTATTTGAAAAAACTGGTCAGCAGCGTATTGCCGAAACAAGTATTTTTTCTGATATCTCTATTATTGAAAAAAGCAACGAATTAAAAGCCAAACACAATAATTCTTTATTTTCTAGAATTGTTTATCATCGTTATCTTCTTTTTAGCAAAGAAGCAGCGGGAAATTTTTTGGATCATTTTAATTTTACTTACTTATTTGTTAGTGGCGATCATAATCCAAGGCACAGTATCCAAACTTTTGGTGAATTTTATTATCTTGACGTGCTGTTTTTTGTAGCGGCTTTAGTTTTTTTCTTTCGTCATAGAAATCGTCTTACTTACTTTTTGTTTTTTTGGTTATTCGTGGCAATTTTGCCAGCTGCTTTCACTCAAGCTACGCCTCATGCTTTAAGAACTTTAGCGGCTTTACCGATTTTATTAATTTTTTTGAGTTTTGGAGTGTGGCAATTTTTACAAGTTTTTAAAAATCTCAAACAAAAAAAATTCGCTTTATTATCAATTGTTGTTGTTTATTTATTTTTTGCGACTGCATTTTTTTATCAATTAATTTACATTTATCCAAATCAGTACAGAAGCGAATGGCAATTTGGTTATGAAGAAATGATTCAAAAATTATTGTTAATAAAAAATAATTACGAAAAAATTTATGTGACTAGAGAACAGGGTAGACCGGCCATGTATTATTTTTTTTATGCGCAAGTTGACCCAAAATTAGTCCAAGCTTTTGACCAACAAGCGAAAAAAGATCAAGGTGAATTTTTAAATTTTGCGAATATTGAATTTATAGATAAAAGTGATCAAGTTGATGGAACTAAAAAAAGTTTAATTATTAGCTCGCCAGATTTTTACAAACGTTTTTTTGCGGAGCAAAATTTTGCTATTATCGATGAAACTGAAAACCAAACTTGGGTATTTTATGAAAATAAATAAAATTTTATTGCTTTTGATATTTTTTTTAGGTTTGTCTTTGCGCTTTTTTCATTTAGGTCAAATTCCGGCAATTCTTAATCGAGATGAGGCGGCTTTGGCTTATAATGCGCACTTAATTGCAACAAGTGGCCAAGATGAATGGCAAGTATCTTGGCCCTTAACTTTCAAATCTTTTGGGGATTATAAATTGCCTGGTTACCCTTATTTATTAGCGTTTTTATTTAAGTTTTTACCAGAAAATGATTTTGTCACTCGTTTGCCTTCTGCTTTAGCAGGTAGTTGCTTGATTATTGTAGCTTTTTTCTTTGCTAGAGATATTTTGAAAGTTAAAGAGCGATCGGCCTTATTAATGGCTTTACTGGTAGCCATTACTCCAGTTTTTTTCTTTTATTCACGGATTGCTTTTGAGGCGAACGTAGCTTTATTTTTATTTGTTTTGGGGTTGTATTTTCTTTTAAAAGATAAAGCAAATTTTGTTTTGGCTAGTAGTTTAATTTTTTTAGCAATTTTAACTTATAACACTCCTTTATTATTGCTACCATTTATTATTTTTATTTTGATTTATAAAATTGGTTTTAAAAAAATCAAACAGTGGCTAGGACCAGTTTTTTTATTATCGATAATTTTTCTTTGGGCTATCATTAATTTTTACACACTTGCTACACAAAAAAGCACGATTACTATTTTTAGTGATCCTGGAGTTTGGGAGCAATTTGCGCTGTATCGGTCTAATTTGTCAGGATTTTGGCAAACAATTTTTGGTAATAAATACGTTTTTTACTTACAAATTTTATGGCAAAATTTACTCAAAAGTTTTTCTATTAAATTTTTAGTAGAACAAGGAGGTAGCCATCCTTGGCACGCTTTACCCTCTTTTGGGCATCTTTTTTACAGTGTTTATTTTTTAGCGATTTTTATGTTAATTGACTTTTTTGGAGAAATTGTCATTGCGCTGCAAGATGGTTCTTTTAATAAAAAGCATTTGATTTTGCTTTATTTAACCATTGTGGCTTTGGCGCCATCCGTGGTGACAGTAGATAGTCCACACGCTACACGAAGTTTATTTTTCTTTTTTATGTTGATTGCTTTATGTACAATGTTTATTGACAAACTTTGTCGTATTTTATCTAAAAAAAGTAAATGGTTTATAGTTTTTTTCCTAAGTCTTCTAACTATAGAAAGTTTTATTTATTACCAAAATTATTTTCTGCAATACCCCAAACATCAACCAGAAAGTCTTTTTGTTGATTATAAAAATTTAATTCAAGAGGCTAGAAGCCAATACAATGATGAACCAGTGGCAGTAATTGATCCCGGAGGATATCAATACATTATCACTGCTTGGTATTTAAAACTAACAAATGAGCAATTTTTCGCTACAATGCAGTATCAAAGCGCTGATAACATTAATTTTTATTATGGTGAAAGGCTGTTGAATTATCATTTTATTAAAAATTTAGCAGATAAAAATGAGAAAGAGAAAATTGTTCTTTCTCAAGAATCAGGATTAGTTAAATATGAATAAAAAAAAAGAAATTATTTTTTTAATAATAATACTCGCCATAGCCTTTTTTTTGCGTTTTTTTCAACTAGGCAGTAATCCTGCTGCTTTATATTGGGATGAGGCAGCCATTGCTTTGGATGCTTACAGTATTGCGACTACGGGCAAAGACATGAATAACCAATTTTTCATGCAGCCAGTTTTAGGTTCTTATGGAGATTTTAAAGCGCCAGTGCTGATTTGGTTAGCAGTTCCATCAGTATATTTATTTGGCATGACGCCTTTTGCCATTCGTTTGCCCGTGGCCTTATTTTCTATTCTCAGTATTTATTTGGCTTATTTATTATTGAAAGAACTACTTACTTTTGACGGTCAACTGGCCAAGCGCTACAAATTTATGCCGCTTTTATTGGCGCTAATCATGGCAATTTCTCCCTGGACAGTTCATTTTGGCCGCATTGGTTTTGAATCCAGTCTTTCGGTAGCCTTTTTGCTTTTAGCTTTGTTGTTTTTTCTTAAAGCCTTAAAAAATAAAGGTCACTACTTTTTATTGAGTGCTTTTTTTGCCAGCATAGCGGTTTATTCATATTATTCTTTGCGTATTGTTCTGCCTTTGTTTTACTTAGCTTTAGTGATCATCTTTTTTAAAGAAATTAAAAAGAATCACCTTTGGCGTAAATTAATTTTGGCCCTTTGCTTATTTGCTGTTACCATGATTCCTATTCTCAGTTCGCCTTACTATGCGAGGAGTCAGGATTATCGTCTCAATAATGATAATTTAATTCATCACCAAAAAGTAATTGAAGAATCAAGTAAATATTTGGAAAGATATAATTCCAATTTGTATTCAAGAGTGGTTTATCACCGCTACGTATTTGTAGTCCGAGATTTTTTAAGCAACATGGCCGCTCATTTTAGTAACGACTTTTTGTTTTTTAAAGGAGACAATAATTTACGCCAACACTCTGGTTATTTTGGCGAATTTTTATTAGTTAGTTTGCCTTTTTATTATTTGGGATTGTTTTTACTTTTTAAAAATTACAAAAGTAAATTATCGGCTTTTTTAGTAGTTTTTATGGTTTTATCACCGATTCCTGCAGCCATGGTTTATGAAGTCCCACATGCTTCTCGAGCAATTTATTTATTTGTGCCTTTTTCAATATTGATTGCTTGGGGAATCAATCAATTTATACTTTTTGGTAAAAAAATTGCCATTTTTATTACTGCGGGTTTATTTTTAATTAATGCCATTTTTTATTATAGTGATTATTTTATTGAATATCCAAAAAGATCCAGTGAGGCGTGGCTCTATAGTTACAATCAAGTAGCTATATATATTAAGGAGCACTATCAAGAGTTTTCTAAAATAGAAATTGATGAACGTTATTGGCTACCTAGAATTTTTGTTTATTACCAATTTCCGCAATTGTTGGATCAAACTAGAGAGCTCAAAAATGCCCTACTCAATAATCCAATCAATAGTTTTGGTTTGGCTGATCCTTTTGCTTATCTTTTAGATCAAAATGATCTCGGTAAGAAGCAGGCTAAATTTATTTATTATAAAGATGAAATTCCCACCGGTTTTTATGCGGTCAAAAATTTTGATTTCTTAAATGGTGAAAAAAGTTTAGTTTTAGTTGTCAAAGACGGTCAAAAAAGTAATTGATTTATGAAAATGAAAAAATTTTTTGCCTTGGTTTTTTTCTCTTTATTAACTCTTATTAGTTGTCATTATTTTTTCCACCCCGGGGTACCAGTTACTCATGATGGCAATAATCATTTAGTGCGTTTTGCCAATTACAAAATAGCGTTGCGCGAATTACAAATTCCGCCTCGTTTGGCTCCAAATTTGTTAAATGGCTATGGTTATCCGGTCTTTAATTATAATTATCCATTGGCTAATATTTTATCCCTCCCTTTTTCTATTCTTAATTTCCATTATGAGACAACTTTTAAAATAATTATTAGCCTCTCTGTTTTTTTTGCTTTTGTCGGGGCAAATTTATTTTTAAAAAGTAAAAAATTTAAAAGAAATGCCAGAATTTTTTCCTTGCTTGTTTTTGCCCTCAATCCTTATATTTTTACTAGCATTATTTTTCGAGGTAATATTGGAGAAATAATGGCTTGGAGTATTTTACCTTGGATTTTTTATTTCATAGAAAAAATTAAAACAAGCCAGGTTTTGCTTGAAAAAAATTTGCTTTTTTTAACTATTTCTTTAAGTCTTTTACTTTTAGCACACAACGTAACTGCATTTTTTGCTTGCATTTTAATCGGTTTTTATTTGTTATTTAATTTCGGGCGCAATTGGTCAGCTTGGAAAAAATTTATTGTCAGTTTTATTTGGGCTTTTGCCATTGCTTTATGGTTTTGGTTGCCAGCAATGCTCGAAAAAAATTTAGTGACATTAGACGACGTTGATTTGACTCTCAATTATTACAAACATTTTCCAACGCTTAGTCAATTAATTCGTTTGCCCATTTCTTTTGGCTATTCTTATTGGGGCAGTATTGACTCAATGTCTTTTGGTTTGGGAGCTTTGCAATTAATTTTAATTTTTTTATCTTTATTTTATTTGTTTAAAAACAAAGCCAAAGACAATCTTGTTTTTATTCTTGCCCTTTTTATTTTAATTTTAGGTCAATTGCCCATTACTAAACCACTTTATGATTTTTTACCGTTCGTTAAATTTATTCAGTTTCCTTGGCGCTTGACACTGTTAATTTCCATAGTTTTATTGCCCATTAGCGCTCTTATTTTTGAAAACGCTAAAAAATATTGGAAAATTTTGCTCGTTATTTTGACTTTTTTGCAATTATTACAATTTATTAAAACTGAGCCTATAGATTATCGGCACAAAGACGAAATTGATTATGATGCCAGTAGTGAAACCACTTCAGTAAATCAAGAAAATATGCCAAAAAGCTTTACCTTTGCCTTTTTTGAGGCAAAACAAGAGCCAGTTTTTATTTTAAAAGGAGCTGGCCAAGTAACTGTTAAAGATTTTTTTGGCTCTTATCGTCACTACTTGTTGCAGTTGGAAGAAAAATCAATTATTGTTGAATCAACCGCCTTTTTTCCAGGTTGGCAAAGTAAAGTTAATGGTCAGAAAATCAATTATTTAGATAATGAAGAAATCAAAGGGCGGATTGCCTACGAATTAGAAGCTGGTCAATATGAAGTTAGTACACGCTTTACTCAACAAACTTGGCCTAGAATAGTTGGCAACAGCGTTAGCGCTTTCGCTTTCTTGCTTTTACTTTTTGTAAGTTTTGATTTTTGGCAAAAGGATAGAAAAAATAAAAAACAATGATAAACAGAGCAACCAGAGAGAGACTGTCGCCAATTTTTCTGGCAGTAGTGTTTTCACTTAAATAAATACCCACTTGGTGATGACCGGCAGGCACGCTAATTTGAATGTTTCCTAAACTGCTATTTGTTTGAATATCTTGTTTTTGGCCATCAATTTCAGCTTGCCAGCCAGCAAAATTGGCTACTTTGAAATTGACAAGCTCAGCTTCCCTTAATTCAAGACTGATTAATTTTTCGAAACTATGATCAACAATTGTTTCTAATTTATCTATTTCTTGGCCACTGGCTAGCCACACTGCAGGTAATTCTTGATTACTTTTTAATAAAATTGTCTGCTCTGCCATTTGCTTTGGAATGTAGTCAGGCAAAATGGCGCTCATTTCATTTTGAATTCTTTTCGCATCAGTGTAATAAAGAGCGTCTTGCTCATCTAAATATTTTTCTGGTTTAAAATAAGTTGCATTAAAAAGTAAAACAAATAATATAAAGAGTCCGTATAGACCGCGTTGCTGCCGATTTTTAATCAAGTAAGCTGAAATTGCCAAGAGAATAGCGATGAAAAAAACCGCTACAGAGAGAAAACGCCAAGGAAATTGAATAAATTGTAAAATTGCCAAATTATCCCAAATAAATTGACTCTTCATCAAACTCATAAAAAGAGCAAACAAAGTAAAAAAACCAAAAAGTAAAATTAAAAGAACAAATGACTTTTGCGAAATTTTTTGAAATTTTTATATAAATGAAAGGCACAAAAAAGGCCCAAACATAAAAGTCCCAATAATTGGCCTTTACCCAAGAAAAAAGAAATCCCATCGTCAGGACCCCAAACCGAGCCGCCATATTGCCAGCGATCTTGGAAAAATTGTCTAATGTAAAGAAAATGATGCGAATAATGAAAATAACCGGAAAAAATTGTATTAATGACGGTTAAATCTTTTTCCAGCAGGGCAGGAACAACGTAAAAAGCTGACGCCGCGCCGGCCAACAAAAATTGTGCAGCTAAAGGCCATAGTAACTTCATTTTTTTCTGATGCAGCAAGTAAATAAAAGTAAAGACAGCAGCGAGAGGAATAAAAATTAAAGCAGTTAAATTATGGGAAAGAAGAATGGCAAATAAAGAAATAAACAAAATAAATAAGTATTTTTTTCTTTGTTCTTTAGTAAAGGCAATGATGGCGAAAAGGACCAAAGGCAAAAAAGCCATGGCAAAAGTTTCACTCAAAGCTTCTCTGACAAAAAGATTGACGCTACGATATGGCGCTAAAGTGTAAGCAGCAGCGAGTAATAAACCGCCCCATCTACCCAGTAATTTTCTGCCCAAAAAGTAGGCTCCAAGTAAAGTGATAGCGTTTACTAATAAATATAAAATTTTTATACTAGTAACCACACTGCAACAAAGCTTGCAAAAAATAGCCCCAATGAAATAAGGCAGAGGAGCATAAAAATTAAAAAGAGGCATCCCAAATCCATAACCGAAATTACCACTCCAGCGAACTGGGAATTGTCCTTCATCAAGAGCTCTCGACATTTCGGCAATTCTACTGGCATGAGTGAAATCATGGCCACGAAAAAAACTTTCGTGGAGAACTGAGTAACTGCTGGCCAGAAAAATGAAAAATAAAAAAATCACTACAAAATAACTTTTGAGAAAAGAGAATAGTTGATGTAAAAATTTATTTAGCATCGCTCTTTAGATTTTAAAGAAGAAAATTTAATACTTAAATAAGTAGTTAGAGCCTGCCAACAGGCTTTAATAATGATTTTAAAATTAGCGCCGGTAGCTTGACCGTAAAGTCGGGGATAGTGAGTAACAGCAATTTCTTTAAATTTCACTCCCTTTTTCTTAAGACGATAAAGAATTTCTGCACTGGTAAAAGCACTGCCAGAATTAAGCTTTAAGTTTTTGAGTAAATCTGCCTTAAATAGTTTAAAAGCACAATCAATATCTTTGACATGAATGCGAAATAATAAGTCAATGTAAATTTTAAAAAGATTGGCATTTAAACGCCTTTTTAGACCCTCTGCTCTTTTTTTTCTATATCCAATAATTGCGTCATACTGTGTACTTGCCTCTACAAAATTGGCTAATTCAGCTAAATCAAATTGCAAATCGCTGTCAGTCCAAAAAATCCATTCATATTGGCTTTTTTTAATACCAGTTTTGAGTACTTCACCATAACCTTTATTAGATTGGTGAGAATAGATTTTTATATGTGCATCTTCACTTTGCAATTTTTTAGCAATACTCAAACTAGCGTCAGTGCTGCCGTCATTAATGATTAATAACTCATATTGATGAGCCAAAGTGGGCACAATGCGCAGAGCTTGTTTGATCTAAACCTCTAAATTGGCTTCTTCATTGTAAACAGGAAAGAAAACCGATAGAGACCTAAGTTTTTTCATGACAGTTGCTATCATACTATTAATGAGCCCATAGCGAAATAAAGAAAAGCCTTTTTGTGTCGGCGAAAATAAACTAGATTAAAAAACAAGCTAATTTAAAATAAGCTAGATTAAAAATCAGTTAAAATGTAGTAAAATGGACCCTGGTTGATTCTTTTTATTTTGTTATGGGTCTATTATGTCTATTTCAGTAGTCACTATCGCTAAAAATGCTGAAAACACTATTCTTAAGAATTTGAAATCAGTGCAATTTGCGGATGAAGTCATTTTAATTAACGTTAAAAGCATTGATTCAACCGTACAAATAGCTCAAAAATATTGTAGCAAAATTTGTGATTATAATGAAGATTCCGATTTTGTTGAACCAGTGCGCAATTTTGCCTTAAAACAGGCTCACAAAGATTGGGTGCTGATTTTAGACAGTGATGAAGAAATTCCAGCCACCTTGGCTACAAAGCTTTTAGAAATCGATCAACAAGATTTGGCAGATGTTTATTATTTAGCCAGAAAGAACATTTTTAGTGGATTTTGGATGGCTCACACCGGTTGGTGGCCAGATTATCAATTACGTTTTTTTAAAAATGGTTTGGTGACTTGGGGAAAAGAAATTCACGGATCAGCGATAATTAAGGATGGTTCTAAAGCAGAATTTCTTGAGGCCAAAGCAGAATTGGCCATTTTGCATCATAATTATAAGGACACGCAAGAATATTTGGAGCGACTCAATCGTTACACTGATATTGAAGCAGAGCAAAAACTTGTTAAAGATGGTGACAATTTTAGCATTTCATCATCGAGCCTTTTAAAAGTTTTTAGTGACGATTGGCTCAGAAGATTTTTTGCTTTAGATGGCTATAAAGATGGAACGCGAGGTTTTTATCTAAGCATGATGCAAGCCGCATACCAAATGACCGTGCAAATGAAGATTTTTGACAAATTAAATAATCAAGAGAAATTTGAAAAAAATAACCAACAAATTTTACTCAAAGATTTGCGTCATTTTCAAAAAGACTTAAATTATTGGATCAATGATTTAGAAAGCAAAGAAAAAAGAGGTTTGAGTAAATGGTTTTTTATTCTGAGAAAAAAGTTTAGTTTATGAAAAAACACGTATCAATTATTATTGTAAATTACAATACTCCTCAAGAAACAAAAGATTGTATTCAATCTTTATCTTTAATTAACCATACGGGATTTGATTATCGCATTATCATTGTGGATAATGGCTCGAAGGAATTATTAAGCTTCAGCCGGCTTTTTCTTAAAAAAAATCCCAAAATTGATTTAATTAATAGTGAAGGTAATCTGGGTTTTTCCGGAGGAAATAATTTGGGCATTCAGTACGCGATTGATCATTATGACAGCGATTATTATCTTTTACTTAATTCCGACACCATCGTCAGTCAAGATTTCTTGCAAAAACTCTATGAGATGATGGAAAAAGACCCTAAAATTGGTTTAGCAGCACCTAAAATTTACTTTTACAAAGGCTATGAATTTTTTAATAATTCTTACAAAGAAATAGAAAAAAATCACGTACTGTGGTATGTGGGGGGTAAAGTGGATTGGCTTAATTTGCTTTTTTACCACATAGGCATTGACGAAGTTGATCGAGGACAATTTGCAGAAGAGAGTGAGACTGATTTTGTCACAGGCTGCGCGATGATGATTAACAGGGAAGTCATTGAAAGAGTTGGTCGTTTAGATGACAGCTTTTTCCTTTATGGTGAAGACGTTGACTTTAGTTTAAGAGTTCGTGAAGCTGGATTTAGAGTGATGTATTGCCCAAATTCGGTTATTTATCATAAAGTGGGTCGTTCTACTGGAGGGGCTGGTTCTAATCTGCAGCAATATTATCAAACTAGAAACAGATTATTTCTTGCTTTACGCCACGCTCCTTTTAAAAGTAAGTTAACTGCGCTACATTTGATTTTTAATATTTTACGATCAGGCAATGCGATTGAGCGCAAAGCGGTTTTAGATCTTTTATTTGGACGTATGGGTAAACAAGCTTTTATTTAAAATTATGAAATCTAATCTAACTGCCTTAATCATTGCGAGAAATGAAGAAAAGATGATTCAAGCTTGTCTCGAAACTTTGCCATTTTGTCAAAAAATTATTTTATTAGACGATGGTTCAACTGATAAAACGGTCAGCATTGCAGAAAGTTATGATTGCCAAGTAGTGAGTTTTGCTCACGAATCTTTTGCCAAGTTGCGAGAAAAAGCGAGCAGTTTAGTTGAAACTGATTGGCTTTTTTATATTGATGCAGACGAAAGAGTTACTCCGGCTTTGGCTAAGGAAATTTTATTGCATATCGAAAAAGCTGATTGTCAGGCAATGACCATGAAGCGTTTAAACATTTGTTATGGTCAAAGATTTTCCTTTGGGAATTGGCAAAACGACAAAGTGACGCGAATTTTTAGAAAAACAAGTTTATTGTCTTGGCAAGGAGAAATTCATGAAAGCCCCATTTTTAAAGGTAAAAATATCGACTTACAACATGAAATTATTCATTTAACTCATCGCAATACACAAGATAATTTGCGCAAAAGTACTGATTGGACGATTAAAGAAGCCACTGCCCTGTCCGCCGCAACTGTTAAAAAAATTAGTTTAGCAACTATTTTGCGTAAAGGTTTGATGGAATTTTATCGTAGAGCTTTTAAGTATCAGGGTTACAAAGATGGCATGGCAGGAATGATTGAAGCATTAGTTCAAGCCATGAACAGAATGATCGTTTACATTCAAGTTTGGGAATTGCAGCAAAAACCTTCGATTAAAAGCAAATATGAGAAAGAAGAACAAGCAATTAAAAATCTTTGGCAAACTGAGGGGCAAATTAAATGAGCAAAATAGTTTTTTTTTCACCCTATTTACCTAAGCACGCGGGTGGCGGAGAGAGGTATTTGTTTGACTGCGCTAGAATTTTAAGTGAAGAAGGTTGGCAGGTTTTTGTTGCTATAAGTCGCCAAGAACCGCTTTCCAAAAAAGAAATTTTAGCAATTAAAAACAAATATGAGAGTTTTCTTAATTATTCTTTAGAAAAAATTAATTTTATTATCACCCCGTTGGCTACTGATGCTAATTTTTTCAAAAAACTTTTTTGGACGGCTAAGTTTGATGTTTGTTATTATCAAACTGATGGCAGTTTATTTTTTTCTTTGGCCAGAAAAAATGTTTTACACATTCAAGTACCTTTAAAATTAGATAAATCTTCTCTTTTAGAAAGATTAAAGTTAGCTAATTGGCGGGTTAAAAATACCAATTCTATTTTTACCAAGAAATATATTGAAAAGTTTTGGCAAACTAAAATTAATTATGTTCATCAACCCTATGTCAATGCTGAAGAATTTTTATCACAAGCTGATGAATTGCTGGGCAAGCCAGTTGCAAAAGAAAAAATTATTCTTTCTGTGGGAAGATTTTTTTCGCAACTGCACAATAAACGTCAGGACGTTTTAATCACTTTTTTTAAAGATTTGGTTGCCTTGGATCCAGCAGCTTTAAAAGGTTGGAAA
>Ga0116171_10004832_pt1 | contig 11982 bp, 8 predicted proteins | sample AD_JPNHW2_MetaG_FD_89798 | JGI IMG/M metagenome (GOLD analysis project Ga0116171, IMG submission 89798) | Active sludge microbial communities of municipal wastewater-treating anaerobic digesters from Japan - AD_JPNHW2_MetaG | ecosystem: Engineered > Bioreactor > Anaerobic > Digestate | place...
CAATCCCGTAGACAGTGGAGAGTCCGAGGCCCGTCCCGCATCCCGGATCTTTCGTTGTGAAGAACGGATCAAAGGCGTGCGCGCGCGTCGTCGCATCCATGCCCTGGCCCGTGTCGCGGACGGACAGTTCGACCTCGTTGCCTGTGCATCGGGTGACGATCTCCAGGCGGCCGCCGCCCGGCATGGCGTCGCGGGCGTTTAATGCAAGGTTCAGAATGACCTGCTGCAATTCAACCGGCTCGCAGCGAACCGGCGCTAGTCCGGTCTCTGGCGTCAACACGAGTTTGACTGGCGCCGGAATCAGGTAACGGAGCATCTCAGAGCATTCTGCGATGGTCTTATTCACGTCCCCGGTCCGGTTTGTCGAGGCCTGCGCGCGGCCAAAGGCCAGCAACTTCCGAGTCAATTCCGAGGCCCGCTCGCCGGCGCGCCGGATCTCCTCGACTTTGGAACGTGCGGAGTGGTCCGGCGGCATCGTGAGCAGGAGCAGGTCGGAATAGCCGGTTACCACAGTCAGGATGTTGTTGAAATCATGGGCGACGCCGCCGGACAGCCGGCCGAGGGTCTCCATTTGCCTGGCCTGCCGGAGTTGTTCTTCGAGAGACTTACGGGATGTGACGTCGCGTACAACACCCTCTATTCCGGAAGGGAACCCCCTCGTCCATATGAGCCGGGAACTGACCTCGATCCAGATATGCCGGCCATTCTTGGACACCGCCGTAAGCTCATAGTGCGGCGACGATTCGCCGGCTAGCTTGCGTGCCGTCATTTCCCGAGTCCGCTCCGCCGAGTCCGGCGTGAGAACCATCGAGACATTCGCGCCCAGCAGCTCTTCACGGCTATAACCCAACATTTCGCAAAGCGTCTTGTTGACGGCAGTGAAGCGGTCGCGAAGATCGTGCGTGTAAATGCCATCCAGCGCATTCTCGACCATGTCGCGATAGCGGCTCTCGCTTTCCCGCAGCGCCTTCTGCGCGCGCTCACGAGCGGCATACTCGCTGAGAATCGACTGGTTCAGGCTGTCGAGTTCACTGTTCCGTTTGCTGAGCTCCGCTGCCTGTGCATCCCGCTGTGCCACGGCCTTGCGGCGGGCCAGGATGTTGGATACCAGCAAACCGATGATCGCGGACTGGACCAGAAAGAAGATAAACAAGCCGATCAACCATGCCCTGTAAAGCTCAAGCGGGCTGACGGGACGATTGATCAGTTCCACGCTCCGCGGAAGCAACGATTCAGGGATCTTCCATCGCCGCAACGCATTGTAGTCGACAACAGGGCCAAATGTGCCATCCGTGAGGATGGGCAAGTCAGCGGGAGGGGTTCCCCGCAAGATGCGCACCGCAAGGCTTGCAACGGCCCGGGCATGCTGGCGTGCTCCATTGGCGTTGCCACAAAGCACTCCCTGGCCGAGTTCAGTGACATTGGGGCTGAACACGGGCGCGGAGCTTGCTGCCGCGATCTTGGCCATACTCACCCCAGGCAACACATTCGTCCCGTCACGGTCGACAATATAAGCCTTGGAGATGACCGCAGTTCCCGCGGGAAGGAGCCGCAGACGGTCTAACACGCCACTGAGTCCCAAATCGGCGCCGCGGATGTACTCCACTGTTAGGGGCGGGACGGCGTCGATGGCCCGGCTGCACCCTCGCTCAAAGGTCCCGGCATTCTCGGAATTGTCCAGCACGACCGCGACGTGATGAGTTGAAGGCCGCATATGCCGTATCACCGATACGAGCCCCGCGAATGAGTATTGCTCCCTGACACCGGCGAAACGCCTCCGGTCCAGCGACTGGATCACTTCTTCGTTGCTGACGCCGCCGAAGATAACTGGTGGGCCTGCCAGGAAGTCTGGCCCTTGGGCTTTGAGGAACGCGACCGCGTCATCGTCCATGGCAACAATCGCGTCGAGCTTGCGTCCGGCGTATTTCCTCGCGAGAAAATCGCGAAAGGCACTGACGTGCTCCGGCCCGGTGAAACGCCGCATGTCCATGTACTCAACGAACATCTCCAGGCTGTTGAATTCAGCCGCAAGCGTGGCTGCAGTGGCCGTAACAATGCCCCGCGTCCACGGATAGGCTTCGTCATACGAGTTGAGGATGAGCAGCCGGCGATGGGGTTCATTTGGGCCGGACGGCGGAACCGGTTCTGCGGCCAGGCACGACCACACGATCGCCAGGCAAGAAGCTGCCTTCAAAACTTGCTTCGCGCGATGAACGCCTCGGGTAGCCATGAGTTCCTGCCAGTGACTCGCGAGTTTCAGTTCGGAGACATGCAGCCATTCCGCTGGCACGGCAGCATGTCCGGCATCTCAGTTTAGGCCCAACCGAGCCAGGAGTGCAGAGGGATTGGGATCTCGGCCCATGAATAAACGGAACAGATCCGCGGGCTCCTGGCTGTTCCCTTTCTCGAGAATCGCGTTCCGGAAGGCCATGCCGGTGCCGGAATTGAATACGCCCTCGTTGAGGAAACGCGTAAACGCGTCCGCGTCGAGAACCTCCGCCCACTTGTAGCTGTAATAGCCTGCGCCATATCCGACCGGATCGGCGAACAGGTGGGTGAAAGCGCAGACCATGGCATATCCTTCAGGCAGTGGCACCGGACAGAATGGCGCCAGGATTCGATTGGCCGCCTCGATGATGGAGCATTCCCCGGCCGAATCCCGATGTAGCGCCAGATCGAGCGTGGCAAAGCCAAGTTGCCGCATTTGGGCGTTGGCGGCGCGAAACGTTCGCGCCCGAATCATCTTGTGGAACAGTTCGTCCGGAATCAATTGGCCGGTCTGGTAATGGCGAGCGAACAGGTCGAGTGAGATGCGCTCCCAGCACCAGTTCTCCATGATCTGGCTCGGCAGTTCGACAAAGTCCCAGGCCACGTTGGTGCCGGCGAATGAACGGATCTCGACCTGGCTCAAGCAGTGGTGCAGCAGATGGCCGAACTCGTGGAAGATCGTCTCCACCTCGCTGTGTGTGAGCAGCGAGGGCCGGTCCGGCAGCGGAGGGGTTAGGTTGCCGCAGACGAAACCGGCATGAGGACGGAATCCGTCCGCCGCTGGGCCTCCCGTGACGAACGAGTCCATCCACGCGCCGCCTCTCTTTGTCTCACGGGGAAACCAATCGGCATAGAAATGGGCCAGCAGCGCGCCGCTGGCATCGTGGATCTGATAATGCCGGACCGCCTCGTCCCAGACCGCCGCGCCCGGCGCCGGCGTGACCCGGATGCCAAAAATGCGCGAGCAGAGATCGAACAAGCCAGCCACCACGTTGTCGAGGGAAAAATAGGGGCGCAGATCCTCTTCGTCGAACTCATAGAGAGCGGTGCGCATCTTCTCCGCCCAGTAGGCGACATCCCAGGGTTCTATCGTCGCGTCCGGCTCGCGTGACCGGCGGAATTCAATCAGGGCTTCGTTTTCACATTGGAACGCGGCCTCGGTCCGGCAGCGGAGCTCGTCCACGAAGCAGGCCGCGGCCTCGCCGGATGCTGCCATGCGGTCGGCTGTGGCGAAATCGGAGAAATCGGCGTACCCGAGCAACCGCGCCTTGCGGCGCCGCAAATCAAGGATTTGAGGAATGAGTGCGGCGTTGACCTCGGCCGCCCGGGCATTGTAGACCCGGTAGAAGACCTCGCGGGTGGCCGCATCGTCGAGATAGGTCATCACCGCCACGTAGCTGGGCTGCTGAAGCGTGAATCGCCAGCCCTCGATGCCCTTCGATGCCGCCGAGTCACGCGCCGCGGCGACAGCGGATTCGGGCAAGCCGGCCAGCCTCGCTGGGTCCGGCACAACGTATTCCCAGGCCGTGGTGGCATCGAGCACGTTTTGGGCGAAACGGGTGGTGACGTTGGCCAGTTCCACATCGATGGATTCGAGGGCCTGTTTGTCCTTGGAAGACAGGTCGGCGCCATGCCGGCGGAAGCCTTCAATCGTCTTGTCGAGGAATCGCCGGCGGACGCCGGTCAGAGCATCCGCCTCACCAGTGGAGGCGAAATCCTTGATCGCCCGCCACAGCTGTCCGTTGAGCGGAATCGAGCTATAGAACTGAATCACGGCCGGTTGGGCTTCATTCCAGGCATCGCGAAGCTCGGCCGTGGTGGCGACCGCCTCGAGGTGGCGGACAATCGCCACGGCCATGTCCAGATTCTCGGTCGCCGTATCGAGAGCAGCCATTGTGCGGTCGAAGGTCTTCGGTGCCCCGGGTGCGGCAATGGAGTCGATACGCCGGCGCGCGTCGTCCAGCAGGACATCCAGGGCCGGACGGACATGGACTGCCTCGACGCGGTCGAACGGCAGGCTATCGAGATCGCTGAGTAAAGGATTGGACGGGGCCACTCTCTCAGGATACCCGGCCCCGCCCAGCCCCATGAGGCAATTTCCAAGTCATTGAAAAAGAACTGCTTCTCTGGTCGAAGGAGGATGCCCGACCGGCGTGTACTAGTCTGACGGTCCCGGTACGTGGACGGCTTTCCTGTTTCATTTCAATGGCTTAGCATGGACTTAGACCGACAGCCAGTGGCCGCTGCCGCACGGAATCCTATCTGAGGGCAGCGCAGGTGAGCGGTTTACGGATCGAGTAGGAATTGCAGGAAACGCCCAATCACGGAATGCGAAAGTCCAGACGCGCCAAACGCAGACGCGGAGGGATGGCTTGGGCTGTTCCGGTGGTCCTGCTTGCACTCAGTGCCGGTGTAGCCGCGTTACGGGACCAAGGTTGGAAGACGATCCCGATGCGGCCGTCTCCCGGCATGCTGGGCCACATCACGGACCAGAGCAGCCAGGAAGGTGTGAAACCGCGCCTGGTGTATCCATACTCCGTGGTTCCCGGCGGAGTGGAAGACGGCGCCGAGGTGCTGGAGGCCTTGGCGCGGGATCCGGTCGTGCGGGCGCACTATGAAGGATACGCCGCCGCGCAGGCTCGCGTCGTCCTGCTCGCCGAGCCCAGAATGGTCCATGTTTCCTACAGGGTGAAGGACAAAGTCTACTGGACTCGCAAGAAGGTCCAGTTGAAGAAGGGCGAAAAGCTGATCACGGACGGCAAACAGTTTCTCCGGGCCCGTTGCGGCAATCGCGTTTCGGACGTTCCCAGGAAGCCGGTGGCCCTGCTCGAACCGCCCGAAGTTGCCACCGACACCCCGCTCCTCCCGCTGCCGTTGGTTGCACTGACGAAGCCCATTGAGCCCCCGGTTGACGCTCCGGCCGAAGAAGAAAAAGAGGAGTCGTCGGCATTGCCTGCGCCGGTCGTGACGCCCACAGTCCCCGCCGGCGGTGCCACTGTCGTGCCGGTCGTCATCCCGATGGGGGGAGGGGGAGGGGCGCCAGGTTCGTCGTCGCCCGGTGCGCCGTCAGGAACGCCGTCGACGGGCAGTACTCCGCCCTCAGCCCCGCCCACCACGCCAACTTCGCCTTCACCAGATCCACCGCCGGCGCCGCCAGCATCCGATCCGGGCTCTCCTTCGGGCAGCTCTTCGACGCCATCCAGTCCCACGCCAACGTCGCCACCCGGTACGCCGGCCGGCCCACCGCCGTCGACGCCCAATTCTCCGGCAACGCCGCCATCGACCGGGCCCGGCGCGCCATCGCCGTCTTCACCGCCTTCGAGCAACCCCAATCCATCGACCCCGTCGGTGACGCCGCCGCCGGCCGCGCCGCCCGGACCGCTCGAACCGCCGCTGCCGGGCTCGCCCACGGCCCCCAACGGCATTACACCGCCGGGCCCCGGGCCCACACAGCCGCCCTCCGTCGATCCGCCACCAGGCGTTCCCGGTACGACGCCGGGACCACCGCCGGTGACGCCTGTGCCCGAACCGTCCACTTACTTTCTGATCGGCTGTGGTCTGGCGGCCATGGCGCTACTCAAGCGCCGCCGCGGCTGCTGAGCCTGGAGTCTGTTCCGCCAAGCGCTCTCTCCGACCAGGCGCGCCGGCCGGGGGAAAACTGGCTGGCGGCGGCGGCCAGGTAGGGGCGGAACTCGGCGGCCCACCACTGGGTGAGCCCCTGCCGACCAATGGAATCAAGCGTTTGTGTGTAGTGATCCAGTACCTGCTCGGTGAACAATCCAGCGGCCCGGCTGGCGGCGACCTTCGTGCTGCGCCCGAACCAAACGAACCTTTCGGGTAGTTTCGTCAACGCCGATAGGGCGAGCAGTGACGAAAGGTCGAAGGGTGAGCGGTGTGCGCTACCGGCCGTAGCCGAAATGCGGCGCCAGATCGATTCGATTCGTTCGGCGGGAATGAGCTTGTGGGCCGGAAGGGCGAACCATTCGCGACGGATTGCGTCCCACTCACACCTCAGTTCGGCCACGTCGAGCGGAGGGGTGTTGATGGCTTCCGCCGTGCGGCCAGCGACCGATTCCAGCCCAGCCAACATCTCTTCCATCGATGCCGGCGCGGCGTCGGCGGCGAGCAACCCTTCTTTCTTGAGACTCTCGCCGATGTCCCGGATCACGTGTGCGCCAGCGCCGCTCAAATCGGCCAGGGCGGCCAGCACCCAAACCGGCGATGCGCGAAACGTGAGGACGCCGATCAGTTCAATTCCGTTGCCCGCAGTCCGGCGAAGCAGGAAGTCCTCGGCCAGCTTGCCTTCGGCGGGAAAGACACCTTCCACCTGCCCCACCTGTTCGATGAGGAAGCGCAGAATGGCTTCGACCATCGAACGGTAGAGGCGGGACTTACGGACTGCGGGAGGCAGGGTGGCTTCACCGATCTCATGCAGTAACCCGCCGGCCAGCGCGGATGCCGAACGAACCACTCGTTCGGGCAGGGAGACGATATAGTCGCGCCACTCCGACACCGTTTGCCGCACGATGGTATGGTAGCAATTCGGAGCGATAACCCCATGAACCGTAGAGTCTTCCTCGCGACGGCCGGATCGGCTTTGATGGCCCAGAAGCGGCGTCTGAAACTGGGTCTGATTGGCGCTGGATGGTACGGAATCGTCGACTCCGCGGCGGCATACAAGGCGGGAGGCGTCGAATTCGCCATCGTTGCGGATGCCGACACGAAGATGCTCGACGATGCAGGCATGCTCATGGGAAACGAGCAGGGCAGCCGTCCGAAACTAACCAAGAGCTACCAGGAAGTGTTGGACACGCCTGGACTGGATGGCGTCATCATTGCTACGCCACCCCACTGGCATGCCCTTCCATTCATCGCCGCCTGCGGGAAGAGGTTGCCCATCTACATGGAAAAGCCGCTCGCCTATGATGTGCGCGAGGGCCAGGCCATGGTGAAGGCCGCGGCGGCAGCGGGAAATGTTGTTCAGGTCGGCTTCCAGCGCAGACAGAGCGCAGCCTTCAAGCAGGCCCGGGATTTCATTGGATCCGGCGGTGCCGGGACCATCGTCCAGGCCGATGTCCAGATCCATTACACCGCAATCCCTCTGGACAATACTCCGCAGGCTCCCCCTCCCACCCTCGACTGGGAACTCTGGCTCGGACCGGCGCCGAAGATGCCCTATTCGCCAAACGTGGGTCACAAATCCTGGCGGCTGGAGCGGAACATCGGCAATGGCCACCTAGTGGATTGGGGGATCCACCCGATGGACGCCACGCGCCAGGTTCTGGGTTTGGACCAGCCGAAGTCGGTTCAGGCCGCTGGCGGAATCTATCACTACAAGGGTAGGATCACGACGCCCGATACGCTCACCGCCCATTTCGAATTCGACCGCTGCCCGGTGGTCTGGCGTCATCGCCTATGGGGTGCCGTCGAGTACACCCCGGAAACGCAGAACGGCGCCTTCTACTATGGTGACAAGGCGACGGTGTTTGCCACCGATCAACGCTGGGTCATCATCCCGAAAGAGCGTGGGGCGGAACGGAAGGTGTACGACATTCAGCCCGCCACAGACATGGGCTTGCTACACATCCAGGAGTGGCTTGCGGCCGTGCGTGGCGAGGGCAAGGTGAGCTGCACGGTTGAAGACGCCTGGAAATCGACGGCCATGGTGCAACTGGCCATGATTGCCTACGATGCGGGACGTTCTATCGGATGGGACGCCACTAGTGCGAAGATTGTGAATGACGGAGCCGCTGGGAAGGCTCTGAAGAGACCCTACCGCGCTCCTTACAAACATCCATTCGCATGACCACCTCACAATTGCCCATGGCCCCCATGACGCTGGATGGTTCCAGCGTCCTGCACCAGATGTTCCGCATCCGTTGGGAGGCATGGAGAGGCTGCGACGCCGCCTGCCAGGCGCAGACGCTGCGCGAAGCTTCAGACTGGTTCGCCGAGGCGGCCACCGCCCCGGCCGGGTCACAGTCGGCGGCCTTCGCCATGCTCGGCCACAAGGGCGACCTGATGCTGCTGCACTTCAGGCCGGACTTCCCCACCTTGCTCGTGGCGCAGGCCGAACTGCGGAAACTCCGTCTTTCCGAGTATCTGGAGCCGACCGGCTCCTACGTCAGCGCGGTTGAACTGGGCTTGTATGAATCGACCCGCAAGATGTACGACGATCTGGCCGCGAAGGGACTGGAACAAGGCACCGAGGGCTGGGCGAACGCCATCGAAGAGACGCTCGGCCGGCAGCGCAAAGCCATGGCTGTCCGGCTCTACCCGGAGATTCCGAACATGCGCTACCTCTGCTTCTACCCCATGGACAAGAAGCGCGGCGAGCAGCGCAACTGGTACGCGGAGTCCTTCTCTGCCCGGCAGAAAATGATGACCGAGCATGGTGCGATCGGGCGCAAGTATGCCGGGATCGTAAAACAGGTGATCTCCGGTTCGATTGGTTTCGACGACTGGGAATGGGGCGTCGACCTATTCGCCGACAATGCTCTGTTGTTCAAGCAACTGGTCTACGAGATGCGGTTCGACGAAGCCAGTGCCGTCTATGGCCTGTTCGGAGCCTTCTACCTGTCGCTCAGAGTGAAGCCGGAGGGCCTTGCCGCCTTCATGTCCGGAGAAGTGGCGAACTCACTCGCCTGACACTGATCCGCCGCGAGTGCCGTCGTCTTCGCCACGACGCCCCGCGAGTCCAACGGCTTCGTTCGTGGCGCGCCGTGCCAAATTGTTGCGAGGATCAGTCCGCGTACAAATCTTGGCTTCCGTTAGGTCGGGTCCGCAACCGTGTTAGGTCAAAGCTCCAGCAGGTGGCCCATCCGGTCTTTCTTTGTCCGCATGTAGGCATCGCTCTGGCGGCTGCGCTGGGCTTGGCAGGGGATCCGCTCGATCACTTTGATGCCATCCTGCTCCAGGGCGGAGATCTTGTCCGGGTTGTTGGTCATCAGACGTACGCACTCAACGCCGAAGAAGCCCAACACAGCAGAGGGGGCCTCATAGGCGCGCAAGTCGGCTTCGAATCCGAGTTGCTCGTTGGCCTCCACCGTATCGGCGCCGGCGTCCTGCAATTGATACGCCCGCAACTTGTTCAGCAAACCGATGCCGCGGCCCTCCATCTGCTCGTAGATCACCATTCCGCGGCCCGATGAGGCCACGGTTTCCAGCGCCAGTTCCAACTGCGCCCGGCAGTCGCAGCGCAGGCTATGAAAGACATCGCCCGTCAGGCACTGTGAATGAATCCGCACCAGCACCGGTTCGGACCCGGAGATATCCCCCATGACGATGGCAACCACTTCCTCGGTCTGCTCGCCTTGAAGGACCTCGAACCCGTGGATTCTAAAATGGCCGTACTCGGTCGGGAAATCGGCCTCGGCGACCTTCTGAATCTGCACTGGCGTTTTGCCGTTCATTCACTTGCCTGAAACTCCCATTCTATAATGGGGCCTCCGGCCCGCGCCCCGAGCCTGGCCGGTGGCCGCGTGCGCAGTATGGAGCAACAAGTCATCATTCTGCTGGTGAAACTGGCGGTTGCCGCCTCGTTCGCCAGCATCCTCTCACGCTCCTCGCGCTTCCTGAACTTACTGCTGCGCGAGCATCGCACGACGCTGGAGCGCCTTCAAGTCGCATTGGGCATCGCCGCGTTCTGCGCCATAGGCGCCACGTTCAGGCTCAGCTCGGGCGCCTATCAAGGAGTGGATCTCTCGCTCGAAGGGTCGATTGTCGCTGGCATTGTCGGCGGCTACATCTCCGGGCTGGTCGCCGGCGCGGCTTGCGCTGTGCCGGCGATGCTGAGCGGGGAGTACCTGGCGATGCCGCTCTATGCCGCGGTAGGCCTCATCGGCGGGCTCCTGCGCGATCTTGCGCCAGATCACGAAGAAATCTGGCGATTCACGCCCTTCTTCGACCTTTCGATCTACCGCCTGATCCGCTATCCCGCCGAGCGCCAGCGCCGCCTCTACCATGTCGTAATCCTGCTGTCGCTTCTGCTCGCCGAATTGCTCCGTTTTCTGGCCCAGGAGCTCTTCGAGGGCAAGTACCTGTTCACCTTCTATGGCTCGGGCGGCGGAATCCTGAGCGTTGGGGCGGTGTTCCTAACGACGGTGTTCGCCGTCACCATCCCGCTCAAAGTGTGGAACAGCGCCCGCAACGAGCGCCTGCTTGAATCCAAGGAGAGACTTCTTGTCCAGGCGCGGCTGTCGGCCTTGTCGAGTCAGATCAATCCGCACTTCCTTTTCAACACGCTGAATACGGTGAGTTCGCTCATCAGGACCCAACCCGATGAGGCCCGGCGCGTCGTCCACCGCTTGTCGAGCATTCTGCGCCGGCTGCTGCGCAAGACCGATAGCTTCGCGCCGCTGCGCGACGAATTGCAGTTCATCGACGACTACCTGTCAATCGAAATGGTTCGGTTCGGCGACAACCTCAAAGTCGACAAGGAGATCGACGACGCGGCGCTGGACCGCCAGATTCCTGCCATGATCCTTCAGCCAATCGTTGAGAACTCCATTCGACACGGCCTAGCGAACAAGCTCTATGGAGGGCGGATCAGGCTGGCGGCGCGTATCTCCGAGCCGGGCCGGCTGATGCTCACTATTGAAGACGATGGCGTCGGTATCGAGGAATCGAAACTCTCCACCTTGCTCGAACAGGCCGGCATCGGCGTATCTAACGTGAATGAACGGCTTCGCGTTCTGTTTGGCGACAACTACAGGTTCAGCATCGATTCGCGGCCCGGGCAGGGTACCCGCACTGAAATCGACATTCCGGTTCACTGATCGCGCCCTGCCCGACACGACCCAGGAGGTCCACATGTCAAAGATCATTCGCTACGAATTCATGGGAAGCTGGTTCCACTTCTGGGTGTTGTCCATCACCGTGATAGGAATCCCCCTGGCGCTCCTCTATCTCCTCTCCGGCACGCTGCGCATCGAGAGCGAGATGGATGATCCCGAACATTTCGTTGAACAGTTCCGGCTTCGCGGCCGCAGGTCCGGCTGATCCCATCCTTCCCAGCCGGCCTGTTGACGGAAACGCGCCCAATGCGGTCTGCGTCCGAATGAGCGTGACCCGCTGCAACGTCTCGCCACCTTTCGTCTTGTCCGCGGGTGTCGCTTTGTCGCTGTCCGCCCCCGGACTGACATCCATGGCATCGGCGAGACGGCCTGTTCGGCGAGCGGACTCTCGATGTGGAAGTACCAAACCTCGAACCGGTCCAATTTACCGCCTAAACCTGTTCGGTTGGCCGGATAATATTGATTGCAAACGACTTAGTCTCTGTTGAGAGACAGCCACGGTCAGGTAGGCCCACGTTGGATTGCTCCGCTACGATGCTTGAAACCGCGCTCGGCGCTACAATTGGCGGGGTGGCCGCAGTGGCCGGATCCGTTCGTTTGGTACCAGACCGAGTGGCCGATTACCATATTGTGTTGATTCAGCGCGGCGACCCGCCGCCCGGAGAACGCGTGCAGTCACTGCGGTTGACCGTGAGCGCCATCTCACGCCGCAGTGTAAACCTGCCGATAGCGGAATGAGTCTTAGTGTATAGGTTGAAGGCTGGACAATGAGACTACGAACCCTCTTTTTGTTTTTCGTCGCGTTGGCGGCGTCCTGGGCCGCCGAGCCGGTCCGCTATATTCTTGAATTGACCGGGGATCCCGCAATCGTTTCGAAGCGGGCCGAACGCAGTGCCCGTCGCGCTGCCATCCGCGGCGA
>Ga0116171_10004833_pt1 | contig 11979 bp, 9 predicted proteins | sample AD_JPNHW2_MetaG_FD_89798 | JGI IMG/M metagenome (GOLD analysis project Ga0116171, IMG submission 89798) | Active sludge microbial communities of municipal wastewater-treating anaerobic digesters from Japan - AD_JPNHW2_MetaG | ecosystem: Engineered > Bioreactor > Anaerobic > Digestate | place...
CGCCGACCGCCTACATCGGCAATCTCACCACGCTTTGCCTGGGCAAGCGCGGCGTGCAGAAGTCCTTCACCTACCTCGACGAGAAACGCGTCGAGATGGTGTTTGAAATGCCCCTGGCCGAAGTGCTGTTCGATTTTTACGACAAGCTGAAGTCCACGAGCCGCGGCTACGCGAGCTTCGACTACGAAGTGACGGAGTACAGGGCGACCGACCTCGTCAAGCTCGACTTCCTGATCAACGGCGACCCCGTCGACGCGCTTTCCATGATGGTCTTCCGGCAGGGCGCCTACGACCGCGCGCGGAAGGTCTGCGAACGCCTGCAGAAGAATATTCCGCGCCAACAGTACAAGGTGGCCATCCAGGGCGCCATCGGCGGTCAGATCATCGCCCGCGAGACGGTGAACCCCGTCCGCAAGGACGTGCTAGCCAAGTGCTACGGCGGCGACATCAGCAGGAAGCGCAAGCTCCTCGAAAAGCAGAAGGAAGGCAAGAAGCGCATGAAGATGGTCGGCAACATTGAGCTCGGCCAGGACGCCTTCTTAGCCGTCTTGCGCACGGACGAGGACGAGAATTAGCGCGCGTCGAGCGCAGCGCCCATAAATTGAGAAGGCCGCCCGGATCGAACCGGGCGGCCTTCTTTATGCCCCCGTCCCAGTCGGGAAAGGGGCAGAGGATTTATTGAACTACTTCTTCGCGGCCGGGGCTTCAGCGGCTGGGGCGGGAGCCGCGGGGACGGCTTCGCCGGCGGCGGGAACCGTCGTCGTGGTCGCGGAGGACGATTTGGACGCGCTGTTGCCGGTCTGGAACACCTTGAAGAAGGTCGTGTTGAATTCGTCCTTGAGCTTCTTGCTCTTGGTGAAGGTGTCGCGGGTCTGGCTGTCCACCGCCTGCTGGTGGAAGTAGGGGTAGGCGAACTTAACCATCGCCGTATCGTCATCGCTGGCGGCGGCATCCTCGGTGACGGCGAAGACGATGACCGAATCGCCGACGACGAGGGGCTTGGAAACCTTGCCCTTGGTCTGGGTGAAGAGTTCGATCATGAAAGCCTCGTCCTGCTCGGCGGACTGGAGTTCCGGATCGCTGTTCGCGAAAGGCGTCTGCAGGAGGGGAATCTGCTGGCCATAGGCGTAGAAGGTCGGGTTGCCGATGTTGATGATGAAGGGACCGGCTTTCTTGACCGAAAGCCCGGCTTTCTTGGCGATCGCGTCGAACTGGGCGCCGTCGGTCGTGGAGATCGCCGAAGTGGCCTTGGCGATGGCCCAGCTCTCGAGCGTTCCGCGTTCCTTCTCGTTGAGATAGGCTTTGACCTCATCTAAAGTCGCCTGATTCGTGAAGTCGGGCGCCGCGGGGTCGGTATTGATCCTGAAGAAGGCCCAGGCTTTGTCGGCGATCTTGAAGACGTCGGAGACATCTCCCTTGGGCAGGGCGAGCACCTTCGCCGCGTCTTCCTTTTTCAGGAATCCCTGCTCGAAGGTGTAGGCGAGCACGTTGCCGGCGTCTCCGCCCTTGTCGGCGTAAGCGTCCTGAGAATGGCTCTTGGCCGCGTCCTCGAAGGAGAGCTTGTTGTCGCGAACCTGCTTGAGCACTTTCTTGGCATCGGCTTCGGAACTCGTAACGGTGATCCGGGAGACGCCGTAGGTTTTAAAGAGATCGGCGTTCTTCTGTCCCCAGGCGGCGACTTCCTCGTTCGGGTAGCTCGAAAGGGGGATCGTCGCATAGGCGATGCTCCGCTGAGCCTTGGGCATCGCGGCGACGAAAGCCATCTCAGCGGTACTGGGGGAGATGGTGTAGAGATCCTCGTAATAGCGCCTGACGACGAGGTCTTCCTTCGTGGAATCGCGCAGCGACATGCGGGCGGCCATGGCCAAGGCGTTATATTTTTCGATGGAGAAGGCGCCATCGACCTTGAACTGGTCAAGCTGGGCGATCGCTTCGTCGATGCCCTTGTCGGTCACCTTGTAGCCGGCGCGCTGAACGGTGTCGACGATGCCCGCGCGGATGGCGGTGCTCTGGAAGGCCATTCGCCAGACCTGGTAGGCGTAGAGCTGGAAGTTCTGCTCGGAGAGCCCTTGCTGCTTGAGGTATTCATTGATCTGGGATACCTGGCTGGCGAAGTAGGAGCCGGACGTGTAGGTGATGGGCTTGCCGTTCCAGCTGCCGAACTTGGGCGCTCCCCCTGCGGAACCATAGCTGCCGCCGAGCGAGGGGATGAACACGAAGGCGACGATGGTGATCACCAGGAGGATGATCGTGCCGACGTAGACGAAGGGGTTTTTGATGCCGCGCTTGGGTGCGGCGTCTTTCTTGGGTGCTTTCTTCGACTCGGTGCCTTCGGGGCTGTTGATCTGCGATGCCATAGTATTCCTTCTGAATATATTCTTCGAAAAATATCGCCAGCAACGGTATCATGATAGGGATTTGCTGTCAACGACGCGCCGGCTCGGAAAGCGCGCGCAACGCTTCCTCTTTACCGGTAAATTCAGTCCAATCAGGAATTGTCTCCTGAAAGAAGGCGGCGGAGTCCGACGTTTCATCCAGGCGATGTTCGAGCTTATCGCGCAGGGCCAGCTCGAAGGGATGGAAGCTCGCCTTGTAGTCCATGGTGGGGGAGCCGGGTACCCAGAATCCTAGATAGTAATAGGGTTTTCCGAGATCGATGGCGGCCGCGCTCTCGGCGAAGACCGAGTAGGTTCCGAGGCTGCGATGGGAGGCGGCCGGATCGAAGGCGAAATAGACGGAGGAAAGCCCTTTGGGCAGCACATCAAGGAAGCCGAGCGCGAGGAGCTTGCCGCCCGCGTCGCGGTATTCGGAAAGCGCGGCCATGGGGGAGTCTATGAGCGCAAGGAACGATTCTTCGAGATTGTCTTCCGAGGCGCCGTGGCGCCAGCGGACGTATGCCGAGTACAGGGCGAACCGCTCGTCGCTGAAGCCGGGGGGGAGCAAGAGTAAGGTCATGTCGGCATTGCGGCGCGCGAGGCGCTTGGCGCGATCGCCGCGCGCGAGGCGGTCGCCGCGGATACGTATCGGTATGCAGGCCGCGCATCCTTCGCAGCGGTAGCGATAGAGGGCGGGGCCAGTTCGCCGCCAGCCGGCGGCAAGGAGCTCCTCATAGCGCGAAAAGCAGGAGTTCCCGATGAAAAACTCTCCATTCGACCTGTTCTCCTGAAGATAGGGGCAGGGCTCAGAAAAGCGATAGCGGGCATCGGTGCTCACGATTGCGCCAATTGTAGGCGAGGACGCGCCGCCAGTCCATCGGCCTGGCGCTTTATCGGCGCCGCGGTTCAATGCGGCGGTTCAGCGCAGCGCGGCTTGATGAAGGCGATTCCGCGGCAGTATGTTTTAACCATGAGCATAATGACTCGAACCGGCGATTTCGGCGACACGGGACTCTGGTCGGGCGAGAGGGTCGGCAAGGACGATCTTCGCGTCGAAGCCTATGGCACCGTGGACGAGCTCTCCGCGGCGTTGGGCGTCGCACGCCACGCCTGCGTCCAGGCCGATGTCCTCACCGCCATCGAGGATATCCAGCGCCTGCTGTTCCGCGCGGCGGGCGAACTCGCCTCGCTTGGAAAGCCTTTCAGCGCGCCATTGCTCCCTGAAGACGAGGCGCTCATCGCCGGGCGCACCGCCGAACTCGAAGCGCGCATCCCCCTCAAGGGCTTCGTGATTCTGGGCATGACGCCGGGATCGGCGGCCCTCGACATGGCCAGGACGATCGCCCGCCGCGCGGAGCGGCGAGTCGTCGCGCTCTCCCGCAAGGAAACCGTATCGGCCGACTTGAGGAAATTCCTCAATCGCCTGTCCGATTATCTTTATATGCTCGCTCGCGCCGAAGAAGCCGCGGCGGGCGCTATACGATTCGCATAACTCCGCGAAACGCGGGAGGTTCGGCATGAAGCTCTATTCCAAAAGGCAAATGGCCATCGGCATAGCCCTGGGCGCGGTCGCGGCCAGCGCGCTCATGTTCGGCGGGGCTTTCCTGATCGCCAGGAGCGGTCTTTTCCAGCCGCGCGCGTCGGCGCAGGCGAGCCTGGCGATCCCCGCGGGCGCCAAGGCCGGAGCCGCCGCCTTGGCCGGAAACGGCGGAAACGGAGCGACGGCGACCGCCGCCGCCCTTCCGCAGGGATTCGCCCAGCCCGTCCAGTACACGATGGACGAGACTGAGAACATCGGCGTCTATGAGCGGAACAACGAGTCGGTCGTCAACATCACCACGGAAGTAGTCAGCGTCAATTGGTTCATGGAGCCGGTGCCGCAGAGCGGCGGCTCGGGCTCGGGATCGATCATCGACACCCGCGGCTATGTCCTCACCAACTACCATGTCGTCAAGGGCGCCTACAAGCTCTTCGTCAACACCTCCGACGGCAAGCAGCACGAGGCCGCCGTGATAGGCACGGATCCGCAGAACGACCTCGCCGTCATCAAGTTTTCACCGCCTTCGGGAACCACGCTCAAGCCGATCGCCTTCGGTTCGTCCAAGGGGCTTAAAGTGGGGCAGAAGGTACTGGCGATCGGCAACCCCTTCGGCCTCGAGCGCACGCTCACCCAGGGCATCGTCTCCGGCCTGGGCCGCCCGATCCAGAAAGACGACACCACCATACTCCAGAACATGATACAGACCGATGCCTCAATAAACCCAGGCAACTCGGGCGGCCCGCTGTTCAACGCCGCGGGCCAGATGATCGGCATCAACACGATGATCTACTCGCCCTCGGGAGGCTCCGTCGGCATCGGATTCGCCATCCCCGTCGATACGGCGATACGCATCGTTCCCGAGCTGATCAAGGAGGGGAAGGTGCGCCGAGGCTGGATCGATATCGAAGCCATCCAGCTCTTCCCGGCGCTGATCACCTACTTGAAGCAGTCGGGGCAGCCCTCGCCGGTGGAGCAGGGCCTCCTCGTCTCGGCGGTGCGCGCGGGAAGCAGCGCCGAAAAGGCCGGGCTCAAGGGCGGCGCCACGGCGGTGCGCTACGGCACATCGACCTTCAAGATCGGCGGCGACATCATAACCGCCGTGGACGGCCAAGCCGTCGGCTCCATAGCCGACCTCTATACCGCGCTCGAGGACAACAAACCGGGCGAGAAAGTATGGGTCGAGTACTACCGCGGCAAGCAGAAATCGCGTATACAGGTGACGCTCTCGGAGCAGTCCCAGCAGCAGGACCAGTGAACCGCCGCAAGGAGCCTCAATGAAGCCATTCAAGGTCGTGGCGCCCTTCGAGCCGTCGGGCGATCAGGGCAGCGCGATACAATCCCTCGCCGAAGCCGCCTCCTCGGGCGCGAAATACATGACCCTAAAGGGCGTCACCGGCTCGGGCAAGACCTTCACCATGGCGAAGGTGATCGAAAAGCTGCAGAAACCCGCCCTCATCATCTCGCACAACAAGACTCTCTCCGCCCAGCTCTACCGCGAGTTCAAGGGCTTTTTCCCCGACAACGCGGTTGAATACTTCGTTTCCTACTACGATTACTATCAGCCCGAAGCCTATGTTCCCTCGAAGGATCTCTACATCGAAAAGGACTCGAGCATCAACGACGAGATCGACCGCATGCGGCTCTCGGCCACGGCGGCGCTGATGGAGCGGCGAGACGTCATCATCGTCGCCACCGTCTCGTGCATCTACGGCCTGGGATCGCCGGACCTCTATCGCGAAATGCGCATCTACCTGGACAAGGGCAAGGTCATCGACCTCGAGACCGTGAAGCGGAACCTCGTCAACCTCCAGTACGAGCGCAACGACATGATCCTCGAGCGAGGCAAGTTCAGGGTGCGGGGCGATCTGCTCGAGATATACCCCGCCTACCTCGAGGAAGCCTACCGGATCGAGCTGGACTTCGACACGGTGGCGCGCATCCGCAAGTTCGATCCGCTGACGGGGAAGGCCGGCGACGACCTGGACGAGGCGGTCGTCTATCCGGCCAAGCACTTCGTCATGCCGGAGAACCAGGTCCACAAGGCCGTCGAGCGGATCCGCGCGGACTTGGAGGAGCAGTACGAGCGCTTCATGGGGCAGAACAAGCTCATAGAGGCGCAAAGGATCAAGTCGCGCACCGAATACGACCTGGAGATGATGGAGGAGATGGGCTATTGCCCCGGTATCGAAAACTATTCGGCCCCCCTCTCGGGCCGGACGCCCGGCGAGCGCCCCGGCGTCCTGATCGACTATTTCCCCAAGGATTTCGTCACCTTCATCGACGAGTCGCACGTGACGCTCTCGCAGATCGGCGCCATGTACTCGGGCGACCGCAGCAGGAAGACCTCCCTCGTCGATTATGGTTTCAGGCTGCCCTGCGCCCTGGACAACCGGCCGCTCAAGATCGAAGAATTCGAGCGCATGATGAACCAGGTCGTCTATGTCTCCGCCACGCCCGGCCCGACGGAATTGGAGCGGTCGTCGGTCATCGCGGAACAGATGATCAGGCCTACCGGGCTCGTGGATCCGGAAATCGTCGTCAGGCCCACCGAAGGCCAGATGGAGGATATCTACGCCCGGGTTCGCGAGCGGGCGGCGAGCGGGGAGCGCAGTCTCATCATCACGCTCACCAAGAAAATGGCCGAGGAACTCACCGAATACCTTTCGGGGCTGGGGCTCCGCGTGCGCTACATCCATTCGGAGGTCGAAACCATCGAGCGCGTCGAGATCCTGACCCAGCTTCGCGCCGGCGAGTTCGACGTGCTGGTCGGCATCAACCTCCTCAGGGAGGGAATCGACCTGCCGGAAGTCTCCTTCATCGCCATCCTCGACGCCGACAAGATCGGCTTCCTGCGCTCCGCGACGAGCCTCATCCAGATCATCGGGCGGGCGGCCCGCAACGCCGCGGGAATAGTCGTCATGTACGCCGACCGCGAAAGCGACGCGATGCGAGTGGCGATCGGCGAGACCAACCGCAGGCGCGCGATCCAGGTCGCGTACAATGTCGAGCACGGAATAACTCCCACCACAATAAAGAAATCAGTGCATGATATCCTGGAGCGCCACAAGGAAGAGAAGGTCGACGCCACGTTGGACGAAGTCGGCTTGCTGAGGAAAACGCACAACATGCTCATCCCCGAGCAGCGCAAGTCCCTTGTTAAAGCGCTCGAACAGCGCATGCTCGAGCACGCCAAGAACCTCGAATTCGAGGAAGCGGCGCTCCTGCGCGACGAAATCGCTCGCGTCAAGGCGGGCGGCGATGTATAATTGCCGACGATATATAATCGCCAGCGATAGGTAATCGGACTCAATCTCTAGTTGAAAGGATGTTTCGATGCAAAACTTCTCAGCCGCCGGAATCTCCGCCGGCGAATGCGACTTCTCGATCATCGACGCCCACTGCGACGCCCTGCTCGCCGTTATCGGCAAGAGCCAGATTCCCGGCGACGTCGGGAAACGCGACCTTCTTCAACGAAATGCGATCAGCCATATCGACGTTCCCAAGCTGCTCGAAGGTTCGGTGCGCTGCCAATTCTTCGCCCTGTTCGCCGAGGACGAGGACGTGCCCCGCGCCCGCGAATACACGCACGGCCTCATCGATCTGTTCGAGGCCGTTTGCGCCCGTTCGAATGGCGCGCTCTTCCCGATCCTCAAGGCCTCCGACCTGGCCGCAGCAAAGCCTGGAAAGAGCGTTGGCGGACTTCTTTCGATCGAGGGCGCCGAAGCGCTGGAAGGCAGCCTCGACGCGGTGGACGAATTCTACGCGCGGGGCGTGCGCGCCATCGGCATCACCTGGAACCGCCGCAATCCCTTTGGCCGCGGGGTGCGGGCGGAAGGCGAGGACGGCTTGACCAAGCTCGGCTTCCAGCTTGTCGAAAAGATGGAGTCGATGGGGATGATCGTCGACGTGTCGCACCTGTCCGACCCCGCCTTCGACGACGTCGCCGCCGCCGCGAGGATGCCCTTCATCGCCTCGCACTCGAACGCCCGGGCGCTGAATGACCATCCGCGGAACCTGACCGACGCGCAAATCCGGAGAATAGCCGATTCGGGCGGCGCGGTGGGGGCCGTCTTCGTGCCCAATTTCGTCGCGCTCAAGCCGTCGAAGTCCTACCTCGAGCACCTCGTGGACCATATCGACCATATCGTGAAGGTCGGAGGCATCGAATGCGCCGCCCTCGGTTCCGATTTCGATGGGTACCGCGGCATCGAGGGCCACGTGCTCGCCGACGCCTCCGAATACCCCCTGCTCATTGAAGCGCTGCGCGGCCGCGGCTATTCCGCGACGTCGCTCGAGAAAATCCTCTCGAAGAATTGGCGGCGGGTATTCGATGCCATTCTCCGCTGAGCGCCCGCTCAAGATCGCCCTCATCGGCTTCATGGGATCGGGCAAGACCACCATCGGCCGCGCCCTCGCCGGGCTTTCGGGGCTCCGCTTCATCGACCTCGATGCCGCGATCGAAACCGTCGCGGGGATGAGCGTCGGCGCGATCTTCGCGGCGGAGGGCGAGGCTGCCTTCCGGGTTCGCGAGGCGGAGGCGCTGCGCTCGCTGGCCTCGCGCCGCGGGGGCATGGTCCTCTCCTGCGGAGGGGGCGTCGTCATCTCGGAGGCGAATCGCGCCACGCTCGCCTCGGACTTCACTACGGTTTGGCTGGACGTGCCCTTCGAGGAACTGATGCGGCGGCTCTCCGACGAGGCTGAACGCGAAACGAGGCCGCTCATGCGCTCCGAAGGCTATCGAGAGAGGGCGGAGGTCCTCTTCAGGTCGCGCGAGCGCTTGTATCGCGAGGCGAGCCGCATCGCGTACCGCTGGAAAGCCGGCGAAACGGCCGACGCCGCGGCCTCCGCGATCGCCGCCATGCTCGACGCCTCCGCGGGGCCTTAAGGCCTGTCGGCGTCGGCGCGCTCGTTGGCTGGCAGCAGCCGGCAGCGGGAAAGATCGATCCTGACCCCGACCGATTCGCCCTTGGCGATTGGCACGTCGGTGCTCACATCGACCGAGAGCGCGTCGTTTTCAGCTTCGCTTCCGGCAGGAAGCCGGACCAGCGTCCTTCTGCGGTCTCCAAGAAAAATGACATCGGCGACTTCTCCGCGGAAAAACGCCTGCGATCCCTGCGCGGAGCCGCATTCGGCAGCGCCGCACAAGGTCGCGCATCCGTTCGGCACGAAGAGCCGTTCGGGTCCCTTCGCCCCGCCTCCGGCGCGTTTCAGCGAAGCCGCCTGCGCCGAATCCTTCACGAGTCCTGCCGGGAGCAGGGCGCCCAGCCCCAGGAAGCCGACGCACCACGCGTCGGGCGGATTGTCCCAAATCTCCTCCGGGGCGCCCGAGGCGACGATCCTGCCATCCTTCATGACGAAAATGGCATCGCCAAGTTCGAGCGCCTCCTCGACATCGTGCGTGACGTGAAGCGCCGTCACGCCCTCCGCCCTGAGGCTCGACCGCAGGTAGGCGCGCAGCTCGCGCCGCAAAGGTGCGTCGAGGGAGGAGAGCGGCTCGTCCATAAGCAACAGCGCGGGTCTCGCAGCCACCGCCCGCGCGAAAGCGAGACGCTGCCGCTCGCCGCCGGACATCGCATAGGGGCGTCGGCCGAGGAGACCATGAATCTTGAGCGTTTTCGCGAGAGCGTCGATCCGCGTCCCGGACTCGGCGGCGGCGATGCCGCGGAGCTTCATGCCGAAGGCGATGTTCTGCCGCCCGGTCAGGTGATCGAAAAGGGCGAGATCCTGGAAGACGAAGCCGAGATTGCGTTTTTCGGGGGGCAGCGCGCCTATATCCTTCCCCTCGATGAGAATGCTTCCCGCGTCCTGATGTTCGAGCCCCGCGACGCATCGCAGGAGGGTTGTCTTGCCGCAGCCCGAAGGGCCGAGCAGCACTCCGGTCTGGCCCTTCCGAAGCGAGAGCGAAACCGACACGCTGAAATCGCCGTGCGCGAAGCGAAGGTTCGATACTTCAAGATGGTTCATTGGTCCCTTCCTTGACGAAAAAAACCACGCTCGTCGCAATGGCGAGGATGATGCCCACGGCGCAGGCTTCGCTGAAGCGGTACGACGAGGTCAGTCTGTAGAGGAGAAGCGGGAGGGTTTCGGTCGCGCCGCCGCCCAGAAGAAGGGGGATGTTGGCGTCGCCCATGGTCATGGAGAAGGCGAAAGCGCCGGCGCTCGCCAGCGAGGGTGCGAGGAGCGGCAGATCGGCCAAAAGGAAGGCTTGGCGCGGCGAAGCGCCAAGCGTGCGGGCGGCTTCGTTTTTTCCTCGCTCCAAGGCGCCGAAGGAAGCCTCCATCGATCGGGCCACAGAAGGCCACGCGATGGAAAGCTGCCCGATAATTATTACCGCCCGCCCGCCCGAGCCGAACAGCGCGCTCAAGCCGGCGGCGACCAGGGCGGGAGAGATGGCGAGCGGAAGCAGCGCGATCCAGGTCGCACGGCGGCCGCTTCGGGCATAGTGCTCCGCCGCGGAGAGCGCCGCGCCGAACAGCGTCGCCAGGATGGCGGCCAGCCCGCTCAATGAGAGGCTGTTGAGGAGAGCCTTGACGAGCGGCGTCCCGGGGCCTAAAAGGCGCGTGAAGTTTCCGAAGCCGAAGCGCGCGGCGCCCGCCATCGAGCCGCGGAGCGTGAAGGCTTCCACGACGAGCGCGAAAAGCGGTCCCAGGAAGAAGACGATGGTGAGAAGCTCGTACGCCGCGATCGCCGTCCGCGCAGCCCCCTTCGGCCTCTTCCTTGGCGCCACGGCCCCGAAGCCCTTCGAAATGGCGGCTCCCTTCCGGCTAAAGCTTTCAAATCCGCTGGCCGCGATGAGCGCGATAGCCGTTTGCACGGCAGCCAGGGCGAGGGCGAGCTGCCTGTTTCCGGTGAAGCGGATAGCCCGGTAGATTCCGACTTCGAGCGTCGAGCCTGAAAGCCCGCCGAACACGAGGACGATCGTAAAGCTGAAAAAACAGAACAGGAAGACAAGACTCGCCGACTGCAAGAGGGAAGGGAGGAGCTGAGGCAGGCTTCCCGCGGCGAAAGCGCGGAAAGGTCCGGCGCCCATGGTTCTGGCCGCTTCCTCCCTGCTCTTGGGGAGCTTCCCCCACACCGAGCCCACATTCTGGATGATGATGGGGAAATTGTAGAAAGCATGCACGGTCACGAGGCCCCAGAATGAGTAGAGAAATCCTCCGCCAGCGCCAGCGATGCCGGCAGCGCCGATCGCCTTTGAGAACAAGCCGTTCTTGCCGTAATAGAGGATGAAAGCAAGAATGACGAGTATGGGGGGAAGGCAGAAGGGCACCGCCGCCAAGGAAAGGAAGGGCTTTCGGCCCCTGAATTCATAGCTGGCGACGAAGTAGGCGCCAGGCAGGCCGATGATCACCGCGAGCAGGGTGCTCGCCGCCGCCTGCAAGAGACTGAAGCGCAGGGCTGAAACGGTCTGGCTCGACGCGAGCGAGGTAAGCAGGGCATGCAAGGCCATGCTGAACGCGCCGCGCGCCGCTCCCGTTCCCGGTCCGACAGGCTCAAGCCCGGCGTTGTTCGCCGGATAGGGAGCGAGCGCTGAAATGACGAACGCCCCGAGCGGGAGGAATATGATGGCCAGAGCAGCGAAGCGCATGGCCAGAAGCAACTTCCTCCCGCCGGGTTTCATGGCGCCGCGCTCAGCCTCAGCGCGCCGAGCCCGAGAGAATCGCGGCCGCGGCATCCGGATCGCCGACGGGATCGGCGATTGAGGCGCTCAGCGTAACGATGCCCTTGGGCACGACCGAGAACGAGGCGGGGAGTGTGGTCGCCGCGTTGGCGGGGAACATCCACTGCGTTTCCGGCAGAAGCGCCTGGGCCTCCTCCGAGAGCAGGAAATTCAGGAACTTTTCCGCGTCCTTCTTGCGCTTGGAAGCGGCCAATATGCCCGCCAGCTCTACCTGCGCCGAATGGCCCTCGGCGAAGGCGAGCGTCTTGTACCGTTCCGTGTTCTCGTAGGCCTTGTGGTAGGCGGGACTCGTCGAATAGCTCAGGACGAGCGGAGCCTCGCCCTTGGTAAAGAGCCCGTAGCCCGTATCCCAGCCGGGAGTCATCGCCAGGATCGAAGGAGCG
>Ga0116171_10004834_pt1 | contig 11977 bp, 12 predicted proteins | sample AD_JPNHW2_MetaG_FD_89798 | JGI IMG/M metagenome (GOLD analysis project Ga0116171, IMG submission 89798) | Active sludge microbial communities of municipal wastewater-treating anaerobic digesters from Japan - AD_JPNHW2_MetaG | ecosystem: Engineered > Bioreactor > Anaerobic > Digestate | place...
CACATGCCCACCTGATACTTGGCGTATACGGCATCGGGCGAGTAGGGGAAGAGGTTGACGTAATCCTGGTACTCGGTGGCCGCGATCAGCCGCGAGGAGTCGTCGTGGGCCCGGAAGTAGGAGTCGGCGATGCCCAGCTTGGCCTTGGCGGCGTAAATGCTGTCGGGGTAGAGCTGTACGATCTCCTTGAAGAGCAGGCGGGCCTTGTCGGGAGAACGCCGCAGCCGAGCGATGGCGTTTTCGTACATCTGCTTGTCGGAGCCCCGTTCCTGCGGCTCCAGCGACGCCTTTTTCTTGCCATGGCAGCCTCCCAGCGGCAGCAGGGCCAGAACCAACACGACGATCAGTGCCAAACGTTTCATGATGAACTCCATTCGTGGTCGATGGCGGCCACCCGCCCCGGCAGGTCGGCGGCGCCGTACAGGAAAGTGCCGATCACCAGCAAGTCAGCTCCGGCCTGGCGCAAAGCCTTCACCTGCGGCAACTGGATGCCCCCGTCCACCTGGATGACGCACGCCAGGCCCCGACGGTTGACTTCACGGCGCAGATTTTCCACCTTGCTCAGCGAGCCGGGCAAGAACGCCTGCCCGCCCCGGCCGGGCACCACGCTCATCACCAGGGCATAATCCACCTCGTCGAGGTAGGTATAGAAGCGTTCCGGCGGCGTGTCGGGATTGACGACCAGCCCGGCCCTGCGTCCGGCCGACCGGATCTGTCGCAGCGCGGCGGGAATATCGCCCCCCCATTCCGCGTGGAGCGAGATCCAGTCCGCGCCCGCGGCGACGAACTGGGGGATCTGGCGATCGGGCTGGTCGACCATCAGGTGGGCGTCGATGGCCACCGGGAACCGCTCCTTGATGGCCCGGCACAGGGAGGGACCGAAGGAGATGGCCTCGACGAAGTGGCCGTCCATGACGTCGAGGTGGATGACATCGATCCCGCAGGAGACCATCTCTTTCAGGCGGGCTTCCAAGTCGAAAAAACGGGTCGACAGGATCGAAGGGCAGATGAAGCTCACTTGCTGACCTGCAAGGTGATCTGGTTGCGCGGACCGACCTCTCCCCCCGGCAGGGGGAACTGTTTGAGGATGACCCCGGGACGCAGCCCGAAGTAGGCGACCTCCTCGATGTGGCCTACGGCAAAACCGTAGGTCTCCAGGGCCGGTACCACCTTGGCCGCCTCCTTGCCGATCAGGTCGGGCATCAGGTAGGAGGGGCGATCGCCTCCCCGGCTGACCAGCAGGTCGATCCCGGTCGACTCGCCGACGGCGGTCCCGGCGGCCGGCGATTGGGCGATCACCGTGCCATCGGGAGCGGCGGCGTAGAACATGGCGGCGACCGATCCCTTGTGCAGGTGGGCGGCGCTCAGGATCCCCTCGCAGTTCTTGAGGGTCTCGCCGACGAGATCGGGGATCTGCACTTCGTTCACCTCGGTCGCCACGTAGATCTTGACCGGGGTCTTCTCCTTGATCCGCTCGCCGGCCACCGGATACTGCCCCACCACGGTGAAGGGCGCCACGCCGGCGGCACTGGGAGCCGGCTCCTTGCGTAGCACCAACCCCTGCCTGGCAGCGAGCTGATAGGCCTCGGGCAGGGGCTTGCCGGTAAAATTGGGGACTTCGACCTCGTCCCCCTTGATCAGCAGGGTCATGGTCAGGAAGACGGAGGCGACAAACACCAAAAAGTAGAATCCGCCGACCGCGATCCCTTTGGATATGGCTACCAATCGCTTGTTCATGCGCGGGTCTCAATGTACCACAACCCGTGGGGTTATGGCAAGGCGGAAACGGACCTCTGCGCGCTTCCCGCCGGCCCGCTCTCAGCGGTCAGAGCTCCCGGGCGGCGAAGGTGTCGCCCTGGGCGAGGTCTCCGGTCTCGAAGCCCTTCATGAACCAGCGCACCCTCTGTTCGGAGGTGCCGTGGGTGAAGGCGTCGGGCACCACCCGCCCCAGCTGCGCCTTCATAATCCGGTCGTCGCCGACCGCACCGGCGGCGTTGATCCCCTCCTCGATATCTCCCTGTTCGAGGATGTTCTGCGTCCGCTGGGCATGGTGGGCCCACACTCCCGCCAGGAAGTCGGCCTGCAATTCCAGCCGCACCGACAGCTTGTTCATCTCGACCTCGTCCAGGCGCCCGCGCTGGGCGTCCACCTGCTCCATGGTACCCAGCAGGGTCTGCACGTGGTGGCCGATCTCGTGGGCGATGACGTAGGCGGTGGCGAAGTCTCCGGGGGCGTTCAACCGTTCCTGCATCTCCTGGAAGAACTCCAGGTCGAGGTAGACCTTCCGGTCACCGGAGCAGTAGAAGGGGCCGGTGGCCGCCTGGGCGAAACCGCAGGCCGAATCGACCGCCCCGCTGAACAGCACGAGCTTCGGCTGGCGGTACTCGAGCCCTTCCTGACGGAAGATATCGCCCCAGACGTTCTCGGTCTCGGCCAGGACCACCGCCACGAACTCCCCCATCTCCTTCTCTGCGGCGCTGAGGGGGCGGGCTTCCTGCGACTCGGTGCCCCCCGGCTGCGTCAGCATCTGCTGCACCGCTTCCTTGTCCCCGCCCAGGAACATGATGATCAATGCCACCGCGATCGCGCCCAGACCGCCGCCCACAGCCACCTTGCGACCCGGCGTGCCGCGACGGTCTTCCACGTTCTCGCTCTGCCTGCGTCCTTTCCACTGCATGCTACTCCTCCTCGCCCCCTGTAGGGGCCGCGTCCGGTTTTTCTCGCCCTGGTCAGCGACTCACAGCTTGCCCAGGCCGAGACGGGGCAAAAACCCCCTCAGCAGGTCCAGCCCCTGGTCGTCCCGGCTTTCCAGGTTGATCAAGTAGCGGTCCTTGACCACCAGAACCAGGCGGGCCGTGCCCGTCGTCTTGTCGAGGCTCTCGATGACCGGCATGCCGCCGATCTCGGATACCCGCTGGAACACCCGCTCGTCGTCGATGGCCATGCGCAGTTGCAGCAGGGTCCGGGCCGGCGCCAGCAGCACGGCCACCGCATGGGTGTCGGTGATCTCCGCCTTGATCGCCCGCGCTTCGCCCTGGCGATAGGTCGTGCGCAAACTGGCGGTATCGATGCCCGTGAGGTTCAACCGGTTGTAGGTCGGTTCGACCATCACCCAGGAGTCGACCGCAACCAGGACCTGGGCCAGCAACCCCTGCGAGGCCACTTCGCCCGCCTGCCCGGGCACCGACTCCCCCCCCTGAGAGACCGCCCCCCGCCCCGCCCGAAGCTGCGTCACGGCCTGCCCCAGCACCTGCCCCTGCGACACCGCGGCCTGGCCCAGCCGCTCGCCGAGTCGCTCGAGCGGGGTCTTCTTGCGCGGCGAGAGGACCACCACCAGGATCACCACCAGCGCGACGACCAGCACCGCACCGGTGATCAGGATGGCCAGCATCTTGCGGTAGGCGCCGCTGGACGCCTCGCTCTTCTGTGCGTCGAGGGCGGCGATGTCGGCGTTGACGGCGGCAATCTCCCCTTCGCTGGCATGCACCGCCGCCAGTTCGTTCTCGAGCCCGGCCGGCGCGGAGTCCCCTCGGGCCAAAACCTCGCCGAGCCGCTCGAAGTGTTGCTGCTGCGTCTTGCCGGCTTCCTTGGCCTTCGCGGTACAACTGTCCAACTCTTTGCGAAGCCCCGCCAGCTCGCGGTCGACCGCTGCGACCACCTCTTTCTGCTGCGCCACAAGGTCGTTGATCTGCCGCCCCAGGCCGTCCGATTCGGCTTGCAGCGGCCGGATCCGTTCCCCGAGCACGGAGCTCTGCCCCTCCTGTCCCCGTTTCGACTCCCGCAAACCGGTCTCCTCGGGTGCCAAAGCGGTGAGGCGGCTGTTCAAGCCGGCCTTCTCCGAGGCGGGCACCGACAGGTCGGCGATCTTCTTCTGCAACTGCTCGCGTTCATGGGCGATCTGGCCTAGCCGGCTGTCGAGGCGGGCGATCTCCCCCTGCACGGTCTTGAGTTCCCCCTTCTCTTTGTTCAGCGCTCCGTCGATCTCCTTCTTCTTCGCTTCGATTTCCTGCCGCTGCCGCGTAAAGCGATCGATTTCCCCCTTCTTCTTCTCCTCGGTCGCCTGCCGCTGGCGATCGAGCCCGGTCGCTTGCTGGCGAAGTTCGTCGAGCTGCGCCTGGACAGCGCCGAGGGCCTCGCGCAGTTCCCCCGGCGGGCAGCTGTCCGCCCCCTGTCCCCAGCCCTTTTCGCCCAGCAAGGCGAACTGGCTGGCCAGCGTGGCTCTTTTGGCCAGCAGGGCGGAATTGTCCTTGCTCAGCGAACGTCGCCGGCGGTATTCCTTTTTGCCTTCGGCAAATACGGTTTTCAGGTCCATGAGGCTTCCTCCTGGTCGTTCGTTCTATATAGCCCGATCGACCGGGAAAAGCAACCGCGGGGCTCACGGGAGTCAGAAACGGTGGACGATGCCCGCTTTCAGGGGAGAAAAGGACCAACCGGCCAGCGGCTGCGAGGCGATCGCGCAGTAGCCATCCCCCTGCGCGACGCGCAGGTTGTAGTACCCGGGATGCTTCTCGTACTGACTGAACACGGCCAACTCCTCGCCGTCGCAGAGGCCGATGTTGAGGGCCGGCACCCCGCGGCTGTGGGCGTTCAGGTACTCCTGGAGCCAGTCCAGGGTCCTGGATAACGATCGGTGCTCCAGGTTTTCGGCCACCAGATGGGCGATCTTCTGGGCCCCGATCCTGCCCGGAACCGGGGCGGGGGTACGGACGCCGGCCAGCAGGCCATTGAAGACGAACGCGGTGGAGCCGAGCAGGTAGGGCTGATTGTAGGCGACGACCCCCCGGGTGGCGGGAAACGAGGCGCTGCGGGCATGGCACACCCAGCGCCGGCTCTCGGGCAGCGAGACGAAGGAGGCCTCTTCCTGCCAGAGCGGTGCCAGGCTGTGACGGGAGTGCCAGCGCCCCTCCGCTCCGAGCCAGGCCACGCCCCAGCCGTCCCCCTGCCAGTCCCCCTCGGGCGAATAACTGCACCGGGCCATCTCGGCAAAGGAGCGGAGCCAGCGGACGGGGCGCTGCGGGCGATCCAGCGCGAGCAAAAGCATCCGGCACACCGGAATCCCCGCTTCAGGCGGCCCTGACCGCGATCTCTTCCAGGGCGGCCAGTACCGCGTCCACCTCGGCGCGACCGATCACATAGGGGGGCAGGAAGCGCACGGCCCCCTCGCCGGCCGGGATCGCCAGCACGCGGAAATCGCGTTGCAGGCGCCGCAGCACCTCGTTGCGCCGCGAGCCCGCTTCGATGGCCACCATCAGTCCCAGCCCGCGCACCTCGCCCGCCAGCGCACCGCCCAGCTCGCCCAGCCGACGGCGGAAGTACCCGCCCAGGGCGCAGACGTGCTCCAGGAGCCAGACGTCCAGCACCTCCAGTACCGCCAGCACGGCCGAGCAGACCAGCGGGCTGCCGGCGAAGGTGGAGCTGTGGATCGATCGTGCCAGCCGGGCGTCCACCGCCGCCGAGGCCAGCGTGGCCCCGACCGGCAGGCCGCCGGCAAGCGCCTTGCCCAGGCACAAGATGTCCCCGTCCAGTCCCTCGGTTTGGGAACGGAGAAAAGCGCCGGTCCGGCCACAGCCGGTCTGCACCTCGTCGAGGATCAGCAGCACGCCGCGCCGGCGGCAGAGTTCCCGGGCCGCCCGCAGATAGCCCGCCGGGGGCAGGATCACCCCGCCTTCCCCCTGCACCGGCTCCACGATGAAGGCGGCGGTATCCTCGCGCAGGGCTTCCTCCAGGGCCCGCAGATCGCCATAGGGGACATGCTCGAAGTCCCAGAGCAGGGGCAGAAATGGCTCCCGGTACTTGCCGGCATGGGTGACGCTCAGGGCGCCGAGCGTCTTGCCGTGGTACCCGCCCCGACAGGCGACGAAGCGTCTCTTGCCGGTGGCCAGCACGGCGAACTTCAGGGCGGCCTCGACCGCTTCGGCTCCCGAGTTCGACCAGTAGAGCCGTTGGTAAGCGGGACCACACCGCTTGATCAGCGCCTGGGCCGCCCGGGCCCGCACGTCGCTGGCAAAGCTGCCATGCAGGAAGGGCAATCGCCGCCATTGGCCGGCCACTGCCTCTTCCAGGCGGGGATGACGGTAGCCCAGGCAGGCAGCACCATAGCCGCTCATCATATCCAGGTAGAGGTCTCCCCGGCTGTCCAGGAGCCGCGCTCCCTTTCCTTCCAGCAGGCTCAGCCCGCGGCCGGCGTACAGATCGAGGTGAAAGCGTTGCTGCAAGGCGACATGGTCGGTCATTCACTCCTCCGTTTCGATCAGGGTCCCCTGCCCGGCCAGGGCCGCTTGCAAGGGGTGAGCCAGGCGGCCGTCGGCGATCAGCACCCGACCCGGGCCGTCGGCCAGCAGTTTTCGCAAGGCGATGATTTTTCGCCGGAACCGCCCGCGGCTCCGGTCTTCCCAGCGAGGCAGATCATTCCGGGCGATCCGCGCCACCCGTGAGCCGGGGTCCGCCGGATCCGCCAGCAATCCCGCCGCCTCGATGAACTGGATCACCGTCGAGGCTCCGAGTTCGGTTTTCAACAGGGCCACGACGTCGTCGTTGTCGGCATTGATCGCCCGTCCCGTTTCGTCGGCGATGGGCACGGTCAGCACCGGGACCAGGCCCAGAGCCAGCAGCCCCTGGAGCAACGCTCGGTTGCAGCTGCGCGGCTTGCCCGAATAATCCCGCACGATGCGGGTCTTGCCGTTCTCCCTCGCCCGGGTGCCGGTATTGCGCAGACCGCTCACCACCCGCCCATCGAGACCGCAGAGGCCGATGGCCGGGATGCCCCGCACCTGCAGCAGCTCTACCAGGCGCTTGTTGCGCAACCCCGCGTAGGCCAGCAGCAGCAGGTCGATGGCCTGCTCGTCGGAATAGACGCTGTCGACCCCGCCCGGCGAGGTCAGGACCCGCTTCTCGAAACCCAGCCGGGCGGCCAGCTCGTCGCGCAGGGCGTTGCCGCCATGGACGATCAGGTAGGGCTGCCGCAACTCGCGCAAGTCGTCGGCCAACCCCGCCAGATTGATCTCCCTGCCCCCGCCGATCTTGATGATCCACATGGTGTCCCCGCTCATACCGGATGGAGGCCGAAAAAATCGAGCCCGGTGGTTTCGGAAAAACCGTGCTGCAGGTTCGCCGCCTGCAGCGCCTGGCCGGCGGCTCCCTTCATCAGGTTGTCGAGGGCCGAGATCACCACCAGCCGACCGCCCCGGGCATCCAGTTCGAAGCCGATGTCGCAGCCGTTGCTCCCCCAGAGGATCTTGGGCTCGGGAAACCGGTAGTTGCCCTCGCGCTCCCTGACCAGGCGCAGGAAGGGTTCGTCACCGTAGGCGGCGCGGTAGAGCCGCCAGATGTCGCGCTCGGTCAGGCCCGGCGGGACCGGCACATGGCAGGTGGCCAAAATGCCGCGCACCAGTTCGACCGCGGTTACGGTGACCCGCAGCGGGTAATCCTCCGCCAAGCCGAGTTCCTGGATCATCTCGGCGCCGTGCCGATGACCGCTGGCCTTGTAGGTACGCAGACAATGGCTGCGCTCGGGGTGGTGGGAGGCGGCCCCGGCCGAGCGCCCCCCTTCGGAAGAGCCCACCTTGAGGTCGATCACCAGTCCGGGCGCACCGAGCATTCCGGCCCGGGCCAGTGGCCAGAGCGCCAGGATCACCGCGGTGGCGTTGCAGCCTGCGGAAGAGATCCACGGCGCGGTGCGCATGGCCTCGCGATGGAGTTCGGGGATGCCATAGACGAAGGAACCGAGCAACTCGGGACGGGGGTGGTGCCAGCCGTACCAGGAGACGTAGTCCGCCGCGCTGCGCAGACGGAAGTCGGCCGACAAATCGACGATCCGGGGCGCCAGGGCACGGAACTCGTCGATGCGCGGCGACGACTCGCCGTGGGGCAGGCAGAGGAAGAGGAGGTCGCAGGGGCGCAGGTCGGCCGCGGCGCGGAACTCGAGCGCACAACGCCGGCGCAGGTTGGGGTGGACCGTGCCCACCCCGCGGCCGCGAAACCGTTCCGAGGTCACCTGGGTGACCTCCAGTTGCGGGTGGGCCAGGCAGAGCCGCAGGAGTTCGCCACCGCCATACCCCGAGGCGCCGACGATACCGACCCTCAACTCAGCCATGTGCCACCCCGCGGGCCACCCGCAGCACGTAATCGACGATGGCCCCGGGGATGTCGTCCCCTGTCGGCGCGATGCTGTTCTTGAACTCCATGGTGTAGTTGATCTCGTTGACCAGCAACCCCCGCTCGCTTTCGAACAGGTCGAGGGCCACCACCCCCCCGCCCACCGCCCGGGCTGCGCGCACCGCCAGGTCCGCCAGTTCGTCGTCGATGGGGCAGTTCTCCGCCTGGCCGCCACGCGCCGTGTTGGTGATCCAGTGGGGTGAACTGCGGTAGATGGCAGCCACGCACTCGTCGCCCACCACGAAGGCGCGGATGTCACGCCCCGGCTTGGCCACGTATTCCTGGACGTAGAAAACCGAGTGGTGGTAGCTGCCCAGGGTGGTCTTGTGTTCGAGCAGCGCCTCGGCGGCATCGCGGTCGTTGACCTTGGCCAGCAGCCGACCCCAGGAGCCGACGGCGGGCTTGAGCACCACCGGATAGCCCATCTCCTCGATCGCCCGCAGGGCCGACTCTTCGGTGAAGGCGACCCGCACCGCAGGCTGGGGGATGCCCTGCTCCTGCAGCGCCACCGAGGTCAGCAGCTTGTCGCCGCAAACGGCCGCCGTATGCGAGGTGTTCACGCAGCGGACTCCGGCCATCTCGAACAGCCGCAGCGCGTGCAGGGCGCGGGAGTGGTTGATGCTCCGTTCGACCACCGCGTCGAAGTCGAACCTGGACCGGGCCAGATCGAACGAGAGATGACGATCGTCGACCATCTCCAGCTCGACGTCCGGCCGGCGGGCGAATTCGTCGATCAGCAGCTTTTCGTCCCGCCGCAGCAGGGAATGCAGGAAACCGATGCGCATGGGAATCTCCTTATCCGTCGGTGCCTGCCCGGCGCAGGTAGTCGACGATGAAACCCAGCTCGGTCTCGTCGACCACGCGCCCCGTCTGCCCGACCTCCTTGACCTTTTGCAGGATTCGCCCCGCCAGCCCCTCGTCGACCTGCTGGCCGATCCGGTCGAGGCAGTGCCGCAGGGAAGCGAGCCCCGACATGTGGTCGAGGGCGATCTGCGACCGGCGGCCGAATGCTTCGGGAGCCAGGCTCTGGTAGTGGAGCGGGTTCCGTACCGCCGCCTGGGTATGCACCCCGGCACAGTGGGTGAAGGCGTTCTGCCCGCAGACCGGCTGGTTGACCGGGATCGCGACGCCGGCATAGCGGCTGACCAGACGATAGAGTTCGGGCAACACGGCGAGCTCACGAGGCGCCGTTTCCGTTTCCGGGAAATCGGCGTGCAACACCGCCAGCAGGGTGGCCAGGTCGACGATGCCGGCCCGTTCCCCCAGCCCCAACACCGAAGCATCGACGATTTCGGCACCGCCCCGCACTCCGTCGAGGGCGTTGGCCAGGGCCAGGCCGCGATCGTTGTGGCAGTGGACCGCGATACGGGGGGAGAGCCCGTCCCGGCCGAGGGCGTCGCGCAGGCGGGCAACGAAGTCGTACATGCTGCGCTCACCCCCGGGCATCATGAAGCCGGTGGTGTCGGCCACACTGATGATGTCGGCCCCGGCCCGCACGGCCTCCCGGGCTGCGGTCACGACGCTGGCGAAAGGCGAGCGGACGGCATCCTCGGGGGTATAGCGGATAAGCAGGCCGGGCGCGAGCCGGCGGGCTCGGGCGATCACCCGGACGATCTGGCCGACCGCCTCGCTCAGGCTCTGCGCCTGGTCGAGCAGGCGATCCTCGGAAACGCAGTAGAAAATGCCCAGGAAGCCGACCCCGCACTCGAGGGCCCGGTCGACATCGCGGTCGATAGAACGGGCGTGGGCTCCCACCCTGGCTCGCAGCCCCCGGCCGGCGATTTGGGCCACCGCCTCGCGAATGCCCGGGGTGACCGCGGGGTGCCCGGCCTCGACGATCTCCACCCCGAGGGCATCCAGCAGGTCGGCGATGGCCAGCTTGATGTGCACGTCGAAGTAGATCCCGGGGGTCTGTTCGCCTTCGCGCAGGGTGGCATCGAGGATCGAAACCATCACTGGCCCCAGTCTTCCTCTTCCCGCGGAGCTTGGGCGAAGGCCAGCGGCTCCAGCCCGGTGACCTCCAGTTCGCTGCCGCAATCGGGGCAGGGAATGAGTTCGGCAATCGCCGTGCCCCTGGGCGGGACGATGGCGGCATCGCATACCGGGCAGTGGCCGGCACGATCGGCTTCGGTCATGGGAACCTCCTTGGGGACCGTGGTCCCTGTGCCCGCCATTATCGGGCCCGCCGGCCCAGGTGTCAAAAAAATGAACAAGATTTACAATTACCAACAAAAATGTTATAAATTCAACATGATCACCATCCCCGAAGCGGTCGAGCAACTGATCCTCCATGAACCCTTCCTGGAAGAGGCGCTGGCCCGCGGCCTGCTGAACCTGTCCGAGCTGGCGCGACAGATCCGCCCGGGTCTGCAGCTCGAGTTGAAGAAGAAGATCGAGACCGGCGCGGTGGTCATGGCCCTCAAGCGTCTCAAGGACCGGATCGAGCCCTTGCACCACGCCCGCACCCGCTTCATCCGCGACCTGGGCGACATTACCGTACGTTCCCACCTGATGGAATTCTCCTTCCAGACTTCGGGCAGCCTGCTGGAAAAACAGCAGCAGCTCCTGGTGGAGATCCGCAAGCGCCGCAACTCCTTTGTCACCATGACTCAGGGGGTGACCGAGCTGACGATGATCTTCTCGGCCGGACTGGAAAAAACGGTGGACCGGCTGTTTGCCGGCGAGCGGGTGATCTCCCGGCTGCCGAACCTGTCGGCGGTGACCATCCGGCTGCCGGGCAAATCGGTGACCACTTCGGGGGTGTTCTACACCCTGCTCAAGCAACTGGCCTGGCAGGACATCAACGTCGTCGAGGTGGTGTCGACGCTGACCGAACTGACCCTGATCGTCGAGCGCCAGCACGTCGACCAGGCCTTCTCGGCGTTGAAGAGCTTCCTCTGGAAGTAGCACTCTCCACCGCCCCGTCAATGGCAACGTGAGGGCGGCGGGCGCGCGGTTTCAAAGCAGGGGGATCACCCCCCCCCGGCGGAGTCCTGCCGGAAGGCCTCCACCTCCATGCTCATCATGACGATCGCGAGTCGATTCGCCCCGCCCGCCCCGTCACCCGTGAACTTGAACGAGTAGGCCTCTTCCAGGCCATTGAGGACGTAGTCGGTCGCCGACACGGGAGCAAGTTCGGTCGCATCCAGCAGGGACGGAATCTCGGCCAGGAGTTTATGTTCGCGAAGGCTCACCGTGATCCGGTACCCGGCGAGCACCCCGGCTCGAACACCGTATTCTCCGACCAGCATAGCGGCCTTGCCCTCATCCAGCGCTACGATCGCATGTTTGGCCAGCCGCTCCGCCATCGTCTTCTCGATCCCCTTCTGATAGAAATTTGCGGCATGCGATTCGGGGAAGAGGGAGCGCAACTCGACGACCCGCGGGCCCTTGAGCAGCTCTTTGCCCAGGTCGATGCGGACGACCTGCTCATAGTTGTGAAAGCGGTAGAGGTAGACGATGCCGGCTCCCAGGTCGCAGATGTTGGTGTACTGCGTGGGGTATTTGCCCTCCTGATGGACTGCCGCCAGAATGCGGCGGAACAGGTCGACCCCCGCCGGTTCGGAAGCCGACATCATCTTGCGGGCGATCAGGTAGCGCGGGTCGGTGATGGCAGCGGGCGCCACGGTGGATTGCCGGAAATTGGTCACGATCTGGAACTCGCCCTGCTTGCGCACGATGGCTTCGGCCTCGATGATCGCCGAATCTCCCCGTTTGTCGGCCACGAACATCTGGCTCGCGGCCAGCCATTGGCGATCGTAGCGTTCGAAGAGGGCGATCGCTTCCGCCACGGTGCGGCACTCTTCCAGTGCTTTCTGGACAA
>Ga0116171_10004836_pt1 | contig 11975 bp, 8 predicted proteins | sample AD_JPNHW2_MetaG_FD_89798 | JGI IMG/M metagenome (GOLD analysis project Ga0116171, IMG submission 89798) | Active sludge microbial communities of municipal wastewater-treating anaerobic digesters from Japan - AD_JPNHW2_MetaG | ecosystem: Engineered > Bioreactor > Anaerobic > Digestate | place...
TCACCTGGTTGGGAAAATCGCCACGGCCGGTAGCCACAATAAATGCTCCGGCTTCTTTGGCAGCATAGGGATAAATTTCAGGAACGGGGTTGGCACAGGCGAAAACAATAGATTTTTCGGCCATAGAACTTACCCATTCTTTTTTTATGGTGTCGGGGCCCGGCGTTGAGAGCGAAATAAGAACGTCAGCGCCTTTTATGGCTTCTTCAATGGTTTTTATTTTATCATGGTTGGTTTGTTCGCACAGTTCCCATTTACGATAGAAGCGCGGGTCTTTTTTTATGTCTTCGCGTTCGGCATGTAATGAACCTTTGGTGTCGAACATAATGATTTTTCCGGGGTCACCGCCATCGGCAATGATCAGACGGGCAATGGTAGTGTTGGATGCTCCGGCGCCGAAAAGTACGATTTTTACATCCGAAATTTTCTTATTGGCAAGTTTCAGGGCGTTGGTTAACCCGGCCAGAGTGACGCAAGCGGTGCCCTGGGCATCGTCATGCCATACGGGAATGTCGCATTCTTCACGAAGGACATCGAGCACTTTAAAACAGTTGGGTTGTGATATATCTTCCAGGTTAACTGCGCCAAAGCTATGCTGTACCATCTTTACAAACTGGATGATCTTGTCAGGATCGTTTTGGCCTTTTTCGTTCTTGCTGTCAACGCATAATGCTACGGCATCAAATCCTCCCAGGTACTTCATCAAAAATGCCTTTCCTTCCATCACGCCAAGTCCTCCTGACGGGCCGCAATCGCCATCGCCAAGCACACGGGTCGAGTCACTTACAACAGCAACAAGATTGCCCCGGTTTGTAAGATGAAATGAGGAATCAACATTGTCGCGTATTGTTGTTGAAACCTTTGAAACTCCGGGGGTATACCATACATTGAACCAGTTAAAACCCACCACCGGCGCTTTGGGAACGGTTTGAATTTTACCCTCATAGAAAGTATGTGCTGTTTCAGCCAGCTTTTTTAAAAATAAGGTCTTTGCTTTTGCAATTTGTTCCTGCGAAAAATTTTCAGGAAACGCTTTATCTAAATTGGATAAATCTAATTGTAATTTTTCCATGTATAATGATAATTAATGGTATAACATTATTAATAACTTTGTAAAATTACAATTTTTTGTTATTTAACAAGAGATTTTATTTATCCTTTTAATATTAATCATATATACAGCAGAATTATGATATAAGACGAGTTAATGTCCGCTTTCGGGATTTAAGATTATGTTTTTAGTAAAGCTATTGATTATGTTTGTTCTAGTGATTTGTGTGGAATATTGACAGTATATTTTTTAGGTGTTTTGAATTTGTTTTTTTCATAAACAGTTGTAGTTTTGTTCGTATTTTAAAATGAAGATTTGTATTAAATAAAATTTTTTATGCCAGGGTTAAATAGTGTCTATAAGAAAACTCGTGTTTGTACAAGGGAAACGTCAAGTTTGAGGCTGGCGAAGCGACAAAAAGCGGAGTTTACTGGTGTACATGAGCATTTTTGGCGCAAGCGTAACGAAAAAATTGGCGTTTTCATACAAACACTAAATAAAAAGTTGATTTTTAAGGCCTTGATGATGTGTTTTATTTTGTTATCGGGAATAAATAATTCTTCATTATTGGCTCAAAATTCATTAAAACCTGATGATTTATGCGGCGAATGGTGGACTCCGGACAACGACGGTAAGATTTTGTTTTTTAAGGAAGGGACTACTTATTCGGGTAAGGTTACTTTTATCAGGAAAAATATTGACCCCGAAACAGGCAAACAAAAACTCGACAAACACAATCCTGACCCCGCCTTGCGTAACAGGCCGGTCATAAATCTTGTGCTGTTTTATAATTTCAGGTACGACAACTCCAAAGGGAAGTATGCTGACGGTAAACTATATGATTCCGACACAGGAAACACATATTCATGCTGGATAAGGCTCGTCAATAAAAGTGTTCTTGAGCTGCATGGTTTTGTCGGCTTTTCGTTGATTGGGAAATCTGTGTATTTTACAAGGGTGCAATAATATCAGGAAAAATGAAAACAATTGTTGTATTAACGGGAGCAGGTATCAGCGCCGAAAGCGGGATCAAGACCTTTCGCGACAGCGACGGACTTTGGGAGGAACACCGGATAGAAGATGTGGCTACTTATGATGCCTGGATAAAAAATCAGAATCTGGTTCTGGAGTTTTATAATCAGCGACGCAGGCAATTAGCAACAGTTCAGCCAAATGCTGCACATATTGCCCTCGCAAAACTTGAAGCAAAATACCAGGTTTATATTATAACCCAAAATGTGGACAACCTTCATGAGCGAGGAGGATCCTCCAATGTTCTGCACCTGCATGGCGAGCTCACCAAAGCACGCAGCACCTGTGATGAAGACCTTGTCTATGATATTGGATATAAGGATATTTTGCCCGGTGATAAATGTAAAAACGGTTCGCAGCTGCGCCCGCATATAGTTTGGTTTGGTGAGGCTGTGCCCCTGATTATGGATGCGGCCACACTGGTGAAAAAAGCGGATATTCTGATGGTGATAGGTACTTCGCTGGTCGTGTATCCCGCGGCAGGACTAATTAATTATGCTCCCTCGCATATTCCGAAATATTACATTGACCCCAATGCTTCAAATTCTTCCTGTTTTACCAACCTCACAGTGATCAAAGCGAAAGCGGGCGATGGGGTGCCGGGTCTGGTGGAGCGTTTGATGAATAATTAAAATTGCCATAAGAAAATCCGACATTTTGCGATTACATTCGCAAAATGTTGCTCTTTTTTGCGGTTGCTTCCGCAAAATGTAAATTGATTAAAAGATCAATGAACTTGTATAGTAATCTACCGGCGCAAAATCATCGGTCAGAACAGGCATATCTGTGTCAAGCCCTTTTTTTAAAACATGTTGTAAAAATCCGTTAAGCTGTGGATCAGCATCGGTGAAACTTTGCGGATTGTTTGATTTTAATGCAACCAAAATTACGTTTTGTAAAATAGTTTCATTGCCGGGATCACTTACCGGGAAAAGGAAAACTTGTGGGAAAATACTTTTGTATGTTGCAGATTCTGCTTTTAAAAATCTGCTTTTACCTCCCTTTAACGAAGCAATAATGTTCAGAATAACGACACCGTTGTCATTCAAGATGTCAAATTTTTTCTGAACGGCTTCTTGTGTAGTCAGCTGATACGGGACAGAATGATGTGAAGTGAATGCATCGCCAAAAATGGCATCGTATTTTTTTTTTGTTGTGTTTAGAAAAACTCTTCCGTCTTCATGAAAAATCGTTAGCCGTGAATTGTCCTTCAGTTTAAAATATTTTTTTGCCAGCCCGGTGACCATAGGATCAATTTCCACCACATCGATGGTGGCTTCCGGATACTTCAGCAAAAAATCTTTTGGGTAGGAATAGCCGGCACCGCCCAACATCAGCGTGTTTTTAAATCCGGGATTGAAATGTTTGACTAAGTGATAGTATTTCGTGTATTCATTGGCCAGTTCATCGCTGTTTAAAAACATGGAAGAGCTGTTAATGTTATTTATTCTCATGATCCTGACCGGTTTGTTTGTCCCTGCATCTGTATAGTCGTAAATCCATACACGGTTATAACCCGTATCAACATCAATGAATCCGGCTTTCCTGTAAAAATAACCGAAGGCGTTAATCCCCGTAAGGCATAATGCAAAACACAGAAATACAAATAATTTGGTTTTACCGGTGTTTTTTATAAACAACATGGCCGAAATGATGATCAGGGTGAATGACAGGATGCTTAATAATTTGTTGGTTCCGAAATGAGGGATCAGGTAAAAACCCGCCAAAAAAGTTCCAAAGATGCTTCCGGCGGTGGAAATTGCATACAGGTTGCCAATAATCCGTCCCGAAACATTAAGGTCGTGCAGTTTCAGTTTTGCGGCATACGGTGAAACCATGCCCAGCAAAACACTTGTCGGCAGAAAAAGAACCAGGGAAGCAATGACTGATGATATGCGAATATCGGTAATCCTGATCTGTAAAAAATTTAGTACAAATGATTTAATAAAAAGGGTCAAAGCAATAAATACGGCAGCAATAAAAATGATAGAAGCCAATATAATCATTCGGGGTTTTTTGTCTGCAACTTTTCCTCCTATAAAATAGCCCAGGCTGAGGCTTCCCAGAATGACACCGATCAGGGTGGACCAGACAAAAATTGATGTACCGAAATATGGCCCGAGAACCCGTGAGCCAACCAGTTCAAAGATCATGACCACGGCCCCGCAGATGAATACTGCTGTTTCAAGAAGATATTTCAATAATTTCATGCCGCAGGTTTAAATGAAATAAGCAGTAAAATTAGTTTTTTATAATCCTTTTGGAATTGAAGCAATAAGATTTTTTGTATAATCCGATTTCGGATTTTTATAAATCTCATCTGAAGCACCGTATTCAACAACTTTTCCGCCTTTCATCACCATCATGCGGTCCGACATATATTTCACCACGGAAAGGTCATGCGAAATAAAAACCAGTGAAAACTGATACTCTATCTTAAGTTGGTTGAGCAGATTCAGAACTTGTGCCTGTACCGACACATCGAGTGCTGAAACAGATTCATCGCAGATTATAAATTTGGGTTGCAATGCCAGCGCACGGGCAATACAGATACGCTGCCGTTGTCCCCCCGATAATTCATGCGGATATCGGTCAAAAATGTTTTCGCTGAGATTCACTTCTTTCAGCAGTTTAAGGGCCTTGGCCTTTCTTTCTGCAGGGCTGCCGCCGATTTTATGCACCCGCATGCCTTCGGTAATGGCTTTTCCGACAGTGAGCCGGGGATTCAGCGATGAATATGGATCCTGGAAAATGATCTGGAAATCCTTCCGTATTTTTCGCAGCCTGTTTTTTGAATAAGAAGTAATGTCATTTCCAAAAAAAACAATTTTCCCGTTGGTGGGTTCTATCAGTCTTAATACTGTTCTTCCCAAAGTGGTTTTTCCGCAACCTGATTCGCCGACAACACCCAGAGTTTCTCCGGGATAAACATTAAAGCTGACATCATCCACGGCTCTGAATTCTGCAGAAGGTTTAAATAGTCCATGTTTCAGCGAAAAATATGTTTTGATGTGATCAGCAATAAATAAAGGGTCTTTTTGATAAATGGTATTTAAAGAGGCCTGTTTTTCTTCGGGGGTAATTTCTTCAAAAAGGCCGTCAAGTTTATTTTCTATGAAATCGTCGACAGTCGGAAGCCGTTTATACAAAGCATCAGGTTGGGGTCTGCAGGCCAGCAACCCTTTTGTGTAAGGATGTTGCGGGTTTCTGAAAATTTCACTTACGGGACCCTGTTCTACAATATTTCCTTTATACATCACCAGCACATAATCGGCAATTTCAGCAATAACCGCCAGATCGTGAGAGATAAAAATAATGCTCATCAAATACTTCTGCTGAAGTTGTTTCATCAGTTCAAGGATATTCTTCTGAACGGTGACATCCAGTGCGGTGGTGGGTTCGTCGGCAATAAGCAATGATGGCTGGCAGCTTATGGCCATGGCAATCATCACACGCTGCCGCTGTCCGCCCGATAGTTCGTGAGGATAAGAACGGAATGCTTTTTCCGGGTCGGGGAGCATTACCTCACGAAACCATTGGAGTGCCAGTTGTTTGGACTCTTTTTTATTCGTCTTTTGGTGCAATTGTATGGCTTCAGTGATCTGCCGCCCGCATTTGTAAACGGGATTTAAAGACGTCATGGGTTCCTGGAAGATCATAGCAATCTCTGCTCCGCGGATTTTTCTCAGGCTTTTTTCGGGAAGGCTGAAAAGATCAGAGACGTATCCATTTTTATCAGTAAAAAAAGCATTCCCTGAAACTATTTTGGAAATTCCTGATGGGAGTAATCCCATCAACGCCAGTGAGGTAACCGATTTACCGCTTCCGGATTCGCCGACAATCCCAATAGTTTTGGCTTTTTCGAGCGGGAATGAAATGTTGCTGACGGCATGAACAATGCCGCTCTCGCTTTTAAAATCCACGCTCAGGTTTTGCAGTTCAAGTAAGGGCATACTGTTTTTTTAAGAAAACAGCCGCAGTAGGCTGCGGCTGTCTGATGGGAAAATCTTAATGTTCTGCAGCGCTTTTATTACGGTACCTGCTCCGTGTTTCTTTGACGATCATCCAGTACCATTCGTCGCTGTACTTTGGGTGGTCGACTTTTGGGGTTTGTTTCGTTTTGCCTGAATATTTTACATTTCCATCCATGTATTTGGTGAAAAGATAGGCGTAAAGTTGCTTCCAGCGTTTTACCACGTCGTTGCCGGTGTTCACCGAATAAGTGGTCAGAATTTCAGTGGCTTTTTTAGGAGATTTTTTGTAAAGATCTGCGGCGGTTTTATCAATTTCGGGAACCTGTGTCTGTATAAATTTTGTCTCCAGTTCTTTTTGTACGGCGCGTAATTCGGGTATAATGTCACAATAGCGCGTATAAGCAAAATTTGAAACCTGGTTGAATACCCAGAATGCAGAATTTTCATTGAAGGTCAGCATATCGCCAAAACCTTCGGCATAGGATTCGGGCACTTTAGTGATTCCGCAATACATGGGTGCATAAACAGTACTGTATGAGTCATCGACTCCAAACCATAAAATTCCTCCTATGGGAGCAGGAAGCCAGCTGCGGCACTGAGCCACAAAGGTGAATCCTGTCTGCTGGGTTGATGTGGCTCTTTCATGAATATAGGCAACGCCGTCAAGATCCCAGGTCATCGGCCTCCAGCGGTACGGGCATTTGAATGGCCCGGCGCCCAGGTCGGTGGTCATATCCATAGGTGTTCCTTCAAAATGATCGCGCATAAGCTCCATTACATCATAAACGCCAAGTTTCTTATCTGGTTTTATCCAGAGTGGCATGCGGTTTTTAAGATTTTCACCCATGGCATAATCAAGATATTTGCCCATGTCTTTATTTACTCTTTGAAATGCGCACCATACGCGGGATTCACAAAAACGGGCTCCTTCAAAATTTACAGGATTATACGTATCGGAAAAGCTGAAATCTTTGTCTTCGCCTTTATAGTAACCTTTTTCGCGGGCAAAAGCGATCACATCCTTTGCGTACAGGCAATTTTCCGGATCGTTGAGTGGGAAAGTGGTAATGCGCGCCTGATTGGCATGGCCTGAGATGTATCCGTCGGGAATGCGGCGTGCAACCCAGACAGCGCCTTTATTTCCCAGGCCTTTTCCGACGATTTCAAATATCCAGGCTTCGTTGGCATCACAAATAGAAAATGATTCTCCTTCACTACAATAACCATATTCTGCAACGAGTTCTCCGATAAGTTTTATGGCCTCACGTGCGGTTTTACATCTTTGAAGCGAAATATAAATAAGACTGCCATAATCGATGGTTCCGTTTGTGTCCACCAATTCTTCCCTGCCGCCATAGGTTGTTTCACCGATAGCAAGCTGATGTTCATTGATATTTCCCACCACAGAATAGGTGTGGCGTGCCTGTTTGATTTTTCCCAGGTGTTTTCCGGTGTCCCATTCATATACATCCATCATGGCTTCTTCGGGATAATCTTTAGCCGGTTTGTAATAGAGTTCGCCGTAAAGCTGGTGTGAATCGGCATTATAGGTAATCATGCACGAACCATCGGTAGAGGCGCCTTTGGTAATGATGAAATTTGTACAGGCGAAGCTGCTTTGAATAACAAACAATAATAGTACTGATGTTGTCAGAAAAAGTTTTTTCATAAATCTTTAATTAATGTGGATTTCAAAATTAGTAAAATTTTGCTTTTAAATGATCAAAGGTTTTAATAAACTGGTAAACAATGAAAAAAACATTATTTACAAAATTGTACTATAGAACTCTTTTTTTCAACAATAAGATCAATTTTTCTGCCCATGAAAAGCGTCCTGTTGTCTTCGATATGTCCTGCGGGAAATCCGAAGCATAATGGATAATCATATCCGGCAACATGCTCTGCAATGATCTCATAAGCCGTTTTTCCGAAGGGCACAGTATTATCGTTCATATTATTCATTCCCCCAACAATTAGCCCCGCAAGGTTTTGAAGTTTTCCGCTTCTTTTAAGCTGTACCATCATACGGTCGATGTGGTAAAGATATTCTTCGAGATCTTCAATAAAAAGTATTTTTCCGTCAGTAGTGATATCTGAATCTGATCCGCTCAGGGCATACAACATAGACAGATTGCCTCCGGTCAGTATCCCTTCGGCGTAACCCTCCCTGTTAAACTCATGCCGGTCAGAAGTATATGATAGATTTTCACCGGTTAAAGCTTTTCGGAGGCTTTCCAATGCTTCATTTGTGTTGGCGGAAAAATTCAGGGGCATGGTGCTGTGTAGCGTTTCTATCCCGAAATTTTTATTAATATGTGAATGCAGGACGGTAATATCACTATACCCTGCTATCCATTTGGGCTTTTGGGTAAATATAGAAAAATCGAGACTGTCGATGATACGCATGGTGCCGTATCCGCCGCGTGCACAAAGAATGGCTTTTATTTCGTTGTTGTCCAGCAGCTCCTGCAAACCTTTCAGGCGTTCATCGTCTGTGCCGGCATACTGATCTTGGCTTTTAAAAAGGTTAGAGGCAAACACCGGTTCCAATCCCCAGCCTTGCAATATTTCTAATGCCGGTTGAAGTTCTTCGGGGCTTATTTTGCGGGCCGGGACAGCAATACCGATTTTATCGCCCTTGCTAAGATTTTGTGGTGTCTTCATGCTGATTAATTATAATATGTAATCAGGACTAAAGTCCTTTGAAGAGCTCATAGTCATTAATAACCCCGGCATTAATGCCGGGGTTATTAATGACGGACTCCGCATCCAGGGCTTCAGCCCTGATACATGAATATTAACGATACTAAGAATTAAATTGTGGTCAGGACTAAAGTCCTTGATCATATAATAACCGTATAACACAGGCCTTAAGGCCTGTGTTATACTATACCTGTTCGTATTGGGCTTCAGCCCTGATAAACTGTTCATATTCCTGAGTAAAGGTAACTTTCTTATGATGGGTTTCTTGCCCGTTTATGTATCTTATAACACTGTCCAAACCTGATTCGCTCACAGATACTGCATAGTATTCATCTGCCCACCCGAACTTCGTTTTGATAATTTTCTGATCATTGATCCAATGAGCAGATTCCCCTTTTATCAATTGCAAAACTTTAGCAATACTCATATCTGCATTAAGTCCAAACAAACAATGCAAATGATCCGTATATCCATCTATTGTGTCAATAAATAGCTGTTTGTCTTTCGCGTTTTCTTTAATATGAGCGATCACACTTTTTCTGACCTCATCCGTTAAAAATGGATGTCGGTTTTTTGTTCCCCAGACAGCATGAATCATTACGTTTACAAACGACATATTTCCTGATTTCAGGGCTGAAGCCCGGTTGTTAATATTGTACTTTATTTCTCCGCCATAAAAGGCAGAGTTAAGAAGTCTTATTTTTTTTTCAAAACTAACCATTTTTTCATTTATAAACCCCAAAACAAATGGCATGAATTATTACTGATAAATATGTGCAGGAATACTTAATTTTGCAGGCTCAACATTAGAAAACAAAATGGTTAATTCATGGAACAGCTAAAGAGTAAATTCAAACGTACTACGGTAACATCTGCATTGCCCTATGCCAATGGCCCGGTGCATATAGGCCATCTGGCAGGAGTTTATATACCTGCCGATATCTATGTGCGCTATCTGCGGATGAAAGGCGAAGATGTTGTGTTTATCGGCGGATCTGACGAACATGGTGTGCCAATAACGATCAAAGCCAGAAATGAAGGAATTACTCCGCAGCAGGTGGTTGACAAATACCATAATCTCATTAAGGAATCCTTTAAAGAATTCGGGATTTCATTTGATATTTATTCACGGACTTCCAATAAAGTCCATCACGATACAGCCTCGGAAATCTTCCGGACACTTTATGATAAAGGTGAGTTTTTGGTGAAAACGTCTGAGCAGTTGTATGATGAAGAACAGAAGCAGTTTTTAGCCGACAGGTATGTTACCGGTACCTGCCCGCATTGCAACAACGAAAAGGCATACGGTGACCAATGTGAGCAATGCGGCACGTCTTTAAATGCTACAGACCTGATCAACCCACGTTCAGCCCTCAGCGGCAATGTTCCTGTGATGAAAGAGACACAACACTGGTATCTCCCTCTTGACAAATATGAACCATGGTTAAGGCAATGGATACTTGAAGAGCATAAAGAATGGAAAACTAATGTTTACGGGCAGTGTAAGTCGTGGCTCGACCAGGGTTTGCAGCCTCGTGCCGTCACCCGCGACCTGGACTGGGGAGTTAAAGTACCTGTGGAAGGGGCAGAAGGAAAAGTTCTTTATGTATGGTTCGACGCACCTATCGGGTATATTTCTGCCACCAAAGAATGGGCTGAGGTAAAAGGCAAAAACTGGGAACTGTATTGGAAAGACCAGGAAACACGCCTGTTGCATTTTATCGGCAAGGACAATATTGTATTTCATTGTATCATGTTTCCGGCCATGCTTCATGCCGAAGGTTCCTATATACTTCCCGATAATGTTCCGGCCAATGAGTTTTTAAACCTTGAAGGCGATAAAATTTCCACCTCACGAAATTGGGCGGTATGGCTGCACGAATATCTTGCCGACTTCAAAGGTAAGCAGGATGTGTTGCGTTATGCACTCACTGCAAATGCTCCGGAAACCAAAGACAATGATTTTACATGGAAAGATTTTCAGTTAAAAAACAATAGTGAACTGGTTGCCATACTGGGAAATTTTGTGAACAGGGCCATTGTGCTGACACAAAAGTATTTTAATGGCAGTGTCCCCGCAAGAATGGAACTTGCTGACATTGACAGGCAACTTATCACAGATGTTAAAGAAATTCCGGGGCGAATAGCGGCATCTCTTGAAAACTTCAGATTCCGTGAGGCGCTGGGAGAGATGATGAACCTGGCCAGGATCGGAAATAAATATCTCGCGGATACTGAGCCATGGAAAATCTTTGCTTCTCAACCGGAACGGGTTCAAACCATAATGAACCTGTCGCTGCAAATTTGTGCGAACCTGGCAATAGTAGCACAGCCTTTTCTTCCCTTTACTTCCGTGAAAATTAAAGAGATATTGAATTTTAGTTTTAACGGATGGGCAGATGCCGGGAATATGGATTTGTTAGCCGAAAAATCAGAACTTGGTATTTCACAGTTGCTGTTTGAAAAAATTGAAGATGTTGAAATATCCGCCCAGGTTGAAAGACTAATCAAAACCAAAGAACAGAATAAAATGACGGAAGTACATATTACTCCTGCAAAACCGGATATTTCGTATGATGAATTTGCAAAACTTGACATCCGGACAGGAACCATACTTACTGCCGAGCGGGTGCCAAAAACGGACAAACTACTCAAACTTACAGTGGATACCGGGATAGATAAAAGAACTGTTGTTTCGGGCATTGCTGCAAATTACGACCCTGAAAAGATCATTGGACAGAAGGTCACAATTTTGGTTAACCTTCAAGCGCGCATGCTTCGGGGAATACAGTCGCAGGGGATGATACTGATGGCCGAAAATTCAAAAGGGGAGTTATGCTTTATGCATCAGGAGAAAGATTTTGAAAATGGTTCTGTAATAAAATAATTTTTAACTTTGCAAAAGTTTTTGGCCCCGTAGTTCAACGGATAGAACGGAAGTTTCCTAAACTTTAAATACAGGTTCGATTCCTGTCGGGGCTACCTCAAAGGATAATTTTGTTTTTCGGCAGAATTGTCCTTTTTTATTTGCTGAAATGCTTTCAAATAAAAACGCCGGCTTGAAATTTTGAAGCCGGCGCTTTTTTATTGTAATACCAAATTGAAATATCAAATAGTCCAATAGGGCGTATTGATATTTCTCATTTGGTTATGCCGATGGTAAAAATAAATAGTACAAACAAGTGAAGTGAAGTTTGGACTATATTATTTTTCCA
>Ga0116171_10004837_pt1 | contig 11974 bp, 8 predicted proteins | sample AD_JPNHW2_MetaG_FD_89798 | JGI IMG/M metagenome (GOLD analysis project Ga0116171, IMG submission 89798) | Active sludge microbial communities of municipal wastewater-treating anaerobic digesters from Japan - AD_JPNHW2_MetaG | ecosystem: Engineered > Bioreactor > Anaerobic > Digestate | place...
AAGCGACGACAATGCAGTGCCTGTCCTGAACAGCATCAGCTATTATGAAGCGCTGGTCAGGAACAAGGTAGTTGCCGAATTACATATATTTCAGAAAGGAGGCCATGGTTACGGGCTTGCTCCCAAAGGAGGCACCGAATCATCGTGGCCGGACCTATGCCTCAAATGGTTGAAACAAACAGGGATGATCAAATAATTCTCAGGCTTTAAGAAATTCTACAGGTACTTCCTGCAGCCTGGCAATATCATTTATTTTTTGTTTTACATCAAAGTGTGAAATACAATTCACTTTGCATGTACTGCAATTCTCGCATTGTTTTTCAGATATTCCCGTGCCTTGAAGAGTATGGTATGCCTGCCTTGTATTTTGATATCCGTAGGCATACATGTAACTTCTCATAATAGCAGGGATATCAAGATTATATGGACACTGGGGGATACAACTCCCGCATTGCTGGCAGTAGAGTCCGGTCTCCGAATCAACAGATGCCAGAGCCAGTTCCTTAAGCTCCTGTTCTGAAAGTCTTATGTCTTTCAGCATGGCAATATTCTTCTTAAGCTGTTCAATGGAAGTCATTCCAGATACTATTGATGCAATGTTTTCATTTCTGAGAACCCATTTCAAAATAGCATTTGAGTCGGGTTGTGATCCGCCTTTTTCACGGTAAGCTCCTCCTGTTGATTTCATTGCCACAATACCCATTCCTGCCCCGGCTGCAGCAGCAACCGCAGAATTCAGCGAATCAATGCTTTTGATCTTGTAGTTGTACGAGATCATTGCAATATCGTAGATCCTGGCATCTATGGCAGCCTTAAGGGCTTCTTCAGTGTCGCTGTGTGAGGCAATTCCCAGAAAACGTGTTTTGCCCTGCTTCTTAAGCTGCTCAAGCGCTTTCAGTATATTATCATTCATGACAGTTTCCCTCTTCCCTGCATAGGGGAAAAGGAAGAAATCAACATAATCAAGGCCAAATCTTTTAAGACTTCCCTCTGCTTTTTTAACATAAGCCTCAGTATTGAAAGAATCCCTTATCTTACCAGTACGGCCATCAATATCATCTGCCGGGACAGCCGTGCCTACAATGAAAGAATCACGCGGCAGACCTTTGAGTCCCTGTCCGACAATGATTTCGTTGTTCCCTTCTCCGTAGTATGTTGCAGAAAAGAACATTTTTATTCCCGACTCATATGCCGTTCTTATAAATCCGGTATCAAGAGCGCCTGATGTTCCAAAGCTTAACAAAGGCGTCTTAATGCCTGTCCTTCCCAGTGTTCTTAAAGGCAATTCAGAAGAAGGCTGATAAAGAACCGATGGTATGTCGTATGCTTTTGCATTTCCGGGAATAAGTGCTGCACCCGATATTCCAAGGATGCTTTTTTTAAGAAATTCACGGCGGTTGTCGTTTTTCATGGCTGTGGTTTTTTGGATATGTTCTTAATGATTAAAGCAAAACATAAATTTCTTAAAATTATGGAAATGATTATCAAGAGACAGTAAAAATCTTATTTATGCTTCGCTTACTTTTATTTGCCGGGTTGCAGAATTTCTTCTCGGGTGATGGCTGGTATTGATCATCTGTGTAAAGATCAGCGACATTATGCTGAAACCTGTTCCTAGAAGGAAGGGAAGTCTCCAGTTAAGCATCCATAAGAAGCCGCCGAAAACCGGAATGATGACTGCCGAAATGTGGTTTATCGTAAACCCTACTGCTGTTGAGGATCCCAGATCCTTGGGATCGGCAGTTTTCTGAAGATATGTATTAAGACCTATTGAGAAATTAAAAAATATGCTGTCGAGAATAAAAAGGCCTGCCACGATCCAAACATTGTTTATAAAGGCATATCCAAGGAAAAGTATTATGAGACTGGCGCTTTCGAGAGAGAGAACAACTCTTTCGCCATATTTATTCAAAGCCTTGGAAATCTGCGGATTCAGAAGATATGTAAGTGCATAGGTTATAACATAGATACCTGTTACTATCCTGAGTCCCAGATCATATCTTTCAACAAGCAGAAATATGGCAAATACAGTGAATATCTGCCTTCTGGTGCCGGCAAGGAAATTCAGGACATAAAACAGCCAGTATTTTTTTCTTAAAACAAGTTTTTTATTCTGATGCGGCACATCCTGCCTGACAGGATTTGAAAACAGCATAGTTATTCCGGAAGCCGAAATGAATACCCCCAGGATAACGAATGTCCATATGTATGGTACTAAAAATGAGAGGATCCAGATGACAAATCCTACAACAATATTGGCAAGCGCCCCATAACCCCTCAATCTTGCAAAGACAACCGGAGATTCTGTAATATTGAAATACTGTACAGTAAGAGATTTGTTTGTTGTTTCAAAGAAATGGAACCCGACCGACATGATGAAAGTCGAGATAAGCAATCCGCCAAATGATCTGAATATGCCTGTTATGACAACTCCAAGCCCGAGCAATACTACCGACCATGCCGACAGGCGATGCTCCCTCATGAAAAGAAGCAGGTAAACCGCTGCAAAGGAAAGAAATCCTGGAATCTCTCTTATACCCTGAGAAATACCTATCTGAAAACCATTTACACCGACAACTTCTTTTGCGTAGTTTGTGAAAAGAGCAGTCCAACCCTGAAGACCCGCAGTGGCGCAAACTCCCAGCACAAGAAGATAGCGGAACATCGGATTCTTTTCAAAATTGTCCATCACACGATAACGAGTTGGCAAAAGTAGCATTAAATGCCATATATTTACATAATCAATATGAACCTTAATTGATTACCCCCGGGTAGCAGTTACACGTATATGGAAATAATCGTAATAGCAATTCTGATCCTGCTGAACGGATTCTTCTCACTCTCCGAAATTGCTTTGGTTTCAAGCCGGAAAACAAGGCTTGAGACACTTAAAAGCCAGGGAAGCAAGGGCGCTGCAGCAGCCCTCGACATGCTAAGAAACCCTGGAAATTTCCTTTCCGCCATTCAGACAGGAATTACCCTGATTGGCATCATGACAGGTTTGTATGGCGGGCTAGGCATTGCAGATGATATTGCTCCGCTTTTCCTTAACCTGGGGATGGCCACCGGACCGGCTGCTCAGATCTCACTGGCGCTGACAGTTCTCCTGATAACCTATTTTTCAATAGTCCTCGGTGAGCTTGTCCCAAAAACAATATCTCTCAGCAATCCTGAGAAAATTGCTGTTGCCATAGCTCCTTTCATACGCTGGTTCAGCATCATTTTTTACCCTGTTGTAAGGTTTCTTTCTTTATCCACCTCTGCCATCGACAGGATGCTGGGGATTAAAAAACAATCGCAGCATCTTACGGAAGCCGACCTGAGACAACTTCTCAAAACTGCATCGTCAGAGGGTATCATTGAAAAGGACCAGAATCTTATCCATCAGAAGCTGTTTTATTTTTCCGACAAAAGGGCAAAGCATATAATGACACACAGGATGGAAGCCGAATGGATTGACATAAATTTGCCGCCGGCCAGGCTGAAGGAAATGATACTCAATTCGAGACATACAAGGATAGTCTGTTGCCGCGAAAATCTCGACAACTTCGTTGGGATCCTCAATGTCAGGGATTATCTTGCAGGATGTTTAAATGATTCTGTTCCCGACGTTTCGCGGCTCATCACTCAACCGCTTTTTATACCCGAAAGCGCTGACGCCCCGAAAGTCCTTAATCTTTTCAAAAAGGAAAATGTAAATTTCTGTGTTGTAGTAAATGAGTATGGGATCCTTGAAGGGATAATCACCCTGTATGACATTCTCGAAAATCTTATCGGAAGCCTTCCTGAAGAAGGCGTAATACCCGAACCTGATATCTTTGTACGCGACGACAAATCGTACCTTATAAGCGGTGATGCACCTGTTGAGATCCTCGACAATGTATTCGAAAATCATGTCACTAACCTTGAGAACATCGATTATACTACCGTTGCGGGATTTGTGCTTGAACATATAGATAAAATTCCGGAGATTGGCGATAAGTTCATCTACAGGGATTATACAATTGAAATTGTTGATATTGACGGAAACAGGATAGATAAAATTCAGGTTTCAAAAAAATGATATTTGAGGAAACATTCGGGCTTATTAAAAAGGAATATCCCGGAGCCATAGATAGTCTTGCAATCGAAGATGTAAAGATAGGACCATACCTTACGGCTGTACGTTTGTCTGACGGTTCATGTGGGACTTCTGCCACTTTATGCGACGATCTTCCGGTATGTGCAAAGGGCAGGAGGGACTTTGGCGATTTTACCCCTCTTAAAATAAAAGGACAGAAAGCCGGCGATTTACTTTCATCATCAAAAGAATCAGCATTGATATCAACCCTGAAAACAGCAGTGCTGAGCGCCATATCTTCTCAGGTAATCAGGAAAGGGAGTTACAATGTTGTTGAGGACTGTGATCCTGTTGAGATGCTGGGATTCCTTACAGGGGAAAATGTGGTTGTTGTTGGCGGATTTCAGTCGTATATCCGGAAAATTTCACAGACTGGATGCCGGCTTACAGTTCTGGAAAAAAACGAAAATTGCCTTACCGGCGATCAGAAGGCATTCTACATGCCGGCTGAAGAATACATGAATATCCTGCCCGTGGCAGACATTGTGATAATAACCGGCCAGACCATTGTGAACAGGACTATTGATGACCTTCTCGAGGCAATCAATCCGTCAGCGAGGGTCGTTATTACAGGACCGTCATGCAATATCATCCCTGATGTACTTTTCGCCAATAAAGTCAGTATGGTTGGCGCTGTGAGGATACTGAAACCCGATCTTCTTTTCGACCTTGTCAGTGAAGGAGGCACAGGCTACCATCTCTTTGAATATTCGGCCGCCATTAAAATATGTATCATCAACGGTAATGGGACACAGACTTAGTGAGAGATGGATAAAAGCCTCAATTGCAGGCACTTTGTGGGCGGCTTCGGAGATTGTCCTCGGTAGTTTTCTGCATAACCTCAGGGTGCCGTTTGGCGGCAACATCCTGACGGCAATAGGTATTATCATCCTTATATCCATAAGTTATGTATGGACCGACAGGGGTCTTTTCTGGAGGGCCGGACTTATCTGTGCACTTATGAAGACTCTGTCGCCAAGCGCAGTGATCTTCGGCCCGATGATTGCAATTTTCACAGAATCGCTTCTACTTGAACTATCAGTACTTATATTCGGCAGGAGCATCCCGGGCTACCTGCTAGGTTCTATGCTGGCAATGTCGTGGAACCTGTTCCAGAAGATTGCCAATTATCTGATAATGTATGGATCAGATATCGCTCTTGTTTATTCGAACCTTCTGAAAATGGCGCAGAAGCAATTGAACATTCAGACCGATATTGTCTGGCTTCCCATTATCGCATTGCTTATAATATTCGCTCTATTCGGACTGGTATCCGGAGCTATCGGCATGGCAGTCGGCAGCAGGCTTCTTAACCGACCGGCTGCTGAGATTCAGGCTTCACAAGTAAACTCAGGCGAAGTAAAAAAGAAACAAAACTCCTCAATATTCAATTATTCACTTGCCTGGCTTACTGCTGATGTGCTATTCCTGATTTCCTCCTTCATACTTTTGAACAGGGCATCATGGCCTTACTGGAGCACATGTATTACAGCGATAATTATACTATGGTCGTTCAGGTACAAGAGAGCGCTCCGCCGACTTTCGAAACCCGGATTCTGGATTTTTTTCATAGTTATAACCCTTGTCACCGCTTTTGTATTTACAGAGGCGCAAAGCGGAGATCATTCACTGAAAGAGGGGATACTTACAGGCATACAGATGAATTTCAGGGCTGCGGCAGTTGTCATGGGATTTACAGTGATAGGCACGGAGCTTTATAACCCCGTAATAAGGAATTTCTTTTCAGCGACCTCATTCCGGAATCTTCCTCTGGCTCTTGAACTGTCGGCCGAAAGCCTGCCTGAATTTATCGCAGCCATACCTGATCTGAAAAGCCTGTTAAGGAACCCGATATCTGTTTTCCATACTGTGATTTCGAGAGCCGAAATACGTTTGCATGAAATAAAAACAAAACCTTTTGCGGGGAGAAATATCTTTATCATAACCGGGCAGGTAGGAGGGGGGAAGACAACTTTTGCTGAAAATCTTATCGCGATTTTCAGGGAAAATGGAATTGCCGCCGGAGGGATTATTTCAAGGAAAATAAAAACCCCTGAGGGTAATACAGGATACGATATTGTTAATATATTAACAGATGATCAGGTGGCATTTCTAAGGCAGGATTCTGACTGCGGGAATGAAAGGGTAGGGAGGTTTACAATCTGTAAAACAGGACTTGATGAGGGAATAAGAATACTGTCGGAACCTGAATTGCCTGCTAATGGCTTTGTATTTATCGATGAGGTGGGTTTTCTGGAACTGCGCGATGAAGGATGGGCTGAAAGCATTACCAGGCTTCTTGAACATTCTGAATACAATATTATCATAACCACCCGCCTGGCCCTCCTTGAACAGGTAAAGGAAAAATTTGGCATTCAGGATGCTTTAATGTTTAATATAAGCGAAGTTGATTATTCCGCGGCAGCAAACACTATTATTGAAATGACCGGGAACCGGCCCCTTTTGAAATAAGCCCCGGCATCAGGTTCACTGAAGCACAACCACAAGATCAGGATATTGCGGGCACTTTTTCGAGACCACAGTATTTTCAAAAGTGATGTTTTCCAGCACAGGTCTCCATGTCCTCCTGACCATGTTCCATACATCCCTGTCGTTATTAAGTGAAAAAGAGTTCCTTATTATCATTTTTCCTTCGACCTCAGCCCAGGAATAATTATCACCATACCTGATACCGACTCCGTTTTTCAGGAACTTGCAGTTTTCGGCTATTACCACATGATTTGGTGAGCTGAAGCCAAGTTCAAGCCCCTGTCCGCAGTTAGTAAATATGCAATTGACGAAAGTGTGGTTTTTCACTGCATTATCGCCGCTCGAAAGAGCGGCTCCTTCATGAAAACAGGCTTCAAACCTGCAGTCTGTTAAGGTTATATCGCCGCCTTCAGTATTGCCCGAATCGAGTCCGTCATCCTTTGCATACATGAAAGCGGTGTTTTCGATCTGTGCGTCTGATGCGCTTAGGTAAAGGCCATCATTGTCGTCGTCCCTGTACTCATTCGTATCATCGGGGAAATCGGTAAATATTGAATTTTTCAGGAAAAGGTCCGAATAATTAACCTGCCCCCCTGTTTTTGCTCTCTGAACAAGGATGTTGTTCAGGTTGAGCGTGGAATTTACCGGGTAGAATATCTGGCCGATATGATCGGTGATATAGCAGTGGTCAAGATCAAGAGTACTGTTTTCAGTATAAAACAATGCCTGACGTCCCGCATGACCCCATGTATAACCCGATGTATCGTGGTATCCGCTGCGGCAGAATATTGTATGCTGTGCCTCAATGGTTCCGTTTGAAACCCTTGTTATGAATCCGCCCCAATAGCCGCCGCGCCGGCTGCATGTGACCAGTATAGGATTACCTGCTTTTCCGGCAAAAATTACAGGACCGCTTATATTTATGTCGGCAGCTTCATCGATAAGAACCAGCGCCCCTTCGTTGATCACAAGCGATCCTCCCGCTAATATATCAAGGTTGCCTTTTATCCTTACTGGTGTGTTTGCCGGAATCTCAACCCTGGTATTGATAGCGCCTTTAAGTTCAACAGTAGTTCCCTGTATTTTTGTAATCTGAACATTAAACTGCCTGCCTCCTATGGTAAACCTTGCCTGACCTGTTAATGAAGCAGAATTTACGACTACCGATCCTGCCCCCTGTTTTATATTGAAAGCCTTACCGTTAAGCTGACTAATTCCTTCACAATAAACAGGTTTGACAAGGCCCGATTCCTTTATATAGAAAATGAAGGGTATATCGGTAGTATCGGTATAGTGCCCCGGATAAACTACTTCGATCACAGACCCAGAGGGCAGGGAACTCTTGAACGGTTCCGGAACCCATTCCCTGATGCCCCATTCTGCATTTTCCCTCTCTTCAGTCTTCGTTGTGAAAAGTATTGTATCGGCACTTTTGCCCGTGACGTTATATCTGATGATAAGCTCAAAAAATCCGGTTACTTCGAATTTTATGAAATCTCCTTTTGCAAAATCGACAGACTGGCCATTAAGTGTTGCAGAGCTTATAATATTTGAATCATTTAATATTGCGAAGGGAAGATAGTAATCAGTTCTTGTTGCAAGCTCAGAGAGATTAATGCATCCTTCGGGTGGCTCTTCCGGAAGTTTCTCTTCATTTTTCCTGCAACTTATAAGAGATATTAAAAGAATCGACAACAAAATAGTTATCTGTCTCTTCATTGTCATTTAAAGTTTTTCCTGCTGTCAATTTCCCCGCTAATCCAGTTCCTACGGTCCTTCAGCATCTGTCTTTTCCGGGCCAGGTTATCAAGGAACAGGCTCCGGCTTGTCGCCTGCACATCATACTTCGCCTGTGCAATAATGGAATCATTGTCATAAAACGGGCCGATATCCTCAAGAGTCATATCAAAAATCATGTCAATCCTGTTCATATCGACTTTTTCCATAACCGACTTCAGGGTAAGGAGATATTTCTGGTAAATGTATTCATCCTTAGCGATAATGTAATCGAGATCATCCTCAACTGAAAAAAGCAGCTTATTCCCGACATCCGCTACAACATCCTCGACACTGCTATACTTTCTCGAACCAAATACTGTTCCCGTTGCCCACCAGTTGCCAATTTCATGCGGTTCATCAGAAAACAGGTCATCATAGTCCCATGGAAAAACGCCGAACATTTCTTTTCCGTCCTTCACCTTGCTGTAAAAGAAAATCTCATCTGTATAATCACCGTTTTTCAGAAGGAGGTCGATACTCAGTTTTGTAAAATACTGCTCCAGATCGATATATGCCGAAAGGCTATCGAATAATTGTTGTCCGGAATATTCAGGAAGAATATTGTAAATATTTCTGAATCTTGCCCTGTATAAACCCTCGTTCTGTAACTGAACGGGATTTATGTCGAACGATTTGATTGCATGGTCGTAACCGCGGCGTACCACACATGAAGAATTTTCTCTTTCAATAAAGTATTCAACAGGATCTTCGATAAAATGATATAGTCCCTGGGTACGTCCGTTGAGTCTTACCTCATTGAAGAAACTAAGAACGGGCCATAATTCGGCTTCCCTTAATAATCCTGTGGCAACGCTGTTCTCGATGTAAGTATAATCGTAAACCATCGCCAGCAGCTTGAACTCTTCATATTTTCTTTCTGTTCCGGAGAACCGGTTATAAAGGATAATTTTATCGCCCATATTAACTCCGAAGCCTTTTCTTTCGAAATTAAGGGTATTATCTCCCCTTATCTCAAACCTGTCGATCGTGTATTCACTTCCGCCATAATCAAGCCGGGGAAGCGGATCGGATATTTCATACTGTTCGCCGCGGCTCGAATTTATATGTTGCCTTTGTTGTTCCGTCACAATAAAATTAAAGGCTTTGCCTTCCTGTCCGGATGGTGGTGAAGGATCCTTCACACAACTTCCGGCAAGCAAAAGAATCAATAACACGACCGGGATAAGACTGATGGAGAGCCTGGTCATAAATGAACAACATAAGGATTAATCAATGCAATATTAATGATAATGAACGAAAAAGCGGGTTCTTGTCATTAATTACCTTTTCAAATTTATGGTTCCTGTGCTTTTTAATAATCTATTTTCCTAACTTTATTCATCAAATTATTCTTATCAAAAGCATAACCTTCAATGAAAAAAATTCTGTTTGTCTTTGTTCTGATTTTACTGTTGCCTGACCTGTATTCTCAACAGCCTCCTTATTACAACAACTTCACTGTATCGGTCTATGTCAGGGCTTATGAGGTCCGCGATATGGCCGACCAGAAGAAACTTCAGGAGACCTGGGACCTCATTAGCCAGCAGGTGAAAGTTGATAAAATTTACCTCGAGACTCACCGTGATCGACTTATTGTTGATGAAAAAACGCTCGAATCGGCAATTAAATTCTTTAAATCAAAAGGCCTTAAGGTTGCCGGTGGGATCACTTATACAATAGATGAAAGCAACAATTTTGAGACATTCTGCTATACAAATCCCGAACACAGGCAGAAGGCACGGGAGATCGCCGAATACACTGCAAAACATTTCGACGAGTTCATCCTCGATGATTTCTTTTTCACCAGCTGCAAATGCGACCTTTGCGTCAAAGCCAAGGGCGAGATGAGCTGGACGGATTTCCGCCTTAAGCTGATGACCGATGCTGCCCGTGATCTTATAATCAATCCTGCGAAAGCAGTAAATCCGAAAGTAAAGGTTGTGATAAAATATCCGAACTGGTACGAACATTTTCAGGGCCTTGGGTTCAACCTTGATGCAGAACCGAAGATGTTCGACGGGATATATTCTGGCACCGAAACCCGCGATGCCGTATTATCTGACCAGCATCTTCAGCCCTATGAAAGTTATTTGATAATCAGATATTTTGAAAATATTGCCCCCGGCCGTAACGGAGGAGGATGGGTCGATTCTGGAGGTGCTTACTATATGGACCGTTATGCAGAACAGTTCTGGCTTACATTATTTGCAAAGGCACCGGAGATAACAATGTTCGATTACAGACAACTGCAGTCACCCCTGAGGCTTGGAACAAGAGCCCCATGGCAGGGAGCACAGACAAGCTTCGATTTTGATGCAATGATGAAACCATATAAGGCAGCCGATGGAAGAATGGTATATCCTTCAACAATTGCAAGAGTAGCCGGAGTAACTTTCGAACAGGTCGACAAATTCCTCGGGAAACTTGGGAAACCGGTGGGGGTGATGAGCTACAGGCCCTATAATGCAACAGGGGAGGACTTCCTTCAGAATTACCTCGGGATGATCGGAATACCAATGGACATATCACCGGTATTTCCGGCTGAAGGCAAAATGATACTCCTTACCGAATCGGCAAAATTTGATCCTCAGATAGTTCAGAAGATAAAGGAACGTCTGTGGGCCGGCAAAAATGTAATGATAACATCAGGACTGCTCAGGGAACTGCAGGGCAAAGGTATAGAGGATATTGCCGAGATTAAATACACCGACCGCAAAGCGCTCGTAACTGATTTCAAAGCAGGGTGGGGGAGAATGGCAAAATCTCAGCAGGAGATCCTGATTCCGCAGATTACTTATCTTACAAATGATTCGTGGGAGGAAGTGTCAGCAATAAAAGGCGCTTCAGGATGGCCAATGCTTCACAGGGCACAGTATTCAAAAGGATATCTGTATGTCCTGACAATTCCCGAAAATTTCTCTGATCTCTACCAGCTTCCTGCCGAAGCCCTGAACAGGATCCGCACTGTAGTATCGCAGGATTTCAATATAAAGCTTGAAGGACCATCGCAGGTAAGCCTGTTTTGCTACGATAACGGAACCTTCATTGTCGAATCATTCCTCAGTGAACCCGTTACTGTAAAAATTGTGGCCGGTCAGCCTGTTTCATCAATCGAAGATCTTCTTTCGGGAGAGACAAACCAGGGAACCCTGCTTCCGGCAATGCCATTCATGAGAGTCCAGCCGGCACCCCAGCGCAGCTTTGAAATAACACTCAAACCCCATTCATACAGGGTTTATAAAACAGTAAACAGTGAAAAAAAATAGAAGGCATGAGGTACGCGGTGCGCGGTGCGCGGCATTTAATTGGTCGCTCGCTGCATACCCCACGCCTCACGCCGCACGCCGCACGTCGCAACCAGCAACACTTACTAACCTCAATAACTAAAAGAACATGACAACACAATCATCACGCAGAAAATTCATCAGGCAGATTGGCGGAGCATCCCTACTGCTTGCAGCCGGCCAGGTGAAAGTAATAGGTTCGGAAAATACCGGAACACGAGCTAAGGACCGGGCATATCCTGTTGGTCCAAACGACAAGATAAGAATTGCCACAATAGGAATGGGTATCATGGGTAATGTC
>Ga0116171_10004839_pt1 | contig 11974 bp, 10 predicted proteins | sample AD_JPNHW2_MetaG_FD_89798 | JGI IMG/M metagenome (GOLD analysis project Ga0116171, IMG submission 89798) | Active sludge microbial communities of municipal wastewater-treating anaerobic digesters from Japan - AD_JPNHW2_MetaG | ecosystem: Engineered > Bioreactor > Anaerobic > Digestate | place...
ATTTACAAAAGAAAATTAGAATCTGGAATGATTATTACAACAATCTTGAGCATTGTGGTTTAAATGGAAAAACGCCAAATGAAATGTTAGAATTAAAAGTGACAAATGTGGTTAGTTAAAACAAAGCAGGTTCAAGATGAACCTGCTTTATAAAATAATTAAAGAACAAATTTAAAACTTAATTTTAAACCAAACTCTTTTACCAACCTGAAATACATCATCATCTGATATACAGATTAATTGATTTGGATCGGTAATTTTTAAGTCATTACAGCTTACAGCATTTTGACTAAAGAGTCTTCTGAGCTCACTTCTACTTTTTGAATTACCAAAGAAATTAATTAAAATATCCATAGCAGACATTTCAGTTTTTTCAAATTTAATTACTGGAATATCTGTTGGTACTTTTCTTAAAGAAAACGTTTGATCAAACCATAAACGTTCTTCTTTGGCAATTTCATTTCCATGATACCTTTTAACTATCTCAGTTGCTAAAAGTTTTTTTGCTTCAAATGGATTTGATTTAATCAAATTATCCATCTCATATAATTCTGATTCAGTAATAGAAGTGTAGACTTCAAAATACTTATAAATCAGATTATCAGGCAGTTTCATTATTCGACCAAATTTATCTCGCGGAGAATGTCCAAGCCCAATATAATTATTAAGGCTTTTGCTTTGCTTAAAAACACCATCCAAACCGGGAGTAATTTTTGTTGTAATAATGACTTGGGTTTTTTGTCCAAATTTTTCCTGATAGAATTTACCCATCATCTCGTTAAAAAGTTGATCTGTTCCAACAATAGTCAAATCAGACTCAAGAACAAATGAATCATATCCCTGAAGGATTGGATATATTAATTCATGCATGTAAATTTCTGATTGTTCTGATATCCTATTTTGAAACATATCACGAGAAATTAAACGACCGTGAGTAACCATAGACAATAATTTAAGAAGATCCCCAGCGGGCATATTCCCAAACCATTCTGAATTGCGTCGAATTTCGATTAATTCTGGATCATCAAACCGAAGCACCATTTTTGCTTGTTTGATAAATTCTTGAGTATTAATTTCAATTTCTTCTTTTGAAATAACTGGACGTGTTTTGTTTTTACCAGTAGGATCTCCAATTTGAGTAGTAAAATCTCCTATAAGAAATATTACTTTATGTCCCAAATCCTGTAGCATCCTCATCATCCAAAGATTAACAGCATGTCCAATATGGAGATATGGTGCAGTAACATCAACCCCATATTTAATTCTCATTTTTTTACCACTTTCTATAAGTTTTTTAAACTCTTCAAGTGAAAAAATTTCATCTGCTGTTCTAGCAAAAGAAGACTGGATTAACTCAAAAGAACTTTTTTGAGAAAGATCACCTTTAACTTTCATTTTCAATAATTTTTAATAACGAATTAATATTCTGTATGCTTTTAATTTCTTTATTACACACATTATTTATTAGTACACACATATAACCCTTACCACATGCATCCTCTAAATCGACAGTATAATCATCGCCGATTACACAAATTTCATTAGGTAAAAGATTATATTTTTTGCAAATCATATCATATACATCTATCTTTCGGTATGTATACCAATTAACATCTGGAATATATATTTCTGAGAAAAACTTTTTGACTCCTAAAATTTTCATTACTTTTTCAGAATGTTTTTTAGAAGAAAGTGTAACCAAAAATTTTTTTCCTGATAAAGAAGATAATACATGAATAAGATTCTTGTCCTCATGCAAATATAATTCTGGCTTTAATTTATCAAATGTACATTCATGAAAAGAGTGCACGTTTAGATTAAATTCTTTAACCGCCTGAAGAGCAGATGGATACAGTATTTTTAATTTGTTAAAAAAAATATCTGCATCACATTCTTTAACTTCAAGTTGATTAATAAACCATTGTCGTATGAGTGAAGACATTTCCCTATATAACATATTGCTACGTTGATATAGAGTTCCATCTAAATCAAAAATAAATCCTTTTATCATACTTAACAAATTTTTGGTTGAATAATAACTTTCAAGGTTAATTCATCTTTGTTAATTACCTTGTTCAAAGCTTCTGAAAAATTTTCCAAAGAATAAACATGAGTTAAGAATGTAGATAATTCCTGAATATTTCTTTCAATGATATTAACTGCATCTAAAAATTCATTTTTATTATAGGCATTAGCTCCGACAAGACGAGATTCTTTGATGAATAGACTTCTAGCAACAAGTGGATAAATATAATTCACATCATAAACACCAAGAACAATCACATTTCCACCTGGTTTAATTAATTTTAGGCATTCATTTAAGGTATCATCTTGTTTTCTTCCTACTGTTTCGTAAATTTCATCGTATGAATCATCTTGATTTAAATTCTTGATAGAATTAATTCCAAATTTTTCAATGAAATTACAATTAGCAGAATGAATTCCCTTAATGTAGACATCAATTCCTTGTTTTTTTAATAACCAGGAAATAAGACACCCGATACTTCCATCACCTATAACTAAAGCCTTAGCCCTCTTCTGAGAATAATTTTTCGCTAAATTAATAGCATGAAGGCAAACAGCGATAGAATCTGATAGAACATAAGAATTTATTAGTAAATCTTTTTGTATTTTTACAAGATTCTCAATTGGAACATTTACATAATTAGAGAAAGCACCATCAATAGTTCTACCAATGGCTTCCGCTTTTTTGCAAAGATTTTCCATACCCCTTATACACATTTCACACTTATGGCATGGCATAATAGGCATCACAACAACACGATTTCCAACACAAAAATCATTACTATACCCATTGATTCTAATAATTTCCCCTATAAATTCATGACCAAGAACTTTGGTATGATTACTAGGCAGATTATTGCTTAAAATCTTTGAGACATCTGTTCCACAAATTCCAACTGCTATAACTCTCAATGTCACCCATTTTTTAGGGAGAATACCCATCGGCAATCTTTTATAGGAAAAAGACCGATAACCTTCTAAAACAATAGATTTCTTCATAGATTATCCTCCTTTTAACATTTTAAGAGAATTTGTATTTCCACCAGTAGCTTCAATAAAATCCTCAAGTTTCTTGAATGCTTTTCCACTTTTGATAAGATCAATAGAATAATTATAGCCATCTATAATATTATTTACTTTTGATGCTAATAAAAGAATAATTCCTGCATTCAAAGCAACAGTTCTTGTCCTGTAACTAGTACCTTTTCCGTTTAAAACAGAAACCCCCATTTGCACATTCTCAATCAACGATTTACCAGATTCTATATCTGTTGGAGAACTAAATTTTTCGTTATAAATTTTAGAAACATCAATTTCTTCAACTGAATGAATTTCTCCATTTTCAATTCTTCCAACTAAATTTGATTTTAGAGATGAAAGTTCATCGATATAATGGATATTGTCATAACTAGATGAAACAACAAATGCTTCTTTATAACCGAGATCTTTTAATACTTCAAGAGATAATTCAATATTTGGATGTGATAATCCATATAATAATGAATCACAAACTACAGGATTAGAAATGGCAGGTAATCCAAAACTTAATGGAGTTGGAGCAAAAGCTCTTCCTCCATAAACACTATCAAATTTTGGAATAAGATTCTCAATGGAAAATAAACCAAATTTTGTAGATAAGAGGACTTCTGTCATTTCTTGAGTAGAAAGAATATTTGCTCCTGCAATAGAAGCAAAGTCTACAGATCCAGTTAATGATGAAGTTGAATGGGAACCAGGTTTTGAAACATAAGCTCCACCAGCAGCGGCAACAATACACGCAGGAGTAGAAATATTAAATGTCTTAAAACCCTTTTTCCCAGATCCAGCAACACATACAAGTTTTTCATCCAATGGTAGTGATGGCTTAAAACGAATTAAACCATCAATATTAAGTGCAGTACGAATTAAAGATACAATTTCCTTAGAATTTGAACCTTTAATCATTAATCCTGTTAGAAATGAACCCAACTGGACATCACGAGCCATTACTTGAGGATTAGTTAGAATTAGTTTAAATACATCTTCTAACATATCATCAATAGGTATTCCAACATTAAAACGATAAAACACCTCGGCAATTTTTTGATTAGGATTTAACTCTTTCATTTTATGTATCTCCTTTTATTTCGTTCCACATTTGGCAAATTTTTATAAGATGATTAATATACTCATCTTTAATTTTTACCCAAAGTTTTGATTGTTTAAAGCACTCTTTATATGCTTCTTTAATTTGTTCGTTGTCATAAAGACTTGCCCATGCAATCATTTGAAAGACCGCATTAGTTTCTGGGAATTTAGTTACTGTTTCCCCATATTTGATCATATCTCTAATTTCTTCAGCAGACATATCAATACGGATTCCAGAACCAGCAAAACTTTTTGACATTTTTGGATAACCATTAAAACCACACATAACACCAGAGTACATTGCAGAGTAAATTTTACCTTGTAATGTATCTGGATAAGAAAGACACATTTTTTCAAATGTTTTTTTACCAAAATTAACATATTTATGTTCATCTATACCTAGGATAACAAGAACAGAATCAAATCCTCCATCTACTATTAATTCCAAAAAATCAGCAATCATTAAATTAAGAGAGAGCTTTCTTCTGTAGCTCATATCTTTATCAACCTTACCATTTTTAGAATAATATTCATGTAAATCTTCTTCTGTATTATTAAACATTTCGTCATCCATATAGTGTCCAATCAAATATGATAATCTTAACGTGCTTAAAGATTCATACTGAGAACGTAATGAATTTGGTTGTTTTATATCAAAGCCAAGATTCATAATAAAATTACGATAAGAATTTGCAATTTTAATTACATATTCTATATCTTTATTTTTACCATTGTAAGCATCTAGATCCCCTAAAACAATTTGTACAGGCAATCCACTTTGTTGAAGTCTTAATGCTCTAAGAATCTGTCCTAATGTTCCCGCATGAGGAGAACCAGACATACCAAACCCTGTTGTGACTATTGCTTTTTCGCCATTTTTAGCAGAACTGGCAAATTTATTACCATTCATATGACACAACCACAAACGTTGCAAATCATCCTTAGATAAATTACCTAAAGAAAAAGATATTGGTTCAAATTCCAAAGGATTATAACCAAACTCTTTTATGACAGCATCGTAATAATCTTTGTTAAAAATTACTTCTTTCATAATCTTTCTATTTTTATTAAATTTTCAATGAATTTTATTTGTTTTTCTAATACTACAACATACAATCAAATTGTCAATATTGATAAATTATATCAGGATATTTTCTAATTTGAGTTATAATTTAAATATTTATTATTAAATAATCTTATGCTTTTTAAAGGCATTACATCTTTTGCATGCAATTCTTAGATTAGATATATCATTTGATCCAAAACTTTGTGCTGGAACCTTCTTACCATTTTGAGGTTTCATTTTTCTTAACTTTTTGTTTAATTCATTAGTAGAAAGTGGAATATAATGATCAACATCAAAAACCTTCTCCTTACTGCAATCTTTATGAATATTTAGCTGACATTTCTTACCATACTCAGAAACCAGTTTTTTGAAAATATCATTTCTAATTTTATTAAATTCCTCTCTTTTTATTTTAGGATCTCTAAAATCAAACATTTTACGATATTTTTTCTCAAACAAAACAGCATCACCATTTGCTAGTTTATTTAAAAAGAAATAATAATCTTCTCTATATTTAAAGTCATTCATAAAAAAGATGAAATCATTTTATTTTCCCGACTTAGTTCGATTATCTTCTTTGCAGAGCATCTGACAGTTTTCAGCAATAGTTCTTCCTCCTTCGTGCCAAGGATTTATATGATCAGCTTCCATTTCTCCAATTGAAAACTCTTTTTTGCACGTAGGACAAATACCATCTTGTCGTTCATATGCTTCACGCTTCATGTTTGGTGTAAATGCTCGAATAGAAAGATATTTTTCTTTTCGAGTAAGTACATACGGATAAATGCCCGATTTTTTTGTTACATCTTCATCTTGCATTAATTCTTTTATTTCTTTTTCCAGTTTTTCTGAATTAAACTTTTTTTCCTTAAATTCATTGTAAAGTTCGCCCCAATTTACACCCGACATCTCTTTTCGATAATTTGGAAAAACTTCTCTCCCCCAATGAATTACACTTTGAAAATATTTCCACAATTCATCTGCATTTTTATCATGTTGGTGCTTCGCCATGTATTCTTCAATCTCTCCATTATTTATCCAAGAAATTGCAGTTTCTAAATACTCCTGCCTGATAGGAGAACCTGTTATCAATTGCCCTCCGTCATTTGCAAGTAAATACGCCGCACAATTTGTTTTGCTAAATTTCAATTTTGCGTCAGAAAGCCAAGGTCCAGTATAAACGGCATTTCGTAATTCTTGAGGAAATAATTTTTCACCAGCGATATTAATAATTTTAAACCAATCAAGTTTTTCTTTGTCATTTCCCTCACAGTGATAAATCATAAGATCATAATTCATAACCTGCTCTTGCTCTTCCCTGGTTAGATTATGGAACATTGCAATTCTGCCATTAAATTCAATTGAAAAATCTCCATTTACGAATTGAGCAATACTAATTGTTCTTTGTTGCCCATCAAGCACTTCAAAATTTCCATCTTCTTTTTTCACCCAATACATCACATTCAAAGGAAAACCATTTTTAATGGTTCTAATTACTTCATCTCGTTGTTTTCCGCTATATACAAACTCCCTTTGATATTTTGGACGAATATCTAACTTACCACCAAAAGCACTAACGCCTTCCTCGGCGCTATCCTTGTAGTCTTTTACGACTTCCGCAATTTTAATTTTGTGTAAATCTATTTTCATATTATTTTTCTGGCTTTCTATTTTTAATAATTATTCTCATATAAGGAATAACAGCAGAACCATCTTCTTTATAATAACCAAGAACAGGATGATCTTCCTTGATTGATCCAGTTCCACCACTTTTATAATAATCCTCAACAAATTTTTTACTTAAACCTTTTGGGGTCAGTTCTCTGTATAAATCACCTTGCCCTTGCCCAACTATTTCAAATTGTTCTGGATTATATTTGTGCAAAAAAGTTATCGGAACACCAATAAAACCTTCGTAATCAACTGGTATATCTACCACCTTAGGGACTTCTATCGCTTTATAGTTATCATATAATGGGTAATCTTTTTTATTATTATAATATTTCTTATAAAGTGTAATTTCTTCATGTCTTTTGCCATGATCTAAATTAGTAAACCATACAACACCAGCGACAAAAGCATATTTTTTGCCATTTTCTATTTTATGATATTTTTCATAATTATCAGGAATTTCAAACCAACGATTAGATCCATTCATGGTAATCCCTAACCACAATTTGTTTTCCTCAATAAGCCTAAAGGTTTCTTTATAAGTTATTGCGTTTTGATTACCAATAATCAGAAACTTTTTATTATATTCAACCAATTGTGCAACATATTCTCTAAACAATGAAAATGGCGGATTAGTCACAACAATATCTGCTTGTTTTAAGAGCTCAATACTTTCTTTACTTCTAAAATCTCCATCGCCCTTTAATGGTGACCATTCATTGTTTTTATTAGCCTTCAGTTGTTCGGCAATATCACGCAAATCAAATGCACCATCACCATCTAAATCACTAACTTCATTGATAATGAATTTGTTTGCTGTTGTCTTTGGACGACCCTTTGGTTTGGCAAGTGTTTTATCTTCGCCAAATAGTCCTAGCTGAGTATTAGCAATTGGTGATGGTTTGTAGCTTGTAGCGATAAGTCTCTTAAGTCCTAAGGCATTAAAATTTGAAGCAAAATATTTAAAAAAGTTACTTTCAAATGGATCATCGCAATTGCAATACACGACTTTACCACGAAATTGTTCTTTATAGTGTTTCAACTCCTTTTCAATATCAACAAGCTGAGTATAAAATTCATCTTTTTTTGCCTTATTGGCGCTGCGTAAATTTTTATTTGATACTTTCTTCTTTTTTTCAGTGCCCATAAAATAAAGAGGTTCTGGGACTTTTTACTGGGGCTTGGTCACTTGCACCAGAAATCTCTGCTCCAAACTTGGGATGATGTTCGAATAAGTATTGTGGGGAAATAAAAAAGCCACCCTTTTTAGGATGGCTGTTTTGTTGTTTTAAAAATAACTAAACTACTAATGAGTAAAGAAATTCAGTTTTTTTTATTTCTGGCATAGACATAGATAAATAATCAATATTGCCTGAAACCAAAATAGTACCGAAATTCACATTGGCGCCACAGTCAATCGCCGAGACAAGCATCGTTTTAACCGAAATACTTGGCACAACATCTGCAACTGCAAGAATATTTTTATTTTTTATGAGAGCAATCTCATGAGTTTTTTTAAAATAAAACTCTTTATTGCTTTTAATATTAGATCTTTCTGCAATTATGACAGGTATCTGCCTAGCATAAATATTAGACAAATGAAAAGCAACTGCTGATGCAAAAATTTTGCTCCGCTCCTTTTCAATTACCACAACAGCATCTACCTCCTCCAAACAAAATTTATTGGCCAAAGATTGCGCCAAGTTAAATATGTAAGATGGGTGTTTAAATAATTTATCTAGATCTAAGGAAGATCCTTTTCCCAATGCCCCGCTTTCAGTTAGTATTTTCTGAATTAAGCTTTTTTCAATTTCTTTGTTGTTCATGTTTTTTGAGTTTTTTAAATTAATATAAAATAAAAATTGATTGGTTCCCTTAATCTCCCTAAAGAAACTAAGACAACCAATCAAGTTTTTCTCAAAAAATAAACGCCTCCCTAAAGAACTACTTAGATATAAGATAACATATTTAGACTAAATTGTCTAATAGAAAGTATTACTTAAGTAATACCTTGAGGCTCCGGAGGTAGGGATCGAACCTACGACCAACCGCTTAACAGGCGGCCGCTCTACCGCTGAGCTACTCCGGAATAAAATAAAAGTTGTTTTAAACAACTAAATATATAGTAGCAAAAATTTATTAAAAAACAAGCCGAGCCCTTGCATTTTTATAACAATAATATAAAATAGTCTTAGCTGGGCCCTTAGCTCATCTGGCTAGAGCGCCTCATTTGCAATGAGGAGGTGGCAGGTTCGAGTCCTGTAGGGTCCACAAACTAAAAATCTCCCATGCGGGAGATTTTTAGTTTGTGGAATGCGCAGTGTTGTTTTATTTTTTTCTATTTAATTCATCTAGTTTGCTTTCAATATTTTCCAATCGTCTGGCTAGAACATCTAGAGTTATTTCCTCAACATCTATCTCCTGCTGGACTTTCTTCAAATCTGTTTCTGCTTTTTGGTCTATCTTTCTTTCACTTTCAACTTTTTTGATAATAAGAGTATTACCAACAAAAGTTTGCAAGAACAAACCAAGGATCATTAAAACAAGACTGCCTAAAACAACAGACCAATATGGATTGAGTTGTAACCTGTCGGCAACTTCCCAGATTCCCCTCCAAAATAAAACAACTCCAACGCCCGCAAAAAAAGCATGCGTGAATGGCAACTTTTCAAAACGGTGTCTAGATTTTTCTTCTAATTTTAAAAAAGCATTTCTAAAATATCTCATGATTTTAATCATAACATATTGTTTAGAATTTTAACAAAAACAAAAAACGCCTTGCGGCGTTTTTTGGGCACTTATGTTGTTCACGATTAATGTAAGTTTTACCTCACACTCACGCTTAGAGTATATCATATATAAAATAAAAAAGCAAGCCCTATAGAAAAATCCTCTCTTGCGAGAGGATTTTTCATGTTTTGTCTTGTATCTATAAGCCGAATTCTGTTTCTTGGCAAAGTTAAATGCCAAGATGATAGCTATTTGTCTAGGCTTTGGATTGCTCCAAAGCTCAAGCGATTCTCTTTTTAATAAAATTAAAAAGCACGATCTTGCACAGAAGTAAGGATTTAGCCGTTTCACTCTAATATTACTATTAGACTATTCTAAATAAATTTAGAACCCTAGCCTTTCGACATTGGCGTCTCTGCTCGCACCTCAAGAATTACTCTTGATGGGAATTACCCACTACCATTTTTTCGTTTAATTAAACGAACTGTGTTCGGACTTTCCTCACTTAAAAATAAATTAAGCGCAACTATCCAATACAAGACTGAATATATTATAAAACAAAATTATAAAAAAGCAAATAAAAAACCCGGTGCGTTAAACGCTCGCCGAGTTTTAATATTTTAAAAAAGAACTTTTTATTCAACCTTAAACTAAAGTTAGTTTTTAATTAACTTAGTTAAGTAATTCCCCTCTCCTGAAGAAATATTCAGGAAATAAATTCCTGAGGATAAATCTTCACCATGGATTTCAAAGTTTCCACTAGCTGACATTTCACGAACAATCTGTCCGGAAACATTAGTTAAAGAAACATTGTATTTTCCATCGGGCAATTCAACGAAAAATTTCTCGCTGAACGGATTAGGGTAAACCGAAACCTCAACAGGAAGAGTTTCAGATGAAATTCCTGAAACATCTTCGTATGGGAAAAAGTACGAACAGCCACTTGCATTCTCAACATAAATTCCCTGGCCGTTTATTAAATTTACATTAGTAAACCAGGCATTTGTGTTGCTAACAGAAAAAGGAAGATAAACTACACTTCCAATTCTGATAAACGCAAGATTCTGTAACAGTCCTTCGATGTACAGCATACCGTTTGATAAGTCGTAATAAACTGAATCCACTAAAGGATTATCTATTACAGAAACCAAAACGAAGGCTGTATCTGAACATGTACCTGCTGTCCCAACAACACTGAAAATAGTTGTTGTGTCCGGAAATGCAAACGTATTTGCAATATTTCCATTACTTACCAGATTGGTCGGAGACCAATGATAACTACTTGCATTAGAAGCAGAGATATAAACACCGCTACTTCCTTCACAAATTGTTTGATCCCCTCCAGTAGTAAGATGAACGGCCGGATCAACCTGAACTGTCACAGCTGCAGTATTAGTGCAGCCATTTATGTTAAGTCCAGTCACAACATAAGTTGTCGTTGATGAAGGATTTGCTGTCACAGTCTGCCCGCTTGAATTAATCGGTGACCAACTATAACTTATCCCTCCACTGGCAGAAAGTTGGGTGTGACTTCCTTCGCAAATAACCGAAGGAAGAGCAGACACTGTAATTGCAGGTAAGGAATTTACTGTTATTAACATACCGCTTGAAACTCCAACACATCCATTTGTATCAGTTCCAATTACAAAATAATTAGTACTGACTGTCGGACTAACAGTAATCAAAGAGCCTGTTTGACCAGTACTCCATGAGCATGTCTGTGCTCCTATCGCTGAAAGCGAAGTAGAAGCTCCGTTACAAATCGGATTATTGCTTGCTGTAATAGAAACAATGGGATTTGGATTAACCATCACGGTGACAGTATCAATTCCCGTGCAACCATTTGTAAAACCAATCACAAAATAATCAGTAGTAACAGTCGGTGATACAGAAATAGAATCTCCATTTGCTCCATTGCTCCATGAGCATAAATCTGCTCCTGTGGCAGAAAGAACAGTTGAATTTCCCAAACAGATTGCGTTAAGAGATGCAAAAGCATTTACTGTTGGGTTTGGATTTACTGTGACATTTATTGTTGCTATTCCTGTACAACCAACAAGATTTGTTCCTGTTACAGAATAATTCGTAGTTATTGCAGGTGTAGCAAAAACTGTATCGTTTGTTCCAAGTCCTCCAGTCCAATTCAACAAAGCAGCTCCTTGAGCAATTAACATCAAAGATGTTTCTGCGCAAATAGTATCGCTACTTGTAATAATAGACATTACTGGATTTGGATTTACCACAGCACTTGTACTTGCAGTTGCAACACAACCATTCATATCAGTGACAGTAACAAAAAGATTGTTAGTACCAACAGGTAAGATTGCCACAAATGTGGCAGTCGTATCTCCTGTA
>Ga0116171_10004840_pt1 | contig 11974 bp, 10 predicted proteins | sample AD_JPNHW2_MetaG_FD_89798 | JGI IMG/M metagenome (GOLD analysis project Ga0116171, IMG submission 89798) | Active sludge microbial communities of municipal wastewater-treating anaerobic digesters from Japan - AD_JPNHW2_MetaG | ecosystem: Engineered > Bioreactor > Anaerobic > Digestate | place...
AGTATGCAAGCAAGGTACAAAGGAGCGATCTTTTCGCATGAAACAGCCCTTTACCTTTTAGGGCTGACGGATCGGACTCCGCTCTTTTATTCTATGACAGTGCCGGCGGCTTATAACGCAACACCATTAAAAGCGAGTGGAGCAAAAGTATATTTTGTAAACCGCAATTTATTCCTATTAGGAGTAATCACACTTAAATCGTCTCATGGGAATGATATCAAGACTTTTAACCTCGAAAGAACTATCTGTGATGTATTAAGAAACAGAAACCAAGTAGATGTTCAACTTGTGAATGAAGCCTTGAAAAAATATGTACTCCATAAAGACAGGAATATCGACCAGCTTTATAACTTTGCCAAGCAATTTAGAATCCAAAAGATCGTTAGGGAATATATCGAGGTTCTTTTATGAGTAATGCTATGCAGTTTAAAGCCAAAATAAAAAACCTGGCTCTGAAAAATCACATACCCGCTCAAGCTGTACTGCAAAATTTTATGCTGGAAAGTTTACTGGAAAGAATTTCGCTCTCAAAATATAAAGACATGGTCATTCTTAAAGGGGGAATGCTGATCGCTTCAATGGTTGGGATCAATAGTAGAACAACCATGGACATGGATGTTACGCTGAGAGGATATCCTCTAACCGAAAAAACGATCTATGCAGCTCTTTCGGAAATATGTGCCATTCCACTTGGGGATGAGGTCACCCTGGAGTTGGATCACATCGCACCTTTCCGGGAGGATGACGAATATGGTGGTTTTCGAGTGGCAATTATAGCTAGGTACGAATCGATTTATACTCCTTTAAAGATCGATATCACCACTGGAGACATTATTACCCCCGATGCTATTCGATATGCCTTTCGTTCAAACTTTGAAAACAAGAACATCGAGGTTTGGGCATACAATGTTGAAACGATCTTGGCAGAAAAAAATTGAGACCATTTTGTGGAGGAGTGTGCTCAACACCCGGCCAAGAGATTTTTATGATGTTTACATAATCATGAAAACCCAACCAAATACGATCAATAAGAGAATCTTTTTTGCTGCTTTAAAAGCCACTTCCGAAAATAGAATGTCGCTAGGTGTATTGCAGAATAAAGACAAAATTCTACTTACAATCAAGTCAGATCCGATCATGAGACAACGTTGGGATCGCTATTGTAAAGACAATCACTACGCCAAGGGTATTGACTTCGATGAAGTGATAGGGACTGTGGTGGAAATTGTAAATTAGCGATTCATCAATCCGATGGCATTCAAAATGACCAATGATTTGAAAAAGCTGTAAGCTAAATCCAGTGCTTATCAGAGCTCTAGAAGAAAAGTGCTTTAGGAACAGCCCGGTAGAACTCGCAGGTAACTACTCTGGAAGAAACGAATTTCTGTTCAAAAATATACAAAATTATTGGGCCATCACCATCATCGCGATAAATATTTTCTCCATGTTACCGGCAAAGAAAACAATTTCTTATCTTTTTCATGTCCTGGAAAACTGGATCCAACTCATCGAAATAGGGTTGGGAACCCCGTGTAGTAAAAATTTTAAAAAACGCGATATCCCCGCTTTCTAGTCGTGTTTTACCATTCTGCGGGGTATCGTGTAATAGATAAGCTCCGCCATCTGTTTTTAACGGGAAGAAAGAGATTTTCCGACTACATGACGGGCAGCTATTCTTAGGTTTCTTAATTTTTTAAAAAATGAGGTACTTCAATGTAAACACAGCACTGAAGCACCTCATGCAATCCGTAATTCTATTTGGTTTCCCTGGTCATTTACAATCACTTTGTATTGTATTTCTTTCCTACTTTTCGGCAAACAATTCTGTGAGTTTTTCGGTGTCTTCCGCTTCAAGCGGAGAATTTTGTACATACACTTTTTCCCAGATGGTGTCTACGATCTTCTGATATTTTTCACCATAGACATCCATGCCCTTTGCATAATTTGCATCTTGAAGAGCTTCTGCGGCGTTCAGGTCTAGAGGCTCTACCTCATGTTTGCGGATTAACTGGCGTAAATCAGCATTGTGATCGCGAATTGGGCAAGGGTTTAATAGATTCTTACCATTTGTTTGAATTTTTATGTCTGCCTGCCATTTGCGCAAATCAGCAAAAAAAGGCTCGTTGAATATATCTGTCAAATTTCCTCCCTTTGCATAAACATCCTTAATATTTACCGGTGAGAATGGGACAAAAACACAGGGAGAAACGTTACCATTCCAATCAATATACATATAACCACCGTTTCCGTGCCCACCAGCTGAGAGGCAGCCATCTACCACGGTGCCATGGTTCCAAAAATCTGCCAGGAATATACTTTTTTCACGGACCAATTTCCAGCTTTGTTTCCACATTTGCAGACGCTGTTCCGGTGTTGGCATAAGACCAAGCGTGTAAGAGCGACCGATGGGCATATACTGGAATATCCAGCCCATGACGGCGTGTTTTTTGTGGAATAGAAATTCAATGAATTCATCCGAAAGAATTTCCTCAGCGTTTTCGCGAGTGGCTGTTAAAGAAACTCCATAAATAACTCCAGCCTCATATAGGCGATCCATAGAGGACATGACCTTATCAAAAACTCCTTCACCACGCCGGGCGTCCGTTCGCTCTCGCCAACCTTCCAGCGAGATCATCGGGACAATGTTCCCCAGATCGGCCATCCGTTGAGCAACTTCATCCGTGATCAAAGTGCTGTTAGTATAGAACATGAAATAATTGTCAGGGTGTTTTTCTGCAAGATCCAAAATGGTCTTTCCTTGAGATCGATAAGCCAGTGGTTCACCTCCACTGATTACAGTGAATTGCACGCCCCAGTCATCATATGCGTCAGTAATGGTTTTATCTACAATTTCCCAATCCAAAGATTGAACATTGCTATCAGAATCTGCATAGCAACCGATGCAGTGCAAATTGCAGGCTTTGGTTGGGCTAATCAACAAAAATGAGGGTTGGCTGATACCGTATTTTTGGGTAAAACTGGCTGCTTTCTCTTTTCTTTTACTTTTCTCAATAAAAAGGTCCCGGCCCAAAACGGCACCTGCTTTTTGATAGGTTGCCTCAGAGAATTTGCAGTCAGACAATGCCCGATTTACCGAATTTAGGATGGCAAGGCTCATTGCTGTTTGGTCTTCAACCACACCAGCAGAAATGGAGGGATCATTTTTTAGGCGATTTTTCCCGTCTTTAATTAAATAATTTTCTCCCATTGCCATCGCCATTTTTAGTAATGGACGATTTTGAACAATTTTTGGTCCATATTGGATAATATTATTTAAAAGTAAATTCATGTCATCACTTGTTTTTGTCTCTTCATGCTTTTTTCTCATTATTGTTTCCTCCATTGGCTGAATTGAATTGCCGTGCCACTTGATAGCCTACCTTTTAGCTTGATACTCAGTGTACAACTCAGTTTTGGGGGCTTCATCATGCAAAAGAATTATTTTGGTGTTAACCTACGTTGTAAAACATGAAGGCGATTGAAGATCGTATCAGGCATAAACAGTTCTGGTTGTCCAAGATCAGTGCACATAATGCCATTGTTATTTAAACCGCAGGTGTCATGCCAAATTTTAATATTCTGGGTGGGGTTTCTAGAAATCAGGTAAATAAATCGGCCACTGATTTCCTTATTGTGAATGATATTTCATCAGACCCTGGTATAGCCAAGATATAAATGTCTGAATCATTCCAATTGCAGGGGATATCAATTCATGACCGTTGATTACTTATAAAATAGGTGGGGGCCAGAAAATCCTTGTAGGGTTGTTGACGTGATTTTTAAACATGAATATCAGCCAACCTTCCCTCTCTTGCGAGTAGGCCTGAAATTTTATTGAAAAAATTTTTTAAGATAATGGCTGGAGGTACTTTCATAAGTTAAAGATGCCAATTTTACTTACAGCAAAACGCTGGGGCTTATGTGCCCAAACAGGCCATGCGGGCTGAAGTGGCAGCAGACATCCGCGCCATGTTCAATGCACCAGACCGAAAAGCTGCGGAGCAATTTCTTCAAAAGGCCATCCAAAAGTACGCTGCTTCTGCTCCTCGGTTGTCCGCCTGGATGGAGGAAAACCTGGCTGAAGGATTTACGGTCTTCGACTTTCCGCTGGTACACCGGCGTACAATACGCACGACCAACAGCTTGGAGCGGATTAACAAAGGGATCTGCAGAAGGACCAAAGTCGTGGGAGTCTTTCCAAATGAGACCTCGTGTCTCAGGTTGGTCTCCGCCTTGCTCATGGAGATCAGTGAGGAGTGGCAGATCGGCAAACACTATTGTGCCGGCAAGTCATTCAAATGTTAAAGAGCAATGGGTATTTCTGGCTTGAATTTACAGAAAAAAGGTTGCTTTATCCGATCGATGAAGTGATATTGAGGTTTCGGTGAAAACCAGATAATTTTGGGATAAAACCTTTGAGTGTTCTTCTCACTGGAGTAAATGCTGGAGAACTGAATATTTTAAATTGGGAGCAAATAGAAAAAATTCACTAACTGGCCCCCATTTTTTATAGACAATTGACGGATCGATCTTTCTCCGCGAATTTCAGTAAAGGCCTTTTTAGCAGCCGTTGAGTTTGGATGAGCAGCATCCCAAGGGGAAATCATGGCATTCACTTCATCTGCTATTCATCGTAGATTTCAGAAGATGCTTTCAAACCTGACCATTGACTCCGTAAGTTTCTCTGATCTCCGATTGCGTTGCAAAGTAGATCTGGTAAAGAATGGAATTTCTTCTGAAGAAATTGCGTCTATTTTGAAGCATTGGTTATAGCTCCCAAATTATTCCATTTTATTAGGTGCTATAGACAACGCCGTTTCCAAAAGGAATTAATTTACATTAATCAATTTGCTACCTTGAATTCGGATTTACAACCCGATAAAGGCTACTTATGTAAATTGTTCTTGATGTTTGGATAAATTAACTTCCGCTGGTCTTGCAAGGACAGCTCAACCAGGTTTACGCCACCTTACAAAAAGCATAGTATTTAACGTTGGGTCCTGATGAAAAACCTCTTCCGTTAGCCGGTTTAGTGGAAATTGGCTTCGGTGAAATCCTTCTTGAGCGCTGATTGTTAGAAGGAACCCATTTGCATATGGAAAAGGGATTTCAGGTTGCTCAGTCTTTGTGGTCATTTAGCAGTCTCGATGGGATGGTACCCCTGGCCCGACTGCGGTAGGCGGAAGGAAATATTTCCGGCTTGAAGGATATCCTCACAGTAGCCTCGCGCCTCGCGCCTAGCGTTCAGCACCAAATCTAGCGGGTGGGATGATAACCTGATCTCCGCGGTCGCCGCCCGGTTAGCCTTGCAGCGAGGGGATCTGACGGAAGCAGAGCAGTGGTGGATCAAATGTGGGTTACCTGACCTTTCCGAAATGATTACTTTAGAGCAGTACCCTTATCATATTTTTGAATACCTGGCCCTTACCCAAGCCTGGTTTCTGCTCGCATGGGAGCAAGACACAGGGCGCCCAGGTGACCTTCAGCAAGCCAGCGAAATATTAGAAACACTACCGCTGGAAGCCGAACGCTTCCAACGCTTAACGTCGAAGATCGAGATTTTGGTGCTTCAAGCGATGGCGCAGGAGGCCCAGGAAAATGAGCGGGCAAAGGACACCTTTCTTCATGCCCTGGCGCTGGGTGAACCACAAGGATGCCATGGATATACGTAGATGAAGGCTGGCGTTTGACGGGCCTCCTGCGCCAATGCCAATCGGCGCAGCAAGATTCTGGCATTTATGTTCCCTCCCTGGCTTCTATCGATCGTTTGCTTTCCGTCCTTCCGAACAACGATGCAGACCGGCAAGCTGTACACCGCTCCATCTTTAAGCGAGATCGGCAAGTCACTGTGCAGACAGAGGACGGGCTGCCCATCGCACTCTCTGCTCGTGAGATCAAAGTACTGAAATTGATTGCTGAAGAAAAATCGAACCAGGAAATTTCCTCTGAACGCTATCCGGAGCTCAACACTGTTAAGCGCCACGCCTGCAACATTTATTCAAAACTCGAAGTCAAGAAACGCACCCAAGCCGTATCGAAGGCGCGCCAGTTGGGTCTGATCTCATAACCATTTTCACTTTCCAACAATAACACTTTAATAGCACTTTCGATTCATGACAATACCTGCTCCCAGTGATATATTTATTAATTGTTTGAAACGATTTGGTCGGGTGGAGAAACAGGGAAGGATTCCCCATTACTTCGGAAATGGTGGTTAATTCTGATGCGCGGCGTCAATCCTGCTCGGGATGATAGTTATCTTTGATACAGATACAGTAGCGAATAACTTCGCCCTGTTGTTCGCCGCATATTTGCTGGCCGATGAGATGGTGTCGGTAATCGCGGCATGGACAAATCAAGCTGAAAGGACACAGTCAGGAGGAGCTTCTTGAAAAATATTAAGGGAATTCTTTTAATCGTCCTAACGACGGCAATCACTTTTACCTTATGGTTCTTTGCCATTCCAAAAACAGACATCGTTCCATTGGATCGGGTCAGGCACATCGTGGCAGGACTGGCTCTCAATGGATTTTTTCTTAATTTCCTTCTGGCGAGTAGAAATAAATTCATCGAGGGTTGGTTCAACGGGTTGGATAAACTTTACGTTTATCATAAATATATCGCCATCACCTCACTTGTTTTGGTCCTGATCCACGCGGCCATCTCGGACCAACTCACCACAGATCAAACGATCCGAATTTCGACTGTTTTAGGTGGGTTAGGCCTGTTCTTGTTCATCGTCCTGGCCGCTATTACCCTGTTCGACAAGAGGTTAAAATATGAAGAGTGGCGAATTTCACATCGCTTGATGCTCATCGCCTATACAGTTGCGTTATTCCACGTTATTGTATCCAGCAAGTACAATTTATTCAATTTATCTCCGCTTAGTATCTGGGTGGTGACCACATCCGTGGTCGGGTATTTATCTGGCTTGTACGTCATTTTCTTCTATCAGAATGCCCAATTCACCCACAAGGGAAAGGTGACCAACGTTACCAGGTTAAGCCCGACCATCGTTGAATGGGAAATCACGTTAGACAAACCGATGGATTTCGTGAAAGGTCAATTCATCTTCATTAAAGTTTTTCAAAAAGGGATGGAAAAAGCGCCCCATCCGTTTTCACTTTCTGGGGGTGATGGAAAGAAGATTTACTTAACCACTAAAAATTCTGGCGATTTCACGAAACAGATCTATGAATCTTTGGAGCTTGATACTCGCGTCTCTATCGATGGCCCGTACGGCCGTATGGATTTCAGCAAGGGGAAAAAGAATCAAGTCTGGGTCGCCGGCGGGATTGGGATCACACCATTTATGGCTTACTTAAAGAACAATCAAATCGACCAATCGATTGAAATGTTTTACTCCTATCAGGGTGAGGCCGGAGGAGTTTACAAGGATTTTTTAGAGGATTACCAGAAGAAAAACAAACAATTTAAAGTGAATTTAATTGACACGGCTGTCATGAAACCACTCGACTTAAAAGATTATCCATTAAAAAAGAATTCGAGCGTTTTTATATGCGGTCCGGTGAAGATGGTCGAAAACTACGCGAAAATATTCAGAAACAAAGACAAGAATGTAGATTTGACCTTTGAAGCTTTTAAATTACGATAAGCGTCGGCATGTGTTAAACCTGTCTGCCGGGCATTGAAAACAGTTGATATCAAAGCAAGAGTTGTCCCAAAAGAAGAATTTTTCTTCCGACAGGCGGTAATTTATTACTGCTTAGCCCTGATTTGGATACACCTATATCAGTTTCATTATCCCGTTGGGCATCCTCGGCAGCCTGATGGGTGTCAACAAGCTGCAACTTCAATCCAGGCGGTTAGCCCTACCGAGCTATTAGAAGGCATGCAACCTTAATCGTATTGTATGCCCTTTTTGGTTCTTTCCCCCTTGCCGGGAAGGTTCAGAGTTGGACGAACCCAATATGATCTCCATGTGTCAGAAATCTTTCTGACCCCAAAATGATACTTTTATAACATTTTAAATTCATGAAGATAGGTCTGCACGAGTGTATTCTTTAGATAATAAAAACAAAGGTCGGTATTCCCCCAGGAACTGGTAGCAAAATAAAAGACAACCCAGACCTGTCAAGGAGAGAATCCAAAACGAGAGGTATACAAGGCGCAAGCATATTACCGGTTATATCACGGCGCAAGCCTATTACAATCTGGAGGTCTGGGATTGGATGAAACGCCTTACATCGGCGTACGCCCGGTCCAGTATGGCAGAGAGCGCCCTTCCCGGTCCGTGTGGGGGGAACGAATGCCGTTGCCGTTGGAGTTGGACGGGAAAAAATCAAATGACTCTCATAGTGTATATAATTTAGATAAAAAAGGAGAGATTTATATTTCTCCACGACTTTATTCATGGGAATTTCATCTCGATGAATTTACTTTTTTGGAATCTCTTTTTGCGATTTGGAGTTGGTGTGACATATTTTCTGTAAAATATGGAACCTTAACAAAAGTGGTGAGTCAGAAGTATCCTTCAAGTTGCATAGACAAGAAGGGAGAACGGAATGACTCACCAAGAAGATTATACCTTTACTCACGAACTGGCAGAAAAAGGACTTGAAGCAGTACCGGAATTGTTGCGCGTCCTGATCAACAATGCCATGCAGGTGGAAAGATCGAAGTATCTGCAAGCCGAGGAATACGAACGGACAGAAGAACGGGTTGGGCATGCCAATGGGTACAAGCCCAAGACCGTCCGAACCAGAATCGGCGACATCACCTTTGCCGTGCCCCAGGTAAGAGAAGGTGGCTTTTATCCCTCGGCTCTCGAAAAGGGGATGCGCAGTGAAAGAGCCTTGATGTGTGCACTGGCCGAGATGTACATTCAAGGAGTCTCTACCCGCAAGGTAAAAGCCATCACCGAAGAACTATGTGGGGTAGAGATCTCTGCCGAGCAGGTCAGCCGGGCCACCGCTCAACTGGATGGGGTGTTGCAGGAATGGCGAGAGCGGTCCTTGGGAGAGATCACCTATCTTTATGTTGATGCAGTCTACGAAAAGGTACGAGAAGCAGGTCAGGTGCGCGATTCGGCTGTTTTGGTGGCTTCAGGCATCAACTCCAGAGGGTGAAATGCAGGTTTTTGGGGTTTCTGCCTCTCTCAGTGAGCATGAAGCTCATTGGAGAACCTTCTTCAAGAGTCTCAAAGAACGGGGCTTGAACGGTGTGAAGTTAGTGATCAGTGACGATCATGAAGATATGGGAGCAGCGCGAAGGGCTGTCTTTGGGAGTGTACCCTGGCAAAGGTCGGATCGAACTGTTATAGCTAAACGTAAGCACTACTTTTTGATTAGATTAATCAAGCCATAACCTCCAAAAACGACGAAAATAGCCCCAACGAAGTTGGCTGCCAGAGTCGTCCATAAATATGTAAAGAGGGGCACATGAAAGACACCACTTGCCAGACTAACAAACTTGGTGCCGAATCCTGGCAACATTCGAGCCAAAAATAAGAATATTGGGGAATTAATTGGCAATTTTCCTAGGTGAAATGGAAGTTTTTCTTTCTTTTGTTCGAAATTTGAAATATCACCGATGCTCCCGCCGATGAGCAATTCGGCAAATGCCGCCAGCGTATTTCCGATGACTGCAAGTAATACTGCAATTAAAGGCCCCTTCCAGGCTAAGATTATCAACGTTACCGGCTCTGAAGGGATTAAGGTAACTCCAAGCAAGATGTACACTATCACACAGACAAAATAACCTGTGTTTTCGTTTTTTTGTAAAAAATCACTCATTTTTGCGACATTAAAATTAAAAGAAAAAAAGATCGCAAATATTAAGAATATAACCATTGGTACAATCACGTACCATTTTCCCAAGAAGTTCTTTTCCGCAATTTTATTCAAGATAGCCTACAATTTCGGGTTGTGTAAAAGGCCCAGAAACAGCGGAAGAAGAGGTTGCTTGCCAGAGTGATTCAGAAACAGAAAGTGCAGCAGAAGGATGGCCTAATCTGCGTGAATTATTTTTGATCGTGTTCAGGTTGCTCTGGCCATCACTTAACCATGAATTCATAATGGGAATAAGTTCTGCCGGGGTGCTTGCCTGAATTCCGGCATTATTTTCTAGAATATAGCGGACATTTCCCTCTTCCTGCCCGGGTAAATTATTGATTAAGACAATAGGCAAGCCGGCAGCCAAACCCTCAGAAAGTATAAGTCCTCCTGCTTTTGTGATGAGAAGGTCAGCACTGATCATCCAGTCTGAAATGTTCGTCACATAGTTTTTTACCTGTATGGGAAAAAACCAACTCCTTTTTCCTAGTTTTGTATACAAGGCATTGTCCCCTCCGGTAATTACAACCACTTGAAATGGATAACCTACTTTTTCCAGTGCCTTCAAATAGGAATAAATCCCTTTCACTCTCTGACTCCCAACAATAAGTAAGGTGGTCAAACTTGGGTCAAGTCCTAAGGAACATCGCAGGTTATATTTTGACTCTTGAATTAAACTGAATGCCGGATCCACTGGGATCCCTGTTATCAAAATATCCTCTTTCGGGATTCCACTTGAGATTGCTTTTGATTTGACTACCTCCGATGCAACAAAAAAGAGGTCCGGGTCGGAGTTAAACCACATGGAATGGACATCAGCGAGATCAGTGACAACCGTGTAGAAAGGCGGTTTTATTTTCAATTCAGTGAGCGCCGCTCCGGTTGGGGCATTAAACATTTGGTTAGTGTTTAAAATAGCATCCGGTTGAAATTGCTCAATAATCTGCTGGATTTTTTTTCCCAGGGCAAGTTTTAATGTGCCTTCAACAATAGTGCTAGCGGATCTTGAATCACTAATTTCATAAGTAAGGCGATACCAACTCGGATAATTGCTTACCATTTTGTCATAATTCAACTCAGTCTTTTTTAAAAACCGATTAGTGGGCTGCTCAAATATTGGATTTACTATAGAAACCACGGCATCCTGTGGATGCAGCAACTTGAGTGCTTTTGCAATTGAGTTTGCAGCACTGCGGTGGCCAAAACCTGAATCACTCGTAAGTATTAAGAAGCGCCGTTTGTGGATCATAAGAAATTGCAATCTCACCTTTTTGTTTTGATTTTCTTTCAAGTTGTGCCAAAACTTTGCATACACGGGGGCGGTTGTATCGCTGCATAACTATTGGTACCAAATTATTCAGGATTGCATAAACCAACATCCACCTGCCTGCTTCTACACTGTTCCAGAGAAAGAATAAGAATCCTGGAAAAATCATGGCAAAATGACAAAATTCTGATCTACAACTCTCTTTTAGCCAAAACCTGACGTTCTCTGCTGAAAGATTGGTTAAGTGTTTAATTTCATAAGCATTACGATAAAGGGCAGCGCCGCTGGGTATCAGTTTCTTCCAGTTTTTCACGTGGAAAAGCTTTTGATAGATTTCACCGCCTTTCTCCCATGATTTTGTTTGATACCACCATTTTTCCGGATTAAAACGTTCTATTGAGATCTTGGAACAGGAATACCCGATACTTAAGTGAAAGAGGGTCCAAGCGACAATATCCAGAATAACTGTGGCAATGTTCGACAAGAAAAGGATTCTCATAAGGCCTACCTTGCCTCCATGATCTTTATGTACTCATCAATTGAAAAACCAATACAGTCTCACTGCATGAAGGGTCATCTAGATGGTTGCGAGATTTTTTTACGGGTACAGGAAAACCGACAATAACCTATAAACGCTTGATATTATTTCGACTTTCTTCACGCATGCATAAAATCCTCTGGGCATGAAAATGCTCGAATTTAACTATCTTATAGGTTAATGGAATAGGAATAGACTGTCTTGAATCAGAAGTGCTATCTTAGTGTTAATTTGAAACTGTTTTTGTTTGCATCATTTGATAAACCCTTGCTGGCGGGCAACTCGAATGGCTCGGGTGCGGGTAGAAACCCCCAATTTCATAAAGGCATTGTTAAGGTGCCTCTTTACTGTATTTACTGAGATATGAAGTTCCAA
>Ga0116171_10004842_pt1 | contig 11971 bp, 6 predicted proteins | sample AD_JPNHW2_MetaG_FD_89798 | JGI IMG/M metagenome (GOLD analysis project Ga0116171, IMG submission 89798) | Active sludge microbial communities of municipal wastewater-treating anaerobic digesters from Japan - AD_JPNHW2_MetaG | ecosystem: Engineered > Bioreactor > Anaerobic > Digestate | place...
GCCAGCTCGACACCGGTGGGGCCCCCTCCCACGACCACGAAGCTCAGCCACGCGGCGACGTCCTCCGGTGAGGTCGCCCGCTCGGCCCGTTCGAACGCCAGGAGGACACGGCGACGGATCTCGGTGGCGTCCTCCACGGTCTTGAGGCCGGGCGCGAGGGATGCCCATTCGGGGTGCCCGAAGTAGTGGTGACTCACGCCGGTTGCGAGCACGAGGGTGTCGTACTCCAGCTCGCCGTCGGCCAGCAGCAGGCGGCGGCTCCCCGCGTCGAGGCCCACGGCGTCGCCCAACAGCACGCGCACATTGTGCTGCCGCCTCAGGATGGCGCGGATGGGGGCGGCAATGTTGGCCGGCGACAGACCGCCGGTCGCCACCTGGTAGAGAAGCGGCTGAAACAGGTGGAAGTTGCGGCGATCCACCAGGGTCACCTCGACCGCCACTCGACGCAGCGCACGGGCGGCGTGCAGGCCTCCAAAGCCCCCACCGACGATGACCACGCGATGTTCGCTGCCGCTGTGGCTCACCCGAGACCTCCATGCGGACCGACCCTCCAGGGACCAGGCCGGCCCTGATCTGGACAAAGCCCGGGGCGCGCCGGCAATTCCGGCTCCCGGCGTTGCTTGACGTCGGTCCCATCGCTATAGTTGACCGACTTCGCCAGTCTCGGGAGGCCCGGACATGTCGATTCTGCGCACCAAACCCCTGAGCCAGATCCTGCCGGAAGACGACCAGGGCGGTCTCAAGCGTGCCCTCGGACCCTGGGATCTCGTGGCCATTGGCATTGGCTGCATCATCGGCGTCGGCATCTTCGTGCTGCCCGGGGTCGAGGCGGCAACCCATGCGGGTCCCGGCATCATGCTCTCCTTTGCCATCGCCGCCGCCGCCTGCGCCTGCGCGGCGCTGTGCTACGCCGAGCTGGCGGCGATGATCCCCGTCGCGGGCTCGGCCTACACCTACGGGTACGCGACACTCGGCGAGCTCATCGCCTGGATCATCGGCTGGGATCTCATCTTGGAGTACATGGTCGGGGCCAGCCTGGTGGCGATCGGCTGGTCGGCGTACCTCGTTAACCTGCTCAACCAGATCGGGGCGCCGTTCGGATGGAGCGTCCCCCACACCTGGAGCGCCGCCCCCTGGGGCGCCAACTCCGGGCTGCTCAACCTGCCGGCGGTGCTGGTGGTCGCGGTGCTGACCTGGCTGCTGGTGCGCGGCATCAAGGAGTCGGCGCGAGCCAACCTGGTGATGGTCATCATCAAGGTGACCGTGATCGTCGCCTTCATCGGCCTCACCGCGGCCTACGTCAATCCCCAGAACTGGAAGCCCTTCATGCCATTCGGGTTCTCCGGTGTGGTGACGGCCGCCGCGATCGTCTTCCTGGCCTATGTCGGGTTCGACGCCGTCTCGACCACGGCCGAGGAAGCGATCAACCCCCAGCGGGACATGCCGATCGGCATCATGGGCTCACTCATTGTGTCGACCCTTCTCTACATGGCCGTCGCGGCGATCATGACCGGCATCGTGCCTTTCCGCGAGCTCGGGGTCGCCGACCCGGTGGCGCTGGTTCTCAACCATCTCAACATGCACTGGGCGTCGGCGCTCGTCTCGGTGGGAGCGATCACCGGCATCACGTCGGTCCTGCTCGTATTGCTGCTCGGCCAGCCACGCATTCTCTTCGCCATGTCGCGGGACGGGTTGCTGCCGGCCGCGCTCTCCCGCGTCCACCCGCGGTTCCGCACACCCTACCTGACGACGATCGTGACGGGGTCCATCGTCGCGGTGTCTGCAGCGCTCACGCCGATCAACGTCGTGGCCGAGCTGTGCTCGATCGGCACCCTCTTCGCGTTCATGATCGTCTCGGCCGGCGTCATCGTCCTGCGCCGTACCCGCAAGGCCATGCACCGGCCGTTCAGGGTGCCGCTATTCCCGATCGTCCCGATCCTGGGAATCGGTCTGTGCGGCTATCTCATGGCCAGCTTGCCGCTCGTGACCTGGCTGCGGTTCGGGATCTGGCTCGTGGCCGGCCTCCTGATCTACGTCTTCTACTCCTACCGCCACAGCAAGGTCGGCGCCGACGACTTGCGCTCGTCCGCCCTGGTCTGAGCAAGCCATTCCTCCACCTGACGGCAGCGCTCCGGGGTGTCGCATCCACGGCGGAGCACCGGCAGCAGGACGGGCGGCGAAACGCCGCAGTACACCTCGCTGATCACCGCATGCTCGAGGCGTGCCTGCCAGGTTGCTGGTCTGTGGACCAGACGGACGGCGGCAACCAGTATCATCGTCACCACCAAGACGGAGAGTAGGCGCTCAGCCCGCTGCGCGGTCACCTTTCGCAGCACGGCCCATGCGCCCGCCAGGGCAGCGATACCCAGCGCCGCAAGCCAGATGGCTCCGCCACCCCAGCTCGGGAACGTGATGCCGTCGGCCAGCAGGGTGGGAGTGAGGGTCAGGAACGGCAGCGGCATGTCCTCGGGCGGAAACGGGAACGACACCACCCCGAGCCAGCTCGCGGTCACGCCCCACAGCGCCACGGCTGCCAGGGCGAGCCGGCCTGCGACGTGACAACGCAGCCTTCCGACCCCGGGTGCCACGGCCACCAGCAGCAGCGGCAGCACCGCCAGCAGGTAGCGCGGCCCGGGAAACCAGCCGCCGTGCCAGTTGCGGTAGCCGGCCATCACGACCACGAGGCCCAGCCCGGCCAGCCCCGCCACTCTTTCGGCACGATCGAGCCGCTCCCGCGCCCATGGCAGCGCCGCCGCACCCAACAGCAGCAGCGGGAACCACACCAGCAGGCCGCGCGTCGGGGAGACCAAAACACCGAAGAGCCCGCCTGGCGTCGGCGCACCGATACCGAAGACGCCGCTGCCCAGGAGCGACGCGTACCCGGTGTGCGCCTCGTGGGCGCTCGAAAGTGACCACGGCGAGCCGAAGCAGGCCCAGTTGTACGCCCCGAGCCCCGCGGCCGGCCATACGGCGCCTGTCGCGATGGCGAGCCAGCGTCGCCATCGCCCGGGCCCGGTCACGGCCAGCACCAGCACTGCCGCCGGCACCGCCAGGGGGTACTCGCACGCCACCGCCCACCCGAGCAGCATCCCGGCCAGCGCATCGTGCCGGCGGCTGCGAGCTGCTTCATGCAGAAGCACGAACCCCGCCAGGAGCAGGGAGGCCGTCAAGGCGTGGGAGAAGAGGAGCAGCGAGGCAGCCCAGGCCGGGCTGGCCAGCGCCCACGCCCAGGCCAGCCACTCGGTGGCGCCCCTCAGCCGCCGCAGCAGCGCCAGCGTCACCCACAGCGGCAGCGAGCAGGCCGCCAGCCGGCCCAGCACGAGGGCGGCGCGCAGCTCGGCCTGGGAGCCGCACGGGGCCGTCAGGTGTGCGAGGGCCGCACCCGGCAGCAGCAGCGGCAGCAGGCCCGGCGCCTTGTTGGGAAACCGCCGGCCGGCGAACGCGGCCACATCCTCGCTGCCGCCCCAGCACCCGATCTCGCGGTCGATGTCGAGGCTGCCCCGGTGCACCACCGCGAGCGCCTGGTAGACGCGCGGGCGCTCGGCAGGGCTCGGGAACGCGGGCCAGTAGTTGACCGCCATGAGCTGGACCGCCATGGCCAGCGCAACGGCCAGCCCGCGGCCCCACCTGCCTCCGGACTCCTCTGTCCCGGCGCCTGGCTCGACATGCACGCGTCCATGGTAGCCGGCCTCTTGAGCCGCCGCTCCCGGATCGCTACTCTCGTGCGACGGCCTTCGTCAGGACGACGAGCCGATCACGACACACCAGCGAGGGCAACCATGAGCGCTTCCGAGACGTTCCAGTTCCAGGCCGAGACGACGCGGGTGCTCGACCTCGTCATCCACTCCCTTTACACCCACAAGGAGATCTTCCTCCGGGAGCTCATCTCCAACGCCTCCGATGCGACCGACCGCCTGCGTTTCGAGTCCCTCACCCGACCCGGCCTCGTCAACGAAGGCGAGGCGGCCGAGATCCGGCTCGACGCGGACCGCCAGGCGCGCACGCTCACCGTGCACGATACCGGCATCGGCATGGGTCACGACGAGCTGATTGCAAACCTCGGCACAATCGCCAAGTCCGGGACCCGCGAGCTCGTGCAAGCGGCCCAGAAGGGTGGCGCGGCGCCGGCGGCTGTCGAGCTCATTGGTCAGTTCGGGGTGGGGTTCTACTCGGTCTTCATGGTCGCCGACCGGGTTGAGGTGGTGACCCGGCGCGCCGGCGAGGAGCAGGCCTGGAAGTGGGAGTCCGCGGGCGACGGGAGCTTCACCGTGAGCCCAGCCGCTCGCCTGGGTCACGGCACCTCGGTGACGCTCCACCTCAAGCCCGTGGACGAGGAGGGCGGCATCCTGGACTTTGCGGACCCCCGCGTCTTGCAGCGCCTCGTCAAGAAGTACTCGGACTTCGTGACCTGCCCTGTGGTCACCCGGATGGAGCGGCCGGAGCCCGGGCGGGATGCCGACGGCCAGGTCGTCGAGGGCCCCTCCCGCACGGTCGTGGAGGATGTCACCCTCAACTCGATGCGACCCCTGTGGGCGCGTCCCGCTGGCGAGATCACCGCCGAGGAGCATCACGAGTTCTATCGGCACCTGACCCACGACTGGACCGACCCCCTCAAGGCGGTCACCGCCAGGGCCGAGGGGATCATGGAGTACCAGGGGCTGCTCTACATTCCGGGGCGCGCCCCGCTGCCGTTCGAGGCCGGGCCGGGACAAACCGGTCTTCAGCTCTACTCCAAACGCGTCCTCATCATGGAGCACTGCGAGGCGCTCCTGCCGCCCTGGCTGCGCTTCGTGCGTGGCGTCGTCGACTCCGCAGACCTCCCCCTCAACGTCTCCCGGGAAATGCTTCAGCACGACCGTCACATCGCCGCGATGCGGCGGTTCCTGACCAAGAAGGTCGTGGAAGCGCTGGCGGCCATGTCGACCCAGGAGCCCGAAGGCTACCTCAAGGTCTGGGACCTCTTCGGCCGCTTCCTCAAGGAGGGCGCGGCCTCGGATGCCGACCACCGCGAGGCGCTCGTGCGCCTGCTCCGCTTTCCGTCGTCACGATCGGCCACCGAGCTGACCTCGCTTCCCGACTACCTCCTGCGCATGAAGCCAGACCAGAAGGAAATCGTCTACCTGGCCGGCGACTCCCGGAAGATTGTCGAGAGCTCGCCTCACCTGGAGGCCTACCTTGCCCGGGGGTGGGAGGTGCTCTACCTGCTGGACCCGGTGGACGAGCTCGTCGTCGAGTGGGTGCGGGAGCTCGAGGGGCACTCCCTGCGCTCGGCCGGGAAGGGAGTGATGCCCGACACCGCGGAGGCCAAGCCGGATGAGGCACGGCAGGCCATTGAGGAAGGACTGAAACCATTGCTTGGCTACCTCCAGGCGCAGCTCGCCGAGCAGGTGAAGGAGGTGCGCCTCTCCCGCCGTCTCACGACCTCGCCGGCCTGCCTGGTGGGAGGAGAGCAGGACCTCTCACCCCAGCTCGAGCGCATCCTCCACGCCACTGGCGCCGAGGTGCCTGTCCAGAAGCGCATCCTCGAGCTCAACCCCGATCACGAGATCGTGAGACGCCTGGCCGAGCGGTACCGCACCCAGCCGGCCGCCCCGGAGCTCGCCGAGGCGGCCCAGGTCCTGGTTGGCTACGCCCTGGTCGCCGAGGGCTCGCCCCTCCCCGACCCGGCCGGCTTCGCCCGCGCCCTCGCTGCCCTCCTCGCCCGCTCACTGTAGCCACCACCAGTGCCCTGGCCCGGGGGCGATGTGGTAGGCTCGGAAGCTGGGGGACCGGATGCCCGAGAACGAACGTTACCTGCTGACCGATGCCCAGTTGCGCGCCGAGCTCGAGCGCTGCGAGTCGTGCGCCGAGAAGCCCTGCCAGGCGGCGTGCCCCGCCGATTGCTCGCCCGCCGACTTCATCATGGCGGCGCGGGTTGGGGAGGCCGCCGACTATCGCCGGGCGGCCGCGATGATCCTCTCCAAGAACCCCCTGGGCGGCATCTGCGGCTGGGTGTGCCCCGACACCCACTGTCAACGCGCCTGCTCCCGACGGACCTTCGACCGTGCCATCGAGATCCCGGCCATCCAGGCCACGCTCGTCGACAAGGCCCGCAAGTCGGGGTGGGTGCCCGACTACCGCCAGGCTGCCCCCTCGGGCAAGCACGTCGCGGTGGTCGGGGCGGGTCCGGCCGGATACGGCGCGGCGGCCATCCTCGCCCAGCAGGGGCACGCCGTCGAGATGTTCGAGACCGCGGGTCAGGCCGGCGGCATGGCGGCGCTCATCCCCGGCTTCCGTCTCGACCACGAGGTGCTAGTCGCCGACCTGGCCTTCGTCGAGTCCCTGGGTGACGTGAAAGTCATACATGGTGAGACTGTTGCCTCCCCCGAGGTGCTGCTCGGTCGGGACTTCGACGCCGTCGTCGTGACGACCGGCCTCGGCGAGCCGATCCGGCTCGGGATCCCGGGCGAGATGGCAGCAGTCCCCGGGCTCCGTTTCCTGGCGTCCCCGGACGAGCATCCGGTCACTGGCCGCCGCGTTGCCGTGATCGGCGGCGGCGCCGTGGCCGCCGACTGCGCCGAGACCGCCCACGCCCGGGGCGCCGCCAAGGTCGAGATGTTCGCCCTCGAAAGCCTTGCGGAGATGCCCCTCACGGCTCGCGAGCTGCGCGGTGTGATGGCCGCCGGGGTGCACGTGTCGGGGCGCGCCCGGGTCACCGCCATCCTGGTCTGCGACGGGGTCGTCATCGGCCTCGATTCTTGCAAGGTCCGCTTGCCGGAGGGCATACCTTTCCATCCGCGGCACGTCAAGGACCTCCCTGGCACGGCCCAGTCCCGCCCCGACTTCGACCTCGTGGTCGTCGCCATCGGTGCTCGACCCAGCGATCTTCCGAGTGTGATCCCGGGCGTGTTCTCCGCCGGCGACCTGGCGAACGGTCCCACCACAGTGGTCGAGGCGGTGGCCGCGGGCAAGAACGCGGCGCTGGCGGTGCAGGCGTTCCTGGACGGCTCCGAACCGCCCGCGATCGAAAAACCAGTCAAGAGCTTCGCGGTGCTGCACGGCTTCAACCCCCTGCCGGTGCGCCTCGACTGCGAGTTTTTCGGGCGGCCAATCTTCTCCCCCTTCCTCCTTTCCGCCGCACCCCCGTCGGACGGCTACGAGCAAATGCGCCGCGCCTACGAGGCGGGGTGGGCCGGCGGCGTCATGAAGACGGCGTTCGATAACGTCCCCATCCACATCCCGGCGCGCTACATGTTCGCCTTCACGCCCTCCACCTACGCCAACTGCGACAACGTCTCCGGCCACCCCCTGGACCGGGTCTGTCGGGAGGTCGAGCGCCTGCGCCGGGAGTTCCCCGACCGCCTCACTCTCGCCTCCACCGGCGGGCCCGTCACGGGTCACCCGGAGCTCGATGCGAAGGGCTGGCAGTCCAACACCCAGATGCTCGAGCGCGCCGGGGTGTACGGGATCGAGTACTCGCTCTCCTGCCCCCAGGGCGGAGACGGCACCAGGGGTGACATCGTCTCCCAGGACCCCGACCTGACCGCCGCCATCGTCGACTGGGTCATGCAGGTCTCCGACCCCGAGGTTCCCAAGCTCTTCAAGCTCACCGCGGCAGTGACGGCGATCTACCCGATCATCGCGGCAATCAGGGCGGTCCTCGCCCGCTACCCCGGCAAGCGGGCCGGTGTCACCCTTGCCAACACCTTCCCCACCCTCGCCTTCCGGCCGGGCGTCAAGCCGGGGTGGGAGGAGGGCATCGTCGTCGGCATGTCGGGCGAGGGGGTCATCCCCATCTCCAACCTCACCCTGGCCACCGTCTCGCGCCTCGGCGTCGTCGTGTCGGGCAACGGCGGCCCCATGGACTACAAGTCCGCCGCCCACTTCATGGCCCTGGGTGCGCGCACCGTGCAGTTCTGCACCGCAGTCATGAAGTACGGCTACCCCATCGTGTCGGAGCTGCACTCGGGGCTCTCACACCTGCTGGCCGACCGGGGCATCTCCTCCGTGAGCGAGCTCATTGGCCGGGCGCTGCCCGACCCGATCCGGGGCTTCATGGAGCTGCCGGCCATCAAGCCCATCTCGGCCGTCGACGAGGAGCTGTGCCAGCACTGCGGCAACTGCACCCGTTGCCCGTACCTGGCCATCACCCTGGACGAGCGCAAGGTGCCGCACACCGACCCGGCGCGGTGTATCGGCTGCTCCATCTGCGCCCAGAAGTGCTTCTCGGGGGCGCTGCACATGCGGGAGCGCACGGCCGAGGAGCTGGCCGTGCTCACGGAGGCTTGAGATGTCCACCACCCCCCAACGGCTGATCATCGACGGCGGCGTCATTGCGACCCTGGACGAGCGTAGCCGGGTGCTGGAAGGCCACGCCCTGCTCATCGAGGGCGACCACATCGCCGCCCTCGCGCCCCGCGCCGAGATCGACCACACGGGCGCCGAGGTCATCGACGCCACCGGGAAGCTGGTGCTACCAGGCTTCATCAACGCCCACATGCACTTCTACTCGACGCTCGTGCGTGGGCTCGGGAAGGCGAAACCCTCGGCCAGCTTCCAGGAGGTGCTCCAGCACCTGTGGTGGCGCCTGGACCGTCAGCTCACCCTCGAGGACTGTCACATCTCGGCGCTCGTGGCCCTGATCTCCGCCATCCGGGCCGGCACCACCACCCTCATCGACCATCACGCCAGCCCCCACGCGGTGCGTGGGTCGTTGGACGCGATCGCCCGCGCCGTGCGGCAGTCCGGCCTGCGCGCCTCCCTTTGTTACGAGCTCTCCGACCGTGACGGGGCGGCCGTCGCCCGCGAGGGGATCGAGGAGAACGTGGCGTGGGTCCGCCGTTGCCGCACCGAAGGGGACGAGCAGCTCACGGCGCTGTTCGGGTTGCACGCGTCGTTCACAATCGGCGATGCCACCCTGGAGGAGGCGGCGCGGGCCGGCCACGATTCGGGGGTCGGGTTCCACGTTCACACCGCCGAAGCGGCCTCCGACCAGGATGCCTGCCGGCAGGAGCACGGCTCACGGGTGGTCGAGCGCTTCGCTCGCTTCGGCATCCTGGGCGACAAGACGATTTGCGCCCACGGCGTGCACCTCTCCGAGCGGGAGCTCGAGATGCTCGCCGAGACGCGCACCGCCGTGGTACACAACCCGCAGTCCAATATGAACAACGCGGTCGGCGTAGCGGACGTGCCGGCGATGCTGCGGGCCGGCGTCCTGGTCGGTCTCGGCACCGACGCCATGACCACCAACATGCTGGAGGAGCTGCGCGCCGGCCTGTGGGTGCGGCACCTGGCCGCCCGCAACCCCTCGATCGGCTTCATGGAGACCGTGGGGCTACTGGTCGGGGGCAACGCTCGCATCGCCAACCGCTACTGGGCGACGCCGCTGGGCGTGCTGGCCCCGGGCGCGGCCGCCGATGTGGTCCTGTTCGACTACAACCCGCCGACACCGCTGGACGACAGCACCTTGTTGGGGCACCTCGTGTTCGGGGTCTCCCAGTCCCCGGTCAACACGACGATCTGCCGGGGACGTGTGCTCATGCACGACAAGAAGCTCCGGCTGGACGTCGACGAGGCCGCCGTGGCCGCCCGTGCCCGCGAGCTGGCCGCCGCCCTCTGGCACCGCTTCTAGGCGAAGGCCGGCCGAGAGGGAGGCGCATGGACCTGCTGATCGCCAACGGGCTCGTCCACAGCGGGGACGGCGTGCAGGCGGGCGACGTGCTGGTGCGCCACGGGCGCATCGCCGCGATAGCGCCGGACTTGGGGGGCCGCGCGGCCGGCACCCGGGTGATCGATGCCGGCGGGCTTCCCGTCGTGCCGGGTTTCATCGACTTCCACGTCCACGCAGACGACGAGATCGGCCGCTGGACCCTGGCCGACGACCTCGACTCGGCCTCCGCGGTGGCGGTCGGGAACGCCGTCACCACCCTCGTCGGTTTCGCCACCCAGGGCGCCAGAGAGACGCTCGCCGACACGGCGAGCCGCTATGCGGCCAAGGTCCCGGGGCACAGCCGCTGCGACGTCGCGTTCCACCTCACGCCGACGGGCGACGGCTGGGACTGGGCGGCCCTCGCCCGCCTGGCCGGGAGGGGGTTCCGCACCGTCAAGCTCTACACGACCTACCGGCAGGCAGGTCTGTTCAGCTCTTGGGAGCTCCTCGCCGAGGTCATGCCCCGTCTTGGCGAGCTCGGACTGCGCTTGCTCCTGCACTGCGAGGACGACGCCGTAATGGCCGGCGTCGACCTTCGCCAGGTCGATCTCTGCGATCCCTTCTCCCACACCCTCCTGCGCCCGTCCCGGGCCGAGGTCGCGGCCGTCGGGCACGCCATCGCGCTTGCTCGCCAGACGGGGTGCCCGCTGCACGTCGTCCACATCTCCACCCCCGACGCCGCGGCGGCGATCGAAGCCGCACGCGGCCATCAGGAGATCTCGGGCGAGACCTGTCCCCAGTACCTTCTCCTCTCCGACCAGGGACTCCGAGGCCCGGGCGGCCACCGCCTGCTTTGCTCGCCCCCGTTGCGGGCCGAGGCCGAGCGAGCGCGACTCGAGGCACTCGCGGCCGCCGGTGGTCTCGACCTCCTGGCCACCGACCACTGCCCGTTCCGGCGCGCCGACAAGGACCATTTCAACGGCGACTACCGGGCTGTGCCTGCCGGCATTCCCGGTCTGGGCGCCCTCGTACCGCTCATGCACGAGTGGCTGGTGGAGCGCCACGGGCGTCCGCTCGAGGAGCTGGTGAGGCTCCTGGCCGCCAACCCGGCCCGCCTCGCGGGACTGTGGCCCCGCAAAGGTGTCATCCGCGAGGGCGCCGACGCCGACCTCGTGGTGCTGGACCCGGCAGGCCCCGAGAGACCGGTGCGCAGCACCCTGGCCGACGCCCACGACCCCTGGGCCGGCCGGACCACCCGCCTCACCTGCCGCCACGTGCTCCTGCGCGGAGTCGAGGTGGTCCGCGACGGCGTCGTTCTCGACGTGCCCCCCTCGGGTCGCGCCTGTCAGCCACCCGCCAACGACTGATTCCAGATCACCGGAAGGGGATGAGCTGCCTTGCGGCGAGCAGGTTGAAGCTTGTCGGGTCGTAGATGCCGCCGGCGACGAAGAGCTCGAAGAACGAGACGAGGTCGAGGCCGCACAGCAGGCCGACCCCGCCGAGCACCACCCACCTGCCCCAGCGTTCCGGCAGCCGGGCCTTGACGTCCCACAGCGCCGCCACGGCGCCGAATCGCAGTGGCAGGTCGAGCAGTGCCGTGTAGCGCACGTTCTTGATCAGCGGAGCAAACTCGAGAAGCGTCACGGTGAGCAGGACCGTCATGGCGACGCCGTCAGGCTCCACATTTCGCCCTCCGGGGCGAAGCCAGAGGGCGGTGAGGGTGGCGAGCCCGAGCAGGGTCGTCACCGGCGCCAGGAGGAGGAAGTCCAGCAGCGGCCGGTACCACGGCCCGGCGCAGAACGCCTGCGCGAAGGTGTTGGAGGCCGGCGAGCGCAGGACGATCCGCGCCACCGCCAGCAGCGGCGAGGGCCCGCCCGCCGCCACGACCCCGATGCCGGCCGCCAGGAGTCCGGGCACCGCCAGCAAGCCCAGCACTGCCGGCAGGTCCGCTACCCTGCGGCGCTTCCGGCACTCGATCAGCGCCACGACCAGCAAGACCGGCGCCAGCAGCACCGACAGCTCCTTGATCAGCAGCGCCGCGGTGAGACTCGCCACGAAGCCGAGCCGAACGCCGCGACGGGCCGGCTCGCGGAGCCAGGTGAGAAAGGTCCAGAGCGCCACGGTCACGGCGAGTAGCGCCGCGGCGTCGGTCAGAACCCGCCGCCCCACTGCCAGCCAGAGCGGGGAGCACGCCACGAGCCAGGTCAGAGCGGCGGCCCGGCCCCCTCCGAGGTGCGAGCGGGAAAGCCAGTAGGTGGAGGCCACGGTGAGCAGGTGGCAGGTGGCCGAGAGGGCGGCCAGGGCGGCAAACGAGATCCCGAAGACCCACCCCCAGCACGACGC
>Ga0116171_10004845_pt1 | contig 11969 bp, 7 predicted proteins | sample AD_JPNHW2_MetaG_FD_89798 | JGI IMG/M metagenome (GOLD analysis project Ga0116171, IMG submission 89798) | Active sludge microbial communities of municipal wastewater-treating anaerobic digesters from Japan - AD_JPNHW2_MetaG | ecosystem: Engineered > Bioreactor > Anaerobic > Digestate | place...
CTGGCGGCAGGCGATCTGTCCATCGCCATGGGCGCCGCAGGCAGCGACGTGGCTATCAATTCCGCCAATATCGCCCTGATGAATACCGACCTTCGACGTCTGCCGTTCCTTATAGAACTCTCCCGCGCCACCAGCCGCGTTGTCCATCAGAACCTGCTTTTCGGCGTTTGCTTTATCATCCTTTTCATGATTGGCGCAGGACTGGGCAAAATTCCGCCAATCTGGGGAGCCATATTGCATACCGTCAGTGCCACGGTTGTGATTTTCAACTCGGCGCGGCTGGTGAGAATGGGTGAGTATCTGCATCTTGATGAAAAAACCGGCGAAGACCAGCTCGCCAAAGTTGAACGAATCAGATAATGATAAAATTTTATGCCATAGCGAAAAATACGTTCCTCCAGACGATACGTCAGCCGATTTTCGGCGTGATGATATTTTTGACGTTCGCGATTCTTGTCATGTCACTGCCGCTTTCCGGCATGACGATGGGCACTGATTACGAAAAATCCGATGAACGGATGATGGAGAACGTAGGCTTGAGCACGCTTCTGATAATGGGATTTATAACGGCAGCGTTGAGTGCGTCGTCAGCTATCGGCAGGGAAATCGAAGACAGAACCGCTCTTACAGTAGCGTCGAAACCAGTAGCCCGCGCGACATTCGTGCTCGGAAAATTTTCCGGAATAACGCTGGCGGTAATGATTGCATATTATCTGATGTCGATTGTTTTTCTGCTGACGGTGAGGCACAAGGTCGTGTCGGCTGCATCGGTGCCGATTAATTGGCCGGTGATAATTTTTGGAGTGAGCGCTTTTGCAATTTCCCTGATTCTTGGTGGTTTGGGGAATTACATGTTCAACTGGTCGTTTATTGCAACAGGCTGCATGGCGCTGCTTGTGTTCATGACGGTGGCGTTTGGGTTGTCGTGCATCATAGATCTTCACTGGCAGTTTGTGAATATCGCCGATACGTTCAGCGACGACAATATAAAACCGTCGCTGATACTTGCGCTGATTCTGATATTTTTGGCTATCGTTCTGTTGACAGCGGTTGCGACTGCGGCAAGTACGCGGCTGGGCCAGGTGCCGACGCTTCTGATAACTTTTTTGATACTTGCCGCCGGTTCATGGTATCTGCTCATAAACGCGCGGCTGAACGAGTATTTTGTCGGGCCCGGCAGGGAGGCGCCGATTATCAATGTTCTTTGCTGGTTATTGCCGAATATGACAGTGTTTTTTCCGCTGGATGCGCTTACGAGTAATAAACCCATACCGGTAAGTTTTGTCGGCATGGCGGCGTGTTACTGTGCGTGTTATACGGCTGCGGTGTTGTTCGTCGGCATTGCGCTGTATCAGACGCGACAGATGGAGGCACAGGCGGCATCGTCAACAATGCCGTCTGCTCTTAGCCTTCTTTCAGGGTTCGGACGTATCGCCGGCATAATATTCGTCATTATGGCTGTAATAATGGCCACACTGCCGGCGAATCATACGACGGGTGGTTTTGTGACGATTGGTTTGCTGTTTGTCGGCGGCGGCACGTTGTGGTACGTCACTCGCGTGCTGGGCAGAGGCAGAAAATGGTCGTGGCGGCTGCTTACGTTACTGAGCGGAATTTTACTGGTTCGCGGCATTGTGCTGTGGCAGGCAGGCTCTTATGCACAGTGGCTGTTCATGGGACAGTCTACGCCGGGCATCCTTACGTTGAGCCTCGTAAGCGCATTGGTATTTTTGTTGTTGATGCTGCCCAAAACCCGCAGACACGTAAAAGCGCTGAATATGATTTCGACGGATGAATTTTGACATTAAGAAGAAAATTATTGGTTATATGACCCGTAACCATTGGTTGTTATCCGTTTCCGACAAGACGCATTAAAGTCTGCGGCAGCATGAAAAAATAATAAAAGAGTAAAAAATATAAGAGGTAGAAATGAAAGAACAGGCAAGAGGCAGGAAAGTTGCGATACTGGGCGCGGTCACACAGGCTGCTGTGCTTGTTGCGGCGATAATTGTCTGGCTGCTTACCGGGTCTCAGGCGATGCTGAATTCGGTATGGTTTTTGCTTGGCGGATTGAGCTTGTGGGTAATGACGGCGGTGCTGTTTTATGCCAGGCAGAAGGCATGGCAGGAGGAAATGGAGCTGCGCGAAATAGCCGCATCGGGCCAGGCGGATACGATTTTTGATGAAGAACATACCGCCGAATTTCAACCTGCCGCAAGACGTCTGAAATTCATGCAGAAGTGGCTTGTGCCGATATTGACGCTATTGCTGGCGGGATATTACATCGCCACCGGCGTCTGGATGTTGCAAATCATGGGCAGAACGGCTGAACAGACGGAATTGACGTCGATAGCTCCAGGCATAATTTTTCTGCTCATCAGCGGGTTTCTGTTGTTTCTAATGAGCAAATACGCCGTCGGCATGAGTTCCAACAGACAGTGGCGACTGCTGCATGCGCCTGGGAGTTATTCTACCGTTTGCGCATTGATGCTGGCGTTGCTGGCGGTGAGTCTTTTCAGTACGACTACGAAATTTGCGGCTGTGCACCAGATAATGGCATGGATTATTGTAGCCGCCGGTATGGTATATTCGGTTGAGAGCGTTTTAAATATTGTTTTGGATATTTACCGGCCGAGGCGGCCGGGCGACGAATATCGGCCCGGCTATGATAGCCGCATTTTCGCCCTTGTGGCTGAGCCTGGCAAAGTCGGCCATTCCATCGCCGATACTCTTAATTATCAGTTCGGCTTCGAAGTGTCAAAGACGTGGTTTTACAAACTTGTAAGCCGCGCATTCGTGCCGCTGATAATTTTCGGTTTTGTCGTGATGATATTGCTCAGCGGCGTTGTGATAGTCTCGCCTGGTGAAGTATTTGTCATAAAAACGCTGGGCCGTGTTCCGTCGAAAGAAAACACGCTTGGGCCTGGAATGCATTTCAAATGGCCTTGGCCGATTGCCATTGCACAACGGTTTAATACCGGACTTATACAGCAACTGATTCTCGGTGTTGGCGGTATGGTTGAAACGCAGAAAACTTCGGACGGCCAGGAATTAGTGCTCTGGACGCAGGTTCACGGTTATGCCCAGCAGGAGGAGCAGGACTTCCTGATAGCCGTGCCGCCCCGCGAATCTTCAAAAGAAGACGCTCCATCCACAATCAGCATAATAAAACTGGTAGTCGCGTTGCAGTACCAGATAACGGACGTTTACAAATACGGTTACAATTACGTCAATGCCGCTGATACGCTCAAATGCATAGCCGAGCAGGAGATGGTGGAATATTGTGCGTCAGCGACGCTAGATACGAAAATGCCTGGCGACGATACTTCGCGGCCGCAGGCTATAATGAACTCCGGCCGTCTTGAAGCCGCCGCAAATCTGCAAAAACTCATTCAGAAACGACTGGACGACGCGGATATGGGCGTAAAAATCCTGTTTGTCGGCATAATCAGTGCGCATCCGCCGGCTGAAGCCGTTCCGCAATTTGAAAAAGTCCTGGAGGCAGAACGTCTGCAGGACCAGCAGCGTTATGAGGCGCAAGCCAAAGCCAGCAAGATACTCGCCGGCATTTCAGGCGACCCTGACAAGGCGATGAAACTTTTTGTGGATCTTTACCGCGCTGAAATTTTTGACAAGCTTAACATGGAAAAAGGCACGCCGACTTTTACAGTATCTATTAATGAGTTCATCCGCAAAGCCACCGAGCAGGTCAACGCCATGACGAAGGAAATAGACCGCGAAAAACTCCTCGGCCGTGATGTACCCGGCATGGAAAACCTCCGGAACGCTTATGAAAATCTGCGCTCTCAACTTGTCAACGCGCAAACGAATCCCATTAATTATCCGTATTTGCGGCAGATAGCGCAGGCACGTGAAGAAGTGGAGGCTAACTTCAATACGCTCGAAGGTGAGCCGGCGAAACTTATCGCCGAAGCACAGGCTTACCGCTGGCAGCGGGAACTCGGCGAACAGACCGCGCTGGAAGCATATCAGCGACAGTTACTGCCGTTCCGCGCCTGTAAACGGGTATATAAATTTGACCGCTATATGGATGTGCTGGACGAAACTCTGCCTGCAATGCAGAAATACGTTCTCGGAATAGATAACGATAAATTGCAGATATGGATGAATCTCGAACAGGATACGACAAATATTCTGGGCGAAGCAATAGGCGGCGGAACGAAATAAAAACTGTGTCGTGCCGCAAAACCGTGTAAAAAATTCTAAAAATGGAAGATGGAAAATAAAACAGCTGGAGCAGGAAAATGAAAAGACATTTCGGAATCATAATACTGGCACTTCTGGTATTGGTAATATTGCTGGTATATACGGTGGCGTTCGTTGTCGACCAGACGCGGGATATCGTGATAATCACGCAGTTCGGGAAAGTCAATCGCGTCATCGACGGCAGAACCGATCCTGGCCTGCATTTCAAGTGGCCGTATCCAATCGAAAACATGATACGCTACGACAGCCGCGACCAGATACTGGTTTCGTCGTATAAACAGTTCAGCATCGGCGAAAAATACAGCATTATGGCCAGCGTGTTCTGCACGTGGCGCATTACTGACCCGATAAAGTTCAACAGTTCGCGGCAGACTGTAAAAAATGCGCAGGATTCTCTTACCGCGCTGCTCAATACGGAAATGGGCGGCCAGTTTGGCAATGTTACTATGGATGAACTTGTCAACACCGACCCAAAAGCCATGAAGATAGAACCGATTTGCAAACGTATCCGCGATAACGTCAATGCCACTGCGATGTCCGATTACGGTATCGAGATTACCGACCTGGGCGTCAATCGCATAGGCCTGCCGCAGAGTGTTTCCCAATCCGTCATAACCGCAATGAGCGAGGAACGTTCCAAGGAAATCAGCAAGTATCAGGCAGAAGGCCAGGCTATTGCGGAGGCTATCGTTTCGCGGGCATCGTCGGCTAAGGAGAAAATTCTGGCATTCGCCCAGCGCAAAGCCGGCGACATCCGTACGCAAGGTGAAACAAAAGCCGCTGAATCCTACGCCAAATTCAATGCCGATCCTGAATTCAGCATGTTCCTTCGCAGCGTCGAAAGCCTCCGCGCCAGCCTAAAAGACCGCAGCGTTTTCCTGCTGGATGCCCAGACGCTGCCGATACTTGACTGGATGAGAACCGAACCCACTCTCGAAAGCTTCAGGAACGGGAAAGAAAACAACAAATAAACAATAAATGTAAAACGAACAGGACTGATAAAATGGAACATATTCACAGTTCTCATTGCCATCACGACCGAGACGATGACGATGCGAATCAGCCGATAGATCCGGCCATGCAAAGCCTTGCCGACGCACTCAAGGTAAGTTTCCGCGTGCTTTCCATCGGCATGCTGCTGTTCGTGCTGCTGTTTCTTGCGACGGGCATCGGCAGCGTCGAGCCGCAGGAGCAGGGCATAGTAAAAGTTTTCGGCAAAGTTACCCGTACCGTGCCGAAGGGCCTGGTGTATAACTGGCCGTTTCCAATCGGCGAAATCCAAAAAGTCTCCACTATGGAGAAAAAACTTGAGATAGATTCTTTCTGGATGTTCGAAACGCCGCAGGACAAACTCAAGCCGCTATCTGCACGGAGTCGCAATAATCAGGGCCTTCGGCCTGGATATGACGGCTATCTCATAACCGGCGACCGGAACATCATCCATATAAAATTCGCATGCATATACAAAGTGGCTGACCCGCTAACCTATGTTTCCGTATTGGCTGACCCGGAACAGGCGCTGCGTGAAGTGCTTTGCGATGCAGCCGTCGAAGCCGCCGCTACGCGCACAGCCGACAGTATTCAATATAATCACGAACTGTTCCTGAACCAGGTCCAGGAACTCGCGCAGAAAAAAATCGATGCCGTCATGGGATTTGATTCAAAAGGCGGCGGACATGGGATAGTGATAAACAACATACTGCTGCCGCAACCTGATGCCAAAACCTGGCCGCTCGGTGCGTTTGACGCCTATGAAAAAGCCCAGCGCGCAAAAAGCGAAAAACAGACCGCTATCAATAAAGCCGTCGCCACCGCAAAAGAAACGCTTATCAATTCCGTCGGTTCGATAAACTATATTGAACTGGTCGGCGAGCCGTGGGAAGACGTTCAAAAATGTTCCGAACAACCCGCATATAATCTCATTGCCCTTTACGGCCAAATTGACAACGCCGCGGATAATGCCGCAGTCGTCTGCGCCGAAAAGCCGACTGCCGCAAACAAGGCTGCGCTGGAAAAAATCCGAACCGACCGTCGCAGGATATGGGATACGATAAATGTGATACTCACCCGCGCGACGATAGGCGGCGAAGCCAGTAAAATCATTGCCCAGGCAGAGAGCGAAAAAACGGCTATCATAGAAAACGCTCAACGCCGCGCAAAACGTTTTGACGAGCTCCATGTGCAATATGAGAAAGCGCCTCAGCTTTTCCTCAACAAAATGTGGGCTAACGTTTATGACGAACTGATGAGTTCGCCGACGGTCGAAAAATGGTACTTATCGCCCGGCAAAATGGGATCGATTTTGAAAATCAATTCCGATCCCGCCGTAAAGCAGGCAATACGCGATTACAAACTCAAACAGGAAAAAGAGCGTAAAACCAGGGAACAGCAATGACAGCCACTCAAAATGTAGTTCATATCCGTGGGTTGACAAAAATATTCCGCGACTTCTGGTTGCGTGAAAAAGTGACCGCCGTCAGCGAGCTCAACCTGGACATTCGTTCGCGCGAGGTTTTCGGGCTGCTCGGCCCTAACGGGTCGGGCAAAAGTACCACGCTGAAAATGATATTGGGGCTGCTTTTTCCTACACGCGGTACGATAAGCGTGTTTGGAAAACATCCCACGAATGTAAACGTCAAAGCCAATATTGGATTCCTTCCCGAAGAATCGTATTTATATCCGTTTCTGGATGCACGGGAGACGTTGGATTTTTACGGCCAGCTTTTCCATCTGCCACACAGGCAACGCATGAGACGTATCGACATGCTGCTGGACATGGTGGGTCTTTCCGCGGCTGCATACCGTCGCGTGGGCGAATATTCAAAAGGCATGCAACGACGCATCGGGTTGGCGCAGGCGTTGATAAACGACCCGGAACTGCTCATACTCGACGAACCTACCAGCGGGCTTGACCCAATCGGCACGAAGCAGTTTAAGGATTTGATACGTATGCTTTCTCAGCGAGGCAAAACTGTGATACTTTCCAGTCATCTGCTGGGCGATGTCGAAGATGTCTGTGACAGGGTGAGCATTCTTTACGGCGGAAAACTGCGACGCGAAGGCAATGTTGAAGACATGCTCTCGCAAAAAACAAAAACGCAGATAATTACCGACGAACTTACTCAACAGGATTTGGAAAAAATCATGCAGGTGCTTGATGGCAAATCCGTAGAAATCAGCCATCCGAAAACCAGGCTTGAAACCCTGTTTTTACAGATTGTCGACGAGGCACGCAGACAGAAACTTAAAACTGGAGGTGCGACGGCTGGCGGCAAACTTGCGGAGTTTCTTCTCGGCAATGAAAATGACACCGGCTCTGCGCAGGGCAAAAAACTTCTCGATGAACTTGTAGATGATACGAAATCGCGGGTTTTGTCGCAGGAACAGGCCCAAACGACTGCTGAATCGGAAGAAAACCGGAAGCAGCAGGCCAGACGGCACGACATGCTTGAAAGTCTTGTAAAAAAAGATACCGCCGAACCAAACGCTCAACAGCCTGCCGCCGGCGCAGATGAAACGACACCGCAGACTCACGATAATTCAAGCGCAGACCGCGATATTATTGACGGATTGTTGGGTAAAGATGAGGATAGTCAGGCATGAAAAATATCTTCACAGTGGCTGCCCAGACATTTTCGCAGTGTTTGCGGATGAAGATAGCCGTCTCTTGCATCATGTTGCTGGTCATAGCACTGGCTGCGGTTGGATTCATGGGCCAGGGGGACGGTACGTTAGCCGGCCGAATCCGCACATGCATGAACTATTCGCTTGGCCTGACTGGAATGTTGCTGTCAGTCGTGACAATATTTGCAATCGTCAGCGTCGTTACGGAAGACGTTCGCCAAAAATTCGTCATGGTGTTAGCCGTCAAGCCTCTCGCGAGATATCAGTATATGCTGGGCAGATGGTTGGGCGTGGTGATGCTCAATGCGGTATTGTTGGCGATAGCCGGTCTTTCTACGTATGTCCTGTTGCAGCATCTTCGCAATCTTCCTGCGGTGAATTCTGCCGACAGGCAGGCTGTTGAGACGGAAATTTTTACGGCCAGACAGGAACTTGCGCCTGTTCCGCCGGATATTCAGATGTTGTTCGATAAAAAGATAGAGCAGCTTCAGAAAGAAGGCCGTTATAACAGCATATTACAGGAATTTTTAATACAGTCAGGCGACAATGCCGACCAGGCGAAACTGAAAATGCAGAAAGAGCTGGAAAAGGAAATTTTGGCCTGGATTGAATTTGTTCCAGCCAATGGCCAGAAGCTGTATCAGTTCAGAGGCCTGGCGCTCAAAGACCAGGCTGTCGATGGTAATGGCAGGGTTGAAATCGCTGAAATTAAAGACGGCCTGTTTCGTATAAATGCACCGACGCGTCTGATTAGCAAAATGTTTTATAACGGGCCGGTACAGATTAACGGCATCAGGGGCAGAATCATAAGGATGGAGCAGACTTTCTTCGACGTGGTTTTCGAGCCGCGCGACATGCAGCGCAGCGAATTGCAGAATCTCAAAAAAAACGCCGAAGTCGCGATAATTGTCGAACCTACGATTCAGTTCCGTTATAAAGTTAAAATTGCCGGCAAAAGTTCATCTGCGAGCGAACTGTTTCGTGCGATAGCGTTTCTCGACTCGAATAAAAAACCCAATGGCGTTCTTATCATGGGCGAAGGGCCGGTGAATACCGTCACGACGATAAATGCGCCGGCGATAGGCCTTGGCGAAGGCGATTTTTACGTTGTTTACGCCAATGTGCCAAAACCGGCACAATCAGTTATGAGCGTATCGGCGCCGGCTATTCCGTTGATAATTCCGATGAATGACGTCAGGGTGCTTTATCGCGTGGGCGGGTTCGAAGCCAATTTTTTCAGGGCGCTGCTGCTGATATTATTTCAGTTGGCGTTCCTGGCGGCGTTGGGCGTGTTCTGTTCTAGTTTTTTAGCCTTTCCGGTGGCGTCCCTTGCCTGTTTTGCCCTGCTTGGCTGCGGTTTGCTGGTAAACTGGGTAAGCGAGTCCCTCTCGTGGGGCAAAACCGCCGGCGGATTTGATTTTGTAAATTTCATGGGCAGCCTTGTCGTTGAAATTCTTCGCGCCCTCATGCCGAACCTGGGCAGCACGTCTCCTGCTGAAAAGCTGGTCGACGGCAAGGTTTTATCGTGGGTCGCAGTCGGCGTGACGTTCATAAAAGTAGTGATTGTAAGAACGTTCATTTATCTTGCTATGGGTTGTCTGATATATAATAAACGCGAATTGGCGAAGGTTCAGGTCTGATGAATCGTTCGAGATTTATACAAATCGGTTGTCTGTTGCTGGCGGTCATCTTATTGGTCTGCTCAGGTTTGCTGCTTGGCCCGATATTGAAAAAGTCCGAAAAAGCGGATTTGCTTACGGACGACAATCTGGCCTCGATGAGGCGCAATCCCGAAATTGCGATGTTGATGACAATGCCGGGCGGCTTGCGTGTGCTGTTTGTGAATTACCTGTGGATACGCTCGCAGGATGCACATCAGGAAGGGCGTCACTACGACGCCTATCAGCTTGCCGAACTTATATGCAAGTTGCAGCCATATCATCCAGGCGTGTGGGCTTTTCAAGCCTGGAACATGGCCTGGAACATATCGGTAACAACATTTACGCCCGACCAGCGATGGCAGTGGGTCTATAACGGCGTCAAACTGCTGCGCGACCAGGGCATTTCATATAATCCCCGTTCCCTTGAGTTGTACAAGGAGCTTGCATGGATATTTTCATCAAAAATCGCCGGCATGCTCGACGATGAACATAATGCGTATAAAGCACGCTGGGCCATGATTATGCAAAATCTTCTCGGCGCACCGCCGGTGGATTTGAACAGTGCTTCGTCGCTTGAAGAAGATACGCAAAAAGTGATAGATGCGTTTGCAGCTATCGCCGCCGCTCCGCTTGACCGCGACAAGGCGCGGCAGGGCAAGGAGATGATACAGGCAGATAAACTCGCAACAGTTCTTACCGACCCGCAATGTCAAACCTATGCCGAACGGCTGAAAAAAATCGGTATTGAAATCGGTCAGCCGCTGCTGGATGCGTACAACAGCTACAGCCTCGATTTTGCCGTCCAGAGCATAAAGATAGTTACGCCGAAACTCGCTGACAGCCGCGCAAAGGAAATATCCGCAATTATTAATGACGTCACTGCCAAAACGTCGCGAGAGAAACTGCTTTCGTTCGTTCGCGCGCAATTACTCTGGAATGAATTCCGCATGGACCCGGAATACATGTTGAAGCTCATGAAGCGTTATGATGCGCCGCTTGATTGGCGCAACGCCATGAGTCACGGATTATACTGGTCCGATTATGGAATGGACTTGTGCCAGCCTGGAAAAATTGCCGGTATGGTTGCACTTAACAACGCGCGCAATGTGCTCAACTCCCTCAAAGCGCTGACATGGACGGGCAATATTTCTCTCCGGTACAATCCGGAAAATCCGGATTATCCGGTTTATATGGAATCTGCCGACTTGCGATACGTGAAAGCTACGCAGAATCAGTACATGCAGTATATAAATATGCGGCTGAACGAAAAGGAAGACAAAACCTTCGACAAAAATATCCTGCAAGCCGGCCATGTCAATTACCTCGTTTCCGCCATTCGCATGCTCGTTGCCGACGGCAGGGAGTCTGCCGCCCAGGGTTATTACGAGTTTTTGAAAGATGATTACAAAAAACAGGGCCCGCAATGGGAATATACGGATGTGCGTCAATTTGTTTTGAGCAATTTTCGTGAAGAGATGGAATCTCAGCTGAGGCACGAAGTTGTTATGCAGATTTTGACGTATTCGCTCAAGCAGGCGTATGTTTATCGCGGGTTGATAGGCGGCAGCCGTGGCCAGGAACTTTATAAAAAACAGATGACATTTTCGAAAAATATTTATGACATATATCAGACAAAAGCGGTTGTAAGGATGAAGTTGTTGCCGTTTGAGGTTGTTGCGTCCAATGTGCTGGCCAGGCTTATTGTGCGGCCTGGGCTGTTCGGCCTTAGTCTTGACGTCGACCAGCGAAGTAATATTTTCCGTTCCATGTCGAATGAACAGGAATTGGCACAATATACATATCTTATGACAAAACCGATTCTTATGTCGCTATGCAAAGATGCCGGAGTGGATTTTGATACTGCTTTTCCCATGCCGGCGGGTACTGAAGAATTAAGACAAAAACTCATGCGAAAAATGAACGACGAAAACCCTGAAAAAGCATCGAAAAAGTGAAGTTCTGTTGTAATTCCCCAAAAATGTGATGTTAAAGCGGTTCTCCAAAGTTTTTTCTGTTGTCTTGCGATCAGACACTGAAATATGCTGGCAATCGAGAATTACTAGAACCTATCCCAAAAACATGGGCGTCGCCGAAATCGAGCAATTTTGCGGGCTGGCAAGGAAGGCGAAGCAGATAGCCTTATAGGGCTTGCGATGCAGCCTGACGCCGCCAGACATTCAACCAACAAGCCGAATGCAATATCATTTTGTTAGACGCTCTAAGAACATATTAACACAGTTTTTTTAAAAAGCCCGCGACGTTATAATACGGTCGCGGGCTTTTTTATTTTTTTTACGTAGAATTGTCACTTGTGTATTACAAGATTATAGTGGTTCTTGAAAATAAGCGTGGATATTAACACAATCTTAACTTGCGCCGCGAGGCGATATTTGCTTTATTATGGGCGTGCGAAGAATATTGCCCAATCTGGAAAATTGTACTCAAAAAGAAATCCTC